>Ga0114950_10004408_pt1 | contig 10944 bp, 11 predicted proteins | sample N075metaG_FD_83503 | JGI IMG/M metagenome (GOLD analysis project Ga0114950, IMG submission 83503) | Deep subsurface microbial communities from Kermadec Trench to uncover new lineages of life (NeLLi) - N075 metaG | ecosystem: Environmental > Aquatic > Marine > Ocean trench > Sediment | place... | reverse complement strand
TGGGCCGCGAGATATTAAAGGACATATCAGAAGGCCGTTTTCGCTCGGTCCCGGAAAATTTTTTTGACGGCTTGAATATTATCGCCTGCCCGAGTTGTTCCCGTGTCGAAAATGGCAAGTTTGTCGACCTGGCGCAGGATGTCAAGAAGATGACCGAGTATGCGCAAAAGCACAAACTCACCATCGCCGTTATGGGTTGCCGCGTGAACGGTCCCGGCGAAACTGACGACGCCGACCTGGGTTTGTGGTGCGGGCCTACCAAAGTGAACCTTAAAAAGGGGACGCAAGCGCTCGGCGCGTATTCATATGATGATATCCTTGGAAAACTAAAGGAACAGGTGGACCTGCTGATCCTGGAAAAAAATGCGGCGGTAGAGTCGGGTTGCCCATAAACCAGTTCGGGGTTTTTCCCTCGCCGTTTGGAGTTCATTGCGAATGCTGGATAGTCCCCCCGCTGGCGCAGAGGTCAATTGGTTGCTGAACTGTTTTTTCAAAAAGGAAAAGTAAATGGAAGTGGTCGTTGAAGAGCTGGATACTCTTAAAAGAAAATTGAATATTGAAGTCCCTGAAGAAGTTATATCCAAAAAAATCAGGCAGGCTTACACCGAGTTGAACAAACAGATTAAGATGGACGGTTTTCGTCCGGGTAAAATTCCGCTGTCTATTCTGGAAAAGCAGGTCCCCCTCCAGTCATTCACGAAAATGTTTCAGGAACTGATGCAGGAGTATTACGACAAGGCGTTATTGGAGACTAAGATCACCCCTGTCGGCCCGCCGGAAATTGATCATTCGGGCTTGGAAGATATCAAAAAGGACGCCCCATTCATGTTTTCCGTTACCCTCGATATTAAACCCGCCATAGAGTTGATTGATTACAAGGGACTCAAGTTCGAGAAGCGGGAACGCAAGGTGACTGAGAAGGATGTCCAGGCTATGCTGGGAAAATATCTTGAGCCTTACGGGAAATATGAGTTTTATGACGACGACCACGCTTGCGAGATGGACAACCATCTGATTTTGGAGTTTGAAGGCTCGCTCAACGGCGAACCTCTCGAGAACGGCGGCGCCACGGACTACCCGGTTAAGGTCGGCGAAAAAAGAATGATCGCCGGATTTGAGGACCAGTTGATCGGACATAAAATTGGCGAAGAGTTCGAGGTCAAGGTGGCTTTGCCTGCGGACTGGAACAAGAAGCTAAGGCGCGTGAGCATGCCGATACCGGGCGCGGAAAATGAGGCGCCCGACGACGTGGCCATCTTTAAAGTCAAAATCAAGGAGATAAAGAAATTCATCCTCCCGGATTTGACGGACGAGTTTGTGCAGGAACTGGGCGACGAATCGGTCGAAGTTTTTCTGCGCAAGGTCAAGGGCGATATCCAGTCATTCCGTGAACATCAGGAGGGGATAAGGATCAAGGAAGAAATTTTTAACAAGCTGGTCAAGGAGCATGACATCATCCCGTCCGAATCATTGGTGAAATTGGAAACGCAGTTCATGGTCGAGGGCATGAAATTCAGAATTGAGCAATCGGGCGCGACGCTTGAGGATTCCGGTTTTGACGAAGAAAGGGCGGTTGAGGAGTGGCGGGAAAAGGCTGAATTCAACACAAAGGGATACCAGATACTGGATGACATTGCCGCCAAAGAAAAAATCACGGTCAACCAGTCGGACCTGCAAAAAGAATATGACCGCCTGGCGGAAGAAACTAAAATGCCCGCTGATAAGGTGAAGCAAAAATTGATGGCCAACCCTGATTATCTTAATTCAACGACCACCCGCTTGCGCGGGCAGAAGACTCTTGACTTTATTTACTCGCATTGCGAGTTTGAATTTGTCCAGGTTGACGCCGCCGCAAAGGCCCCCCCTGAAACAAAAACCCAGCCAGACGCCGCTAAAGTCGGCGACTGACGTTTATCAGGCTACATAGGATGCTGAAGTATGTGAAAGTGATGAATGAAGAAGACCTGCCGCCGGGCAAGTCTGCCATTATCGCCGCCGGCAAGGAGGAGATAGCCCTGTTTAACTATAAGGGAAAATATTACGCCATTGCCAATAAGTGCCTGCATAGAGGCTCTCCGCTGGGGGAGGGGAGGATTGTGGAGGGGATACTGATTTGCCCAAACCATGAATGGCGCTACGATCTCAAAACTGGCGATTGCCCGCAAAACCCAGAGTTGCGGACAAAAGTTTATCCCGTCCGCGTTGTTGCGGGAAAAATTCGCATAGGTCTTGAGTTGGATGGCAGGAAAAAAGGCCAAGCCGTTGGGAAGGCGCCTGCAACCCTCCCGAAGGAATTAAATTTTACCATCCCGACAATTCAAAAGCCGCGCAACCCGGATGAAGAACTGTAGTTTCTGGCAGTGGGTGGAGGCAATCGCGCGGCGTCACCCCAAAGTTTCATCCGCAATTTCGGTCCAAGCCGGGTCGCCGTGGGTCTTGAAGTTTTCAGTGCCCGCGAATGTGCCGTCATGGTAGATGTTCACTTTAAATTTGCCGCCGCCGTATTTTTCCCCGATCATGGGCACCGGGTCTTCGATATGCGTCAACTCTGGCGTATCGAATTTGCCGATCAGCTTAAATTCCATGCCCATGCCAGATGGTAGCAGGACATAAATCTTCAGGTTGGTTTCGGGCAGTATTTGTTTGAAGTCCTTCTCCATATCCTCTTTGGTGAATTCCTTCCCCTTTATTTGGCGCGCCCTGCGCCTTAGATAATCCTCCAGCAGATTCCAGAACCACCAGTTTTTACCTTTGCGCGTATCGTGCAGGAAAGGGTACTCAACAAACCCATACTTATTGATGAACGGTTTTTTTGCCATAATAGATACCTTTAAAAATATAGCTAGCTTTATTATATATCCATCAGGCGAACTTAAAAGGGAAAAGTTCGGGCCAAATGGTTTTGGAACGCGCCCAGGTAGGGTCGACCACAGAAAAAGGTCTCAGCAAACCCGCCCTCCGCGTAGGAGCGGAGCAGAAAATGTTTGAATCCATCTATAAAAAATATTGGCAATTTGGTTTTAAGACCCGGCTCTATGACCTCATGGCCCCCGAGGCATATATGGATTCCCTGCAACGGGCGGTTGACCTCCTGGATATGGATGAAAAGGGCCTACTGCTCGACGCCGGGTGCGGGTCCGGGTTACTGCTGAGGTTATTAAAACTTAAGCCGGGAACGGGAATAGCCTATGTGGGGACGGATTTTCTTTTTGCCGGATTAAGCGCGTTGCAAGGGAAGGCCAGAAAGCTTCCCGCAGGCGTAAAGGCCATCTGCTTTCAGGCAGATTTTACTGGTCAACTTCCCCTGCGCGAAAATATTTTTGACGCCGCCGTGGCGCATTTTTGTGTTTATACGATGGGGGCCGCCAAAAAACGAATAAACGCCATAAAAAATCTCCGGGACGCATTAAAGCCGGACGGGACTCTGGTGATTGTGAATCCTTCTGTCACCTATGATCCCGGGCGGATAATCAGGTCGAGCCTCGCTAGCCTGAAAGGAAAGGGTGGGGGATTGCGGGTTTTCTGTTCGCAGTGGCTCATTTATCCTTTAACGTTGAAGTTTGGATTGCGTTACATTGAGACACAATTGAAAAAAGACAATTGGCGCGCCTACACACAAGACGAGTTTTGCGATGAGATACGGGCCGGTGGATTTGACGTCATCCAGGTCGAAAATATTTACGCTGATTCCGCTTATTTAGCGGTGTGCAAGCCCAGCGCCGCCTCGCAATGACGGCGGGGAGAACACAAAAACCTTGTTCGGGTAAATATATTCTTGCTTAGGTAGGACGATAGGACGTCTTTAAAGCCCGACGTCTTTTGCTATGGCCCCGGCTTTGTCTGTGAGCTCCCAGGTGAACCCTTTTTCCTTACGCCCAAAATGGCCATAAGCCGCTGTCGCCAGGTATTTGGGTTTTCTCAGGTCAAGGCTTTTGATGATGCCTGCGGGTTTTAATTGGAAGTGCGCCCTGACCAAATCCTCCAGAGTGGCGGGGTCAACCCTGCAGGTGCCGAATGTTTCCACGTATATCGAAACGGGGTCGGCCACGCCGATAGCGTAGGCCAACTGGACTTCGCACCGGGACGCCAGCTTGGCCGCGACAAGGTTTTTGGCTATGTAACGCGCCATGTACGCGGCGGACCGGTCGACTTTAGACGGGTCTTTGCCGGAAAAAGCGCCGCCGCCGTGGCGCGCGAAACCGCCGTAGGTATCGACTATTATCTTTCTGCCTGTCAACCCGCAATCTCCCTGCGGGCCGCCTATGACAAAGCGTCCTGTTGGGTTTATATGCGTCTTCATTATTTTACCCCGGAGAGATTTTGGGATGACGGGGTCAATGACCGCTTCCATTATATCTGCCCGAAGTTTTTTTATGCCTATATCAGATGCGTGCTGGGTTGATACAACGATCGTCTCTATGCAGACGGGTTTACCTTTTATATACCGGACAGAGACCTGGGATTTACCGTCGGGACGCAGGTAGGGAAGGATGCCTTTTTTCCTGACGTCGGCCAGTTTGCGGGCCAGTTTGTGGGCGTACATGATTGGCATGGGCATGAGTTCTTTGGTTTCGTCCGATGCGTAACCGAACATCATGCCCTGGTCTCCCGCCCCCTGTTCGTGTTTGTCGTCATCGACCCCTTGCTTGATGTCTTTGGATTGTTCGTCCAGGGAAACCAGCACTCCGCATGTTTCGAAATCGAACCCCATATCGGAATGGGTGTAGCCGATGGAGTCGATTGTTTTTCTGACAATTTTTGGAATTTCAATATAACATTTTGTCGTGATTTCCCCGGACACGACGACGAAACCTGTCGTGACCAAAGTTTCGCAAGCTACCCGGGCGTTTGCGTCTTTCGCCAGAATGGTGTCTAACACGGCGTCGGATATCTGGTCCGCAATTTTATCGGGATGTCCTTCGGAAACTGATTCTGACGTGAACAGGAAGTTGTCCTGGTCCATAAAGTTTTCCTCTAGAAAAACAGTTTATAAAAGTAGCGAGGCATATAAAAGATTTGCCGCAGGGTGACCGATCTTCCTTGCGGCGTTTATCTTATTTTTCTCCGAAAGCCATGTCTCTGTCAAAGTCAGACGGAAACCGGGCGCGCATCTCAGAGTTGATAAATTGGTTGATCTCTTCGGTCGAGGTCATGGCCAAGGCCTTTTCCGCCATGGTCCGCGCTTCCTGCAGATTGGCTTTTCTCAGGATTTTTTTAACTTTTGGAATCGAGTGGGCTTCCATGCTCAATTCGCCTTCCAGCCCCAAGCCGAGAAGGAGGAAGGTGGCAAGCGGGTCGCCGCCCATTTCCCCACAGATGGTCAGTGGTTTGTCCGCGGATTTTGCGGCCTTGATCACAATGTGTAACGCTTTGAGGATCGCGGGATGAAATGGCTGATACAGGTGAGCGACATTTTCATTGATGCGGTCCACCGCCAAAATATATTGGATGAGGTCGTTCGTCCCAATACTGATGAAATCCACCTCCGCCAGAATATGGTCCACGCAAAGGGCCGCGGCGGGGGTTTCTATCATTGCGCCGACGTCGATGTTTTCGTTAAAAGGTATCTTATTCTTCTGTAGCTCCTCCTTGACCTGGTCCATCAGGGTTCTGGCCTGGATAATTTCTTCGACGTGAGACACCATGGGATAAAGGATTTTTACCGTGCCGTAAAGGGCTGACCGCAATATGGCTCGCAACTGAATTTTAAATAACCCTGGCTGGATGAGCGACAACCGTATACCGCGAAGCCCTAATGCGGGATTGTCTTCATGGCTGTCGCTAAAGCCGAACACTTGTTTATCGGCGCCCATATCAAGCGTGCGGATGACGACTGGATGAGGCTCCATAGCTTGCACGACTTTTTTAAACTCCCTGAACAAGTCTTTTTCTGTGGGCAGTCCGTCCGGGTTCATATAGAGAAATTCTGTGCGGAAAAGCCCGATACCTTCGCCTCCGAATTTGCTGACCGACCTGGTCTCATCGGCGGACTCAATATTCCCGGTGAGAAGGATGTGTTGTCCATCCTGTGTTTCAGAGGTCAGGGCAATGTCCTCCAACAGTAATTTTTCGTATTTTTGATAGTTATCCTGTTTTTTGCGGTAATGGTCCATCTCGTCGCTGTTTGGGTTAACGACCACTTCTCCCTGGATGGCGTCAATGATGACAGTGTCGCCTGTGTTGATATGGGCAGAAAGATCTTTGATGCCGACAACTGCGGGAAACCCATGCGCTGAAGCAAATATTCCCACATGCGAGGTTTTGCCGCCCACTTCCATTGCCAGGCCGAGAATATATTTTTTGGAAATCATGAAGGTATCGGAGGGAGTGAGAGCGTGGGTGATAATAATAACCGGCTCGTCAATATCCGCCAGGCTTTCCTGCGTGTGCCCGAGCAGGTTTTTGATGACGCCGTGGACCACGAGGTCAAGGTCGTCTTGCTTGCTTTTCAGATATTCGTCATTGATGTTGTTGAAAAGGTTCGTGAATTTTTCCATTGTCATGGTGAGCGCCCATTCGGCGTTCATACCTTCCTTTTCGATGCTTTCAATGGTCTCATTGACCAAAATTTCGTCTTCAAGCAAAAGTGTGTATGTGTCCAGGATGATGGAATATCTGCCGGAAATTTCCCCCGCCCTAAGTTTGATGTCCTGCATTTGCTTCTTGGACATTTCTATTGCGTCTCTAAACCGCGTGATTTCGGCTTTAATCATTTCAGGAGGGATTTTACGCTTGATGACGCAGACCTTGGACCGGTCAAGGAGGTAGGCTTTGCCGATCGCCACGCCGCGTGAAACTGAGAAACCTTTAAGCATGGTATGTTGCCTTGACACAAGTGGTCCGTCTCACAAAAGAGGCTTTTCTCGTTTGCATGCCGAACATATAATAATAACCGCGTTCAATTAAATGAATTTTGAGTCTTCGTCGAGGAGAAGAGAGTAAATCTTCTTTTCGTCCTGGGCGCCAAGAATTCCTTCTCGCAAGGTTTTGCTTTTCATCAAACGCGCGATCCTTGCCAGAGCCTTTAAATGTTGGCCCGTTGAATTTGCCGGCGCAAGTAAAAGGCAGATAAAATAAACGGGCTTTTGGTCCAGCGACTCAAATTCAATGCCCTTTTTGGACCGCCCGAAGAGGGTAATAATATGATGGATTTCGTCGCACTTCGCGTGCGGTATCGCGACATTTTCGCCGATGCCCGTACTGCCAAGTTTTTCGCGTTCCAGCAATGCTGTGTAAAGGGATTGTTTGTTTTCGACAACGCCTTTTTCTTTCAGAAATTGCGCTAGCTCCGCTAAAGTCCCTTCCTTGTCGACCGCTTCCAGGGAGGAAATAATAAAATCAGGCTTGAGTATTTCAGTTATTTTCATAGGTTGTATAGAATGGCTGGATCAGGCGCGGGAGCGCTGGGCGTCCATTAATTTATAGTTTCTTTGGCTTCTTTGCCTTTTTTTATTTTCAAGCTTTTTGAGCGTTCTTTGTGTTTCCGCAATTGTTTTTCAACTTTATCTAACGCTCCGTCTATAGCTTTGTAAAGGTCGCCGGTTTCTTCGTTGCCATGTACTGTAAACCCTTTCGTTTTGACGGTGATTTCAGCTAAATGCCGATGTTTTTCTACGGCGAGGGCCACATGGATATCCGCTGAATCAATCCACTGTTTGATATTCTTTGCAATTTTGGACTCCAAATGTTCTTCGATCGCATCCGTAATTTTGATGTGTCTGCCGGCGACCGTGAGTTTCATATTTATTCTCCTAAAAAGGTTTTTACGCAGTTGCCAAGGTTGTGGGGCATGTTTGGCAAAGCCAGGTCAATATATTTTCTTTCGTTTACTGGCGGCAGGAATATTCATTTCCTTCCGGTATTTTGTGACGGTGCGCCTCGCAATTTTTGCGTCTTTTTGCATGAGGATTGTAACCATTTCGTCATCCGTCAAGGGCTTTTTTTTGTTCTCGGAATTAACCGCCTCCATGATCATGTTTTTTACCCTGATCGACGAAATACTGCCGTTGCCGTGATAGCATTTAATCCCGCTGTGGAAAAAAAACTTCAGCTCAAATATTCCGTGCGGCGTGTCTATGTATTTGTTCGTCGTGATACGGCTGACGGTAGACTCATGCATTTCGATATCTGTAGCGACCTCTTTCAACACCATGGGTTTGAGATAAGACGGTCCTTTGTCAAGAAACTCGACCTGTAGTTTAATAATACTTTTACCGACTTTGTAAATGGTTTGTCGTCTCTGGTCAATACTTTTAATCAGCCATAGCGCTGACCGGTGTTTGTCGCTGAGGTATTCTTTTGTTTCGCTATCGCCTGCCTTGTCCAGAAGGTTTTTGTAAAAAGGGTTGATTTGTATCCTGGGAATTTCGTCGTCATTCAGGGTTATATTGTATTCGCCATCCTTTTTGATCACCCTGATGTCCGGCACGATATAATCTATGCCCTCGGGGTTGAATTGCAGGCCAGGTTTCGGGTCGAATTCACGGAGCGCTTTTACGACCTCCAGGATGCTCTCTACAGGAACCTTTTGTTCTGACGCGATTTTTTGATAATTACGTTCGTCCAGTTTCTCCAGATATGACTTTATTATGGTTTCCAGGAGCGCGTTTTTTTCCGGGAGGGCTTGCGCTTGTATCAACAAACATTCGCTCAGGGTCCTTGCTCCCACCCCTGTCGGCTCAAACGTTTGGACCACTTGAAGGACCGCAAGGACATTTTCTTCGCTCACCTTGCAAGATTCAGCGATCTCATACAATTCGGAGGAAAAATAGCCGTCATTGCTGATATTGCCAATTATGGCAGATCCTATGAATTTATCTAAATCAGAGTCCAGTGAAAGGTCAAGTTGCCAATAGAGGTGGTCGGCCAAGGTAGTCTCTTTTTTGCATATGGCCTCAATGTCTGGTTTTTCATTAGATAGTTCGAGGGGCATGCCTTGGTCAATATTCTCTTGAAATGTGGGTTCCCAATCCGCTTCAAAATCATCTTCCTTGGACTCGGCTGTTTCCTGCAGGTTTTCAAGTCCCACCTCGGGGAGGTCGCCGTTTGTTTCGTCTTGCTCTGTTTCGTCATCCTCTTGATTAATTTCTTCGGCGTCTTCTTCTTCAAGGATTTCTTCAAGGATGGGGTTGTCGACGATTTCCTGCCTCACAAGTTGGGCGAGTTCAAGCCTGGCCATAGGAAGAAGTTTGATGGCCTGCTGAAGCATTGGGGTCATCACCAGACGTTGCCCCAGCTTCAGGTTCAATTTCATTTCCATGCCCATGGAAAATCTCTCTCAAAATGTATATTGTTCGCCCAGATATATCTTTTTAACTTTTTCGTCTTGCGCTACTTTGCTGGGAATGCCTGACGCTATGATTTTTCCCTCGTTGATGATATAGGCGCGGTCAGTGATGCTAAGGGTTTCCCGGACATTATGGTCGGTGATTAAAACGCCTATCCCTTTTTTTTTCAGTTGCACTATGATCGACTGGATGTCGGCGACCGCAATTGGATCTATCCCCGCAAAAGGCTCGTCCAGCAAGATAAAAGCTGGCGAAGTGGCGAGGGAGCGGCTGATCTCAACCCGCCTGCGCTCGCCGCCAGAAAGGGTGTAGGCCTTGGAGTTTTTGATGTGAAGAATATTAAACTCCCTAAGCAGGGCGCGCGCGCGTTTTTTTCTTTCAAAGCTGGTAAGGTTTTGGGATTCGAGGACGGCGATCACATTTTCTTCCACTGTCAGCCGCCGAAATACTGAGGGTTCCTGCGGAAGATAGCCTATGCCCTTGCGAGCCCGTTGAAACATGGGAAGTGAAGTGAGGTCTTCGCCGTTCAGTATGACTTTCCCTCTATCCGGGCGCGTTAACCCGACCACCATATAAAATGTCGTGGTTTTACCCGCGCCGTTTGGGCCAAGAAGGCCAACGATTTCGCCGCGCTGAACCTCAATGCTGACGTCATTGACGACTGGCCGGTTTCGATAGGATTTTACTAACCTCTCTGCTTTTAAGCTTTGTGACATTGTAATATTTTAATGAAGAAGGGCTTATCTGGATTTAGAACGTTTTTTATTTCTTTTGGGAGGCTGGTTTGTCGGAAAGAATTTTACTTCGACGCGGCCATTCACGACTATGCGGTCTTCTTCTAAAAGGAATATCATTTCCCTGCCTTCTATTTTACTGTCATTCTCCCAGGCCGTGGCCCTGGGAGAGCCGGTTAATATAATTTTCTTTTGATCGACATGGTAGATGGCTCTATCTCCCTTTGCTCTCTTGTTTCCGCGCTTGATGCTAACGTTTCCTATGGCAATGATTTCTCTTAATGTTTGCCCGCCAACGAAACTGCCTTTTGACTTTTTCCTCCCTTTGTCGGTGTACAACTCAAAAACATCTGACCTTATTTCCAAATCTCCCCAAATGCCCACCACATTACCGGAAAAAATGATTTTTTTACCGCTGTCGATAGACCGCATCCGGTCCGCGTTGATTTCTATCGCTTGATCTTTTTTGGGAGCCTTGGAATTTATTGACATGTTTTGCGCTAAGGCGCCGTCAATAATCGGGCCGCTAATTAAAAAAAAGAAGGCAAAGGAAACAAAGAGCGTTATTTTAGCAATCCGCAAATATTTGTTTCTTTTATCAGGGTTCGGCATGCGGGCTCAACGGAGTTGGTTGTTAAATAGGTCAGTGTTTGATATTAATCTGACATGTCCAATTAATTCATAGTCTTTGGTGGCATCGTTTAGTATTCCTATATCAGCGAATATATATGACTGTTGGTTATTCTTTTGGTGTAACACCACTTCCACGCCGGTTAATTGAGTGATTCTGGTTGTGGAATTTATTTTAGCTGATTTAGCCTTTAGTTCCCAAATAGTATTCCCTAATTCTTCATGTGATACATTAAAATTTTCAATTGCTATATCCACCCCTGTTTCGCCTAATGATATTGTTACGGCTGATT
>Ga0114950_10004407_pt1 | contig 10945 bp, 8 predicted proteins | sample N075metaG_FD_83503 | JGI IMG/M metagenome (GOLD analysis project Ga0114950, IMG submission 83503) | Deep subsurface microbial communities from Kermadec Trench to uncover new lineages of life (NeLLi) - N075 metaG | ecosystem: Environmental > Aquatic > Marine > Ocean trench > Sediment | place... | reverse complement strand
CCTTTAAAAACCCCAACGGCCAGAAGGCCTGGGAACTGATCGACCGGGCCGGTTGCCGCGGCCTGCGCCTAGGTAATGCCCAGGTATCGGAAAAACACTGCAATTTCCTGGTCAATCTCGGCGGCGCCACAGCGGCGGATATCGAGGGATTGGGCGAAGAAGTACGCCGGCGCGTGCGCGACGCTACCGGCATCGAGTTGGAGTGGGAACTCGAGCGCATCGGCGTGCCGGCGGGAGACCCGTCATGACACGCCGGATCGCCGTATTAATGGGAGGCGTTTCAGCCGAGCGCGACGTGTCGCTGGATTCCGGAACACAATGCGCGGCGGCCCTGCGCGAGGTGGGATACGCGGTCGACGAGATCGACGTGACGGCGGATATCGGCGCCCTGTTGGCGGCGCTGGACCCGGCCCCCGACGCCGCGTTCAATGCGCTGCACGGCCGCTATGGCGAGGATGGCTGCATCCAGGGCCTGCTCAACCTGCTGCGGATCCCCTACACCCATTCGGGACTTCTGGCATCGGCGCTGGCGATGGACAAGGTCGCCGCCCGCGCGATTTTCACGGCCCAGGATATCGGCATTGCCGACGCCATTGTCGCCACCCCCCAGGACGTTCAGGCAGGCGACGTGATGGAGCGCCCCTATGTGGTCAAGCCGATCAACGAAGGCTCGTCGGTCGGCGTCCATATCGTGCTCGACGGCGACGACCGGCCCGCGCTCGATGACATTGCCGATACGCCGGCACAACTATTGGTCGAGCGCTATATCCCCGGCCGCGAGTTGACGGTCGCCGTCATGGGCGCGGCCTCGTACGAACCCCGGCCGCTGGCGGTCACCGAGTTGCGCCCGGCCGCCGGCTTCTACGATTACGAAGCCAAATACACCGACGGCAAGACCGAACATTTGATACCTGCCCCCGTGTCGCCGGAAATCTACGACCGGGCGATGAGTTGGGCCGCCACGGCCCATCGGTCTCTGGGGTGCCGCGGGGTCAGCCGGTCCGACCTGCGCTACGACGACAAAACCGAGGAATTGGTGATGCTCGAGGTCAACACCCAACCCGGCATGACCCAGCTTTCGCTGGTGCCGGAGCAAGCCGCGCACGAGGGCATCGCGTTCACACAATTAGTTGACTGGTTGGTGGAGACGGCACAATGCGACTGACCCCCTCTAAATCCAAGCGCAAAAAAACGACCCGCCGGCGGGCGATGAGCCGATTGCAACGACGGCGAATCACTGTCCGTGTCGTACTCATAGCACTCGTGGGCGGCACGGGTGGCGCCGCTTGGTTTGCAATCGAGTCGGGTTGGATGGAACGACAGATCGAGATTGCCGAAAAGGCCGTATTGGGAGCGACCGCGGACGCCGGACTGGCGGTGCGCGAAGTTCTCGTCCGCGGCCGCCGGATAACATCGCGCGGCGACCTGATCGCCGCGCTCGACGTTCACAGCGGCATGCCAATCCTGGCCATCGACATGGAGGAAACCCGCCAGCGCATCGAGTCCCTGGGCTGGATCAAAACGGTGACCATCGCGCGGCGTCTTCCCGACACCGTTTATCTGCAGATCGAGGAGCGTAAAGCAATGGCGTTATGGCAGCACAAAGGCCGTATCGCCCTGATCGACCGCGACGGCGCGGTGATCCAACGGCACAAGCTGGAGGGGTTCGCCGCATTGCCGCGCGTCGTCGGCGAAAACGCTCCGCAAAACGCCGCGCCACTGCTCGATCTGCTGCGCACCTACCCGGCGGTATCCGGCCAGGTAGAGGCAGCCATATGGGTCTCCGACCGGCGCTGGAACCTGCGCCTGCGCAACGGCATCAACATTCGCCTGCCGGCGGAAAATATCGCCACGGCGCTCGACCGCTTGTCGGAATACCAACGCGAGCACGCCTTGTTCGAGCGCGACGTTATCGCCGTCGATCTGCGCATCCCCGACCGCCTGATCGTCCGCCTGAGCCGCAACGGCGGCGAGCAGGCCCGCGGCGCCACCGGCGAAAACACCTGAGGCGGGAAGGACTAATCATTGTGACCAAACGCCTCACCAAACCACGCACCGGCACCATTGTCGCCCTCGACATCGGCACCAGCAAAGTGTGCTGCCTGATCGCGCGGGTCGATAGGCCGGCCCTTGAAGGCAGCGGCAACATAGTTGCCCAGCCGCGCATCGTCGGCTCGGGCCTGCAGGTCAGCGCGGGACTGAAAAATGGCGTTATCGTCGATGTGGACGTCGCGGAGACCGCCATCCGCAAAGCCGTCTTCGCCGCCGAACAGATGGCCGGAGATACGATCAGATCGGTCACCGTCAATCTCAACGGCGGCCAGCCGGTTTCGAAAACCGTCGGCATCGACATCGATATCGGTGGCACTCAGATCGACGATGCGGACCTGCACCGAGCCTTCCAGAAAACGATGGCGATGGGCGCCACTGAAATCGGTGGCGGAAACGGCGCCCATAATGGCCACACCAACGGCCACGCCAACGGGAATGGCGCGCGCAACGGGCATCGCGTGGAACGCGAGCTCATTCATTCCATCCCGGTCGCCTACACTGTCGATGGCAACCGCGGCATTCGCGACCCGCGCGGCATATTCGGCGAGCAATTGTCGGTCAAAATGCATCAGGTCAGCGCCGGCAGCGGCGTCATCCGCACCTTGCGCAACGTCGTCGACCGCTGCCATCTGCAGATCGACGATTTCGTCATCGCCCCGTATGCCTCGGGCCTGTCGACGCTGGTCGAAGACGAAATCGATCTCGGCGTGACCGTTATCGACATGGGCGCCGGCACCACCAGTATCGCCGTGTACTCCGACGGCGACGCCGTCTTCACCGATATCGTGCCGGTCGGCGGAGCGCATGTCACCAACGACATCGCCCGCGGCCTGTCGACCCCGATCACCCATGCCGAGCGCCTCAAAACATTGCACGGCGCGGCCATGGCAACCCCCACCGACGAGCACGAATTGATCGATGTGCTGCATGTCGGCGAGGACGAACACAACAGCCCGAACCATATTCCGCGTTCCCTGCTCAACGGCATCATCCAGCCGCGGCTGGAAGAAACGTTCGAGTTGGTCCGCGAGCGCTTGACCGACAGCGGCTTCGACCCAGTCGCCGGCCGCCGCGTGGTGCTGACCGGCGGCGCCAGCCAACTGCAAGGCGTGCGCGAGTTGGCGGCGATGGTCCTCGACAAGCAGATCCGTATGGGTCGCCCGCTGAGATTGCGTGGCCTGCCCGAATCGATGGCGGGACCCGCCTTCGCCACCAGCGCCGGGTTGATTGCCTACGCGATGGAGAACCCGTCGGCGGTCACCGTTCCAACACCAATCATGAAAGGAGAGTCAGGCGGCCTTGGTAGCCGGCTTGGCCATTGGATCCATGAACATTTTTAAGCCCTGGAAACTTTACTCGCCCTTTCCCCCCGCATCGGGCCCACCGGCATCGGGACGGCCCGCAACCGGATCGCTCTCTCCGCCGTCGCGGACCCCCTCACCTGATTTTTCGTACTTTTTGCCCTCGGACGTCACAAATTGGAGGCTGACATGACGCTAAACCTAAGCGCACCAGGAACCGAAACCCAACTGAAGCCGCGCATCGTCGTGGTCGGCGTTGGCGGCGCCGGCTGTAACGCCGTCAACAACATGATCTCGGCAAACCTCGAAGGGGTCGAGTTCGTGGTTGCCAATACCGATGCGCAATCGCTGGCGCTCAGCGCGTCGGAACGGCGCATTCAGCTTGGCATCAACATCACCAATGGCCTGGGCGCCGGCGCACGTCCGGACATTGGACGCGCCGCGGCCGAAGAATCGCTCGACGTCATTATCGACCACCTCCAGGGTAGCCACATGGCGTTCATCGCCGCCGGCATGGGTGGCGGCACCGGCACTGGCGCGGCGCCGGTCATTGCCCGGGCGGCGCGCGAGCAAGGCATTCTGACTGTGGGCGTTGTCACCAAACCGTTCCAGTTCGAAGGCAACAAGCGCATGAAGGCGGCCGACGAGGGTATCGAGGAGCTGCAGCACTTCGTCGATACGCTGATCGTCATTCCCAACCAGAATCTGTTCCGAGTTTGCAACGAGCATACGACCTTCGCCGACGCCTTCTGCATGGCCGACAACGTCCTGCATTCGGGCGTGCGCGGTGTCACCGACCTGATGATCATGCCGGGCCTTATCAACCTGGATTTCGCCGATATCCGCACCGTGATGAGCGAGATGGGCAAGGCCATGATGGGCACCGGCGAAGCCAACGGCGAGGGCCGTGCCATCGCCGCGGCCGAGGCGGCGATCTCCAATCCCTTGCTCGACGACGTATCGATGCGCGGCGCGCGCGGCGTGCTGATCAACATCACCGGCGGCCTCGATATGACCCTGTTCGAAGTCGATGAGGCGGCGAACCGTATCCGCGAAGAGGTGGATGTCGACGCCAACATCATTTTCGGCTCGACATTCGACGAAAATATGGATGGCCTGATGCGGGTTTCCATCGTGGCGACCGGGATCGACGCGGAAGTGGCATCGATGCCGCGCTCGCCCATGATCTCGCTGGTCCACGACGCCGACCGTTCGGCCGCAGGCCAGGCGCCAGGGAGCGCCCCAGCGCCCCAGGCGGATGCCGGCCTAACGCCGCCATCCGCGGCCGATCAGACCATGCCAACGGGGACGCCAGCCGTCTCTCCCCTTCCCCTGGTCGTCGATCCGACGCCGGTGGCAACGGCCACAGCCGCAACCGTGGCGGAGCAGCCCTCCACGGTTCAAACCGTTATCGACCCGGCCCCAGCACCGGCGCCGCGGATGCCGGTTTTGACCGCGGGTCAACCGTTCATCCCGCCACGGGCCACAATGCCCCCCCCCCGGGAGCCGCAACTGCGGACGCCGCAAACCGCCCCGAACGCGTTTGCCGAGGCGGCCATTGAAAACGGCGCGGCGCAAACCGAAAAACGGCGCGGCCGCAGCCTGTTTCAAAAGGTAACCGGGGCCGTGAACAGTCTGGTAACCGACGACGGGAAGGCTTCGTCCGCCCCTGCCAGCGCTGCCCCCGAGGCCCCAGAACCGGCCCCAAGTGCAACCGCTCCGGCGCCGACGCCACAGGCCCCCCCCCCACCTCCTGTCGAGCCGGCTGCCGAAGCCCCGGCCGAAACAGCAGTCGAAGCCCTGGCCGAAGCTCGGGCCGAAACCGCGGCTGAAACAGCGCCCCCGGCGCCCGCGCAGCCTTCGCTCACCAATCTCGAGGCGGACGGACGCCCGCAAGCTGCGGGTAGCGACGATGACACGCTGGAAATACCGGCTTTCCTGCGCCGTCAGGCGAACTGACCTGGAACTGTGTAAGCTACGGAAATCTTAATGATTTCCGTAGCTTCCAGTGAAACAAACTGTAACAAAGAGTGATTTGTGCCTACCCGCTAGGCTTGTTACACGACAGCGTCCGGCGTGATGGTTAATGCGCTGCGGGTTGTATATGGGGATTGGCCGTTTTGGCCCAAATTGTCAGTAAAGCCGTGGGGTACTTGGTTTTGAAACAGATTGTAACGGCGCTTATCGACAAGTGTGCCAGTTATGCTCTCCAACAGACATTGAAGAGCCAGGTTAGCTGTTGCGGAACCGGCTTGCATTCCGGCGACAAGGTCTCGATGACCCTGTTGCCAGCGCCGTCCCATACCGGAATTGTCTTTCGCCGCACTGACGCGGATGGACATGGGCTGGAGATAGCCGCCCATGTCGATAATGTCGTCGATGACCGCATGTGCACAACGCTGGGCGACGGCAACGGCGCGAGTATTGCCACGGTCGAGCATCTGATGGCCGCCCTGAGCGGTTGCGGCATCGATAATTTATACGTCGAGGTCGACGGTGCTGAACTACCGATCATGGATGGCAGCGCCGCCCCCTTCGTGTTTCTTATCGAATGCGCCGGCGTCGTCGCGCAGGACGCACCACGGCGCGCGATCGAAATTCTCAAGCCGATCAAGATCGAAGACAAGGACAGCCAGGTGGAACTATTGCCCGGCGACGGCTTTTCGTTGGGTTTCGAAATCGACTTTCGATCCGCCGCAATCGGCCGGCAGGACATGACTGTCGAGTTGGTCAATGGAACCTTCAAGAGCGAGTTGAGCCGGGCCCGTACCTTCGGATTTATCGAAGAGGTCGCTCAACTTCGCGCCATGGGACTGGCCCTTGGCGGCAGCCTCGACAACGCCGTCGTTGTCAGTGGCGACGAGGTTCTGAACGAAGGCGGGTTGCGTTATAGGGACGAATTCGTACGCCACAAAATCCTCGACAGCATCGGCGATTTGTACCTGGCGGGCGCGCCGATCATCGGACGCTTTAAGGGCCTCCGGTCGGGCCATGCGCTCAACCACGCCATTCTGCGTTCCTTGTTGGCGGACCAAAGCTGCTGGCGGTATACGAATGTGCCGCGCGACCAGGACGACTTGTTCGAAGAGCTCAACGAAGTGCCGGCCGCCGTCAGCGCCTAGAGCGGTATCCGGCTCCGCCACACGCCGCCATACACGATTTACGACACATTGGAAAACCGGGCGCTGATGGTATAATCGGCGTCAGGATCTGCCACGCGCCCGGCGCACGGATTGCCAGACCTAAATGCGGAAGGCCACTGTGAGCGACAAACGACACCCGATCGCCAGGCAGGAAACCACGGAATCACCCCATCGCCGCGCGATAACGCGCCGGTCCCGGCCGGCGGCCGCCATGATGGTGGCCGCCGCGCTGCTCGCGGCCTGCGCGACCGGCGACGAAGAGGCCTATGTGGAGCGTCCGGTCGAGGAGCTCTATAACGATGCCGTCGATCAGATCGCGGACAAGGATTATGCGGCCGCGAGCGAATTATTTCTCGAGGTCGAGCGCCAGCACCCCTACTCGATCTGGGCGACGAAAGCCCAATTGATGAGCGCCTATGCCTTCTACTCCCGCGGCCAATACGACGATGCGATCCTCGCTCTCGACCGCTATATTCAGCTTCATCCTGGCAACCGCGACATCTCCTACGCCTATTATCTCAAAGGCTTGAGTTACTACGAGCAGATCTCCGATGTCGGCCGCGACCAGCGTATGACCGAATTGGCATTGGCCTCGCTCAGCGATGTCACGAAACGCTTTCCCACCAGTAAATACGCGCGCGGCGCCCAGCTAAAGATAGATCTGACGCAAGACCATCTCGCCGGAAAAGAAATGGAGGTGGGCCGGTTCTATCTGCGCCGCGGCCAATATATGGCGGCGATCAACCGGTTCCGCAACGTCATCGACACGTACCAGTCGACAACCCATACGCCCGAAGCCCTCCATCGCCTGACCGAAGCCTACACCGCCCTCGGCTTAGGAACGGAGGTGCGCGAGAATACCGCCGTGCTGGGTTACAACTTCCCGGGTGACCCTTGGTATGTCGATAGCTATCAACTGGTCGAAGGTGTGGTCGTGCGCGATATCGACGGTGACGGCATCGCCGATCCGGTTCCCGAAAAGCGCGGTTTCTTCCGCCGTCTCTGGCCCTTTTAGGCAGTAATGCTGCGCCATCTGTCGATCCGGGACGTCGTCCTGATCGACCGCCTCGAACTAGATTTTGAGTCAGGCTTGGGCATTCTCACGGGTGAAACCGGCTCCGGTAAATCCATTCTGCTCGATTCGCTCGGCCTGGCGCTGGGCCAGCGCGCCGACACCGGACTGATCCGACCCGGCGCCGAGCAGGCGATCGTCACGGCGACGTTCGACGTCGCCCCCGATCACCCGGTCAGCGATCTGCTCACCGAACATGGCCTGGAGACCGGCGAGGGCAGCGTTTACCTGCGCCGCATCGTCGGCCGCGATGGCCGCAGCCGGGCCTTCATCAACGATCAGCCGGTAAGCGCGGGGCTGCTGCGGCAAGTCGGCGAAAAGCTGGTGGAAATTCAAGGGCAATTCGATCGCTTCGCCCTGGCCGCGCCCGCTGTCCAGCGCGCCGCGCTCGACCTGTTCGGAAACCTCGCAGCCAAGGCAACAGAAACGGCGGACCGGTTCGCCGCATGGTCGGACGCCCGCGCCGCGCTGACCGAAGCCGAAGCCGAGGTCGAAGCCGCCCGCGCCGAGGAAGAACAACTGCGCCACGATGTCGCGGAACTGAACGATCTCGCACCCGGTGCGGGCGAGGAAGCGGCGCTGGCCGGCCAGCGCCAATTGCTGCAAAACGCCGAACGGCTGATAGCCGCTTTCAACGAAGCGCTGGACGATCTGTCGGGCGATTCCGGCGCCGAATCGGCCCTGCAACGCGCATCGCGTACTTTGACACGGGCAGCGGAATTCAGCGGCGGCCGGCTCGATCCCATCGTTGCCGCGCTTGACCGGGGAACAGCGGAATTGGCCGATGCGCTGCAGGAACTGCAGGCGCTCGCCCACGCCATCGATACCGATTCCGGCCGTCTCGATTCCGTCGAGGGCCGCCTATTTTCCCTGCGCGCGGCGGCCCGCAAGCACGGTACCGAAGTCGATAATCTCGCCGAGGTTCATGCCAAGCTGACCGATGCGCTGGCGGCTTTGGACGGCAACAGCGGCAGACTGACCGCTTTGGCCAAGGCCGCCGAGACCGCGCGGCGCGCCTATATGGCGTCGGCCGAGCGACTGTCCGCTGGTCGCAGCAAATCTGCACGCGCCCTCGACCGCGCCGTCACGAACGAACTGGCGCCGCTCAAACTCGAAAATGCGGTCTTTAAGAGCCAGATCGAGCGGCTTCCCGAACCCGCATGGTCGGCGAACGGGCTCGATTCCATCGAATTCCGCGTCGCCACCAATCCGGGCAGCGCGCCGGGTCCGCTCGGCAAGATCGCCTCGGGCGGCGAGCTGAGCCGCTTCCTGCTCGCCCTCAAGGTCGTGCTCGCTGATGCCAGCGATGCCACGTCGTTGATTTTCGATGAGGTCGATGCCGGCGTCGGCGGCGCCACGGCGACGGCGGTAGGCGAACGGCTGGCGGCGCTGGCAACGGCTTCCGGGCGGCAAATACTCGTGGTCACCCACAGCCCCCAGGTCGCCGCGGTGGGCGATCACCATTGGCTGGTATCGAAGCATGGCAACAGCGGCGGTGATTCCGTCGTCACGCGCGTGGCGCCCCTGGATAGCCAGGCGCGCCGCGAGGAGATCGCGCGCATGCTCGCGGGCGCGGAAATCACCGACGAGGCGCGCGCCGCCGCAGATCGCCTGCTCGGCGTTACAGAACCGCCCCTCGCCGCCTCACCGCGCGATGCGGCGTAGCTTGCCGTACCCGTTACCCGCACCGTGAAAGCGAGCAACCGAGAATTCGCCATCGGCATCGCCTGCGCCCTGTCGGTGGTCGTGCTGTGGTCGAGCTTTCACTTGATTTCGCGTGTCGGCGTGCAGACCAGCCTGACCCCCTACGATCTGGTGGCGCTGCGCGTCGGGGTCGGTGGCATCCTCATGCTGCCGGTCCTGCTGCGCCACGGTCTCGGCCATCTGCGCCTGTGGCAGGCCATCATCATCGCCATTGTCGCCGGGCCGGGCTTCGCGCTGCCGGCCTTCACCGGCTACCAGTTCGCCCCCGCCGCCCACGGCGCGGCGATCCTGGCGGGCGCCTTGCCATTGTTTACCGTGCCGATTGCCTGGCTAGTCCTCGGCGAGCAGCTCAACATCCTCAGGCTCTTCGGCCTGCTGGCGCTGTTCGCCGGCGTGGTCTTTCTGATCGGCGACAGTTTCTCCGGCACCGGGGACGGCCAGTGGCGCGGCGATGCGTTGTTTGTCGCCGGCGCCATAGACTGGTCGATTTTCGCCGTGCTGGCGCGCGCCTGGCGGGTCGAGCCGGTGCGCGGCACGGCCTTGGTCGCGGTCATATCGCTGATCGGCTACGTTCCCCTCCATTTCGCCTTTCTACCATCGAAATTCGCCACCGCGCCGCTCCTCGATATTGCCGGGCAGGCGGTGTACCAGGGATTTCTCAGCATGATAATCTCGCTGCTGCTGTTCACCCGCGCCGTGGGCGCGCTGGGGGCGACGCTGACCACGATGATCACCGCGTTCGTGCCGATAACGGCGGCGCTGGCGGCGCTAGTCATATTGGGCGAACCGCTGACGCTACTGTCCATTGCCGCGATCGTACTGGTGACCCTCGGGATATTCGGCGCCGTATCAGGCGGGCGCGCCGCGGGGCCGGCGCCTGCCATCAAAGAGACCCAATAAGAAGGCTGCCCGGCAACGATTGGCGGTGTATGTATGGCCCTAGCGATGACCGATTCACCACCAAGTCCTGACGACCTCACGCGCCAGCAGGCGACCAGCGAACATGCGCGCCTGACGACTGAGATAAACGAACATAACCGGCTGTATCACCGGGACGATGCGCCGCGCATTTCAGACTCCGAATACGATGCGTTGCTGCGCCAGTTGCAGGATATCGAGGCGCTATTCCCCGATCTGGTGACGGCCGACAGTCCCACCCAGCGGATTGGTACAGAACCGGCATCGGGGTTCGCCAAGGTCCGCCACACCGTACCCATGTTGTCGCTTGCCAACGCCTTCGGCGATGACGACGTCAGCGAATTCGTCGCCCGAATCCGCCGCTTTCTCAACCCGCCAGAAGATGAGCCCGTCGTGCTGGTGGCGGAACCCAAGATCGATGGCCTGTCGGTTTCGTTGCGTTATGAAAATCGCGTTTTCGTGCGTGGCGCGACGCGCGGTGACGGCACCGAGGGCGAGGATATCACTGCCAATCTGCGCACCATCGCCGACATCCCGGCGCAATTACCCGACGACGCGCCAGACACGGTCGAAGTACGCGGCGAGGTGTATATGCCCAAATCAGCTTTTGCCGCCCTCAACGCGCGCCAGGAAGCTGCCGGGGAAAAACTGTTCGCCAACCCGCGCAACGCCGCCGCGGGCAGCCTGCGCCAGCTCGATTCCGCGATCACAGCGTCGCGCACGCTGAGTCTGTTCGCCTATGCCTGGGGCGAGAT
>Ga0114950_10004404_pt1 | contig 10949 bp, 8 predicted proteins | sample N075metaG_FD_83503 | JGI IMG/M metagenome (GOLD analysis project Ga0114950, IMG submission 83503) | Deep subsurface microbial communities from Kermadec Trench to uncover new lineages of life (NeLLi) - N075 metaG | ecosystem: Environmental > Aquatic > Marine > Ocean trench > Sediment | place... | reverse complement strand
CATCACGTCGTGTTTTGTACATTTCCCGGATTTCATCGACACATTCCTGCGGCCCGTTGAGAGCAATGATCCCAGCGATCTGGATCGGTTGAAACATGCCATAATCCTGATAACTCTTAATCCGCGCCAGGGCGTGAATTAGCTCAGAATTACCGACAACGAAACCAACTCGCCAGCCAGGCATATTATAACTCTTTGAGAGCGTAAAGCATTCTACACCGACATCTTTCGCGCCAGGAACCTGCAAAAAACTGGGTGCTTTATAACCATCATAAGTCAAATCCGCATAAGCAAAATCATGGATCACGATTAGGTCGTGTTCCTTGGCGAAAGCTACAATCTTCTCAAAAAATTCCATCTCCACCACAGCAGTCGTGGGATTATGGGGGAAATTGATGATAATAGCTTTCGGGCGCGGCCAATTGGCCTTAAAAGCATTCAACAGGCCCTCAAAAAAATCCACATCCTTATTCAGCGGCACCTGGATGACATCGCAATTGGACAAGATGAAGGCATAAGTGTGAATCGGATAGGTCGGCGTCGGCACCAGAACAGAGTCTCCTGGCCCAGCAATGGCCATGGCCAAATGAGATATGCCCTCTTTCGATCCAATGGTGGCGATGGCCTCGGTTTCTGGATTAAGTTCAATGTCATAATTGCGCTTGTACCAATCGGTGATGGCCAAGCGGAGCTTCGGAATCCCTTTGGAAAGTGAATATCTGTGATTGGGACTTTTGTTGGCGGCTTCGCAAAGTTTATCGACAATATGCTGGGGCGTCGGCTGGTCTGGATTGCCCATACCAAAGTCGATAATGTCCTCGCCACGCCTTCTGGCGTTATATTTCAGCTCTTGCACGATACCAAAAACATATGGCGGCAAGCGCTTAATTCTGGGAAACTCTCTCATTTCTCCACACTAGCAAAGGAAATCATAAAAGGAACCTCAACTTTTTAGAGGGTCCCAAAAATTACAGCCCAGAAAATGGGCAGAAAATACCGGTTCTATCATATGACGTGGTTTTGGATTGGCCAAAGACCCCGAGGCAACGGCGGAGAATTACTCAAACATCAAAAAGGGGGGCAACTGCTTAATTTCAAAGACTCCTGCCGACTTATGGCTAAGATATCATAAATCAAAGTGGGCGGCAAATTTAATGGGAAATGGCATTATTGCCAAGTGATTCATTCTTTGCCTGGGGACAAAACATGGGTTTTAAACTCCAAAAAAAATAGGTTGGGCCAATTAAAGACCCAACCCGCAAGGAATAATCTTGAAAATCAAATCACGGCATGGTTTCACCGGTTGCATTGGTAATAAATCGAACTTCATCAACCATCATACTACCCATACCAACAACAGCTTTAGCCTCCCAATCACCAATGTCTGTAGCATTCGAATCCTCACTAGTAGCGCTACCGGTGATGTGGATTATAGATTCAGCAGTCACTTTGTAAACACCAGCAGTCAGGTTTGGCGATACATAGTTAAACGCATTTGCATTTACGGTATCTAAGATCAGCTCAACTTCTTCCGGTTCCAGACATTCGAGATCAAGAAGAATTGCACCAGTGACAGGGTCCTGCTCAAGACAAGTACCTACCATTGATACGGTTACACAAGTATTTAAGCCATCAGTTTCATTGGCATCTCCTGCATTTAAACATTCGTCCATGGTAGCGTAAAAACTACCTACAATGCCCTCATCAGTATTTGATCCTCCATCCACAGTTAATTTAGCAATTAGGGTTGCATCTTCATCTGTTTGGAAAATCCCCTGAAATTTTGCAGAAAGAGTCTGGGCTCGGCTACAGTAAGTCACTCCACTATCTCCAGAAGGACTGGCAAATTTTGGGTCACCAATCGGGGTGATACCATCGTTATCCATTTTCTGAATTTTTACACGCATTTTAACGCTACCCTCTGCAACGGAGGTACTCGTCTTACCACCTTTACTTTTAGCAAGCGTCCTGGTGTAGAGTCCACACTGAACCGCAAGGTTCATTATAAGTTCTTTGCCACCAGCTACCTTGATATAGGTAGTTAGAACCGGCTTCCAAGATTCAGCAGTGGCTTGATTTACGGAAGCTGATGATGCTTCCATCATGATACCGTTACTCATCGCGGCACCACTTTTTGAACTCGGGATACTACCCGCCATTGCAGACGACGCAACAATACTCAAAACTGCAAGTGCACCCATAGAAATCTTAAATAATTTTTTAAACATGTTTTTCTCCTTTTATAATGCTTTTCAAAAATCCTGTATATATCTGCAAGAGATGAAATTTGAATTCGCTTTTACAGTTAGACTCCGGGGAAAATCTCAACTGTATAAAAATATGTATTTAGCCCAATTGATCTATTGCATATGTTATTTAAAGTTTATACTATGATTAGGGTAGTTACATGTGATTGCTCTCACAATGTATGGTGATTGCCATCACAATAAGTGGTGATTCGGATCACAAAATGAGGAGATTTAATTAAATTTAACGAAACTTGGTGGGATTTTAAGGTTTTTGGTGTAATTAAGAATTGATCTCTAATTATCGCGCATGGTCGCTGAAGTTTTTGTGACCTGAATCGCAGGCTATACTGATACCCAACAATTTATGGATTTCTGGAACATCATTCTATTGAGCATTATTCAGGGCTTGTCCGAGTTTCTGCCGGTTTCCAGTTCCGGTCACCTGATATTGGCGCCACTAATATTTAATTTTGAGGATCAGGGATTGGCCTTGGACGCGATCATGCACCTTGGAACCCTTTTGGCTATCCTGATTTATTTCCGCAAAGACCTTTTTGAAATCTTCTCGAGCATTTTCCAAAAGGAAGCCGACCCAAAAATCCGGCGGCTGGCCTGGAATATCGTTTACGCCTCTATCCCAGCTGGTGTGGCGGGATTGCTCCTTGCCGATTTCATCGAGCACCAATTACGCAGTCATGTCTTTGTCGCGGGAAACCTGATTTTCTGGTCACTGGTATTTCTGGTGGCAGATAGGCGGGCCTGGCGAAAGCAAACCGATAAGGTTTCTATATATGATTTAAGCTTTGGGCAGGTTTTATTTGTCGGATTGGCGCAGGCGATGGCGCTTCTTCCCGGAACCTCGCGGTCAGGTGTCACGATTGCGGCGGGGCTGACTCATAACTTATCGTATAAGGATGCGGCCCGATTTTCCTTCCTTCTTGGCACACCTATTATATTTGCGGCGGGAATGTATCAACTGGCAAAGTTTCTTGCGCTACCGGAAGATCATTTCAATTATGACAGCACACAATTGATGATGAGTTTTGGTGTGGTGTTTTTGGTGGGTTACGCGTCAATCCAATTACTTTTCAAGATTGTCGCCAAGGCGGGACTATTGCCATTCATCATTTACCGATTGATCATGGCTACGGCAATTCTCGTATTTTATCCGTCATAAACTTTTCATCAGAAGTAAAAATTCCCCGAATAAAAAGCCATAAAAAAAGCCGGCCTGGAAATCCCCTTCCAGGCCGACTCTAATATTTTTACTTAAAGGTCCGTCGTATTAACCGCAAGAAACGTTAATGTCGATGGTACCAGTGTTAGTGATCCTTACTTCGCCGCTGATGTCCCCAATGGAGTCGCCACGGCTGAAGTTAGTTTGACTATTCAAGGTAACTTTACCTTTGCCCATGGAGTGTTTATTGGGCATGCCAACTTTCCTAGCACCTTTGAAACCTTGATTTTCGTTAGGTCCTAATGTAATCGGAATGGTAGTAAAGTTAGATGACTTCCAGATAACGGCATTAGCGTTGGTACCATCACCAACTGAAGACGTGCCAACTGCTTCCAAAGTAATGGATTTAGCATCCTTGCATGTTATCTTGCCACCAGGTTTAACAGTGCCGGCGTATGCGGAAGCCGCCAGGCAGATAAAAGCAATTAAAGTGAATGATACAATTACGAATTTTCTCATGAGTATTTCCTCCCTTACCCTTGTTTTGAAAAAATGGTCAATGCAAAAAGTACTATCCAAAAAGTACTAGATATAGCTTTGTACAGTGCCACCCCCTTCCAGTATCAAAATTTTATGTTTTAAAATTAAAACCCCATTTTTGGGATGCAATGTTCAAAATTAAACTGCGCAAATAAAACAGAAAAACCATGACGCCCAATCCGGGAGTTAGGCAAAGTATACTGATCCAACCACTGATGTCAACCCAAATTTCCTACAAACAGGGTAAATAAAACCGATATCTACTATCATATTGTTTTCGAAAGGAATTTTGACATAAATTAGCTACAAAAAGCACTCTGATCGGGAACCATTATCTTACATTTTCGCCTAAAAAGTAAGAATAAAATCAGTACTTTATAAGATTTTATCTTACAGCGTGGAGGGGGAAAGTATTGATTCAGCAAATTTCCGTTAATTGGGAGTGTTATTGCTCTATAACAGCATTTTGCAGAAATGAATCTTCCTCGATGATTAGGGGCTTATCATTAGCTATTAGGCGGATATCACCTTGCAGGGTTGATCGACCTGCAAAGCGGACATCGCCTCGTACTTCCAAAGACCGGAGCCCCAGGAGGGAAGGAATTTCCGGGATTCGTGAATTATAATCCTGTAAATGTTTAAAGGTCTCGCCAAATTGAATCGATGGCAGGCCCTCCATTTGTCTTTCGGGATTGAGATGGAGAATACCATTTTCGCGAACAAACAAATCGGATTGTATGAGAAAGAGATCGCTTGTGGTTTTTACTGGACGAAACCGGTCTCTGGAAACCGTCAGTCCAACTGCCGAAGCAAAGTTATCCAGTGCAGAACCAATGGCGGTTTCCAATTGCACTACGGAAAGATCGCCCACCTTCTTTTGATTGACGATCACGCCAAGGTCCATTGGCCCTGCTTCCAGTTTGGCTTTCAGTTGGGCCAGGTTGATCCATATATTATTAGTGTTAAAAACTTTAAATTTTTCCTGACCACAAAATTCATCCAAATGTTCCTCCGGGACTCGGGCAATCTCTAACAGTTTCAATTTTCCATCCTGCTGGTAGAGCGTTCCTCCTTTTACATCAGCGGAAGTTTTGGGAGTCATTTCCATCAAGAAAGGAATCGATTTGGATATCATTAAATCGAGAATTTTTAAATCTATTCCTGCTCCAAGGTTATCCGCATTGGACACAAATAGAATATCCTTGCCCTGTTGCAGAAACTGATCCAATATTCCTTGCTCTTGGATACAGGAATAAAAATCCCCGTGTCCGGGTGGATACCATCTTTCCTGGCCAAACTCTTCTCCTATAGGACTGCCAGTGTTTGTATTCAAGCGCGGAAAACGGTTCTGACAGAAGGACTGGACTTGCAAACGGTCGCCATAACGACGAACCATTTCAAGGGTATCGTTGTGGGTATAAAAACTGTTCATCAAAAGCAGTGGAACTTGTGTATGATAGTCTTGGTTGATGTGTGCAATATGCTCGACAATCATATCGAGGAAAGATTGGCCGTCACATACAGGGATGGCGGATTTTGGACCTTTGCAACCCATGCTGGTTCCCAGCCCTCCATTCAACTTGCACACCACTAACCGGGATAGCTGATTTTGTAATTTCGAATCACCAGGAGTTTCCAGAGAATCGTATTGCAAAAGACTGTCAGTGGACGGCGATTCAACCGATTTCCAATCGGTGATTTTTGCTGGTCCTGAACGGTATTTTTGAACTAAATTTGAGAAGAGCTTAATCCCCGTAGAACTCATTCCCAAATATTCCAGGTCTTTTATGATTTGATCCATCGCAGTTGTCTATTAAACTAATTAACGACCCCGTTGCAAGCAGTCGAGGTATCCTAGAAGGATTTTCATTTAAAAGCCGTGGCAAGCCACGGGAAATAAAACCCACTGGTGGGATTAATGAGGCCCTGAAGCAATCGAAGGGCACCTGAAATTATAACCCTGTTAACCCGATTACCGAAATATTTGTTCGGCTTTGATAGCTTGTAATACCACCTCCTTAAGATTATGGATTCTTCTCCCGACAAAAATTTAGTTTCCGATTTAAAAAAGTCATTTATGGCTCACCTAAAATACTCCCTGGTCAAGGACAAATTTTCCGCCAGCAAACTCGACCAGTATTTGAGTATCGCCCTGACTGTGAGAGACCATCTGGTAGAAAAATGGGTCGCTACCCAGGAGGCTTACTACGTAAACAATGTCAAGAAGGTTTACTACATGTCGATGGAATATCTCATCGGCCGTTCTCTAACTCATAACATGATCAATCTGGATCTTCAAAATGAATGCCGCCAAACCATTCGAGAACTTGGCCACAATTTGGAAGAACTGGAGGAAATGGATGTAGAACCGGGATTAGGAAATGGCGGTTTGGGAAGGCTCGCGGTATGTTTCATGGAATCTTTGGCCACCCTGGGAATGCCGGCGCAAGGTTATGGGATTCGGTATGAATTTGGCATTTTTCATCAAAAGATTCAAAATGGCTACCAAACGGAAAGGGTAGACAACTGGTTGCGCCGGGGAAACCCCTGGGAAATTCCGCGACCTCAAGAAATTTATTCCATCAAATTCTACGGTCATGTCAAGCAGGTCACCAAAGGGGATGGTCGGGAGGTCTATTCCTGGGTCGATACGCATGACGATGTCATGGCCATGGCTTACGACATCCCTGTTCCCGGTTATAAAAACGGCACCGTCAATAACCTTCGCCTCTGGGGCGCAAGGTCCACGCGAGAATTGGACTTCAAGGATTTTAACGCCGGCGATTATCTTGGCGCGGTGTGGAGCAAACAAGAAACGGAAACTATTTCCAAGGTACTCTATCCCAACGATACCCCTGCTGAGGGCAAAACCCTGCGCTTGAAGCAGGAATATTTTTTCGTATCCGCCTCGCTTCAAGATATTGTCAGACAATACAAGAAAAATAATTTCAATCTACTCAACTTTCCAGAAAAGGTCGCCATCCAGTTGAACGATACCCACCCTGCCCTGGCCATTCCGGAACTGATGCGAATCATGGTAGATCAAGAAGGCCTCAAGTGGGAAGAGGCTTGGGAGCTTACGGTTAATACGATGAGCTATACCAACCATACAATCCTCCCAGAGGCCCTGGAAAAATGGCCCGTTAAACTTTTCGGAGCTTTATTGCCCCGGCATCTGCAAATCGTTTATGAAATCAACTACCGCTTCTTGAAGAAGGTAGCAAAACTTTTTCCTAATGACCTTAATCGCTTGCGACGAATGTCCATCGTTGAAGAAGAACCACAAAAATCTGTTTGCATGGCCAACCTTGCTATTGTCGGGAGCCATCGTGTCAACGGAGTTTCCGAACTGCACTCCGAAATTGTTCGATCGCAGATTTTTAAAGATTTCCACGAAATGTTTCCGAACCGGTTTATCAATATCACCAATGGCATTTCGCAACGCCATTGGTTGAAGGCCTGTAATCCAGAGCTGACCGGATTGATCACAAAACATATCGGGGACCGCTGGATTTCCAAATTGGACGATTTGAAACAACTCCAGCCACTTATCAATAACCAAAAATTTTGCAAACAATGGCGGCAGGCAAAACATACCAATAAAATCAATCTCACCGGATATATTGCCGCCACCCTCGGCATTACCGTCAATCCTGATTCTCTATTTGATGTGCAGATCAAAAGGATCCACGAATACAAACGACAATTACTCAACATCCTGCACACGATTGCTTTGTTCAATCGGATTAAAAATGCACCAAAAAAGAAACATCTGGCCAGAACGCTAATTTTTTCCGGCAAAGCCGCTCCTGGTTATTACAACGCAAAATTGATTATCAAGCTAATCACCAGCGTTGCTGACAAAGTCAATAACGATGCTGATGTGAGGGATCGTCTTAAAGTTATATTCCTTCCCAATTATTCCGTTTCCATTGCTGAAAAAATTATTCCTGCGGCGGATCTTTCGGAACAAATTTCCACTGCCGGCATGGAAGCATCAGGAACCGGCAATATGAAATTGGCACTTAACGGAGCTTTAACCATCGGTACGCTCGATGGCGCAAATATTGAAATCCGACAGGAGGTTGGGAATGAAAATTTTTACCGCTTCGGGTTGACTGCGGATGAAGTCCAGAAATTTAGAAATGATGGTTATGATCCAAAGGAATATTATTTAAAAGATCCCGAATTGAAGCAGGTCCTGGATATGGTTCAGGAAGGGTTCTTTTCGCCTGAAGATCCGAAACTTTTTTGCCCCATCATGGATTCATTGATAAAATACGGCGATTATTATATGGTTTTGGCAGACTTTAAATCCTATTGCGATACGCAAAAGCAAATCGAATTGGATTACCAAAATGAAAAGCTGTGGACTCAAAAAACTATTCTTAATGCATCTGCTATGGGCCGGTTTTCCGGTGATCGGGCTATCACTGAGTATGTCGAGGAAATTTGGAAAATCAAACCTGTCCCGGAAGCTTTTAGTTTGCTCGCGCCCTGATTTCGGGCTATGTTAATTTTCAAAAAAAATATTTATGACAGCACCTCTGATGGTGAAAGTCTCGCACCCACCAAAGCCCAATTAGACCCTTACAGTTTTCTCTTGCGCGCTTTAATGTCCGACCGCGAACTGTTCATGTCCCTGAGACAACTGGATAGCCAGGACAGCGCACTGCGTTTGTCGACACTATTCCCTCATTCCGCAAAATTCGGCTCAGCAGATGTTCTGAACTCCCTCTCAAAACGACTTCTCGAAGCATTTATTCAACCTGACAACTGGTACCAGATGAATTCTTACCATTTCTGCTATTTATACGACTGCCTTTATAGCCTGATGGAGGAATACAGCTACGAAAATGAGGAAGGACGCTTGAATATTCTGCCGGAATTGAATGGCGGAGATATCAATTTTGAAGGCTTTCTGCTGGAATATTTTTACAACACAACTTTCTTGATGGATCAGGACCGCTTCAACGATCTAACTGTAAATGATAAAACCAGTAAAATGTTTGATGACTCCTGCCTTTTTGGAGTTATCAATAATCTGCTTCCGGCGGAAAATGAAATTCAGTTGCAATTAGTACCTGACAATCCTTTTCCATAAAATTCCCATGGCTAGTGGGACAATTCATTTTCTATCGCTTGCAGTAACTGCGAGTCCAGAGGTTCCATGACGCAGGAAAAATGTGCCACAGGATTGCCTTGCCTGTCGATCAGGAACTTATGAAAATTCCATTGCACCTGATTGCGTTTTGGTCCTTGAGTTCCTCCAAAAATCGAAGCTAACTTTTTGAATAATGTAAAAACCCAGGTCTTGAAATTTTTGGGTTCAATAGAGTCCAGGCCCTCCGCTTGCAACCATTGATATACCGGGTGCGGCTGATCCCCCGTAATCTTAACTTTTTCAAACAAATCAAATGCGACCGAATATTTACTGTCGCAAAAATCGCGAATCTCATCGGCGCTCCCAGGCTCCTGATTCATGAAATCATTACAGGGAAAAGCTAGTATTTTCAACCCCTTATCATGATAACGCTTATGTAAAATCTGGAGCCCCTCGTATTGCGGAGTGAAACCACATTTCGATGCCACATTGACGATCAATAGAACCTGCCCACGGTAATCCTCCAGGCTTATCTCATCGCCCCGCAAATTCCGAACCTGCAAACTGGCCATATTATTTTCATTGTTATCCGACATGTTGAATCCTCAAGGGTTTTCCAATATTCTCCCCCTTTAATAAAGGGGGCCGGGGGGATTTGGTTTGTGTATCATGAGATACGAATAATTATTAAACTAATGGATTTTCCTAGCACCTTATCTTGCAGATAGACACTTTTGCAAATTGCAGTATAATACAGATCGAAAGGAAATGGACTCATCGGGATCTCCTTTCACTGCGACACATCGGTGCATTTCCTAACCATTATATCAAAACTCAAAGTTGGCCTTCGTTCCATGCTGGTATTTAAAAATAATATCTATGACCGAAGCAAACTCACCTCCCCCGGAGCCCCCAAGTCTCCAGACCCGGACTACGACACCCATTTTGATCCAAAAGATTTACTGACCGCCGCGTTAAAGGAAGAGGAAGAGGTACTGGAGTTTATTGGTCGACAGCCTTCTGAATACTGGAATCAAGACACGCAAAAGTTTTACCCCTATACGCATAAATCAGGTGGCCTGCGGGTCTTGCGGCAATTGCAGGTAATTTTAACAGCCGGACTGGAAAACCAGGAAACCTGGTACCACATGAACACCTACCATTATTGCTATCTCTACGATGTGCTGGTGCGCTTTATTTTCAACTACAACCACGACTCGGAAGAAGAAAAACATGGCATGCTTCCCAAGTTAAAAGGGAAACCGATTAAGCTCGATCTTTTCATCCGGGACTACTTTTTTAATACCGTGTTCCTGCTCGATGAGGATAAATACAATTCCCTCACTCCCAAGGAAAAAAAGAGTAAAGGCTACGAATGCCCCTGCCAGTTCGCCGTCATCAACGGATTATCCCCGACCCGCGAAGAAATGCAACTCCGCGAAACAAAAGACTACCCCTACTCGATATACGTTTAAGGTTTCCTAACCACTTATTTAAACACCACCAATTATCTGGAATCATTCAAATTTATCTTAATTCATCCGGCTTTAAAGCTGGAAATTTTTCTTAAATGGGGTTCATCACATAAACTAAAGCCGTCCCCATCACTTGGCCGATTGCCCTTTTGTAGAAGAAAAATTCTTCTTCAGAACAATTTGATTGTATCTGGATTAGAATACCATTCATTTCTGCACCTACGATCCAGAGACAGGCCGTTACATCACTAGCGATCCAATTGGACTCAATGGCGGATTGAATACTTTTGGGTATGTGAGTAATAACTCCTTAAAGTATACTGACCCTTATGGTTTGTTACAGGGAGACCTTTCGACCTATGGAAAATATGGGAGAGCGATAGCCAAAGCACTTCCAGCAGCTG
>Ga0114950_10004402_pt1 | contig 10949 bp, 12 predicted proteins | sample N075metaG_FD_83503 | JGI IMG/M metagenome (GOLD analysis project Ga0114950, IMG submission 83503) | Deep subsurface microbial communities from Kermadec Trench to uncover new lineages of life (NeLLi) - N075 metaG | ecosystem: Environmental > Aquatic > Marine > Ocean trench > Sediment | place... | reverse complement strand
TTTTTATTCTGGCTATTTCTTAAATCAACTTTTGTAAGCAATATTTTACAGGATTAACTTTTTATAAACAACAGGACATTGATTGCAGAACAACTACAACACTTTTGGCAGGATCTAAAACCTTACGCATGTAAGCTAATACCGGTTAGTAAAACAAAACCCATTGAACTGTTAATGGAAGCTTATAATGCCGGTAATAAGATATTTGGCGAAAACAAGGTACAGGAACTTGCAGGCAAACAAGAGCGTATGCCGAAGGATATTGAGTGGCATTATATTGGCCACCTGCAAAGAAATAAGGTTAAATACATTGCGCCATATGTGCATCTTGTGCATGCTGTAGATAGCCTGCGCTTACTTAAGGAGATAAACAAACAAGCAAGTAAAAACGACAGGGTTATTAACTGCTTGTTACAAATACATATTGCCAGTGAAGAAAATAAATTTGGCTTTAACGATAATGAGTTGGATGAAATGATTAATACAACGAATTGGCAAGAATTGAACCATATTAAAGTTGTAGGATTAATGGGTATGGCCACTTTAACTGATGACGAGGAGCAAATTAGACAAGAGTTTAAGCTCCTGGCCGCTATTAAATCAAAACTGAAGTCGAGCGAGTTACCGGCTAATATTATTATGCAAGAGCTCTCAATGGGAATGACCAATGATTATAAAATTGCACTTGAAGAAGGCAGTACTATGATTCGTATTGGAACGGCTATTTTTGGTGCACGAACAATTAATGTAAATGTCTAAAATATTCTTAATTCTTGGTGGCAGTTTTGCTGGTTTGGCAGTAGCAATTGGGGCGTTTGCTGCCCACGCACTAAAATCAATTTTGGCAGCTACTAATCGTTTAGAAACATTTGAAACTGGCGTAAGGTATCAGTTCTACCACGCTGTTGCCCTGCTTATACTTGGATTAATTATGCAAAAATTCGACCACCGGATGTTCACCTGGTCAGGTTATGGGTTCATTGTCGGTATTATTCTGTTCTCGTGATCCTAGTATGTATTAAGTTTAACCGGAGTTACTAAATGGGGCGCAGTTACCCCCTTGGGAGGGGTTGCCTTTCTAATTGGCTGGATAACTTTGATAATAGGGATTACTAAGTCAGTTAACTAATCCTTTTTAGGCAGGACATTAGTAATAATTTTTACCTGATTTAATGGTGAAGCGGCATTAGAAATTATACTAATTACCTTGTTCTGGCGACCATATTTACCTGAACTATCAAAATTTACTTTCAAATTTGCCACATCTCCTGGCATAACAGGTTCCCTAGGCCACTCTGACGCCGTGCAACCACAGGTAGTTTGCACATTAGTAATGATTAAAGGTTGATTGCCGGTATTTTCAAACCTGAAAACATGCTCTACTTTATCACCCTGATAAATATCGCCAAAATCGAAGGTAGTCTCTTCGAAAGTAATTAACGGACCATCTACAACTACTTGTTCTTCTTGTGCGAAAGCACAGAATACAACGAAAAAACCAAATATTAGGGTTATCAAACTCTTCATGTTCTCTTTAATTCAGTAGTACGCTATCAAAATTAATACCTTTTATATACGAATGAACAAATTTATTGTTCAAATGTGAAAAAATCCTGATGAAAGTTAATTAAAAACAACTGTTTAGATGCCCTGGTAATTGCCGTGTATAACCATCGCACAAACTCCGTATTTATTAAGTCTTCAGTAAGATAGCCCTGGTCAACAAAAACTGCCTGCCATTGACCACCCTGCGATTTATGACAAGTAATCGCATATGCAAATTTTACCTGCAACGCATTTAAATATGGGTCTTTTCTTAATGTCTCATTCAATTCTTTCCTATCAGTTATATCTGTATAATCATCCAGAACAGCTCCATATAATTCTTTATTCTGCTCTGAAGTGAGCGCGGGAGAATTTGTATGCAAAGTGTCCAGGATAACTTTTGCTTCAAATGGCTCAGATTCATCATCATTAATTAAGCGAATATTTAGGGTGGCAAAGCGTAATCCATAAAGTTCTTCAAATGTAACCACCTTTGTAATTTCAACAAAATCACCATTGGCGAGAAATCCTGAAGGGGCATCGTCAGGCACATAGAAATAATTATTGCGCACAATCATTAATATATCGCCAGCTTCTATCTCCTCAGAGCGAAAAAGGAGCTGTTCGCGAATATGTTTATTGTATTGAACAGCATCTCGATTTGAGCGACAAACAACTATAGTTTCGTGCATACCAAAATTAGCATAGGCATAACTAAGGCCATCCGCCAGACGCTCTGCTGACATCTGAAAAATATCGTCTAAACCTTGGGTCCGGATACGAATTTTAAGGTTATCATCAGTCAATACCTTTCTTAGTGCTGTAGCATTCATTAAGATTCCAGAGGATTCATTTTGCCTCATTACCTCATTAAGTTCAGCAAAGAGCACTTTTTTGCCGGTGGTATCCTGAAGACGCTGCCTGTCCAGAGCGGCACTAAATGATTGCCCCACAGGTGGTAATTGCGCTGTATCGCCAATTAGCAGCAATTTATTTGAATCGTGTTCAAACACAAAAGCCAATAAATCTTTAAGTAGACCAATTTCCCCGAAACTATTCCCTTCCGAAAGCATTGAGGCTTCATCTACCACAAAAACCGTATTCTTATTATAATTTTTAACCCTCTTGAATTTTAGCTGCCCTGATTTTGGATCAGCCACCTGTTTATAAATTATCTTGTGAATGGTGAATGCTGCGCATTCAGTATAGGATGAAATTACCTTAGCCGCCCTGCCAGTTGGTGCCAACAGCAAGTATTTATAATTGAATAGAGGCAGTGTTTTAACCAGGGCAGAAACAATTGATGTTTTACCTGTTCCAGCATAGCCCTGAAGAATCATTAAGCTGTTGTCTTGTTTTTTATCAATAAATGAATCGAAAACAAGGAATAAGTTTAGCTGTCCCTGAGTTGGGGTATAGGGAAATTTTTGCAGTAGTATGGAGGATGGATTAGGCAATTAGATAATAATCATTAAAGTAGATGCCTTGGCAATAAGCGTTTCATTGGAGTCTTTTATTGAATAGACTTCAGCTTCGCAAAAGTTTACCCTTTTGCCAGGTTTTACCACCCTACCCACAGCTCGAAGCGTGTCACCATCGCCTTTGGCAAAGTAGCTTATTTTAATTTCTCCTGTTACCACATGCCGATCTTCTCCTACCAGGGTATAGGCGGCAAAGCCTGCTACAATGTCGGCAATTGTGGCAATAATTCCACCATGAGCAAACCCATCTTGCTGGTAATGAATAGGTTTAAGTTCCATGACCCCTTCGGTATATCCCGCCTCAATTGTATGTAAGGTAAATTCAATATGATGCATAAAATTTTGTTTGGCCAGATGCTTTTCAACTCGTTCTTTAAAGTCACTATTCTTAGGTATCAACTCCATGTGTTTATAAATTAGTCAAAAGTAAATCTATCCTTCAAAAATGAACTAAATTTCCGATCAAAGAAACTGACCCGGCAAAATAAAAAGATGAAATCAGTAAATGAGTTATTTGGCAATAAGGTGAGAATACGAGCCTGTGGCTTATGTTATAATAATGATGCTATCTTGTTAATAAAACATAGTTTAGATAACCAGATATTATGGGCACCACCGGGAGGAGGGGTAGAATTTGGTGAAACCGTAGAAAACGCTCTAATTAGAGAATTTAAAGAAGAGACTTCATTGGACATCGAACCCGGCAATTTTCTCTTTTTAAATGAATTTATTGAACCACCGCTACATGCCGTAGAGTTGTATTACGAGATAAAGTCCTTTTCCGGTGAGTTAAAAATTGGCAATGACCCGGAGGTTACAGATAGAGAAATTATTGCTGATTCAGGTTTTTTCAACCAGCAGCAGATTGCTCAATTACCCCATGGCCGGTTGCACCGTGTCCTTAAAATTTGTAATAATCCAATAGATCTTTTGCATATCCAAGGACAATTAAAATAACCACCGCGTAAAAGGCAAATGAGTACGCTCTGACTATGTTTTACCTCAGAAAATTTATATACTTGCACAAAAGTTGTTAATATGATAACGCGTATATTTTCCATTGGCTTCATGCTTATTGCCATTGCGCTTGGCGCATACCTTGTTTTACGCATCAAGAGTACAATTGATGATGAAACGAGAATTAAACAATCTGAAAAGCTCATTATCAAGAAGTTAATGCTTATTCGTGATGCTGAAAAAGCTTATCAGAAGATGTATGGACAATATACCAGTAGTTGGGATAGCCTGATTAATTTTATTGAAAATGGACAATTTCCTATTACCAAGAGAACAGAGAGAATAATTGAATTGGCCTATGGTGTAGACAGCAGCGTGGTAACTATAGATACAATTGAAGTTATACCCGTACGTAAATACTTATTTGAAAAATCTTATAATATTTATGCTGCCGGCGATGGCCTTTTTGGTGAATACTTCGTAGTACCAGGCCAATATATAATCCAGGGATCAAAGGTTTACTCAATGACCAATAGGATAACCGGTAAAAAAGTTAACCAGGTTGCGAAAGAAACTGGTCGAGTTCATGATATTGTTGCTTTAAATGATGGTGATGCCCTTACTAAAGGCCAGATGCTTTTTATTATGACTGAAGAATTGTACGACCCAGATACAGATATTTCTCAGCTCCCTTATATTCCTTTTACAAATCCAGCTATTAAATTTGAGATCTATGCTGAACGAATTACTAGAAATCGCTTGATAGTGAATGTTATCGAGGTAAGGGATGTTGCCTCAAACAATCCAATGAGAAATGAAGAAAATGAGGCCAATAGTAAAAAACCTCTTCGATTTGGCTCCAGAACAGAAGTGACAACAGCAGGAAATTGGGAATAATTGAAAACTGCCAAAAAAGATTACAAACTCTTTAAAAAAATTAAAGAGGATAAGTTTGAGGTTGAGCAACTTCATCACTATGAACTTAACCTCCTGCTTGGCAACCGTGACTTTCAGGTAGCCGTTGTAGATAAGCGCAACAATCAATGTCTTATTGTTGAAGATTATATCATTTCAAGTGTAGATTCTTACACCAAATTACTTGATGTATTCGAGCATATTTTCGATGACCATCATCTCTTAAAAGCCGGTTTTTGGTCGTCAATTAAAGTCGGCATAAAAGGAAATAAATTCGCCCTGGTACCGGAGTCCTTATTTAACCAGGATTCTTTATTTGATTATCTTAAATTTAACTGTAAGATCAATAAAGACTTGAATGAATTGAAGTATTTCAAGCATAGTAAGTCGGATGCGGTTAATACGTTTGCCATTGATAACAGACTTTATAATTGGCTGGAGTCAATGTACCCTAAAAAAGAGCTCTCCTACTTTCACCAATCGAGTGCCCTGATTGAAGGAGTTCTTGAGCAGCTGGATAATTATCCAAACGATAGTATTTTTGTTTATATCGACAGGTTTAAACTGCATATTATTGCTTCAAAAGACAAAAAACTTGAATACTATAATCAGTTTTATATTAAGCAATTTGCAGACTACATTAAGTATATAATGACGGTAATGAAAGGTCTTAATCGCAATCAGCATAATACCAACGTTGTACTATGGGGATATCTTGGCCGGCAGTCGAAGCACTATAATGAGTTTGCCAAGTACATCAGGAATATATCCTTTGGCAAGCGACCTGATTTTTTAAAATTTGGCTATCCGTTTGATGAACTGCAGGATCATCATTATTTTGACTTATACAACCTACATTTGTGTGATTAACAAGAGCGAATGAAAGATAAGATAGCCATATTTCCCGGCTCATTCGATCCTTATACCAAAGGCCATGAAGACATTGTTTTGCGTGGCTTACAAATTTTTGATAAGATTATTATTGCCATAGGCTATAACTCAAGTAAGCATAATCGTTATTTCGATATTGACCTAATGGTCAAACTTATCGATGATCTGCATAGTGATAATGACAGGATATCAGTTGAGATTTACAATGAACTTACCGCTGTATTTGCCAAAAAACATAACGCTAACTATTTGCTGCGTGGGCTAAGGAATACTACGGACTTTGAATATGAAAATAGTATTGCCCAGGTTAATATGCACCTGGGCGAGCATTTGGAAACGGTCTTCTTAATTACATCACCAAAATACGCCCATATAAGCTCTACTATTATCAGGGAAGTACATCAGTACGATGGAGATATCTCGAAGCTTATTCCTTATAAGTTAGCGAAGAGAAATAGTTGATCATCCCCGTTACAATAAAATATTGTGCTAAAATATAAGTTAGCATAACCCAGAAATCAGCCGCCATAAACGTCTGATAAAATTTATTTAAAGCTAAGAGAGCATCGGAGGTGATGAAGAGCATGGCGCCTATAAGTACCATACTGGCACCGACCGCTTTTCTAAATAATGCCGCTATCCCCATCACCATTATTATCGAAGTATAGATGGTTACCGGCAGCTTTAAGGTGCCTAAGCCAGCCCACATAAGTGTAACCATTAAGCCGCCAAATATTACCAGTAAAAATCCGGTTGAATAGGTAAATACCTTAGGTTTAAAATCCTGCGAAGATTTATTAAAAATAAAAATATAGGTAATATGAGCAAAGAGAAAGGAGGCCAGGCCCAGCATAAAGTAGATTGAGGCTACCTCGTCAAACATAAGCATTAGATCTCCAATCCAGGAAAAAACCAGTGCCAGAATTATCAGGTAAGCCAGCATGTTCCTTCGCTCTACCGAGAAGAAGAAATAAGCTATCAGCGATGGCATTAAAAGGGGCTTAACCGTGATATGGATAGCGCCAATGCTATACCAGCCGAAAATTTTAGAAAGCAACTCTATAACAGCAATAATTAAAAATATTAACAAGGCTATATTTTTAGCTTTCATCAAGTTGAATTTTAGGTTTGTAAATAAACTGTATGTAAAGAAACGCCAGCCCGGCAAGTATGGCTGCGGAATTAAATGCCATTGGTATATTAACTATCAGGTTATTAAACAGGTAGGCCGAGAAGAGTGCACCAAAACCAATACCAATTTCCATGGCAATATACATGGTAGCCATCGCCCTTCCACGATGCATAGGATGACTTAGGTCGATTGTCCAGGCAAAGATTGTCGGCGAATTAGTACCGGCAGCAATTCCTAAAGCTGCTCCGGAAAGAAAGAAATTTAAAGGGTCGGCCGATATTCCTACATACCACATGGACACCATTACCAGTAGTGTAGAATAGCGCAACACCTGTATCCGACCATAACGATCAGATATTTTGCCGGCAAGAACCCTGACTAATATTGAGGCTGCCGTAAAGCTGACAAAGAACAAGCCTTTGTTCATTATGCCTAAATGAACACTAAAATCGGGTATAATTGTGAGTACTACACCAAATGAATATGCCGACAGGAACATAACAATAGATGGTGCAATAACCCTGGGCTCAAAAATCTGATTAAATGGAATTATCAATAAGGAAGCCTTGAATTTATGCTTAACAGTAACAGTTTCGGTCATGCCAAGGAGGATAACTACGGACATGATAGCAAATACAGATGAAGCGTAAAACATCGCATTAATAGATATCTGATTAGCTATTAAACCACCAACAGCAGGGCCTGCAGCTATACCCAGACTGCCAAATACGCCCAATAATCCCATGGCTTCTCCCCTTCTGTTTTCTGGTACCACATCGGCAACGTAAGCCGAAGTGCCGGTCGGTTTAAATCCAGTTGAAAATCCATGAAAAAAGCGTAATAATAAGAAAGCCCATACAGTACCAACCGCAGGATATAAAAATCCAAGAATAAAGCAAACACCCGCGCCAAACACCATAACAGGAATTCTGCCAATGGTATCGGCAAGCTTACCACTAAATGGTCGGCTTAGGGCAGCGCTTAGCGTAAATAGAGCAATAATGTAACCTTTATAATCTGCACCACCTAAACTTGTTAAAAATTCGGGAAGCTCAGGGATCATCATATTAAAACTCGAGAAGAACAAAAACGAGCTAAAACATAATAGCCAAAACTGGATGGTAAAACCGCCTATCTGCCGCATCGGTTATTGATTTCATCAAACTGAATGGAATGAAATTTTTCTAGCACAACCCGCATCTAACTTTCTTTACTTGATTCCATAAGGTAGGCCTTCATAAAGCCCATTAAATCGCCGTCAAGAACATTTTGAACATCCGTACGCTCCGTACCAATACGTGTGTCTTTCACCAGTTTATAAGGATGCAAAACATAATTTCTTATTTGTGAGCCGAAATCAATCTTAAGCTTTGAACTCTCTATTTCATCGCGGGCCTCATTTCGTTTATCAATTTCAAGCTGATAGAGTCTTGATTTAAGCATTTTTAGGGCCTTTTCTTTGTTCTTAAGCTGAGATCTCCCCTCCTGACACTCAACTATAAGACCGTGCTCAAGTTCTGGAGGAGTGTAATGCAAGCGCACAGCAGTTTCTACTTTATTAACATTCTGCCCCCCGGCACCACCTGAGCGAAATGTATCCCACTTTATAAATGCCTGATTAATTTCGATATTAATACTGTCATCCACCACCGGATAGGCATAAATTGAAGCGAAGGAGGTATGTCTTCTAGCTCCAGAATCAAAAGGAGAAATACGCACTAATCGATGAACACCAATTTCTGCTTTTAAATAGCCATAGGCGAATGGGCCATCAAATTCTAATGTTGCCGACTTAATACCGGCTATATCACCCGGTTGATAATTTACCCGTTTTACACTAAATCCTTGTTTTTCGCCCCACATCATGTACATGCGCATAAGCATTTCAGCCCAATCCTGGCTCTCAGTGCCACCTGCTCCCGGGTTAATTTCCAGCATGGCAGATAGCTGATCTTCTTCATTGCTAAGCATGCGCTTAAATTCAAGCTCCTCTAGCTGTTTTTTCAGTTTATTGAATTCTGCATTTATTTCCCTTTCATCAGCTTCGCCGAGTTCAAAGAATTCATAGAGGGTTTCCAGATCATCAATTCCAGATTGGACGGTATCAAAACTATTTGTCCATATTTTTTTTGATCTAATTTCATGCAACACTACTTCGGCCTCTTTGGGGTTTTCCCAAAACCCGGGCTGCACGGAAACTAATTCAAGTTCTTCTATCTCACTGGCTTTAGAATCGTAGTCAAAGATACCCCCTCAGGGCAGTTACACGAGCTTTTAACGCTTTCAGTTGGTCTGATGTCATAGGCATATATTAACCCTAGCAAATGTCATCAAACTGCCAATAATTGCCAATAGATATCCAAGAATTTCCTTCCCGTATTTCATCAAAACTTATGGCAATTGCAATCAGCAGCCAATTATTACGACAGTTCAATACAAACATCCTACAGTTGGTTACATAATGGTTTAAACTACCGTAACCATAGTATATTATTGCACCGTTAAGAGAATTGATAAAGACAATTAGTGATAATAATATAAAATATGAAAACTCAAGTAAATAAGTCAATTATATTCCTCTTTCTTCTTTTACCATTTACTTCATATGGTCAAAATGAATTTTATGGTAAGAACAATCAGACGCATACATACCGGAATAATACCGGTGTAACCAGCACCGACTTAGAATATCGAGGTAAGATAATCTTTAATGATGATGAGACTGATGTAGAATATATTAGCCCGGGCGGGTTCCTTAAGTTTAGCAAACGCTCTTTCGGCAATAAAAGGACAATTATTCTTGAAGGCGAAGCCCATGGCGTAATTAGAAGGGAATATAGAGAAGGGAGCAAAAAATTGCCCTTTGAGCCTGAAGGAAGGAAATGGATGGCCTCTGTGCTCCTTGATATTATCCGCACAACAGGTATTGGTGCCGACGAACGGGTTAAAAAATTCTATAAAAAAGGTGGTATTGCTGCCGTTACAGCTGAGATATCGATGCTGCCAAGTAATTACGTGCAGAGTAAGTATTATACAGCTGCCTTGGCTATGTCGAATTTGTCTTCTGCAGATATTGTAGCTTTAATTGAAGATGCTGGCGATGAGATTAGTTCTAGTTATGAGTTAAGCAAAATTCTTATCAATAACAGTGCAGCAATAAGTAAGAACGAGCAGGCCATGTCAGCAGCTATTAAAATTGCCAGTGGTATCAGTAGCTCTTATGAACAATCTAAAGTTTACAAACATTACCTGACAAAAACTAAGCTCAGTAGCGCTAATAAGACAAGAGTAATAAAAGGTGTTCGCGAAATTAGCTCTAACTACGAGAAGTCGAAAGTGTTAGTGAGCGTACTAGAAGATGATTTAAGCAAGGAGAATGTAAACCTGGTAATTAGTGAGGTTAAACATATAAATTCTAGTTATGAACAAAGTAAGGTACTGCAATATTTACTAAAAAAACAGTCTACTGATGACCTTGACCTCGAAATTATGCTTGTGGCAATTTCTGATATCAGCTCAAGTTATGAGCAGGGAAAAGTACTCAAACAATTGGTTGAAGATAAAGAATTAAGCACAACACAGGTTGTTGCCGTGGCCAAAGCAGCCAAGCATATACGTTCTGACTATGAGCAGTCTAAGTTTTTACAAAGTTTAATAAATAAGCAGAAACTGGACGAAGAAGGGCTTAATGCAATTATCGAAATGACCGATGAAATCAGCTCTAGCTATGAGAAGTCGAAAGTATTGCAGCTAATTATTGCTTCTGATAACTTTAGTAATAGCAACTTTTCGGCGATAATTGTCGAGACTACAAAAATTGGTTCAGGCTATGAGCAATCAAAGGTGTTGGCCAAGGTTATAGCCCATGATAAGATGTCGGATAAGGACATGTTAGCAATTATTGAGAGTATCGATGATGTTTCCAGCCGTTATGAAAAGAGCAAATTACTACAGGCTTTAGGGCCGCAACTATCTGAGAACAAGGAGGTAAGAGACGCATTCTTTGAAACTGCAGAATCTTTATCTGA
>Ga0114950_10004401_pt1 | contig 10950 bp, 9 predicted proteins | sample N075metaG_FD_83503 | JGI IMG/M metagenome (GOLD analysis project Ga0114950, IMG submission 83503) | Deep subsurface microbial communities from Kermadec Trench to uncover new lineages of life (NeLLi) - N075 metaG | ecosystem: Environmental > Aquatic > Marine > Ocean trench > Sediment | place... | reverse complement strand
GTTGATTGGTATTGCATACTTTCTTATTACAGCATATGCATCACAGCGCTATTTTAAGGAGACAACCCCGAGGCTCAATGCCCAGGTAGCTGAACAAATGCTTTTAGAGGTAAATCCATTTGTTAATGGTGAGGTCAATAAAGAGGCCCTGGGTAAAATTATGCACTCAATGATGGCGGTAAACCCTGGAATCGAGGTTTATTTACTCGATCCTACCGGTGAAATTATATCATTTGTAGTCTTGGATAAAAAAGTAAAACTCGACCATATTGATCTTGCACCAGTCAAGGAATTTATTGCTACCAGGGGTGAAAAATTTATTCAGGGCGATGACCCGAGAATCCCTGGCCGTCTAGTAGTTTTCTCGGCCACCGACGTCTTGGACAATGGAGTATTACTAGGCTATGTTTATATGGTATTAGCCAGTGAACAGTACGAAACCGTTACTGCAGTATTGCGCGATAGTTACATTCTTAGAACCGGGGCCCAGCTATTTCTGGTAACGATGATAGCAGCATTCTCATTGGGGCTGTTGGCATTGTGGATTATAACCAGTAACCTGCGTAAGATTATCCAGACGGTAAGGAAATTTGAGCAGGGTGATTTAACCGTAAGGATACCGGTAAAATCAAAGGACGAGCTTGCCGGGCTCTCATCTACCTTTAATCACATGGCCGACACATTACTCAAAAACATTGAACAGCTAAGAGAGGTCGATCATCTGCGCAAGGAACTTATTGCCAACATATCTCATGACCTGCGTACACCACTCTCGGTAATTCATGGATATGTTGAAACCCTTTCTATAAAAATGGATGATTTAAAGCCTGAAGAGAAAGAGAAATATCTTAATATTATCTTAAAAAGTACCGACAGGCTGAAGTTGCTGGTTGCTGACTTATTTCAGTTATCGCAGCTTGAAGCACGGCAGGTTACCCCTCAGCTTGAGAGCTTTGCCATAGCCGAACTTATCAATGACCTTATGGCTAAATACCAGCTTATGGCCAGCCATAAAAACATTACTTTAACCAGTGAAATTGAAAATACCAATGTCATGGTGAAGGCAGATTTGGCAATGATGGAACGCGTACTTACCAACCTTCTTGATAATGCAATAAAGCATACTCCGGAAGCGGGAGAAGTAGATATACAGTTGGAGTCGAGTGGCTCCAACGTAATGGTTAGTGTATCAAATACCGGGGAAGGAATTCCGGAGGATGAAATTGAACATATATTTGATCGCTACTTTACCAAGAGCAAGAGTGGTTCTGAAGGCACTGGCCTGGGCCTGGCTATTGTTAAAAATATTTTGGATATACATAACACCGTGATCAATGTAAAGAGTAATCTAAAGGAGAAAACTACTTTCTTCTTCCAATTACCACAAATGCAATAAAAAGTTGATTGTTCTGTGATTCTTTCGTGATACTATTCATGCAATTTTGGCTAAACAAACTAAAAGACTATGAAAAAATCACTTTTAATTTTTACCATGGCGGGATTATTATTTGTTTCCTGTAATGACGACGAGCCCGCAGCAACTAAGAACTTGACGCTAAACATTGCTAATTTAGCAGAATCTGCTGCCGATGAGCAGTACGAGGGCTGGATAATCGTCGATGGTACACCTGTAAGTACCGGTACATTTACTGCCAATGCTAATGGAGAATTATCAGCATCATCGTTTACCATTGATGCAGCCATGCTTGATAAGGCCACAACTTTTGTTTTAAGCATCGAGCCAATTCCGGACAACGATCCCGGACCAAGTAATATTAAAATACTGGGTGGCGATTTTTCTGGCACTCAAGCCACGGTTTCTGTTAGTCATGGTGCAGCTCTTGGCAGTGACTTCTCAGCTTCAGAAGGTATTGTTATTTTAGCAACGCCTACCACTGCTGAAGATACTGATGAGCTTAGCGGTATTTGGTTTCTTGACTTTAATGGAGGTTCACCCATAACAGGATTAGTTTTGCCAACATTGCCCAGCAATTGGAAATACGAAGGCTGGGCAGTAATAAATGGTCAACCTGTATCGAGTGGTACTTTTTCGGCAGTAGACGCTGCTGATGATGCCGATCCTTTTAGTGGCACGGGCATGGCGCCAGCCTTCCCGGGAGAGGATTTTGTACTAAATGCGCCAAATGGGCTAACGTTTCCTACCGATCTTTCCGGGCAAACCTTGGTGATATCTATTGAGCCGAGTCCTGATAATAACGCTTCGCCATTTGCTTTTAAGCCTTTGGTGGTAACCATGCCAACGCCTGCTGCTGATCATACAAATTACGCTATGACATATCAGGCAAGTACATTTCCAACAGGAACAGTGACTAGATAGTTGTTAGGTTGAGAGGTTAGTTGAAGAGGGGTGCGTAAAGCACCTCTCTTTGTTTATGACAAATTCGACTGCTCAGCTGATTTTCTGTGGCTACAACTAATCGATTATCACTAATTACTTCTGTTTTACAATTTTCGAAAGCCCGGCTTCACTCACCGTTATAAGCAAGGCTAGCTTAATTGCTTTTGCGCCATTGTCATTTAGCCACCACTCGTTTAATGAGTGGCCTCCAGAGCCGGCACCACCCCGACCGATAGTTATCCCGGGGATACCAGTGGCAATTGGGATATTAGCATTGGTAGATCCCGTGGTCAATCTGGCATCTGTATCGAAGTATATTGATGCAGCTAGTGCCCTTTGGATAAGTGGAGTATTAGGATCGGCCGTTCCCGTTGGTCTCTTGCCTATCGGTACCAATTCCAGGCTCACGGGAGAATTAATTTCTGTAGCATTATATTCATTCAGGGCACGTTTCATTGCCTCCTGGAAAATATTGTCAATTTTAGCTAACCTGGCTGGGTTTTTCGAGCGCATGTCCACTTCCATCCAGGATTCAAATGGAATCGAGTTTACCGAGGTGCCACCACCGATACGACCGACATTAAAGCTTACTTTTTCCCCTTCGGTAGCAACAAAGTTGCTGGCGTCCAGGGTAAAATAATCAATCGCCTTACCCATGGTATGATGCGGATTACCGAGGCCAAAGGCACCCCAGGAATGACCCCCTTTGCCTTTAAAAATAGCTTTATAGCGTACGGATCCCAAGGCGGTATTATTCACCCGGCCAATTCTGCCACCATCAATTGATATCCAGCTGTCGATCTTAATTCCCGATTCGTTAAACAGGTATTTCACCCCGCGTAAATCGCCCAGGCCTTCCTCGCCCACCGTACCAATAAATAGTATATGTGCATCTGTCTCTACATGGGTTGCTGCCATTGCCTGTAATATAGTTACTACCATAGACAGGCCCCTTGTGTCATCGCCTATACCAGGGGCATAGAGGGTATCACCTCTATGTTTGACAGTTACATCAGTTCCTTCGGGGAAAACTGTATCAAGGTGGGCATCCAAGACAATTGTTCTATTGCCTACATTGCCTTTCCTCAAAGCAATCACATTACCCACCGCGTCAATCCACACGCTATCAGCGCCGGCTTCCTCGAGCATCTTTTTAAACACAAGTGCTCGCTCACCTTCCATAAAAGGCGGTGCTGGTATCTCAGTCAGGGTAATCAGGTTTTTAATCGTCTGGTTATCCAATTCATCTATTTCTTTAAACGCTGCTGCCAGTTCCATTTTCCTGGCTACTTGTTTTACCTCTGAGGTTATTTTTTTATTTATCTCAGGTGTTGTTTGGGCGAATGTACCGGTGATAACCAGGGAAGCCAGCAATATAATTGTAATTTTTTTCATCGATCTAGTTTTAAAATAAGCGTCATGATAGTTTTTATTTCTTGTATCCCGGGCCTTTGACAAACCTGCCGGCATTGGCCCCGGTATGTACACCATTATTCAGCACTCTGGTGCCATTAACCCATACATCGCTAACACCGGTTGAGTATTGATGCGGATCATCAAAAGTTGCATGGTCGGCGATAGTGGCGGGATCAAAAATCACGACATCAGCATAATACCCTGGAGCCAGCAAGCCCCTTTTCTTGAGCTTAAGATTGGTTGCCGGTTGATGGGTTAGCTTTCTTATGGCTTCTTCTAATGATATTAACTCTTCTTCGCGCACGTATTTGCCTAATAAACGGGCAAAATTGCCATAAGCACGAGGATGTGGATTTGACTTCAGGAAATGGCCTTCCGGAGCCATAGAACCAGCATCAGAGCCAAAACTCATATAGGGCAGGGTTATTTGTCGTTTTACATTTTCTTCTGACATCAGGAAGTATACTGTACCCACACGGCTGCCATCCTGCCAAACCAGGTCCATGGCTGTTTCCTCATAACCCGTACCCCTTAAATCGGCGACCTCTTTAAGCGTTTTTCCGGTCAGGTATTTCAAACTGTCATTTTTAAAGCCAACAAGGATTAACTTATCTGCAGAACCTGCCGCAAAGTATAAGTTTTCCCATCCTTCACCTTTGGCCATCATCTCAGTCTTCACCTTTGTCCTAATTTCAGGATCCTGCAATCGTTCTGCCCAGGCATTATAGCCACCTTCCTGTACCCATGGTGGCATCGCAGCATCAAGGCCGGTAGCACCGGCGATGTAATTATACATATCAGTGGTAATGGCGAGGCCGGCTTCACGCGCAGAATCAATTTTGGCGATTGCTGCCTCCATTTTGCCCCAATTAGATTTACCACCGGCTTTCAGATGATATATTTCAGCAGGTATGTCAGCTTCTTTGGCAATTCGAAGCAATTCATCAATTGCATCGAGCCAGTAATCACCCTCACTGCGCATATGCGAGATGTACATGCCATTATATTCAGCGGCTACTTTGCAGAGTTCAATAAGCTCATCGGTGCTGGCATAAAAAGCAGGTGCATAAATGAGTGATGAACCAATGCCAAGGGCGCCTTCTTGCATTGCGGTAGTGGCCAGGGCTTTCATTCTTGCCAGTTCCTCATCATTAGGCGGTCTGTCTTCATAACCCACTTCATGTATGCGCAAAGTAGTAGCACCCACAAAGGAGGCCACGTTGGTAGAAACTCCTTTGTCCTCCAGATATTGCAGGTATTCACCCAGGGTGGTCCATTCAATAACATATTTAAAGTCGCCCATGTCCTCGAGAGATGCCTTTTTCATGGCTTCGTTCAACGGGCCCATCGACCAGCCTTCGCCCATTACCTCCAGGGTTACTCCCTGGCGTATATCGCTTTGAGAGCGACCATCGGCGATAAGGCTCTCAGTTGACCAACTCAGCATATTGATAAATCCAGGTGACACAGCCTGGCCCCTGGCATCAAATTCATTAGTGGCAGTTTTGTCACTCAGGTCGCCGATAAAAGCGATGGTGTCAGCGTTAATGGCCAGGTCGGTGCTGATAGGGGCAGAGCCAGTGCCATCGTAGATCAGGCCATTGCGAATGATAGTACCATAATCCGGACTGCTACAACCTATAAATATTGTCGCTGCAAGTAGTAAAAAGGTGTAGGTAGATTTCATGGTAATTTTAGTGCATGATTTAAAGTACTAAAACTACTGTCTAAACCTGGTTTAGGCAAAATCTTTATTACGAAAGGCTTTGGGCTATGGTAGTAGGCTTGAATTAAAATCAGTGAAAAGCGATATTCTAAGTATTTCATATATTTAAAGTTAAAGTAAAATAAATGCTCCTCGACAAAGAATTCACCCGACTTGAATCTTACATCCCTCAGATGGATCTCAGCAGTGCTGGGGTATCTAAGGTTGCTGTCGGTTGGCATTTAGACCATATGTTGCGAGTTATCAAAACTACCTGTACCAGCCTGAAAACATCAAATCCTGAAGATTATCATTGGCAACCAAATAGTACCAGATCTTATGTATTAGCTGAGGGTTCTTTTTCGCGCGGTGTGGCCAGGGCGCCCAAATCCGTAGTGGCAACTGGAGAAATTCTGATGCCCGAACTTTACGATCAGCTTAAGCAGGTAAAGTTATTAGTGAGTGAAATAGGCAGCCTTCATCCCGAGAGCAGCTTTGCGCATATATATTTTGGCTTAATTAATTTAGAGGAAAGTCAACAATTTCTGGAGATTCACACCAGGCATCATTTAAAAATAATTGAGGATATAATAAAGGCGGCCGAATCTCAGTGAAGCAATTAAACAGCAGTTTACAGATGAGTGAGTGATTTTTTTATTTTATATTACAGTATTCAAGTGAATACTGTAATATATTGATTATCATTGTTTTATGAAAAAGAATGATTTTAAGGATTCAGGCTTTAATCTTGTCGCTGCCATAGCTAAAGCCATGGGTAACGGCCATCGCCTGGAAATACTTGAGCTTCTTGCCAATGGCTCGAAAAGTGTACAGCAAATCTCTGTCGCAGCCCGTATCAACTTGTCTAATGCATCACAACACTTGAAAATACTCAAACAGCATAAATTGGTTAAAATAAACCGTAAGGGTATTACGGTCTATCATGAACTGGCGGATCGGTCTATTCTATCCCTGATTAAAGTGCTGCATCAGACAGCTTACCGGCAATTACCCGAGATGAGGCTTATTCTCAGCGATTTCAGAAAGCAATTTGGCACGGATCAGGCAGTAACTAAATCTATTCCTGATGATGACTATATACTGCTTGATGTGCGCTCAAGTGCTGAGTACGGTTATGGCCACCACCAGGGGGCAATCAGTATTCCGTTTTACAATCTGGACAAATCATTCGCGAAACTGGACAAAAGCAAACTGATTATTGCCTATTGCCGGGGAGAGCTATGCGCCCAGGCTGATGAGGTGGTGCAAAAGCTGATAGCAGAAGGTTTCAGGGCCGTGCGGCTTGAAGAAATTGTCATGATGAAATCGGCTTAATCCTGGGGAGTGGAACTACTATTTGGCTCGATATAGAAACGAATTGAATAATATAGAGGCATGATATTTTTTGGGTTAATAATAGGCTTTGCTTATGGATACATTTCTGTAAAAGGTCAGTTCTGTATGAATTCAGGTTTTGCCAATGTTACCCGGCGAAGGGATACCACAAAGCTGAAAAGTTATTTGTTGGCCATTCTTTTACAACTGGCAGTATTGCCGCTGTTTTTTACCTTAATTTATTTATATGGACCAGAAAATAATGCAATCACCAGGATTCAACTTCCGCCGCTATTTCTTGCGGGTACAGCACTAGGCGGTTTTTTGTTTGGAATTTTCATGTATTTTGCCGGCAGCTGTGCCGCAGGTATATTCTATAAGCTCGGAGAGAAAAAAGCCGATACCATATTTGCCATTCTCGGTTTTGTAGGTGGTGTTTATTTAATGGAAAGAGGCTTTTTGCAAAGCTTAAAACAGGCCACTCAAAACATTATAATTTTCAATCAACAGCCACTGTGGCAATTAAATTTGTCAAACTTAAGCTTAATCCTTATAGCCATCGGAATTTCAGCGATAGCTTCAGTGATAATTAAGCGAATGACCAGCAAACCTAATGATGTACCTAAGGGCGCCATCTGGGGCTGGCAGAAAACAGGCTTTGCTATTGGTGGCTTAGGTATTATTGCCTGGGTGTCGGCATTAAGTTCAGAGCTAAATTATGGCATGTCAATTATTCCCGGTGCCATGGATATGGCAAGTCTCACAATTTCCTGGGGACTATTGTTTGTCCTGGGCATTCCGTTGGGAGCGTTCTGGAGTTCTCGTAAAAACAAGACTAACCAATTATTAATACCAAAGCCTAATCTAATAGTAAAGAGACTGTTTGGCGGTCTAGGATTGGGCGTTACCGCCAGTATGGCAATGGGCTGTACAGTTGGCCATGGCCTAACCTTTACTTCGTTGTTAGGCGTAGGCAGTTTTGTGGGCCTGGTCTTTATTTTTCTGGGTAGTAGTTTGGTTGGTTATCTTACCCGAAACTAACTTTTTATCCAGGGTTGTCAGACTCATAACCTTAATATCAAATTAAGCAGGGTGAATTATTGTCTAATAGTCCACATCCTGGAGCATTACATTTTATACCTCTACATTAAACACTGTTTTAACCAGTACGCCCATGCCAAATGATATAAGTGCCACAGTGAATGAAATCAAGGCCATCTCAACAAACCTCTTTTTGAATGAAATGTCTTTGGCCACTGATATATAGTAGGTGTAGGCGGCAATTATTAGAATAGTAATCAGCATCATAATAGCCAGCGAAACATAAGGGTCATCCAGTAAAAAGTAAGGAAGCACGAGGAAGATTACGGTTATTATGTAAGCCGAACCTGTGTAGATGGCAGAAGTTATGGGATTGGTTTCATCGGCAGCTCCTTCTTTTGAGGCTAAATAGCCAGAAGCAGCCATCGATAAAGAAGCTGCTACACCCATGACTAAACCTGTAGTGCCGACGATGAGATTATTGCCAAAGGCAAAGGTAAGCCCTGCCAGGGTGCCGGTTAATTCTACCAGCGCATCGTTTAGACCAAGTACAATAGCCCCTGCATAATTAAGCCGCACATCATTTAGCAAACCGATTAACCTTTGCTCATGTTCTTCTTCCTCTTCTTTAATTTTTAATGCTTGTGGATATTCATTAATAATAGAAGCATAGAAGACAGTGGCATCTACTTCACCCTTTTCCATAAGGCGCAGGGCAAAAGAGAGCCCGAATATTTTAGCCAGACGTACATATTTTCTTATTTTTCGCTGATTGGGCTTTGCCTCCTTGCCGGTTATCTCCTGCCAGATAATTGCATGCTCCAGCTCTTGTTCGGCTATTTCCTTAAGTGTTTTGGTATTTTCTTCATCCTGGCTAAGTTCGGCCAATTTTAAATAGATATGATATTCTGTTATTTCGTGTATTTGTTGTTTATAAATCTTATCCATTATGGTATTTTTTATTCTTCATGTTTGGGGTGAATTAGCGCCTTATTATCCGGAACATTATACTCTGGTTGAATATTACTATGGTTAATACCATGTTTTGCCAATATATCCTTCACGATAATAAGTTTATTATCAAACTCACTGATACTTATATTTTCAGTTAAATCAATATGTGCTTCAAATATAAAATCATGATCATTAAGCTGCCAGCAGTGCACATGATGAAGATTAGACACACCGGCAAGTTTAGTTATCTCAGCCGAGACTATTTCTACATCCACAAGCTTAGGCGTAAACTGCATAAGTATCCGCAGGCTGTCGCGGAAAATTGCCCAGCTCATATAAAGCAGGTAACAAGCAATGGCTATTGAAAAGATAGTATCGATATAATACCATTGATAGAATTTGATAATTAAACCACCTATCAATACACCTATCGAGGTTATCATATCACTGAATAAATGCAACATTGCCGAGCGCATATTCATATTGTCTCTGGCATCTTTTTTTATTAATAATACACTTAGTCCGTTGAGAACCACACTGCCGCCAGCAAGATATATTACCCACATACCGTCAATAACCTGTGGTTCTAGAATCCGGGATATGGATTCATAAAAGATTAAAAAGGCAATTATTATAAGTGTAACGGAGTTGACAAATGCAGCCAGGATTTCAGATCTCCGATACCCGAATGTATGTTGAGCTGTTGGCTGTCTTTTAGCCAGGCGGTTGGCAATGTAACTAATAATCAGAGAGAGTACATCGCTAAAGTTATGGGCTGCATCAGTTATTAGCGCCATACTGCCAGAGATTATCCCGCCAATCAGTTCGGCGATGGATATAAATATATTCAAGACGATGGTGATCGCCAGTCTTGTTCCACTTACTTCATGATGGTGGTGATGCCCCATAGATACCAGTGCTTAAACGCACTTTTCTATTGCGTTTAACCTGATATAAAATTACATCGAAATTAATTGCCGACTAACTTATTTTCTTCTCAATAGCATCAAGTGGAGAAAAAATTACACAGCCTACCTGATCGTTTCTGCCGGTAACCCAGTTTGATATCGCCATCACTTCACAACCCGCATAACCTCTGGCAGCAGCAATCAATAATGAAAAACCAAGGTAAAACCACATAGCATGATGAAGTGGCGTAAAAAACAGCAAGGCAGTGATAAATATATTAAGCATAAAGCCTAATTGGCCGGTTGCTTTTAAGGGCTTATGCTTAATCCATTCCCAGGATAATTGTAGTATTACCATTACCAACGGCAGGCCGATAATTCCCAGCAATAAATCATCCCAGTAACCGGGGAAAAATGAGATATCTGTAACCGGGGCGATATCTTCCATCGGACTATAAAAACCAAAGTATATTAGAATTGGTCCGAGAATAAATCTTCCAATTGGACCTACCGGTCCTATGGCGCGTTTTTTCATGATTAGCCTGTTCTGCCTATCCTCAACAACTAATGGAGCTCAAAGGTTTGCCGGTTTATTCGTACTTCAGGCTCTCCACCGGATTAACCCTGGCTGCCTTAATCGCCTGAAAGCTTACCGTAACCAGGGCAATGGCCAAAGCAATAACCCCGCTGATTATAAATACAAAAGGGCTAATAGAAATCCTGTAGGCAAAGCTTTCCAGCCATCCTGACATAACATAATATGCCGGATAAATTGCAATGAGCATAGCCAAAGCAACGTACTTAACAAATTCCTTCGACAGCAGGGCTGATATCCCAAGTTCACTGGCCCCCAGTACCTTACGAATGCCCACTTCTTTGGTACGTTGCTCAGCAACAAAGGCGGCCATACCAAACAAGCCCAGGCAGGCAATAAATATTGCAATACTGGTAAAGAGGTAGAAAATTTTACCCAGTCGCTGTTCAGATCGATATAATGCATCAAAATCTTCGTCCAAAAACCCATACTGAAATAGCTGGTTGGGGGCGATCCCCTGCCATTCTTTTTTCACCAAAGCCACCGCTTCGTTGGCCGGTATGCCTTTGTCGAAGCGCACTACCATTTTATTAGATTCAGTTAAGAATCTTAGTACCAATGGTCGCACAGTTGTGTGCAATGATTCAAAATTAAAATCCTCAATCACCCCAATAACGGTATAGATCTCCTCGATGTC
>Ga0114950_10004400_pt1 | contig 10950 bp, 10 predicted proteins | sample N075metaG_FD_83503 | JGI IMG/M metagenome (GOLD analysis project Ga0114950, IMG submission 83503) | Deep subsurface microbial communities from Kermadec Trench to uncover new lineages of life (NeLLi) - N075 metaG | ecosystem: Environmental > Aquatic > Marine > Ocean trench > Sediment | place... | reverse complement strand
GTCACGGCGGTCCGAGATGCGACGTGGGGCTTGGGCCTCGAAGACGAGGAGGTGACGCTCGGCCGGTGGGCCTCTCGGGGTAGCGTCGTCACCCTCTCGGAGCTCACCGGCCAGCCCCGCCGCCCGGGAGTACCATGGCGGCCGAGAGTACCGTAGCGGCCGGAGTCAGAAGTGCGCTGGACTTTGGGAGATTTCTCTCAGAAGACGGCCGACCGGGTTGCCTGAGCCCGGCCAGAAATGCCGATCGGAGATCCGATTCAGCGCCGTCCGGATGGCGCTGAACTGATTCGCCACACCCAGTAGAACGGAGTCCATGCCGAGTTCACCGGCCTCGAGACTCTCCGACGCACCCCTGTAGCCGGTCGCTCCCAACTCCTCGAAGTAGCTGATCGGGGGTGCGCCCTTCCGGCGGGTCCGCGCCTCCAGATAGTCCGGAAACAGCCCCGACATCCACAGCGCGAAGTCCCCCAGGTGTACGCGCAGGAGGAAACGCCGCCGGCCATCGGCGCTTCGAAGCTCCGAGATCATATCAGTCAGGTAGTGGAATTCGCGGTCGTCCCCATCAGAAATTCGATACGCGCGCCCACCCTGACCGAACGCAACCAGCATCGATGCGACGTAGTCGGATGTGTTCTCATCGTCGATTCCTCCCTCCAGCAGAGCCTGCCGCACGAGTACATAGAAGATGACTGGCGGAGGGACGGACACGTCCGTGTCGGTGAGCAACGCGTTCCGGACCCTCGGGTCGTCCAATAAACTCCCAATCCCGTGCTCTTCGAGACGGAGCCGCGCGGCCACACCCAACTCCGGGTCTTCTCGGCCTAGCAGACGTACCAACTTCTGTGCGTCAGTTCGACTGAGGGAGGCGCGAATCGTAGGTAAAATCATGATTCGCTCCTTTCTTATGTCCGAGGTCTTGCACCGTGTCCCTTCTCTAATTTTCGACATCTCCCAAAAAGATTCAACGATTTTGGCGGAAAACCACGATCTCACTGAACAATCCGACTAGAAATCCGCCTTTCGCACGGCCCAGGCATCGACAAGATCCTCCCTCACCTCCACGCCAATACCCGGCCCAGACGGGACCGCAACCGTCCCTCCATCGAGGACGAACTCCGGCGTCACGATGTCCTCACTCCAGTAACGCCGGCTCGCGGAAATGTCTCCGGGGAGTGTAAATCCGGGGAGGGAGGCCAAGGCGACGTTGTGGGCCCGTCCCACCCCCGACTCGAGCATCCCCCCACACCAGACAGGAATCTGGTGTTCGACGCACAGGTCGTGGATGGCCTTTGCGGAGGAGAGGCCGCCTACTCGACCCGGCTTGACGTTGATGATCCGGCAAGCCCCGATTTCGAGGGCAAGCGCAGCGTCGCGGACCGACCGTATGGACTCGTCGAGACAGATGGGAGTCACGAGTTCACTCTGGAGCCGCGCGTGGTCGAGGTAGTCGTCATGTGCGAGCGGTTGCTCGATCATCATGAGATCGAGTTCGTCCAGCTCCCTCAGACGGGGCAAGTCGTCGAGTGAATAGGCCGAATTGGCGTCCGCCATGATTGGGACGTCCGGATACCGGTCGCGTAGCCCCCCGAGCATGAACACGTCCCGTCCCGGCTTGATCTTGACCTTGATGCGCTTATAGCCCTCCTCGACATAGTCGCCGACCTTCCGGTACAGTTCCTCGTCGGTCTCTTGAAGGCCGATGCTGACCCCGACGGGAACCGAGTCACGCACGCCCCCCACCAGTGAGGCCAGCGAGCGATCAGCCGCCTTCGCTTCCAGATCCCAGGCGGCCATCTCTACGGCCGCCCTCGCCATGGGATGGCCACGAATCCCCTCGAAAACAGGGAGAAGATCTGCGGGCGACTCCATGACGGCGCCCGCTACCCTCGGGAGGATCAGGCCCGTAAGAATCGACCAAGCCGTGTCGGTGGTCTCGTACGAATAAGCAGGCGTTTCGCCGGCCACACACTCTCCCCAGGCGGTGATTCCATCGGAGTGTAACGTCACGAGGAGCACGCGCCTGTCGTAGGAGACACCGGTCGATATCTCGAATGGCTCACGGAGTTGCATTCGGATTTCACGTATTTCGACACGCTCGATCTTCACGTGATCACCTTCCCGGGCCTGGGCGGCGGCGATTCGAGAGCCTCCGCCTCGGATCCTTCGTAGACGAGTAAGTACTCCCCCCACCCGTCCCTCCGGTAAAATTCACGGGCTTCAAAGCCTCGGTCGAGGTACGTCGTCAGAACTGAGCGTGTGGCGGTTCGCCACCGCATCGCGGCCTCGAGCGAGGTGTCCCTGAGCACCTGGATCGAGCTGGGAATCGGGACCAGCAGCCGATCAGCCTCGATCGCGAGATCCTGGTCCCCCGGAAGCTCCAGCCCCCCCTCTCGTCGGACCGGGAACGTCGCCGGGGCCCCCTGGTCTCCTCCGGGGTCGGGGCCGGCCTTCCCCTCCACGAGCCGCTCGATCACTCGGGGAGAGTCCATCACCCACGTGGGGACGAACCGGTCGGTGCCGATTCCCCTATGGAGCGGGGAGTCGGTCCCACCGTACATGTCCTGGACATACTCGCCGGCCACCGCCCCGAGCTTGTTGAGATTGAGGTGCGCGTTCTTGGCCTCCAGGGGATCGAACGTCCAGTGCATACGCCTGATTCCCCTCGAGATGAGTTCATCCCGCTGGTAGGCCTTGAGGCGAGTGCCCAGCCCGGCGTCCTGTAGCTCCGGGCGAACCGCGAGCATGTCCGACCAGTGGACGATCTGTCCCGCCTCTACGCCCGTCATGCCGAAGACAAACCCCGCCAGGCTGCCCTCGCCGTCGTAGGCCCCGGCCGCGACCCCGCCGAGGCGCTGGCTCACCTTCAAGATGGCCACCGCCACACGCTCGGAGAAACCCTCCCCCCACGTCTCTTCCTGAAAGCGGACGCACTCCTTGAAGTCCGCGATGGAGGCGAACGGACGGATCGTGAAATCGGAACCCACGAGGGTACTCCTGGAAGGGCATCAGCGGCCGGTCGGCATCGGGCGACCAGCCGGTCGGCATTCGATATTCGGCAACGAAACTTGCGGCACTCGAAGGCTACAGACCAGCTTGGCGTGGAATCGCACTCACACCACTCTCACCGACCAGGATGATCACAAGGCATAACGTCGACGCGGATGGGCATCCCATCGCCCTTTGGGAGAAAAGCCCGTTGGACGCGCGGGGGGCGATCGTCCTACTGCACGGCCGCACGTGGAGCGCGCGTCCCAACTTTGATCTACAGGTGCCAGGCGAGGACCTGTCGCTGATGGACGGATTGGTGGACGCAGGGTACGCGGCCTTCGCGGTCGACTTCAGAGGCTACGGCCAAACGCCACGCGACGAGACCGGATGGCTGAGCCCCGATCGTGCCGCAAGGGATCTGAAGGCGGTGCTCGAGCGCGTTTGGCTTCTCACCGGAAGTGGGCCGAGGCCTGTCCTTCTCGGTTGGTCCCGCGGCTCGAAGGTCGCTCAACTCACGGTCCAACGCTGGCCGGAGCTGGTGTCGTCCCTTGTTTTTTTTGGCTATTCCCCGACGTTCGCTGGAGCCCCACTAGCTGATGGCGAAGGGGATACGCCACCCGCAGCCGCCCCGAACAGTGCCGCCGCCGCCGCAAGCGACTTCATCACACCCGGGTCGATCAGCCCGCTCGCTATCGATACATATGTGAAGGCGGCACTAGAGGCTGACCCCATCCGGGTGGACTGGCGCGGCGCAGGCGAGTGGGATGAGCTCGATCCCACGCAGGTGCGTGTTCCGACACTTCTCATTCATGCCGAGTTCGACCCCATCGCGACGCCTGAGCAGCGTGACTCGCTGTTCCGCTCCCTAGGAGCGGTCGATCTTGAATCGCTCGAAGTCTCGGGAGCGGATCACATGGCCTTTATCGAATCTGCCCGCCCGGATTTCTTGAACGCTCTCGTAGGTTTCATGGAGCGGCACCGCGGCGGTTGAGGTTCTGGCTGAGAGAGCCCGCCGTACTTCTTCAACGGCCCTCTATTGGCTCGCTCGGAGCCGGAGGAACGAGTCCGCAGCGCCCCGGAGCGCCTCGACGCTCTCCTCACCTAGAGCCTCGCGCGCGTTCTCTACGGCGGACCGCCAGAACGGGAGCGTCTCATTCAGGAGCGCCCGCCCTTCTGTAGTAACATCGAGGCGAGGCGACTTTCTGGTAGGCCCCGCAGACTCCGCCACCCAACCCCGTGTCTTCAGCAACACCAGGCTGCGGCTGACCGTGGACTTGTCCATTTCGAGGTATCTTGCCACGTCTGCGGCACGGAGGCCCTCCATCGCTCCAATCAGCGCCAAGACGGTCAGCTGACTAGCACGAACCCCAAGCGGCGCCAAAGAGTCGTTGAAGATACGTGAAAGGACGCGATCGAGCATGCGGGTGCGGCTACACACACAACCGCGGAGGATCTCTCGTGCCGCCTTCCCGTCTACGTCCACCTCTACGTCTACCTGTAAGCCTGCTTGTACATCTACCTGTATGGCCCTTTCTACGCCGCCGTCCAGATCGCCTCATGGGTCCGGAGCGTTAATTAGGTGCACCGTAAGTTGTATATACATCCCTCAAGGGACAAGGGCAGGCAAATCAACGGCAAAGTATGGGTTGCATGTACAACTCACAAGAACTCGTGGACGCCGAGGGAGTCCTTCGACTCCTCTGATACTCCTTCAACAGCCTTCCAGCGGCGGCATCATGAGAATGAGGGCCAAAAGGGCCGTTCTCTCGAGAAGCTTGCCCACAAGGACATGCTCGTCACGCGCGTGAGCCCCATCCCCCACCGCGCCCAATCCGTCCACCGTCGCAGTATAGAGACTCGTCGTGTTCCCGTCCGACGCACCGCCGGACTCGGCACCCTCCAGTTCCAGCCCAAGGCGCCTACCGCACCCCTGAACGGCCCCGAAAAGGATTCGGTTTCGAGGTGTGGCCTCCATCGGGCCGCGGTCGAGCGACACCTCGATCTCCAACCGGGTTCCTGGTGTGGTGGGCTCGAGGCTCCGAATGACCTCTTTGATCCATCGACCGTCGGCCTGGGTGGCTACCCTCACGTCCACGCTCGCACGGCATTCGGCGGCGACCACGTTGACCACGGTCCCGCCGGACACCGTGCCCACGTTGACCGTCATGCCCCGCTCCGGGTCCGTCAACGCGTGAAGACCCTGGATGAGGTGGGCCATCTCCTGGATCGCACTCGCACCCTCCCCGGGCGCGAGACCCGAATGAGAGGCACGACCGACGACTCGAATATCGAAGCGCGCCACGCCCCGACGGGTCGTTTTGATGAACCCTTCAGGGCCGAGGGCCGGCTCCAGCACGAGCACCCGACGCGACGCCTGAGCCAGCTGCTCGACATGACCTTGTGATTCAGGACTGCCGATTTCCTCATCGGAGTTCAGGAAGATCGTGGGAGCGACGGTCGGCTCGAGCCCGAGCTCCGACAGGGCTTCGAGCGCAAAAACCATCTGGACGATCCCAGCCTTCATGTCGAAGACTCCCGGACCCCGGATGACGTCCTCACCTTCGTCCCACTCCACCGGCATGTCACGCACCGTGCCGATCGGCCAGACCGTGTCCGTATGGCCGAGCAGAAGCTGAACCGGCTCTCCCTCGCCGGCATGCCCCGCATCCTTGCGTGACAGGTAGAGGTGGCCACCCGTTTCTTGGCCGGGGAAGAGCCGGCCTACGAAGCCGATCGCCTCGAGCCGCTGGGTCAGGAGCTCCTGAATCGGGTGTTGGGACTCGGGCACCAGGGAAGGGGACTCCAGATCGGCCAACTCGATAAGCAGCCCTGCGATGTCGTCACGTCGTTCAGCGAGGAAATCCCCGACCCCCGCGACCTCAAGGTCCGTCATAGAACCCCGCCCGCCGATAACTCTCGTCCAGCAACTCGACGGGGTGGCACGCTACGACGTCCGATCCTTTGAGCAGGAGCCCGGCGCCGATCTGCATCATGCAGCCGGGATTTCCGGTCGCGACGATCTCCGCTCCCGTGGCCAAGACGGCGGACACCTTATCGGCGCCGATTTCCCCTCCCAGCTCGGCATGGGTGATCCCATAGATTCCGGCGCCACCACAGCACTCCTCTTCGTCCTGAAGAGGCAGGACGACGAGCTCCGGAATGGCCCCGAGCAGCACCCGGGGCTCCTCCCTCACACCCTGTGCGTGGCACAAATGGCAGGCGGCATCGTACGTGACCCGAGCCGGTAATGGGGCACCCACCCTCAAGGTGTCAACCGCCAGAAGCTCCGAGATGTCTCGTGTCGAAGCCGCAAGGTCCGCAGCAGTCTGCTGGTGTTCCGCATCGGCCTCGAGAAGATGGCCGTACTCCTTGAGGGCGGCACCACAGCCGGCGGCGTTCACCGCAACGAAGTCGACCTGGGCCGATCCCAGAACCTGAACGTTGGCACGCGCCAGGTCGCGAGCCCCCACCGCATCCCCGGCGTGGGTGTGAAGAGCGCCACAACATCCCTGCCCGCTCACCTCGACCACCTCGTAGCCGTTGGCCCGAAGGACCCTCTCGGTAGCGTCGTTCACCCTCGCGAACAGGCCTGCCTGGACACACCCACGAAGGATCGCCACCCGTCCCCGACCACCCTCCCGCCAACGCGCCGCGCCGTCCGATGACCCGGTCTCCGGTGACCCGGTCTCCGATGACCCGTCCTCCGATGCGCGCGGGGCTGCAGAACCGGAAGGCAACCCGACCAGTAGTCGCCGCTCCCTGCTCGCGTCGAGCATCGCGAGACCGAACCGTATCGGGTGGAAAAGGCGGTTCCCCGGCATCATTTTCGCCGCCAGTCCGGCCATGCCTAGTCCTCGCACGACCCTCGCCAGGCGCATGCTCCAGCTCGTCCACCTACGGCTCGAAAAAACGGCCAGGAGCATCCCCACCATGGCGGGCGTCTTGCGAGCCCGGAAAACAGTCTCCCGTGCGGCCTCGAGCAGGACACCGTACTCTACGCCCGAAGGGCACACAGGCTCGCACGCGCGGCATCCCAAGCAGCGGTCGATATGGGTCTGAAACGCTTCGGACTCGGGGCTCAACCGGCCCTCGACAACCGCGAGCATGAGATAGAGCCTCCCGCGAGGCGAATCGTTCTCGTCTCCCAGCCGGGAATAGGTGGGGCACGCCGGCAGGCAAAAGCCACAGTGCACACACGGCATGAGCTTGTCTTCCTGCGCCCAGAGCGCGGCGGCCAACGCAGTGTCGTGTTGCGGCTTCACTGTGGTAATCTACCTCGGGTGAGAATCCCAGCGGGGTCGAACGCCGCCTGGATCCCCGCGGTGAACAGAGCAGCCGGGCCGAGTTCACCCCATGCTGAAACAGCGCCCACGATCTCCGGCGGACCTTGAGAGATCACAAGGCTTCCACCCTCCGCCTCGAGGGACCGCCGCAGGACCCCCAGCACCGTCTTGGCCCGATCCACCCAATCGTCCGACCGGGTCACCTTCGCGATCATCACCCGTAGGACGCCCGCTTGCGCGTGGGCCGCCAGCCGCATCCCCCAGCCCTCCGTCGGATCATATAAACCTCTCAGCCGCGAAGTCATCTCGACCAACTCCGGTAGCCGGGTTGGAAGAAGGCTCAGACGCAACACGAGTTCGGCCCCGTCTTCCATGGCCCTCACGTTATCGAAAATCGCTGCCGATTGCTCTCCTTCCAGCCGCTGAACAGGCGGCATACCCGCACGCTCGGACACGACCCGCTCGGCCTCGTCCGCAGCGTCCACTGACTCCAGGATCCGGACGGCGACCAGGGGGCTGGGCGCGCCTACTCCCGACTCCCCATCCCCGGGCACCAACAGTTCCACCGCAGCAAGCGGGAGCGGTGCTCGGGCAAGGCGACATGCCAACTCCGCACCGTCCGCCGCCTCAACACCCTTGAACAGAAGCGATCGATCAGTCGCCGGGACGGGGTGGAGCCGCATGGTCACACTCGTGATCATTCCCAAGGTGCCCCAACTGCCCGCGACCAACTTGAGCACATCAAAGCCCGCAACGTTTTTCACCACTCTGCCGCCCAGGTCGAGCACTCGCCCGTCTCCGGTTACGAGCGTGGCTCCGAGCACCTGATCGCGGGGGGACCCGAAGCCTGCCTGGAGTGGCCCTGCGGTCCCGACTGCCAACATGGCTCCGATCGTACCTCGCTCTCCCCCTGGGGGATCGAGGGCAAGCCACTGCTGGCACTCGGCCGTACGGCGCTCCAGCGCGTCCAATTCGGCTCCTGCCTGGGCCTCGATGTACTGGTCGGCGGGCTCGTACGCCGAGATGTCATTCATCCTCTCGGCGCTCAGGAGTATATCGACCCCCGGCGGAGGCTGCCCACCGTGCAGCCAACTACCTCGGCCTCCCGGGACACAGTGCCACCCTTCCTCACTGGACAGCGAGAGGATCTCAGCCACCTGCTCCTCGCTCTCCGGGAAAACAACGGCCTTCGGCAACCGCCCACACACCGCCCAGGGCTCGGTGTCGCAGCCGTCGACCACCTGCGCCTTGGACAACCGTTCGGACAACAGCCCAGCCAACGGATTCACAGGGCGCCTCCCGCGGCGTCGGGCCGATCGGGAAGGACCTTACCGGGGTTCATGTGCCCGCGCGGGTCGAAGACGGCCTTGACGCGCCGCATGGCCTCCAACTCCTCCGGACCATGCACCAGGCTCATGTAGCGCCGTTTGTCCAAGCCGACACCATGTTCTCCGGTAATCGTGCCCCCAGCCTCCACACACACTGCCATAATCTCCGTGGATGCGCGCTCGACCCGGGCGACCTCTTCGGGATCGCTCCGGTCAAAGAGAAGGTTGGGATGGAGGTTGCCGTCCCCCGCGTGAAACACGTTGGCGATGGTCAGATCGTGGCGGACCCCGATCTCGGAGATCCGCCCGAGGACGTCGGTGAGCTTACTCCGGGGGACGGTCGCGTCCTGAACCAAGAGATCGCTCGCGATCTGACCCATGGCCCCGAAAGCCTTCTTGCGGCCCTGCCAGAGCGCGAGCCGCTCCTCGTCGGAGTCGGCCGTCCTTACCTCCCGGGCCCCCGCCTCCCGGCAACGGACCACGGCCCGTTCGACATCGGCAGCCAGGCCCGCTTCGATACCGTCGAACTCGACCACGAGCGCCGCCTCCGCGTCGGTCGGGAAACCCGCTGCGAACACACTCGCCTCGACCGCTCGGATCGTGGGTCCATCGATGATCTCCAGAGCCGCCGGCAGAAGGCCCTCGGCCATGATCTCCGTTACGGCACGCCCGGCATCCCCCAATCGGTCGAAGATTGCCAGTAACGTACGCACCCCCTCCGGCTTCGGGAGAAGCCGCACCTCGATCTCGGTAGCGATTCCGAAACACCCCTCGGAACCGACGAACACGCCCAGAAGATCGTATCCGCCGAGCTCCCTGCCGAAGCCGCCCATCTCTACGATCTTCCCGTCGTAGGTCACGACCGTGAGCCCCGTCACATACCGTGCGGTGACCCCGTACTTGAGACAGTGGGGCCCGCCAGAATTCTCGGCCACGTTCCCGCCCAGCGTACACGCCGACTGCGAGGAGGGATCGGGCGCGTAATAAAGCCCAAAGGGCTCCGCTGCCGTGGTGAGATCCGCGTTGATCATCCCCGGCTGAACCCGGGCAAGTCGATTGGCGGGATCGAGTTTCAGCATGTCGGTCATCCGCGCCGTACCGACCACGACCGCGTCACCATCCGCCAGGGCGCCCCCGGAGAGTCCTGTTCCCGCACCTCTCGGCACCACAGGCACAGCTTCCTGAGAAAGAATGCCCAGCACACGGCTGACTTCGTCGGTGTCCCGAGGGAGCACGACTGCGCGTGGCGTCCTGCGATAGGCGGTCAGCCCGTCGGACTCATACGCCAGAAGACGATCCGGATCGGCGATGACCCAGGCAGCTCCCACAACACCTCGGAGGCGATCCCCCAGCTCCTTCGTCAGCGGCTCTGGCAATATGCTCTCCAACCCCTAGAAGGGTGATCGGACAGGGGGGTGGGCCGCCACCCGTGCTAGCGCAACGGGTACCCGGGATGCCACGGCCCCAGCACCTAGGCTCAGCTGCGCTCTTGGGCTAGCTGCTCGGCGAGCTGGTCCGCCAGAGACTGGACCGCTGCTCCGTCCTCGTCCGTAAACGCCTCTTCCGTCCTACTCTCGATATTGATCAGCCCGAAAATTTCATCGCCGTCACGGATCAGAACCACCATCTCGGATTTGGTTCGCCGATCACATTCGATGTAGTGGTCCACCGCGCTCACATCGGGGACATTCGCGTTCTCCCCCTCCGCAACAGCGGTGCCGCATACCCCCTCACCGATTGGGATCTTGGAGTGTGTCGTGGATCTTCCCACGTAGTTGTGCAGCCAGACTACGTTCTCCTCGGAATTCACGAGGTAGACACCCACCCAGTCGAAGCGATCATCGGCCGCCGCGATGTCCTTCACGGCCCGGCGCAAGTGGGTATCCGAGAGAAACCCGTTATCCCTCAGATCCTGTAACTCCTTCAAGACATCGTTCGGCTGGAGCATTCGGACTATTCCGGTTCTAGGGAGCGCGTGCGTGAGCGCGAAACGCGCGCACGCAGGTAATTATTAAGGGGGCCAAGCCCCCAAAACTCATTGAGTTCGTCGATCCAAAACGGTACATGGGAGACCGCTTACGAGCAAGCCGAGGCCGCATATTAGAAACAGGACGGTACAGCCCGGCCATCATCGCGGAGTAAAGTCTGTGTCTCCATCGAGACTCGCCACGAACGCAGCCAACAGACGAGCCGTGGATTCCAGATCGGACAGAGCAACCATCTCGTTCGGCGAATGCATGTAGCGATTTGGAACCGACACCAGCCCGGTGGGGACGCCGGATCGGGTCAGGTAGATGGAGTCGGCGTCCGTGCGAGTAGACCGCGCCGCGGCCTGAATCGTATGCGGAATG
>Ga0114950_10004397_pt1 | contig 10952 bp, 10 predicted proteins | sample N075metaG_FD_83503 | JGI IMG/M metagenome (GOLD analysis project Ga0114950, IMG submission 83503) | Deep subsurface microbial communities from Kermadec Trench to uncover new lineages of life (NeLLi) - N075 metaG | ecosystem: Environmental > Aquatic > Marine > Ocean trench > Sediment | place... | reverse complement strand
GGTGGCCCGGCACCTGGCACCCGCGACCATCAACCGCCGACTGGCGGCCATCCGGTCCCTGACGAAGCTCGCGCGCCTCCTCGGTGTCGTGCCGTGGGCCATCGAGGTCCAGGATGTCCCCCAAGAGACGCTCAGAGACACCCGAGGGCCAGGGGTGGAGACGGTGGCCGAGATGTTGAGGCTGGCCGCTGCGCCTCGGGACAGCTACGCCGTCAGGAACGTCGCCATGCTGCGGGTGATGTTCGACCTGGCCTTGCGGGTTTCAGAAGTCCGTCAGCTCGACGTGGCGGACCTGGAACTCGACCGAGGGGCGCTGTGGGTGGCTGGGAAGGGTCAGGCCGAGAAACAGCTGCTCAGCTTGCCTAAGAGCCTTCCTACAAGTTCGTCAACCGGCGCGTTTCAGGCGTTTCTGATGGGGTTTCAGCTGCAGGAGCAGGTTTGCGGCTTGCATAGAACAAATACGGGAGCTCGGCGCGTAGGTCGGCCAGTCGCCTGAAGTCCCTGAAAAACAGGGTTTCGACTGATCTCCGGTCCAGCCAGGGCCACACGGTCGGTGCCAGTCATGCAAAGTTCTCATAGGGGATGCCGGGGAGGAGGGGTCTCGGTCGTGACGACGACCGCGGATCGGGAGGGAGCGGACGGTCCCGACGGAGGCCAGGCGGTCGTTGACGTCCAGGGGTGGGCGGGTTGCGCGGCGCATGGTGCGCTACGGTCGCCGCGTCTTGGGCGGCGCGTGCTTGTCCCGCTGTTCCTCGTCGGGCCCTGAGAGCGCCACCGTGCGCTGCCAGCAACCGGGGCATCGCGCGGAATCAGGACTTGACAGGGGGGGCGGTCTGGCGACTATAGTATCGCCAGACAAGAAAAGGAGAGCCCTATGAGTCGGCCACGGCAACCGAATCAACGGCGTGTGCGCCAGCGCACCAAGGAGCTGCGCGGCGCGATCGATGGTATGGACTACCTCGCCTCGGGGACCCTGCACACCCGCACCAAGGTCTGTGGTCGGAAGAACTGCCGCTGCGCTGACGACCCCGCGGCCCGCCACGGCCCCTACCACGAGTGGACCCGGCGTCAGCAGGGCCGCCTCGTGCACAGCGTCATCACCACGGAGCAGGCACAGCTCATCGCCCGTGCGATCGCCAACTACCGAGAGGTGAAGATGCTTCTGGCCCTGTGGGAACGTGAGACGGCGGCCGAGATCCTCTCGAGGCCACCGGCCCCGAGTGGAGGATAAGGCCCCCCTCCGATGCTGCCCTGTACCGCTCCGGTCCTGTTCGAATCCAGTGGCGATCACGCGGTCCGGCACGACCCGGCCAACGACGACTGGGTGCAGTTGCTCGGCGCGATCGAGGGTGAGCGCTTCGAGGTGCTGGCGCGGCGCTACTACCTCGCGCTGTACCACTTTCGCAAGCACAGCCACCGCCCCGCCCTCGCCGGTCAGATCGAGGTCATGGCTCAGGGCAAGCAGCAGGCTTTGGAGGGGATGCTGGCGGTGTGGGAGCAGCGCAAGGCACACCGCCAGCAGGCCGATGGTGAGCCGGCGGCCGCGGTCTTCGTCGAAGCGATGCCGGCGCGCGAGGGGCACGACCTGCCGGAGGCCCTGCGGGACTTCTCCACGCCTCCGCCGTCTCTGAGTGCCATCCATGCGGGTGCGGGTAGACCGCCCTGCGATGCGCTCTGTCTGCTGCGCGCGTTTCTGACGGCCCCGCTGCTTGGTACCGGAGACGATCCGACCGCTGTCCATCGGCTGCTGCACAACAATCCCGCCTTTGCCCACCTGTGCGACTTTCTGGGGCGCACCGTGTTGAAGCAACCTGGGGAGCTGACCTCGCGCCGGCTGCCCAGCCTGTCGGTGTGCGAGGAGTTCAGCGAGGTGATGACTCGCTATGGACTCTGGCACCAGGCCCGCCTCGAGCAGGTGCGTGACAACCTCGCATCAGGTGTCCTCGAGGTAGAGCCAACGGTCTGCTTCGACACGACACACCTGGAGGCTAACTCGCACTGCGCCAATGTGCTCCCAGCCGACGCGACGCGCAAGGCGGGTCAGAAGCCCAAGTACCGTAAGGTGCCTCGCATGTGCAAGCGGTGCGACTGTGGCGAGGAGCACTGGGAGACATGCCTCCATGGGTGGGTGCCGACCGACCAGGGCGCGGCCGTGGTGGTCAAGGGGCCGACGCGGGTGTACTGGGCGCACAAGGCCAGCGTGGCGGCCTTCGGCGACAGCGAGATCCCGTTCGACGGCGGGTGTGCCAGTACGCCGCAGACCACGATGGCAAGACCCTGGTGCCCCACCTTGAGGCGCTGCTGCGCGAGCTACCCGAGGTGGTCAACGGGCTGTGCTATGTCCTGGCCGACGATGCCTACCGAGAGAACCGCGCGGCCGTGGCGCGGTACGGCCAGCAGGCACGACTGATCGTCCCGGTGCATGGCCGCGCGGCCCGCGCGTCGCTTGCCGAGAAGTTTGACGGCATCGATCGTGTCACGCCCAGTGGCTATCCGGTCTGCGACGCCGGACATCGGTTCGAGCTGCGAGGGCGCGACATCATAGCTGAGCGTTACATCTGGGTCGCGCCCGATGATGACGGGGGCCGGCCGGTGTGTGCGAGCTGCTCTTTGGCCGCACGCTGCCTGAAAAAAGGACAGCGCAGATACCTCCGGATCGAGCGCACAGACCAGCCCCACATCGACTGGGACCATCCCCAGCACTTTGCCAGGGAACGTGCTCGCTACGGCAAGCGTACCGGCGTTGAACGTGCCATCAAGCGGTTGAAGGTAGACCTCCACGGCGAACATCTCACCCACCGCGACGCTCACCGCGTCGAGGCCCACCTCGACCGCAAGCTGCTCACCGTGCACCTGCTGCTGGCGGCCACCGCCTCACCGTGACCGCCGCCCCCGCGCGGCGGTGATACCAGCGCTCCCGGGGAACGAGCGCCCCAGTTTGCCCGAAGAACGGCGACACGCCGCGAATCGGCTCGATTCAGCAGACCCTCGACCGCACCGGCGCGGGAAAGGCCTGACCGGAGCAGCGAAGCCCCCAACGCGAGGCGTCTCCTCGCCACGACACACAATCCCCAAACGATTTTGTGGGAAGGCTCCTAAAGGCCCACGCAAGAACAACGTCCCGTTTTCGGCCGCCGATGCATGTCGTCTGACGGCGTTGCTCCTCCCTCGAACAGTGCCCCGATATTCTCGGTGGTCGCGGCATGATAACCGGACGCCTCGCCGCCCTCGGTGCGTGACCGTAGTGACGACCGGGACGACTACGCCGCCAGCCGCAAGAAGAGGTAGAAGCCGGGGGCGGCGAACAACAGGCTGTCGATACGGTCGAGCATGCCACCGTGACCCGGAATGAGCGCCGACGTGTCCTTGACCCCGGCACCGCGCTTGAGCCGCGACTCGAAGAGATCTCCGGCGATACCCAGCCCGACGATGGCGACCCCGAGTAGCGCGCGCTGCAGAGCGGTCGACTGATCGAGCCCCGGAGTGACGACCGCGAGCGTCATCATTAGGGCAACCCCTGCGGCCACTCCGCACAGCGCCCCCTCAACCGTCTTCTTCGGGCTGATTGCCGGCGCCAATGGGGTCCGCCCGAGCCAGCGACCGCCGTAGTACTGCGCGGTGTCGCTGACCATGATGGTCGCAAGCAGCAACACCACGGCCTCACGCCCGGCGGATGCCCGAACCGCCACCAGAGCGCCGATCGGCAATCCCAGATACAGGATCGGAAACAGTGAGGAGCCGACGTCGAGCAGCATCTGGCTGCCGCGGCGAGCGGTAACCAGGCTGGTGATCCCGATGGTCAGCCCCGAGGCCATCAGCACCACGACGGCGACGTCCAACGCGACGGCGGCCGCCATCGCAGCCACGCCGACCACACTCACACCGCGGGACGGACTGGCACCGAACGCGGTGGCGAGCGCTACATACTCGCGGAACGCCAGGAGCAAGACGACCTCCGCCAACACCAGCGTCGCCCACCACGGCAGGCACCAGACGGTCCCGATGACCAACGGCAGGAGCACCAGCGCGCTGAGCACACGAGCCACGCGCTACGCATCTCCCACAGGTGACATCGTGACACGTGACGCAACTTTTCGTGACACAGGGAAATGTGAGCCCCCGCGCAGCGGGGCTGTGTGACAGCTCGGCTCGCGGGGCAGAGCCTCGCGAGCCGTCAGTGCCCGACGACGGCCGGCTGCGTGATGCCGCCGTACCGCCGATCGCGTTTCTGGTAGTCGAGAATCGCTTCGAGCAGGTGCCGGGCGCGGAAATCTGGCCACAGGGTCTCGGTCACCCAGATCTCGGCATACGCGATCTGCCACAGCAGGAAGTTGCTGACCCGCATCTCGCCACTGGTGCGGATGAGCAGATCGGGGTCCGGCTGCCCCGCCGTGTAGAGGAACTCGCCAAACCGCTGCTCAGTGAGATCGGACGGCCGGAGCCCGTCCTCGATCGCACGCCGCGCCGCCTCGACGATCTCCGCCCGCCCGCCGTAGTTGAGCGCGATGTTGAAGAGCATGCCGTGGTTGTTCCTGGTCCGCTCTCGCCCGACGTCGAGCTCGCGCCGGACGTCGGCTGGCAGCTCGTCCTGACGCCCGATGACCTGGAACCTGATGTCGTTGACGAGCAGGTTCTCGAGCTCGAGCCGCAGATATCGCTTGAGCAGACCCATCAGGACGGCGACCTCGGTGGGTGGGCGCTTCCAGTTCTCGACGGAAAACGCGTAGAGCGTCAACACCTCGATGCCAAGGCGGGCGGAGGTCTCCACGATGTCGCGCACCGAGTCGATTCCAGCGCGATGGCCCTCGACCCTCGGCAGATGCCGTTGGGCGGCCCACCGACCGTTGCCGTCCATGATCACCGCCACGTGAACCGGCAGCCGATCGAAGTTCACCTGTCGTACAAGCGATGCTTCCCGCGAACCGGCGGGCGCCCAGGTCAGCAGATTTTCGAGGCTCATCGGCGTGTCGTGCAGTTGGCGAGAGGGTGACCAGGTGTCTGGTACGGCAGCACTGATCCGCCACCGAACTCTCTTAACTCGTGATGATACAAACCGTTAGCGTCTCATTCAAGCGCCACCTCATGGAAGAGACGTCTTGCTCGACACCTGACACCGACGCTGGCATAGCTCTCCAGCTTTCTCCTGTGAGTATCCCACTCGCATCAGACACAGGCCATGCGCCGGGGCGGTCTGCCCAGCCGAGCCGCGGTCGCAGGAGCTGAGCGCGTGCTCGACAGCGGCGCGGTCCCGGTGCCCCCGGCCGACGTCGACGAGCGTCCCGACGATGACGCGCACCATGTGACGCAGAAAGCCGCTGCCGCGTGCATCGATGAGAGTCAGCGCCGCGCCGGCGCCACCGTGGACGGACCACGGGTCACGCGGTGCCCGGCTGACCGTCAGCTCGAACAGCGTCCGCACCGTTGACTGGGTCGAGCTGCCGGTCGCCTGAAAGGCCCCGAAGTCGTGCTCGCCGACGAGCACCCGCCCCGCTTCCGCCATCCGTTCGTGGTCGAGGGACTCACCGACATGCCACCCGTATCGGCGGTCGAACGGACTCACCACCGCATCGTGCAGCAGTCGATAGCGGTAGGTCTTGGCGGTCGCGTCGAAGCGGGCATGAAACGACTCCGGGCCGACTTCCGCCGTCACGACGCGGATGTCCGAGGGGAGCCTCGCGTTGACGGCACGCACGAGCGCGTCTGGAGCGATTTCGTGCCTGAGCTGGACGCTGGCCACCTGCCCGAGCGCGTGGACCCCGGCGTCAGTCCGTCCCGCGCCCACAACCGCGACCGGCGCCCCCTCGATCTGGGCGAGCGCCGCTTCGAGACACCCCTGGATCGACGACCCGTTCGGCTGCCGCTGCCAGCCTACGTAAGCGGTACCCTCGTAAGCGATGGTGAGCTTCAGGGTGCGCATCACGATACGCTAGCCGACTGCTGAACAACCTCAGCCTGCAGGCTTCAGGCTTCGGGCGGTCTGGAACCCGGCCTGGACACCGGCTCGCCACGGGCGCACATCGGGCACCCGACCGACTCGTAGGCCGACAGTGGGATCTGCACCAACGCATCGAACGGCACATCGAACCGGACCGGCGCCTCGCCACGGTCGATGATCGCCGCCACACCGACGACCGTGCCGCCCGCCGCCACGGTCACATTGATCGTCTCGCGAGTCGAGCCACCGGTCGTGACGACGTCCTCCACGACCAGCACCCGTTCGCCATCGTCGATCCGGAAACCGCGGCGCAGCGTCAGCCGACCGTCCAGGCGCTCGGCGAACAGGGCCCGGACACCCAGGGCCCGCGCCACTTCGTGCCCGATGACGACCCCGCCCAGCGCCGGCGACAGCACGACCCCAGGCTCGAAACGGGCCGCCTGCTCGGCCAGCGCCTGCCCGAGCGCCGCCGCATGTTCGGGGTGCTGCAACACCCGCGCGCACTGGAGGTAGCCGTCGCTGTGGAGCCCCGACGACAGCTGGAAGTGCCCCTCCAAAAGCCCTTCACATCGCCGAAACAGATCGAGCACCGCCGTCGAGCTCATGGACATCGGTGGGGGTGGGCCGAGCCGTTGTTCTCGTCGCGGCTGGCCCTCGTCTACAGTCCCAGAGTATACAATCGACGAGCAGACGAACTTGTCGTGCCGCTGTTCCGTCTAACGCTCCAGGGCAGCCCCGCCCTGCCTGCTTGTGTCCCTTCGCCAACCCCGGCGTCCGATTCAGGAGACCTCAACATGCGTAGCGGACGAACCCTTCTCGCGATCCTCACACTGTCGTTGTGGCTGACCGCGTGGCCCGCGCCCGGTGCCGCGCAGACGCAGGCCGACGTCGGCGTGACGCCCCGAAGACCCGGTGCGCCCGTGGAGGTCGCGGGTCTCATCCTGCCACCGTCGGCGCTGCAACCGGCCGGTCGCCCCGTGCGCCATCTGTCGGTGGAGGAAGCAGTCACCCTGGCGCTCGAACAGAACCTCGACCTGCGCGTGGAGCGGCTCAACCCGCTGATCCAGGATCTCGGCGTCGCCGAGGCGCGGTCGGTGTACGCCCCCATCCTGTCGACCAGGTTCATGAGCAACAACCGGAACAGCCCGTCCAACGGCTTCCTCTCCGGGGCCGGGGACGCAATCAAGGTGACCGACCGACTGCTGAGCGACAGCGTGGACGTGGAGCAGGCCGTGCCGTGGGCGGGTGGTCGTTACTCGCTGAGCTGGGACGGCTCGCACTCGAGCACGACCAGTATCTTCTCGTCGTTCGACCCGATTCTCCGGTCGAACCTGAACGTCACGTACAACCAGCCGCTCCTGCGTAATCTGAGCATCGACGCTCCACGCCAGCAGATTGCGATCATGCGCGCCAACCGTGAGATCTCGGACATCCAGCTTCGGCGCATGGTCGTCCTGACCCAGCGCAACGTCCGGAACGCATACTGGGTACTGGTCTTCACCCAGTCGTTCCTCGAGGTCCAGCGGCAGTCGCTCGAGCTCGCCCAGGAATCGCTGCGCAACAACCGCACCCGTGTCGACGTTGGGACGATGGCGCCAATCGACATCATCGAGGCGGAATCGGAGGTCGCGCGGAACGAGGAGACCGTCATCGTCGCCGAGGCCGACGTGGACCGCGCCGAGGACCGGCTGCGCATCCTCATCTTCGATCCGGACATCCCCGATTTCTGGTCGGTCAGGATCCAGCCGAGCGACAGCCCGATCCTACAGGCCCGGGCGATCGACGTGGACGCCGCGGTCCGGAACGCGCTCGACAACCGGACCGACCTGGACACGCTGGACAGGAACATCCAGACCACCGACACCAACATCCGCTATTACCGCAACCAGCGACTCCCGGACGTGAACCTCAACGTCAACTATTCGCTGACCGGAATCGGCGGCACGTTCCTTCGCCGCGACGATTTTCTCGGGCCGGTCATCAGCACCGAGCAAACTTCGTTCGGCAGCGTGCTGGGCAACATCTTCTCGAACGACTTCCCGACCTGGACCGTCGGCGTCACCGTGGCATACCCGCTCGGCACCAGCTCCGCCAAGGCCAACCTCGAGCGGGCCCGGCTGGAACGCACCCAGGCCGACGTGAACCGTCGGAGTCTCGAGATGCGGATCGCGGCCGAGGTCCGGGACGCGGGGCGCAACGTCACCACCAACCTGCAGCGGGTCGAGGCGACCCGGTCGGCGCGGCAACTGGCCGAACGCCGGCTCGAGGCGGAACAGCGACGGTTCGAGGTCGGTCTGTCCACGAGCTTCTTCGTGTTCCAGGCCCAGCGGGACCTGGCCTCGGCGCGGAGCAACGAGCAGAGAGCGATTCTCGACTACACCCGGTCGCTCGTGGACTTCGACGCGGTGCAGGACGTCCCACTGTTCGGCACGCCATAGAGAGTCATCTCCAAGGAGTCAGAAGTCAGATCACAGGAGTCAGGAGGGAACCGGTGGGCTTCGCCAGCTCCTCGTTCAAGGGGCGTCATTGCGCGATCGACGGCGCGCGCCGCTTGAAACGCCCATTGCCCCGTCGATGCTACACTCGCGCCCGTGCCACCGCTGTCGGTCGTCGTCATCACGCTCGACGAGGCGTCGAACATCGATGCCGCGCTCGCGTCGGTCGCGTGGGCCAATGAGATCGTGGTCGTCGATTGCGGGAGCACCGACGAGACGGTGGCACTGGCGCGCCGTCATACCGACCGTGTGAGCCATCGAGACTGGACGGGCTACGGCGACCAGAAGAACCACGCGACCGGGCTGGCCACACACGACTGGGTGCTCTCGCTCGACGCCGATGAGCGGGTGTCGCCCGATCTCGCCACCGAGATCACGACCCTGCTCGAACAGGGCCCACCGCATCGCGGGTACCGGATGCCCCGCACCACCCGATATCTGGGCCGGTGGATCCGGACGACCGACTGGTACCCGGATCGCCAGTTGCGGCTGTATGACCGCCGCGTCGCCCGCTGGAGCGCCGCCCGGGTGCACGAGTCGGTGCGGGTCGACGCCAGCGTCGGCCAGCTCCAGCACGAGATCCGTCACCACTCCTATCGGGACCTCTCGAACCACCTCGCGACGATCGACCGGTACACGACCCTGGCGGCGACACAGTTGCTGGACGACGGACAGCGCGCCGGGTTGATCGATCTCGTGGTGCACCCCCCGATCGCGTTTCTCCGGAACTACCTGATCAGGCGCGGCTGCGTCCAGGGGGTCCCGGGCCTCATCGTCTCGCTCATGAACGCGTACTACGTGTTCCTGAAATACGCGAAGCTGTGGGAGCTAGGCAACGCACAGCACGGAGCGCGTGACGAGCGGAGTGGTTCGTCGTCCTGAAGCAGACGCTGGCGACGCCCTTCCGCCTTCGCCAAGGCTTCTGCGGACAGGCCGGCTTTCTCCTGACGTCTGACACCCGACTTCTCGAGCACGCCGCCATGTTCTCCCTCCACGTCGACACGGCGCGTAGCTGGCGCGGCGGCCAGAACCAGGTCTTGTTGACCGTCCTGGGGCTCCGCGCCCAGGGCCACCGGACGGCGCTGGTGGCACATCCGGACGGCGAGCTGCGACGCCGCGCCGCCGAAGGTCCGGACCTGATCCCGATCGCGTCGTCCGGCGAGATGGGCTTCCGGGCGGCCTGGCAGCTATCGCGGGTGCTGAAGATGCTGCGGCCGACCGTGGTGCACGCGCACGATGCGCACGCGGTGGCGATGGTGGCGCTTGCCCGCTCGTTCGGCCGGCTCGACCCGTTGCCGCGGTTCGTGGTGTCCCGCCGGGTCGACTTTCATATCCGACGCAACGCGTTCTCCCGATGGAAGTATGCGCAGGTCGACCTGTTCCTGTGCGCGTCGAACGCGATTCGGACGATGCTCGTCGGCGACGGAGTGCCGGCGGAGCGGGCCATGACGCTGCACGAAGGCGTCGACCTCGAACACGTCGCGGCGGTGCCCCGGCTCGATGTCCACGCCGAACTCTGGCTGCCGAGCGGTGCGCCGATCGTCGGCAACGTGGCGGCGCTGGTGCCGCACAAGGGTCACCGATATCTCATCGAGGCGGCGGCTACGGTGGTGCGGCAGGTCCCGGACACCCGGTTCGTGATCCTCGGTACGGGTGAGCTCGAGGCGACGCTGCGCACGCAGATCACGCATCTCCACCTCGAGCGACATGTCCTGCTCGCCGGGTTTCGCCCGGACGCGCTGTCACTCCAGAAGGGGTTCGATCTGTTCGCGATGAGCTCCGTCACCGAGGGGCTGGGCACGGTCCTGCTCGACGCGATGGCGATAGGGCAAGCGGTCGTCGCCACACGGGCGGGCGGCATCCCTGAAGTGGTCGCCCACGAGCAGACCGGCGTGCTGGTGCCCCCCCGCGATGCCGACGCGCTGGCCGCCGCCATCGTGCGCCTGCTCGGCGACGCCGACCGGCGGGCGCAGCTCGGCGTGGCAGGCCGCGAGCGGGTGCGCGCGTCCTTCAGCGTCGAACGAATGGTCCAGGCGACACTCGACGCCTACGACCGGCTGGTCGACACACCCCTCGCAACGGACACCGATCGTCCCGCTGTGGCCGATTGAACCCACACGCGTCCATCATCCCCAAGTGGCAGATCGAGAAGTCGAAACGGACCGGATCCTCGGGGTCCAGACACCGGAGCGACGCAGTGATCTCGCTCGCCATCGCCCAGCCGGGACTCCGGTATCGTGTCAGACCGAGACAGCGACCCACACGGATCACGTGCGTGTCGAGCGGGATCACCAGCGTGGACGGGGACAGCCCGGACCAGACACCGAGGTCGACCGCATCCCGGCGTACCATCCACCGGAGAAACAGATTGAGACGCTTGCACGCGCTGCCGGCGGCGGGGCGGGGAAAGAAATAGGTCACCCAACGCCGGCCGTCGCGGTCGCCATAGATCTCATCGAGGTCGATCGCGCGCGCCCGCGCCGCGAACCGATTCAGCGCCGGTCCGACATCCGAGGCGGAGG
>Ga0114950_10004395_pt1 | contig 10954 bp, 8 predicted proteins | sample N075metaG_FD_83503 | JGI IMG/M metagenome (GOLD analysis project Ga0114950, IMG submission 83503) | Deep subsurface microbial communities from Kermadec Trench to uncover new lineages of life (NeLLi) - N075 metaG | ecosystem: Environmental > Aquatic > Marine > Ocean trench > Sediment | place... | reverse complement strand
GGGCCGAAGAGCTTCGGGTACTTGACGATCGCGCCGGAGAACTGCTTGCCCGACTCGATGTCCATCTTGATCGCGAAGAGGATCTTCCTGAACTTCGGGTTCGTCACCTGGTCGGCGATGCCGTCGAGGGCCGCGCGGAGGTTGATGCCGGCGCGGATCATGACCGCCAGCTGTGACGTGAAATCGAGGACGTCTTTCTGGGTCGGACCGCTCGTGTAGTTGAGCGCCCGGAGCTTCTTGCCCCACTGGGTGTTCGACGACTGCACCGGAACCAGTTGCAGCAGGTGGTGGCCCTGCTTGCGGAGGATGGCCGCGGCGGTCGTCGCGCTGTCGGCGGAAAGCACGCCGGCCCGGATCTGGCCGGATGGATGTCTCGCTTGGTATCGGTATTGCGGCATCGAGTTCGGCTTTCACCCGCGTCAGGCGGCGAGCTGTCGCTCCAGCTTGTCCGGATAGGCCGCCTGTGCGATGGCATCCTCCCGGCTGATCATGCTGTTGAAGTAGAGCTGTGCGATCGCGTTGTCGAGGCTGATCATCCCCAGCTGCCGGTTCGTGTCGATGACGTTGGGGATCTCGAACGTTCTCGCCTCGCGGATGATGTTGCGGATCGCGGGCGTGCAGAGCATGACCTCGACGGCCGGAACCATGCCCGGCTGATCCAACCGGCTGAACAGCGTCTGGGAGATCACCGCCTGCAACGTGTTGCCGAGCATCGACCGGATCTGGTTCTGTTGGCCGGACGGGTACATGTCGATGATTCGCTCCACCGTCTGCGACGCGTTGACGGTGTGGAGCGTGGAGAGCACGAGGTGGCCGGTCTCGGCGGCCGAGATCGCGAGCGCCGTGGTCTCCAGGTCGCGCATCTCGCCGACGAGGATGATGTCGGGGTCCTGGCGCAGGGCGTGCTTCAGACCGGAGCCGAAGTTGAGCATGTCGTCGCCGAGTTCGCGTTGCTCCAACAGGCACTTGTTCGACTGGAAGGCGTACTCGATCGGGTCCTCCAGCGTGATGATGTGCTTGCGGTACCGATCGTTCATCGCCTGGATCATGGAGGCCAGGGTCGTGGACTTTCCGGACCCCGTGTCGCCGGTCACGAGCACGAGGCCGCGGGGCAGGTACGTCAGGCGGCTGATGATCTCCGGCAGGTTGAGTTCGTCCAGCGGGGGAACGTCCGACTTGATCGCACGCATGGCGAGCCCGACCGTGCCGCGCTGGAAGTGCGCGTTGACGCGGTAACGGCTCAGGCCCTGCACCTCGTACGAGAAGTCGAGGTCCATCTCTCTCTCGAAACGGGCGACCTGCTCGGGCGTGACCATCTGCGTCAGGTAGTCCTTGACGCTCTTGGGCGCGAGCATCGGAAGGTCCATCGGCGTCATGACGGTGTGGACGCGGATGATCGGTGGGTGACCGCTGACCAGATGGATGTCCGACGCATCCTGACGAAAGGCCGTCTGGAGAATCTCTTGAAGCTGCATGTGCACCTCTCCCCGCGTTGATGTGACGACGTCCCCTTCGGAGGAAACGTCTTGGGATATCGACACGCACCCCCACATCCATAACCTCCGTGGCAATGACCCTTCGGCCCGCGGCGAAGATGCGCGGCCGGCACTGGCTGGATCGTCTGGGGGGGTTGTGCGTGCAGAAAGAAGTGCCGGCCGGACGAAGGCCTCAGTCACTGCCGCTGATCTGCAACGTCCCACGCGCCGAGAACGGGACTTTCGGCCGTCTCGTCCCCGTGTCGAAAAGGACCTGCGTGAGACGTCTCGGCGCGTAGTACTGGAGCCGGCCGGTCAAGATGTAGTCCACGCTGGCCGGCAGCGTCTGGGCCGTCCAGCCCATCGCGTGGTACGGCACGATCGCGGGCAGGGTAATCTGCCGGCTGTCCAACGCGCTCAATGTGACCGCACCGCTGCGGCGGCCCGCGTAGACTTCCTTGCCGTCGATCGCGAGTGTGTATCGGAACTCCTGAAGCGGTACGGCGGCCGTGTTCGGATTCGCCAGGTCCATGACGAACCAAAGCGCCAGTGCATCATCCGTCGCATCGACGAGTGAGACGTCCATGACGGACACGGTCGGGGCGCGAAAGCCGTCGCAGCCGGAAGCGACGGCCAGGACTGCAAGCATCAAGACGCCGGGGCGAACCATGCGGCCACTGTACTGCCCCGCCCGGGATCAGTCGAGAATCAACCAGTCGTCGCCGTACGCACCTTGCCGGGCGAGCTCGACGTCCACGACGATGTCGATCTCGCGACTGTACTGGTACCACTGGAACGAGACCGCGGCCATGATGAGCAGGGCGCACCACGCTCCGAACTCGCCCTCGGCGTGTCGGCGGAGGCGGAACAGCAGCCCGGCGCAGATCGCCACGGTGAGGGCCTTGTACGCGGTCAGCGCCGTGCCCGAACCGGTCTGGGCGATGATCCATGCGGCAACCGGGTTGGCCTCCATCATGCCACAGGACTTCAGGTGCAGCAGCGTGATGCCCAGGTCGCCGATGCTCAGAACCACGATCCCCACAATCAAGAGGACGACGCGTCTTGACCGATCACGGCCAAGACGCTTCCGCGATTCGAGATGGCCGACGTCGGTCATGAGGCCCTCGACGTTGTTTCGGCCGTACGCGGGAGCCTCTTGATGAGACAATTCCCTGTGACCAATCACCGTTATCACTCGTTGGGGATGTTGCTGATCGCCGTTTCGGCGTTGTTGTCGGGGTCCCCGGCAGCGTCCGGGCAACAGGACAATCCCGTGTACGTCGACGACTCGCCGCGTGCATGGGAGCTGTTCCGCATGGCGCGCGACCAGGCCGCGGACAACGTCGGCGAGGCGGTGCGGCTGTACCAGGAACTGCTGGACGACTACGGGCAGAAACTGCTGCCGGTGACGGAGACCGCGCCGGACCACTTCGTGGCCGTCCGCGCCCGGGTCCTGTCGGAACTGTCCGGTAACCAGGCGCTGCTGGATCGTTATCGGAACACGGAGACCGCCGAGGCACGGCGGCTGCTGGAACGTGGCCGGCTACGTCTGCTGGCCCGGACGCGGCCACTCACGGAGCCCGGCCTCGAAGCGCTGCTCCGACTTGCCCAGGACGACCTCGAATCCGCGCGGTTCCATGCCGCCCTCGACCAGCTCCGGCCGGCGCAGCGGCATCCGGATCTCGACGGCCCCCGCGCCGTGCACTGCTGGTACATGATCGGCGCCGCCGCGTCGTATCTCGGTCTTGACGGCCGGTACGCCGACGCGGTCCAGATGCTGGAGTCGCTCGGGCCGGACGGCCGCCGGCTGGGCGGTCGTCTCGGTGACGTGGCGCAGGCTCGTCGCCCGGAACTGCACAACGGCATCTCGTCGCTCGACGCGGCGGGCACGACCGAGATCGAGGACCTGGTGGCCGAGCCGATCTGGTCGCTGCACATGCCCGACACGCCGCTGGGCCGCCGTCTTCGCAACCTGATGGCGGCCGAGCCGCCGAGCCGGCGTCACGTGGACAACTTGCGACGGGGCGGTACGTTGCTCACCGCGGTCGCGACCGTCGCCGGCACGCGCATCTACGTGAACGAGGGACGGGTCGTCCACACCCTTGATCGGTTCACCGGCAGGCCGCTGTGGCCGGCGTACGTCGAGCGCAGGACACCCTCCAACCTCGAGAAAAGCAGCCGCCAGATCGCGGACCTGAACGTCGTGGCCGTGCGCGAAGGATCCATCGTGACTATCACGGGTCACGCCTACGCCGATGCACTCAGGAGCGATCGCACCGTGGTGTGTCTCGACGCCGGGACCGGCGAGCTGCGCTGGCAAGTCCGGATCGACAGGCTGTCAAGCACCGACGATCTGGACCTGTTGTTCCCGCACGGCGCGCCGGTCATCGGCGAAGGGATGGTGTACGTGCTCGCCCGCAAGGTGAGCCGTCAGCAGCTGACAAGCTGCTACGTGATCGCGCTGGACATCGACGACGGCCGCCTGCGGTGGTCGCGGCACGTCGCGTCGTCGGGTGGCATCCGCAGCCGGTTCGCGCGCCCGTTCTCAACGCCGGTGCTGCGCGACGGTGACATCGCGGTGGCAACGGCGATCGGAGCCGTCGCCCGCCTCGACGCGACGACGGGCCAGACCCGGTGGCTCCGCCGCTACAACCCGCCGCTGAACCCGTACCTGGCCGACCGCCGTCCCTGGGAGATCAGCGGGCCGGTGATCGTGGGACGCGGCGTGCTCGCGTTGCGACCCGACCACAACGAGGTGATCATGCTCGACTGGGAGACCGGTGACGACATCGCCGCAGCGCCGTCAACCGGCCGTGATACCTGGAACGCACCCCGCTACCTCCTGGCGAACGACGACACCGTCTTCGGGATCGGCAGCGAGATTCGCGCGTACCGCGATTCGTCGCTGAAACTCCCGCTCTGGACCTTCCCACGGCAGTCGCCCGACCCCGACACGAAACAACTGTACGACCCCGATGACGTCGAACTGCTCGGCCGCGTGCAGGTCGTCAGGGGCGGGCTCATCGTTCCCACCGCCGACGGTGTCCTGCTGCTCGACGCCGAGACGGGCGATGTGACGGACCGACTCGACCTACAGACCGTCGGCAACCCGCTCGCCGCCGGACCGCAGCTCATCCTCGCGGCGGCCGACAATCTCCAGGGGTACATGCCGCTCGGCCGGGCCGAGCAGATGCTCCGGCGTCAGATCGCCGCCGATCCCGCCGATCCGTCGCCGGCGCTCGCGCTCATGCGGCTCGGCGTCCGCATCCGGAACCTGGACATGGCCCTGGAGGCGGCGGACCTCGCCGGCCGCGCCATCGACGACGCGGCTGGAAGCCGATCGCAGGTCGCACGCGACGAGTTGTTCGCGATCCTGCTCGAGCTCGATCGGGAGGGTGTCGCCGGGACGCGCGAGGAAGGCGAGGCCCTTCACGCCATGATCGGCGTCGTCGCGAACACGCCGTCGCAGCGGGTGGAGCACTTGCTCGCGTACGGCCACTGGCTGAGTGGGCACGCGCTTGGCAGGGCCGTCGAGGCGTACCAGGCGATCCTGTCGTCGGCGGCAATGCAGGACACGCCCCGGTTGCATGACGGCATCGTGCGTCTCTCGTCCGCCTGGGCGGCGAACCGGCTCGCGACACTCATCGAGACGCACGGTGCGGGTGTGTACCGGCCCCAGGCCGACTTTGCTCATGACCGACTTGTGCGACTCGGCGGTGACGCCGATCCTAAGGCGCTGCTGTCGCTGGCGCGGGAGTTTCCCTTCGCCGACGCGGCCATCGAGGCGGCGCGCGTTTCCGCGGTACGATACGCGGCCGAAGGCGACCACCGCGCCGCCGTCGCGGTGCTGACCGAGGTCTGGATGGCGGCGCCGGTCCGCGCCCGCGCCCGGGGGTTGCTCGGCCCGATGGCGTCGATCAGCGTCGAGGCCGGGTGGCCGGAGCACGCCAGGACAGTCGTCCGTTATGCGGTGACGACCTTCGGGCGCATCTCGCTCGCCGGCGGCTCCGGTGACGTCGACGCGGCGACGTGGCTTGCCGATCTTGATGCGGGCGCTGGGGTATTGCCCCGCGTCGGTGACACCCGCGAGGCCGCATCGAGCCGCGATGAGACGGTCGTCCCGTTGCTGCCGGGCGTCGCAGCGATGCTGCCGGCGGATCGAGTGCTGGTCTACAACGCCCCGCAACTCACGCTGTTGTCGGCTCATGGCCTGGAGCCCGTGTGGTCGACGGTTCTCGCCGTTCTCGGCGCGCCGGCGATCATCCGGTTCGACGACGAGGCCCTGCTGCTGTGGGTGGACATGCCCGGCGACGAGCCGAGGGCCATCATGCTCGACCCGCTGGACGGCAGCCAGCGGTGGGTGACGACCGGGCTCGGTGCCCTGTCTCGCGATTCGCTGCGGACGACGCTCACGAACGACCTGCTGCCGCGCGGGCAGAACTTCGATCCGACGCAGACGATCCCGCTGGTGGGTCGTGACGCGCTCGTCCTGGTGCGGCGATCGGGCAAGGTGATGGCCCTGGAGCTCGCCGACGGCAACACGCCGCGATGGCAGCGGGTGGACCCGGGCGTGCTGCGGCAGGTGCACCTGGCGGTGCTCGGCGATACGGCGTTGGTGCTGGCCGGGGCGCAGCAGGCCGCCGACGGCCGCGACCTGGTCCCCCGGATCACGGTTCTCGACCCGGACACCGGGCGGACCCTCAGCGAGATCACGCCGCTTGGGGGCACGGTCGTTACCTGGATGACCATCGGCCCGCTGGGGTCGCTCGTGTACGCCACCGCGGGCGGCATCGAGTCGATCGATCCGCAGACCGGTCGCCGCTGGTGGTCGATCGTGGGTCCGGACACCAAGGGCACGACGCGCGGGTGGTCGGCGGTGGGGAAGATCATCGTCGAGGTCGCGACCAGGCGGCCTCCGGACGGCCTCAACCCGCTCCGCGCCCTGGCGGCGGGGGACGGGCGGTTGTCGCACCCGTTCGACACGGTTCAACGCGGGGAGTGGGATCGATTCGACCTGCGGGCGATGCATTCAACCGGCAGCCGCCTGTTCGCACGGTACGGGCAGCGGATTGCTCGTTTCTCGCCGGGCGGCAAACTGGTCGGCGCCGACGTCATCTCCGAACAGCGTGATTACAAGTGGCTGCTCCCGGCCGGAGACCGGATGCTGGTGGTCAGCCGCCACAAGAGTACGCCGGTCCCGGACGATACGCGACGCACACACCAGATCTATCGCGTCTACGCACTCTCGGACAACTGCCGGCTCATCGGTGAGGTGTTCGAATTGCCGCCGATGTCCGAGCCGCTGGAGCACGCGACGCTGATCGACGGGTGGCTGCTGCTGTCAACCGCGACGAGCACCGTGGCGGTTCCCATGCCGGTGACGCCGTAGCGTTCCGCCGGGTTTCGCTTGACATCGCACACCGATCCTGTCCAATACGCCCGAGATGGTCGACTGGGACGGTGACAATGACAATGACGGCCTGGAAGAAGCCGACTTCGTCGAGATCGACGAAGACTTCGAAGACTTCGAAGACTTCGATGACGACGATGACGATGACGATGACGACTTCGACGACGAAGACTTCGATGACGACGATCCCATCACGACGCTGAACTGAAGCTGCGCCGGGGCCGCTGCGGAGCGCTCGAGACAGACGGCTCGCGGACCTCGGCGGCGCGTTTGTCGTCGAGACGCGTGTGCTCCAGCGCCCGGCCGTGCACACCGTCGGCGGTGGCGATGAGCGCATCGCACAGGGCGGTGACGGCGGCCACCTCGGGCAGAACCTCGCGTACGGTGGCGACCTTCTCGATCATCGTCCCGCCGTTGTCGCGGAACAGGCGTCGGAAAGCCTCCTTGACGGCGTCGATGTCCTGTGCGTCGTATCCGCCGCGGTTCATCGCGATCGAGTTCACCGCGCGAACCTCGGCGGGGTTGCCCTCGACGATCATGAACGGTGGCACGTCTCGCGAAATGCGTGCCATTCCGCCGACGAACGCGCAGTTGCCGACGGTGACGAAGTGGTGGATGCCGGCGCCGCCGCCGATGTTGCCGCCGTCCTCGATACGCACGTGTCCGGCGAGCATGACCTGGTTGGCGATCGTCACGCGGTCTCCGATCATGCAGTCGTGGGCGATATGAGCCGCCACCATGACCAGGTTGTCACTGCCGAGACGCGTGTAGTAGCCGCCATTGGCCGTTCCGCGGTGGATCGTCACGTGCTCGCGGATCCGGTTGCGGTCGCCGATGGTGCAGTAGGCGGCTTCGCCCTGGAACTTCCGGTCCTGCGGATCGGCGCCGATCACGGAGAACGGGTAGATCTCGTTGTCCGCGCCGATCGTGGTCAGGGACTGCACGATGACATGGTTGTGGAGCGCCGTGCGTTCGCCGATCGTGACGTCCGGGCCGATGACGCAATAGGGCCCGACGCGTACCGAGTCGGCAAGGACCGCTGAGGCGTCGATGATCGCAGTTGGGTGTATCGTTGCCATTCCGGATCAATCCTCTTCCGCATCGACCATCATGAACTTGATGAGTGCTTCGGCGGCGATCTTGGTGCCGACGAACGCGCGGCACTTGACGGTTCCGGATCGCGGGTTGGCGCGGATCGCTTCGGCTTCCAGCACGAGTTGATCTCCGGGGACGACTGGCCGGCGAAGCTTAACCCGGTCGAGACTCAGCAGCACGGCGATTTTTCCGGTGTGCTCCAGCTTCTGGCTCATCAGCAGCCCCCCGAGCTGGGCCATGGCTTCGACGATGAGCACTCCGGGCATAATCGGCGTTCCGGGGTAATGACCCTGAAAGAACGGCTCGTTGATGGTGACGTTCTTTACCCCGATTGCCTTGCGGTCCCCGTCGATCTCGATCACCCGGTCCACCAGCAGCATCGGGTAGCGGTGGGGCATGACGCGCTGGATCGACCGGATGTTCATCTGGCGGCCGTGGAGCACCGCCTCCGTGCGGACGGCCGCCTCCATCTGGCGGATGATCTGTACGCACAGGCGCTGGTTGAGCTCGTGGCCGGACTTGTAGGCCAGCAGCCGGCCGTGCACCGGACAGCCCACGAGGTACAGGTCGCCGAGCAGGTCGACGATCTTGTGCCTGACCGGTTCGTCTTCGAACCGGTATTCGTTGTCGATGGGGCCGTCCTTGCCGATCACCAGGACGTCCTTGGGCGTGAGGTGGCGGCACATGCCGCGCTCCCACAGCGCCTTCGCTTCCTCTTCAAGGCTGTAGGTCCGGGCGCGCGCGAACTGGGTCTGGTAGTCGCCGTTGCCGGATGCGTACGTGCCGATCTGTCGCTTGATGCGATCCGAGTTGCACCCGTAATCGAGGTCGTAAACGACCCTCAGTTCGTCCGTGTTGATCGGCAACGCCGCGATCATGGCGTCGCCTTCTTCGACGACGATGGGCTCGGTGATGCGGTACACGCGACGCGGCTCATCCTGTTCGACCAGTCCGACCTCGTTGATCGGATCGACATACGGCGCTGCCGAACCGTCGCCGCAGGGCAATTCGGGGCCGTCGATCTTGACCAACGCGTTGTCGATACGAAGACCCGCGAACGCGGACATGCAGTGCTCGATGGTCTCGATCGAGGTGTTCGAGTGGGCCAGCGTGGTTCGCCGTGCGCGGCGTGCGATGTATTGGACGAGCGCGGGGATCTGTACGGACGGCGAGATGTCGGTGCGCTCGAAGACGATGCCGTGGTTCGTCGGCGCCGGCAGAATCGTGACCTCGGCCTCCTCGCCCAGGAGCAGACCCTTGCCTTGGACCGTGACCGGGCCGGCCAGCGTGTGCTGCCGCCGTGGGGCGGCCGGGTTGCCGGTCGCGGGCGTCTGCATCTCGGCGGTATCGAGCATGGTCGCATACTAGCCCTTGTACTCCTCCTTGCCGAGGCGTCGGGAGACCTCCCGCATCCAGTCCGGAAGTCGCTGGAGGGCCGCCACCTGTCGCAGGGCCTCACGGGGGTCGGTTGACGGCATGCCAAGGCGGGTCTGGCCGGGTGGGATATCCCGCATGACACCCGAACATGCCCCGACCGTCGCGCCGTCTCCGATGGTGACGTGGTCGCTCACCACGACGGCTCCGGCGAGGCAGACGCCGTCGCCGAGGGTGACCGATCCCGCCAGTCCGGTGAGTGCGGCGATCACGCAATCGGCGCCGACGCGGCAGTTGTGGGCGATCTGGACCAGGTTGTCGATCTTGGTCCCCGCGCCGATCACGGTCGTGCCGAACTTGGCCCGGTCGATGCAGGTCCCCGCGCCGACTTCCACGTCATCGCACAGTTCGACGTTGCCGATCTGCGGCACATGCAGCAGGCCCGATCCGTCAGGTGCCCGCTCGAACCCGAAGCCGTCGGCGCCGATGGAGACGTTCTGGTGCATGATGACGCGCCGTCCGACGCGGCACCGCTCGCGGATGACGGTGTTGCCGTGCAGGACCGAGTCGTCGCCGATATGCGCTTCGGCGCAGATGCGAACACCGGCATGGAGCACGACGCGATCGCCGAGCGACGCGCCGCGATCGACCGACACGTGTGGGCCGATCCGCACGTCCCGACCGATCGCCGCATCCGGGTGAACCCATGCCGTCGGGTGTACGCCCGAATCCGGCAGGAGCGGTGGCGGCGCGAAGAGTCGCAGCAGTTCGATCATCGCCACCGGCGCGCTTGGAACGACGATCAGCGCCCGCGTGTCCGGATCGTGACCGCGCGCGTCGATGCCCTTGGTGATGACCGTTGCCGCTGCGCGGCTCCGGGCCCACCGGGTGCCGTGGGTCTGATCGTTGATGAACGTGATCTGCCGCTCGGACGCGTCCTCGAGCGCATTGACGCCCTCGATCGCGAGATCGGAACGCCCCACGAGCTCGCCGCGTACCCGCTCGGCAAGGTCTGCAGTGGTGTACGACGGCACCGGCGCCCTCCCGACTACGGTCCGTTGATCCAGTCGATCAGCTTCTCGGTGATGTCGTACGCATCGCTGGCATAGATCATCCGGCGCACGGCCAGCTGCTGAACGATCTGCATGTCCGTGCCGGTCTGGAGGGTGAGCTTCGAGTCGTCTGTCAGGAGGAAGTCGATGCCGTTCGCCTGGGCATACTTTGCCGCCTCCTGAAGGATCTCGTCGAACAGTTTTCGTCGCGCCTCAGCCCGCGTCGAATCGAGTTTGTACTGGATGAATTCGCTCATGGCGGCGTAGTCCAGCGCGGCCTGCATCTGCTGCTTCTGCACCGCGTCGTACCGCTTGGTTCCCGGCACCAGCATCTCGAGATCCGCCGCGTGCCGTTCGGCCTCCGCGAAGAGCTCCTGCTTGCGGGTCTCGAAGGCCTCGATGTCGGATTGGAGAACGCTCTCGGCCTGGCCGCGGGCCAGGATGTCGTTGAACACGCGTTCGAGATCGACCGTTCCGATGACGGCAGGATTGAGCACGTGAACGACGCCGAGCAGGACGACGCCGGCTGCGAAAAACGAGTGCATGTT
>Ga0114950_10004389_pt1 | contig 10963 bp, 9 predicted proteins | sample N075metaG_FD_83503 | JGI IMG/M metagenome (GOLD analysis project Ga0114950, IMG submission 83503) | Deep subsurface microbial communities from Kermadec Trench to uncover new lineages of life (NeLLi) - N075 metaG | ecosystem: Environmental > Aquatic > Marine > Ocean trench > Sediment | place... | reverse complement strand
GTCCCTGCCCGCCAGAGCGGCACCCACCAGGGCCTCCTGACCGTCTCGAAAAGACGAGAATCCGAAGTGATCGTGTAAAATACGGTGGGCGTCGACCAGGGTTGGGGACATCCGCCACTCTGACGGCGGACGCCGGGCGAGTCCATGGGCAACCGAGCGAGTGCGGGGGCAGCCGAGCTGGGTGCAGGGGTAGCCGGGCGTGTGTGACCGCGCACGGGCGGCCGCGCGGGGCGTGATTCCTACTCGTGTACCGGCGGCTCCCGCTCTTGGGAGCCCGAAACACGGACCAGCAATGCTCGAAGCGCAAATCCTCCCAGCAACACGACCAACGCGGCGGTCACCAGCCAGAAAATCTCCAGGAAAATGCCCGCGAGTCCCAGGACGGCGGCGGCGAAGAACGCTCTGATCCTCCATTCGAGGAGGGCGGTACGTCCAGCGGTCCGTCCGTCGGCCTGTCCGTCGGCCTGTCCGTCGGCCGGGCCGTCGGCCTGTCCGGCGGTCTGTTCCCTCGTCCGGTGAAACAGCGCAAAGAGCACGTCAAACCCCCTCCGCACGGGTGGAGAACCAGTCGCGGATGTACTCTATGGCCTCCGAGGTCGGAGTTCCAGGACCGAACAGACGCCCCACTCCCACCTCCTTGAGCGCTTCCATATCCGTCTTGGGAATGATTCCACCCCCCGTGAGCAGGACACCGTCGGCGCCCTCTTCCTCGAGTAATTCCAGGACCCTGGGAAAAAGTGTCATGTGGGCCCCCGAAAGAACCGACAGAGCCACGACGTCCACATCCTCCTGAACAGCGGCGTTGACGATCATCTCAGGCGTCTGGTGAAGGCCGGTATAGATCACCTCGAAACCGGCATCCCGGAAAGACGCGGCGATGACCTTGGCTCCGCGATCATGACCATCCAGGCCGGGCTTGGCCACAAGGACACGAATTTTCCGCTCCTCCGACAACATTCACATCTCCTCTCGTCCGGTCCTTCGGACCGCGGATGTCACCACGGTAGTCATGGAGAAAGCTACCGATCTCGCCGGGGCGCGGATAGTTGATCCCTCAGGAGATTCGTACCTCCAACCAGCCTAGCCAGACCTCGAAGGCAGTTGAAGGAGTACAACAGCCTTCTTGCTCACGGCGATCACGCTGCGCAATCTGTTGGGATCGGGTGCCCCACCCTAGAAGATCCCGTAGTCGAATGCCATGAGGAGAACCGGATGACTTCGTCTCGCTTTCTTGCCTTTTCGTTCGCCACCGCGCTCGTACCATGGCTCGGCACAACCGAATTGAAGGCTCAGGATTTTCCAACCCAGGACCCGATCATCCAGGCGATCTGGGCTCAGGGTATGGAAGAGGGCTCACAGGTCGAGCAGCTCGCACAGGCGTTGCTCGACTCTGTCGGCCCCCGCCTCTCCGGAAGCCCCGGTCAACGCGCGGCGATCGAGTGGGCCGTGTCGATGTACGAGAACTGGGGCGTCGAGGTGCGAGCCGAAGAATATGGTACCTGGCGAGGCTGGGACCGTGGGTACACACATATCGACCTCGTGGCCCCGAGGAAGCGTACGCTCAATGGGATGATGCTGGCCTGGAGCCCGGGCACCGACGGAGCGGTCGAGGGCGAGGTGGTGGCGCTGCCGTCTTTCGGCAGCCAGGCCGACTTCGACGCTTGGTTGCCCACCGTCGCGGGGAAATTCGTTGCGCTTTCATACGCCCAGCCGACATGCCGCGCTCCCGAAAGCTGGTCAGCCCTCGCCACTCCGGAGTCCCAGAGCCGTATACAGGCGCTTCAACAACGCGTGCAGGCTGAATGGAGCACCAACGTTCGGAACGCTGGAGGCTCGCGGCGCGTCGCCCAGGGGATCGAGGACGCGGGTGCCCTGGGGATCCTCACGAACCAATGGTCCAATGGATGGGGCGCCAACAAAATCTTCGGGACGCTCACGGACCGTATCCCGTCCGTGCACTTGAGCTGTGAGGACTACGGCCTGGTCCACCGGCTGGCGGCGAACGGTCAGGGACCGGTGCTCCGGCTGGACGCCGAGGCGGAATTCCTGGGGGAGGTTCCGGTCTTCAACGTCGTCGGCGAACTCCGCGGTACCGAGTTGCCGGATGAATACGTGGTTCTAAACGCACACTTCGACTCCTGGGACGGGGCTTCGGGCGCAACGGACAACGGAACAGGTTCGATCATGATGATGGAAGCCATGCGCATCCTGAAGGAGGTCTACCCTCAACCACGGCGGACCATCCTGGTCGCGCATTGGGGAGGCGAAGAACAAGGGGCCAACGGCTCCCGTGCGTTCGCCGAGGATCATCCTGAAGTGATCGACGGACTCCAAGCCGGATTCAACCAGGACAACGGCACCTGGCGAGCCCAGTTCGTCAAAATGCAGGATTTTCCCGAGGCGACTGAGAATTGGGAGCGCTGGGTGAGTGTGATCCCACGCGAGATCACGCAACACATGGAACTCGATTTTCGGGTGGTACCCGAGAGCGGAAGCAGTGACGAAACGTCGTTCATCTGCATGAGTGCTCCGGGGTTCCGGCTGCTCTCACACTATCCGGACTACCGGCAGTACACATGGCACACCGATCTCGACACGTACGACAAAATCGTCTTCGACGACCTGAGGAACAATGCCACCGTGGTCGCGATGCTCGCGTATATGGCCTCGGAAGATCCGGTGCGGGTCTCGAACGTTCGGCGGACCCCTCCTGCGGACCGGGAGTGGCCTCCCTGTAGGACTTCTCGACGCAGTTCCGGCTTCTGACGCTCGGAGGCCACTTCAACTGGACAAACCGGCCCTACGGCCATAACATCGGCCACATTAGGCCACGAACCGGTGGCCCGCACTCAGAGGACCTCGTACTCGCGAGGCTGGAGGAGCCAATCGATGGCGCGGATTCGTGTCACGCTCAAGTGGATCAAGATTCTTGATAACCTCGAGCCGTTTTATAAGGAAACGGGAGAATTCCGGTTTCGTTCGCGAATTTCGAGCGAGAGCGGCGAGGGGTTTGAGCATGAGACGCGGTTCCCTGAAGAGGGACACTACTCGCTCTCCGACAAACCCGGGTGGAATTACGTCACGCTGAACAAGACCCTCTACGAGGGTGACGCGGACGATCACCTCGTTGTCGAGTTGTTTGGTGAAGAAATCGACCTGCTCACTGCGAACGACGAACTCGATCACTACAAACGTGAGCACCGGGGTCCCCTGGATGAGTGGGTGGGACTTTACGAACCCGCCGACGAAGGTTCGACAGACCCCGAAGCGATGACCAACTGGCGGATCAGCTACACGATCGAAAAAATCTGAGCACCGGAGAGCGCTTCTAGAAGAAGACGGGTTCCTTGTAGTTGCCGAAGGTCTTCTCCATGGCGTGCCGGATCTCATAGAGTGTGCAGCCGGCCCGGGCACAGTCCAAAGTGACGGGCATTACGTTGTCTCCCTCCGTGCACGACCTCTCCAACTCGTCCAAAGCCCGAGCAACATCGGTGTCATTCCGCGCCGCCCTCAGGTCGGCCATACGTTGGCGCTGACGCTCCTCCACAGAAGCGTCGATCTTGAGGGTGTCGATTTCGACTTCTTCCGACCCCTCCGTGAATTCGTTTACGCCGACCACGATGCGCTGCGACGACTCCACTTCGATCTGCTGACGGCGGGCTGATTCGGCGATCTCGCCCTGGAAGAACCCCGTCTCGATCCCGGGCACCACACCACCCAGCTCGTCGATGCGACGGAAGAGATCCAAGGCTTCGGTCTCGAGCCGGTCGGTGAGCGACTCCAGGTAGTATGATCCTGCCAAAGGATCGATCGTGTTCGGCACGCCACTTTCGTAGGCCAGAATCTGCTGCGTCCTCAACGCGATTCGGACGGTCTTCTCGGTCGGCAAGGCCAGCGTCTCGTCCATGGAGTTGGTGTGGAGGGATTGTGTTCCTCCCAGCACGGCGGCCATGGCCTGGTAGGCTACCCGGATGATGTTGTTCTCGGGCTGTTGGGCTGTGAGGCTCACGCCAGCCGTTTGGGCGTGTGTACGCAGACGCCACGACTCGGGATTGGTGGCTCCGTACTTCTCGCGCATGAACCGGGCCCAAATGCGCCGCGCGGCGCGGAACTTGGCGATCTCTTCGAAAAAGTCGTTGTGGACGTCGAAGAAGAACGAGAGACGGGGTGCGAAGGTATCCACGTCCAGCCCCCGAGCGATGCCCCTTTCGACGTATTCAAACCCATTACGCAGTGTGAAGGCGAGTTCCTGCACGGCCGTCGCCCCTGCCTCTCGGATATGGTATCCCGAGATCGAAATCGGGTTGTACTTCGGTGCGTGCTCCGCGCACCACTCGAACATGTCGACGATACACCGCAAAGCGGGCTCGGGCGGAAAAATCCACGCGTGCTGAGCCTGATACTCCTTGAGGATGTCGTTTTGTACCGTTCCCCGGAGTTGCTCGGGCCCGACACCCTGTCGCTCGGCCGCGACTACGTAGAAACAGAAGAGAATGATGGCCGGACCATTGATGGTCATGGAGACCGAGACCTGATCGAGCGGAATCCCGTCGAAAAGTGTCTCCATGTCGGCGAGCGACGAAACGGCCACCCCACACACACCCACCTCACCCAACGAGCGGGGGTGATCACTGTCGTACCCCATGAGCGTGGGAAAATCGAAGGCCACCGAGAGCCCTGTGGTGCCTTGGTCGAGCAGGTATTTGTACCGCCGGTTCGTATCCTCGGCGGTAGCGAACCCGGCAAACTGCCGCATCGTCCAGAGACGGGTCCGATACATGGTCGCGTACGGACCCCGCGTGAAGGGATACTGTCCGGGAACACCCAGCGCTTCGGTGTATGCCTCCTCAGACATCCGATCAGCAGGCGTGTAGAGCGGTTCGACGTCGATGCCCGAACTCGTGCTGAAAAGGGCTTCCCTGGCCGGGACGGCGCCAAACGCGTCCTCCCAAAGCCGGAGCTGCTCTCTGAGGCGCTCGAGTTCAGCCTCCTGCTGGCGAACCCGTTCGCGCAACTCGCCTGGGACGGTCACGTCGCGTTCTACGATCGACATGTGGTCTTCCTCATCAGCCTTCTGAAAAAACTACCCGCGATCGCGAAGAATGTCCCGTGAATAGCCATCTACTCCCCGGGCAAGAGCGCCTTCAGGATCGAGGCCGAGACAGAGTATGGGGAGGCCCCACCCTGCTGAATCTGATCCAAGCCGGCATCGAGTATTTCCTCGCTCGTTTCGCCCCGCCAAAGGATTCCGCGCAGTGAACGCTCCGTGACTTCGCGCACACGGACCCTCGCACGCAACCGCTGTCGGATCCGCAACTCACCGGACTCATCGAGATACTCCCGATGTTGCTCCACGGCGTCGAGCAGCTCTGGCACCCCTTCCCCTGTCTGGGCCACCGTCTTGAGCACGGGAATGGCCCAGTGTCTGTCCGGGGCGGGCTGCGAAGGGGCGGCGTCCACCTTCTTCTTCACCCGCGACAGATCGACGCCGTGGTGGGCTGGAACGTCGTTCGAGACCTTTCCAGCCCGAAGGTGTAGGGCGGCCCGCAGATCGTTGAACACACGATCCGCACCCGGACGATCCGCTTTGTTCACGACAAAGATGTCTGCGATCTCCATGAGCCCCGCTTTCATGGCCTGGATTCCGTCTCCCGACTCGGGAACCAATACGACCACAACCGTATCGGCCGCCCCGGTAATACCCAACTCGGTCTGCCCCACTCCTACCGTCTCGATGAGGAGCCGTGCGAGCCCGAACGCGTCCATGAGGTCGATGACCTCTTTGGAGGTGGCAGCCAGCCCTCCGAGCGATCCACGGGTCGCCATGGAGCGAATGAAAATGCCACGATCGGTGGCCAGATCGTTCATGCGGATCCGGTCCCCGAGAAGGGCCCCCCCCGAATAGGGCGACGTGGGGTCCACCGCCACCACACCGACTTCTTCCCCTCGCGAACGGTACAGATCAGCCAGTGCCGCGATCAGACTCGACTTCCCTCCCCCGGGGGGACCCGTCACCCCGACGCGCCTGGCGCGGGGGCCCGCGGCGAGCACACGATGGAGAAATTCCTGGAATCCGGGTCTCTCGTTCTCGACCAAGGAGATTGCACGGGCGAGGGCCATCCTCTTCCCCGCTTGGAAGCTCTCGAGAAGCGGCGCCAGCTCTTCCGGGACCGGGTCAGTCGAATCCATTCCGACTATCGGCCACGCTCACCGCGCCGGACCCGGCGGGCGTGGCGAAGCGGATTCTCGAGCAGATGGGTCGGGATGAAAAACACCAGTACGAACATGAGCAGAGCGACCGCAAGACCACCCCCGAGCAGCCAGAGATTGTCGACCGAAATAAAGATGATGGACGAGATGACCGCCGTAGCCGTCGCGAAAATACTCAGGCTGATGCGCCGGGCTTGTAGGTTGAGAAACCGCTCCTGGCCTTGGATATCTCGGGGATGAACACGTACCCTCAACTCTTCACGTTCCGCCCTTCCCAGCAGATCGACCATGGTCCGAATCGCCTGTTGCGCCTCGCCGAGCAGATCCTTCGCTGCGGCCACGGGTTGGCGGATGGAGGTCTTCACGATGTCGCCCTTCAGATCCCGGATCACGCGTTTGAGAAGCCCCAATCCGTCGAAATTCTTGTCGTAGCGGAGTCCAACACCCTCCAGAAGAACCGAGGTCCGGAAGAGATACACCAACTCCTGGGGCAGCATGAGGGGCCAGGTGTAGAATGTGTCGAAAATCTCACGGACGATCTCTTCGATGCGATCCTCATTGGAGACCCTCACCCGGGCCATGATGGCGAGAATCTCGGTGGCCGCCTCGCGGATTTCACCCCGTGACACTTCGGGACTGATCATGCCCAACCGGTACATGCCGTTGATCATCCCGTCCAGATCGTCCCGCTCGACCGCCAGCGCCAGATCCAGGATGTACTCGCGTGTCCAGCTGGGAACCTCGAGCACCATCCCCCAGTCGAGAACCACGATCGTGCCGTCGTCCTGAACGAGGAGGTTGCCGGGGTGAGGATCGGCGTGCAGAAACCCGTCGACCATCATCATACGAAGGTAGAGCCCCGTCAGGCGCTCCATCAACTCGTTGAAGTCGACGCGGCCCGCCGCTAGCTGGTCCTGCAACCGATCGATCTTGGTTCCCGTGCAGTGCTCCATGACCAGGACTCGTCTGCACGTGTATTCATCCAAGACATCTGGGGCTCGCACCCTCGGATCGTCTCGGAAAAACCGTTGGAAACGCTCAATGTTCTCCGCCTCCCTATGGAAGTCCATCTCCTCCCTGACGCGGTGGGAGAATTCACGCACGACGTTGGTGAGCGCCTGAATGTGATGGTTCGGGAAGAGGACATTGAGCCAGAACAGGAGGGTGAAGCCGATGTCCAGATCGAGCGCCACGAGCTCCTCGACACCCGGACGAAGCACCTTGACGACGACCTGTCGTCCATTGACGACGGCCCCATGCACCTGGCCGAGGCTCGCCGTGGCGACCGGCTCCCGGTTGAACTCGCCGAAGACCTCATCCACCGGCCGACCCAACTCACTCTCGATTACCGCGATGATCCGATCCGTGGGGTCAGGCGGGACCTGGTCCTGAAGGGTGCCGATCGCCGTCAGGTAGGGCTCGGGAAAGATGTCCGCCCGTGCGGACATGAGTTGGCCGAGCTTGATGAATGTCGGCCCCAGCTTGGCCAATCGGGCGACCAACTTTTCGGCCCGCCGCTGGTGATGCCGCTCGGTACGGCGTGCGGGGGCCCCCACGATGATCCATCTCCTCCGATCTCTCAAGAACCCCAGGACCAGGGGTGTGAGGCTCGTGAGAACTCGGATTCCCCTGAGGAGGCTCCTCATGGACCCTGCTTCAACCTTGCTTCACAGGATGACGGTCGCCAACCCGAGGAGCAGGAGAAAGCCCGTCAGGTCGGTAAGGGCCGTCAAGAACACGGTGGAGGCGACCGCCGGATCCTGTCCCATTCGATCGAGGAACGTGGGGATGAACGAGCCGGCGAACCCGGCCATCACGATGTTCCCCCACATGGCCAGCAGCACGACCACGCCGAGCAGTGGGTCGGCCCCCATAGCTTGGGCGAGCATCGCCGCCGCCACCGCGACGAGCACGCCGATCGCTCCACCGTTCAAGAACCCCACCAGGATTTCCTTACGTACGACCCGGCCGCGAGCTTCGAGCGGCCCCGCCGACGTCGCGAGCCGCCGAACCGTCACGGCGAGCGCCTGCTGGCCGGCATTCCCTCCAAGTCCGGCCACCACGGGCATGACCACGGCCAGAAGTGTGGCTGCGGCGATCTCACTCCGGAACCACCACACCACGACGGCGGCGAGGCTCGCCGTCATCGTGTTGAGAAGGAGCCACGGAAGCCGCGTGCGTACCGCCTCGAGCGAGCTGCCGCGTAGCTCCTCGGCCTCCGACACACCGGAGAAGAGGAGGAGGTCTTCGGTGCTCTCGGCCTCGATGACATCGATCACGTCGTCGAACGTGACACGACCCAGAAGGACCCCGTCCTCCGAGACGACCGGGATGGACGCCAGGTTGTAGCGGGCGATCATGTGGCCAACCAGCTCCTGGTCCGACTCCGGGAATACGGACGCGACCGTGGGCTCGATCAAGTCACGGATTCGATGTTCTGTATCGGATAGGATGAGGTCGTCCAGCGGGACGGTGCCGAGCAGCTTGGTATTCTCGTCGACCACGAACACGGTGTAAAAATCCTCCACCTCCCTCCCCTTCAGACGTACGACCTCGATCGCCTCACCCGCGGTCACGTGGCCCGGCACCGACACGAGGGCGGTCGTCATGATCCCCCCGGCCGAATCCTCGTCGTACTGGAGAAGGTCGCGAATCTCGCCCGCCTCATCCGTAGGCAATTCCGCCAGAATCAGATCCTGCGCCTCCGGGGCGAGCTCACCGACCAGGTCCGCAGCATCGTCGTCGGACAACTCGTGCAGGAGTTCCGCACCCTCGGCGGGAGCCAAGGCGGTCAAGAGCTCGGCCCGGATCTCTCCTTCTTCCATCTCGGCGAGCGTTTCCGAGGCCAACTCGGCCGGGAGCGCACGAACCAACGCCAAACGAAGGTCGTCGCTGAGTGATTCCAGCACATCGGCGATGTCCGAAGGGTGGAGTTCCTCTAGAACCGCCTCCAGTGTAGACACGTCGCCCGCGCCGATCAGCGCGGCCATACGTTGCTGAAGATCCGTGAATTCGCTCGGGAATTCGTGGATGTCGTTGGTGCTCATGCCCCGGAGAGTGGCGTCTTCAGATCGCTTCGTCCAGTAGCCTCTGAACCAAGCTCTCCTGGAGAATGAACATCTCGCTGGAGAAGCGAGCCTCGGTATCCGGATGGTCGTACCCGAGAACATGCAGGGTGCCGTGGATGGACAGACGGGCCAACTCTTCTTCGACAGATATGCCGGCCTCTACCGCCTGAACGGCCGCCTGCTCGTACCCGACGTAAACGTCTCCCAGCACGGCTTCATCGCCCTCATGGAGGGCGAAAGAGAGGACATCGGTAGGGACGTCCTCACCCAAGTAGGTACGATTCAACTCCCGGATCGAGTCATCATCCAGAAGCGTCAGGGAAATCTCTCCCTCGCTGAGCCCAGCGCTCCGAAGGACCAGAGAAACCGCAGACCGTAACCAGTCCTTGGACGCGCCGGCGGGGGACTCTCCGGAGACCTGAATTTCCAACGGACTCACCCGCCCCCCTGTCCGATCACCCTCCTAAGAACGGCGTTCGACGTCGCCGAGTTCCATCTCTAGGCTGGTCTCGGCCCCCCCGTCGGTCTCGGCCTTCCCGTCGGTCTCGGCCTCCCCGCTGGTCTCGGCCTCCCCGCTGGTCTCCTTCCCCTCGGCCACCGGCTTCCCTTCCGACGAGGGGCCTTCCTTTGAGGCTTCGTCCGGTGCGTCGGTCAGATGTTTGGTCGTGGGATAGTCGATCCGGTGGTGATAGATGCCACTCAACACCTTCACGAAGGTGTCCTTGAGGACCGTGATCTCGCGCATCGTCAACGGCGATTCGTCTAGTTGGCCGTCCTGCAGCTTACCTTCGATGATCCCGTCCACGAGATCACGGACTCGCTCGGGTGTCGGTTCCTGAAGTACACGCGTGGCCGACTCGATCGAATCCGCCATCATTGCAATGGCGGTCTCCTTCGACTGCGGCTTCGGTCCGGGATAACGGTAATCCGCCTCGTCGACATTGTCCTCACCGAGTTCTTCTTTTGCACGATGATAGAAGAAGGTGAGTTGAGTCCCATGATGCTCCGAGATGAACCGCTGAATAGCCTCGGGGAGTTTTGCCTCCTTCCCGAGCCGAAGCCCCTCGACGACATGCTCGATGAGGATGGCCGCCGACGCATCGGGCTTCAGCTTATCGTGGGGATTTCTGCCCTCATGCTGGTTTTCCACGAAATAATGGGGCTTGAGCATCTTTCCCACGTCGTGGTAGTACAGTCCGACCCGGCAGAGCAGTCCGTGAGCCCCGATCCCGTTGGCGGCCAGTTCCGCAAGGTTGGCCACGTTGATCGTGTGTGCATACGTGCCCGGAGCTTCAAGGGATAGTCGACGCAAAAGAGCTGCGTTCGGATCCGCCCACTCGAGGAGTGTCTGGTCCGTAGTGATCCCCGTGAACCACTCGAACACGGGCACGAGGCCCATCGCGAGGATCGCGCTCGCCGCAGCCATCGGGCCGGCCCACGCCATCGATCCGGCGAATTCCATCAGGGAGCGCTCTTGCAGCAGAGTGATCGCCAGGAGTGTCACCGCATAGGCTCCCGCGATGATCATAACAAACCACAAGGTCTGTGCCCTGCGCCGGACAACCCGGACGCACATGGCCGCTGCGGCGCCAGCAATCATCACCGGAAACAACGTGTCCAACTGCTCGAACGGAGGCTGAGCGACCGTGAGGCCTGCCAGGACAAGCGCCATCACCAACGCGATT
>Ga0114950_10004387_pt1 | contig 10966 bp, 13 predicted proteins | sample N075metaG_FD_83503 | JGI IMG/M metagenome (GOLD analysis project Ga0114950, IMG submission 83503) | Deep subsurface microbial communities from Kermadec Trench to uncover new lineages of life (NeLLi) - N075 metaG | ecosystem: Environmental > Aquatic > Marine > Ocean trench > Sediment | place... | reverse complement strand
GCTGGGGCCGCTAGCCATCACTTCATTGCGTGAATCCTCTATTAACAGTGCTATTTCCGATCTGGTCGCGAAGATCGATTTAACCGTATTTGCATCGACATTTGGCGCGGGTATCGACCAGCTCGATTCACTAGTCGCACAAAAGACCGTCACGATTGCCAAGCTAATGGAAATCGCACCGCCTGGAACCATCGATCCCACCAGCAATCTGTACAACACTACGATGTATTTGATGGCCGCGCTGTTATTGGTCGCCTTATTTTCCAATGCGTTGATGCAGCCGGTGGCGGACAAACACTATTTGCCGGCGGCCGATATCACAAAGGAATCCGCAGCTACCTAGGGCCCGACCGGTACCGAGGAGCCCGATCGCAACCTTCATGTAAATCGAACTCATGCTTCCTCGGTGTTCAATTTTCACAATCATACGCGGGAAGTGATATTGTGCGTCGCTGGCAGCATTTTAGGAGCTATCGCCAATGACAACAGTAAGAGAGACGGTTTCGCTTAACGCCTTACCGACGGAAATCTGGTCGCTCATCGGTGACTTCGGCAGTTTGGATTCCTGGCATCCGGCGGTAGAGGCAAGTGAGATGATTCAGGATGGCACGGCTAAAGTCCGCCGCTTGACGCTCGGTGACGGCAGCAAGATTGTCGAGCGCCTCGATTCTCACGACGACGAGGCGAGGACTTACGTCTATTCAATCCTGGATGCTGGCCCGTTACCGGTTCGAAATTATCAATCCACCCTCGAAGTGAGTGGGGACGGCTCGGTTTCCACGGTCACCTGGTCGAGCGAATTCGAGCCGAACGAAGCCTCGGAGGCAGATGCGCAAGCTGCGATTTCCGGCGTTTACAACGGCGGTTTTGCTGCATTGATTGAGAAATTCGGGGCCGTGTGAAATGTCATTTAATTCGCAATAAGAGTGCGCTGGGCGTGCGTCACTTTACAGGGACTTCGATCGTTCGTATTTCGTTGATTTTTCTATTGAGCTTGATGTCGGGAGTAACGTTCGCCGAAGATGCTGTCGAGGCGGCCGCTAGTTGTGTTGTGATTCACCAAAAAAACGAGGCCGAAGCTGAAACAACGACAACCTGCTTCGAAAACATTTCACTGGAACGAAGTTCTTTTGAATCGGGTGTATGCCAATGGAAGACCGATACACTGGCTGCAGCGAACATCCAGACGACGACGCGATTCGTACCGTTTTGTCCAGTTTCCTATACAGCTTATTGCGATCGACTGGTTCTTGGACCGGGAATCGTCGCGCCCGTGAAAATATTTCTTTACGATAAATCGGAACACGTTTTGGCGCGTGCCGAAAAACAATGTCTTAGCGGCGGGGGCAAATGGCGTACTAATGACGAGGAGACTCAATAGCCCACACATGAAGCTCCGTTCGATGTTTCCAGATTACCGACAAATTAGATTTATACCTGCTGTAGCCGAAAATCGCTTGATTTGCTAGCATTACCGGTGCCGGAACAGCAACTAACAAATAGAAAACACGAGGATAACGACAATGACCACACCATCATTACATCCATCAATTGACAACGGCATTCAGGCGGGAACGGACAGCTTCGCCGGTGGCAAATTGACCTGTCACTGTAATGCCAATCCCGTCGAAGTGACGGTTGCGGCACAAAGTGCCCACAATCATGTCTGTGGCTGCAGCAAGTGCTGGAAGCCAGACGGCGCTTTGTTCTCATTGGTAGCCGTTGTTTCCAGGGACAGTCTTAGCGTAACCGCGAATGCAGACAAGCTTGCAATCGTTGACGAATCTGCGCCCATTCAACGTCATGCATGCAAGGACTGTGGCGTGCACATGTACGGCCGCATTGAAAATACCGACCACCCGTTTCACGGTCTGGACTTTATCCACACGGAACTTTCCAGCGACGCGGGATGGTCAGCGCCTGAATTTGCCGCGTTTGTATCGTCAATTATCGAAGCTGGTTTCCCAGCCGATAATATGGACGCTGTTCGGGGACGGCTGCGGGAGCTGGGTCTTGAGCCCTACGATTGCCTTTCACCGCCGCTGATGGATCTGATCGCCGCAAATACTGCCAAAGCAGCCTAATCTGAAGGTAACACGAACTTTTGCTGAGCCCCACGACCTGAGGCCTGGCAAAACACGTGTGGTCACTCATATGGCGTTACTTCAAAGGACAATAACATGTGCATCGCACGACGCGTATTCGGACGGTCATCTTATCTATACTTTTTTGTTGCCTTTTTTTTCTTGGTTGGTTGCGACCGGGTGTCGAATAACGAGATCGATCCTCAAGAGTCAGCGACAAGCGAAACAAGCGCGTCAATGCGAGAAGAACCACGATGGCCGGCCGACGGCGAATTGGTCTATGTCAGTAACGAAGATTCTGGCGACATTTCGATCATTTCGACTGTTACCAATCAAGTTATAACGACGTTGAATGTAGGCCGGCGGCCACGCGGCATCAGAGTGGGTTACGCCGGAAAAAAGGTGTATGTCGCGTTATCGGGCTCGCCCAAATGTCCTCCCTCCATGTCGGACGAGGACTGCGAAAAACAGGATACGGACAAAACTAAAGACGGCATTGCGGTCGTTGACGTTATGACGGCCAATCTGGAACGCGTACTACCGGGTGGATCGGACCCGGAGCAATTCGACCTCAGTGCGGATGGCCGGCGCCTGTTTGTTTCAAATGAAGATTCAGATCAGGCGACCATTGTCGATATCGCCAGTGGCCAGGTTTTGAGAACAATTGCCGTCGGCCGTGAGCCGGAGGGCGTGCGTGTCAGCCCTGACGGTACGTTGGTATATGTCACAGCTGAAACGGATCACACTGTTACAGTGTTGGATGCCAACAGCGGGGCCATTATTACGACAATCGACGTTGGCCTGCGACCACGAGATGCGGTTTTCGCAGCCAACGGCTTGCGAGCGTTTGTCTCAGCCGAATTGGCGCATTCGATCGCAGTGATCGACGTCAATAAGCACGAAGTAGTTGCGACAATTGAACTGGATGCTGCGTCAAAGCCAATGGGCATGGCAGTCACCTCGGATAACAAGCGTCTCTACGTGGCCAACGGTCGTGGTAAAACAGTATCGGCAATCGACCTGGATACGCTCGAAGTCGTTGATTCGGTCGAGGTTGGCCCTAGGGTTTGGGGTATTGCGTTGACCGAGGATGAGCGTTTCCTGTATACGGCGAATGGGCCTTCGGACGATGTTACTGTGGTCGACACCGAATCGATGGAAGTCGTTGCCAAAATTAAAGTCGGTGAATCACCATGGGGTGTCGCAATCGGGCCGAACCCGCGACATTCTCCATAGAATTTACGACAATCGAGAAGCGGCCCGCTGGCTCAGCCAAGCGTCAATTCCCCAGATAGTGCCGGCGCGAGCGAAGAAAAACGCCACGACGGCCACGATCATTATTAGCTTCAGTCCGTGTCGGGAAAACGGCAAACCCAATGCGCTGAACTCATAGCTTAGTAGCAGAAATAATCCTCCAACTGCTGACGTTCGGGTGAGCAGGCCAAGGGTCAACCCGATCCCAACAAGCCCTTCACCTACTGCAGTCAAATGCGCGAACACTTCCGCATTGGGTATTACAGCGTGCTGCAGAAACCCTCGGCACCAGGCCAGTGGATTGCTTTCTACGTACCCCTCCAAGATTCGCGGCATGGTTTCGATCCAGCGTTGGGATGCCATTGGCGCCGGCAATATTCCGCCGAGCAGGATCCATTTGGTGCCGATCGCTTTGATGAACCACGCTCCGGTGGCAATCCGTAGTACCGCCAGCCACTGGTCCGCGTGTCGCATTGCGCCGTCAGTCTTCAAAGTTGCTGCCCACTCAGGATTGTACCAATGCGGATGCCAATCCAGGCTGCGCGCGGTGCTGCAGGCGAGAGGAAGCGATTGTCGTCAAATTCATCGCCCAGCACGCCTCCGCTATCGCCAAGTACGCCGAATGTCTCGAAGTCGTCGTCAAACACGTTGTGCAAATTGAAAAATACGTTCATTAAATCGTTGACGCGGAATTCGCCGCGCAAATTGAACACGGTACTACTGGGTATCGTTGGCAACATGTTGCCTTCATCGCCCCGCAACACTCGATCGGATGCATAGACGACGTCGCCACCGATTGTCAATCGCGGCGCAATCAGGTATTGGACACCTGCTTTGGCGATGTTCTTGGGTACGCCGGGCAACCTGTCGCCAGCCCGGACTTGAATTGTGCCTTCGTCGGCCAGCGGATGATTCGGACTCGGCACGACGAAATTTTCGCCGAACTCGGCGTCCAAACAGGTGTAGTTAAAAAACCAGTCCCCACGATTTCCTATGTCGCCATTGAAGCTCAACTCTATTCCCTGCCGATCGGTATCACCGACGTTGTCGAAGAACCCTTCATTTGTCGTGCGACCAGCACTTACAAAAATAATATCGTTTTTATTACTCGCGTTGAAATAACCAAAATGCCAACTGGCATCGCCGAGTTCGCCGCGAAATCCGAGCTCGACAGTGCTGGTAACGACCTGTTCGAGGGGTGGATCAGCGAGAAAGGCGTTTGGTAGACGACAAGGGTCATTAGGATCTGCGCAAGTAAGCTCTACCGGCGATGGCGTACGATTCGATTCGGCGTAGCCTGCGAAAAATTGCGCGTACGGTAACATACGATAGGTGATTCCAACTGCGGGGTTGAACCGGTCGAAATCATGGTCTCCGTTCAACGACGTGCCCAAAAGGTCTCGAAATTTAATATTTGTGCGGTTGTATTGTCCGGAAACGCTCACCGAAAAATTCTCGTTAAGTGTGACAGTGTTCATCAGGTAGATACTGTAGGACGTAGTTTTTGTTTTTAGTTGCGTAAACTCGTCTTGTAGGAATAACCCGCTCGAGATGGCGGCACGCGTTTCGCTAAGGGACCCGAGTTCGGAACTTGCAAAAAAGATTACGTCGCCGACGTTTGCTGATGCGCCTACGAGAAGTTGATTGCTGCTGGTGCCACTGAACTCGCTATTCAGCGTAAACTGAACGCTGGCACCGTAGCCGTTCTGATCGGTTCGGCTACGGTTGACGGTAGCGCTGTCGGTCGCCGAATTCGCTGGGGTCGGATTTCCATTTTGATCCAGCGCGACAATCTCATCTTCGCCCTCCTCGGTATCAAGGCAGATGAAGCCAAGGTTGACTGATTCTTCGCACTCTTCAAAGTTTGAGTCATCGCCATTCAAAGTGTTGATGTCACTTTGCCGATAATAAACATTCCACGCCAAGCTTGCCGAATCTTTCAACGCATGGTCTCCGCCGAGGCTAAGCATTGCTAGCAAGTTTTGCGTTTGATCCGGGTGCGTGAAGATCGCTGCACGGTTGGACATGAGCAATTGGACCGGAGTAGCGCCATTTCCAATGAGGTCCGTATCGGCGTATGTGAAGGTCGTGAAAATGTTACTGGTATCACCCTCCCAAGCGATACTGCCAAAGAAGCGCCTGGCGTCCGACGGCGAGAAATCGCGCCAACCGTTCTCGCTGAAATAGGATCCATTGACGTAGTAGGCGAGCGCATCATTAATGATGCCACCGATTTCTGAGGCGATTTCCAAACGATCAAAGGACCCGCCTGAGATTTCGATCTCCGCTCCCTGGTGTTCAAAGCCGTTCTTTGTTTTGATTGAGAGCGCGCCACCAAGGCTATTGAGTCCAAATAAAGGATGAGATCCTGCAACCAAGTCGAGGCTCGCGATCGCTCGGTCCGGCACCAGAGCCCAATTGACCGTATCGCCGAATACTTCGTTGATTCGCACGCCGTCCTGATAAAGGGCAAGCCCTTGCGGCAGCCCGAGGAGCGGCGAGGCTACGAAGCCGCGGAATTGTATGTCGTTTTGTAATGGGTTGCCTTGTGCTTCGTTGATGAAAATGCCGGTAAAATTGCGATTCATGTATTGACTCAAATCGAGCGCATGTTGTTCAGCTAATTGATCGGCTGTCGCGGATTGCACATGGGCCGGCACTTTATGGCGGTCAAGACCTTCGCCGCCGAACGGCGTGACACCAATGACTTTGATTTCATCGATGCTCTTCGGCTCTTCGGCAATTGCAACGCTGGTTACAGCAGCGGCCAATAGGCTCACCAAAATGCGTCGCCACAGGCGTGCTTTCCAGAATCCAAACGTCTCAACAAATGTCAATGGCTCAACCTCAAGCAAAAGCACGACCCGCCAGCGATAGCACAGTCTTCTGCCAGAACTTAGTCTCCAGCACCTGAATACACGTGCTGTGCGGAGACGATGTTGAGGCGATCGTAGCACGAAACGATTCATTATTAGCTGTATCAGCCATATCAGCTGTCCTCGTGGTTACAATTCGAACTTGTGGTTGTATCACAAATCGGCTGATCTTCAAGGCACAATTGGCTTCGTGATCCTCCCCCGTGATTCTGGACACGGGGTTAAGCTGTCTTCTCAAATAACATCGGTATCTGATGCCCGATAGCAGAGTGTTTTCTCTGCCGATTGTAATACGTTTCGATGTACTCAAAGATTCTGTATTTCGCCATGCGTCGAATCAGGTATCGTTCTCGATGAACGAGTTCGACTTTCAGCGTATGAAAAAAGCTCTCCATCGCAGCATTATCATGACAGTTGGCTCTGCGTCCCATGCTGCAGGGCAGACTATTGTTCTTGATCAATCACTGAAATCGCTTGGAACAATACTGGTTGCCACGATCTGCGTGGATGATCGTGCCCTTGGGAAAGTGGCGGCAGAACAATGCCATGGTCAGCGCATCACAGACCAGTTGTTGCGTCATTCGCCGGTTCATCGACCAACCCACGATGGCTCGTGACTACAGATCCATTACCACCGCAAGATACAACCAGCCCTCGTCGGTCCAGATATAACTGATATCGCTCGGCTGATTGAAGCTGCCGAGAAAGTGTGTGAAAGGCGACCAAACACTGTTTTACGAGTCGCAGCTCACACGATTCTCACACGATCAGGCACGCGAAATGGCAGCAGTCGGGCGGACAACAAGCAAGTTATTGAAGTTTAAGGAAGATTTGGTCGGGGTGAGAAGATTCGAACTTCCGGCCCCTGCCTCCCGAAGGCAATTTGACACTCGTTTGTTATCAAGAGCTTACGAGAATAACACGAATCAGAACAATCACATACGGTAACGTTCGATAACTTTACGTCACGTTGCGTAACGTTCGCACTGTGGCAGAATTGTGGCAGCGCTTTGGGGTACAACGGCCTCAGTTATCTCGGGGATCACAGTCAGAAATAGGATTTCGCACCCCACACGTTCGCGTGGTAGGCTTTCAGAGGCCGCTCGCGACCCAAAGCGAACATGGCACTACGCATGGTAGAAAATGTGAATGGGAATTGGTTTCGGATTATTGACATGAAGAAATTATGGATCGTTGTTTTTATTATAGCGGGTTGCGGACCAGCAGATGGTCCCGTTTATGAAATGGTAGTCACCGCTGATGGTAAGGTTGAAACATTCGACCAAAGCCTTACGTACGACGATTGCCAAAATAAGGCCGCGTACATATACCAACAGTCGGGTGTTGCGCCTGCCTGCAGAAAGATGAAGTAACCGCTGTTATCGAACCGAACGGCTGCTTGTGGCCGTTTTCTGCCCTTCGTTATCTTAATTTTCGCGTGATCTGAACGACCGCTTCGGTTGTAAGCAGACATTCAGAATCTTGCCGTCGAAAATCGAGCGTCGGGCGGCCGGTTCACGCTCCAAAGCGCTCGTTGAGCTGATACGATAGCGAGGGGCCGCTGCTGACCCAAAGCAGACATCAGTTTTCTGTTTCTCTAAACCAGGCACAGTTGAAATGTAAAGAGGACGGTTCTCCCAATGAACACATCAATGGTCGATTCGACTCCATTGACTGAGGCGAAGCAAGCCAATCCGGATAAGGTTTCGTTCGTCGCACGCTGCCGCGAACTTTGCGAAAGCGAGCCGTTTTATGGCCTTCGGGCGGCATGGCGGAATCGTCGCGGCGCGGCGCAATACAGCGTCTTATTCGGTTTCGCGGTCCTCGTTGTGGGCCAACTGGGTGCGCTGTCCGCAGCTTCGGCGTCGGCTCAGAAACCGGCGATCGCTGTTCTCAATTTCGAACTCAACGATCTAACGCTTACCCCCGGGATGGCTGAGGAAAAGGAGCGCACCGCGTCGATTGGCCCGATGCTACGGCAAGTCCTGGAGACTCAATACGGTTTCGAACTTGTGGCTATCGATTCGGATACCCAGGACACTGCCGACGAGGCGTTCGGTTATCTTTTCGATCACCACGATGTTGCGGCCGAGCTGGGGCGCGAAGCGGTGAGCGACTGGATCGTCGTCGGACGGGTGCACAAGGCGAGCTTTCTATTTGTCTACCTCAAAGCACAAGTGATAGATACGAAAACGCATCGGCTCATCGCGGATCTGATCGTCGAGGTCAAGGGGCCGCAGAAACGCTTGACGATTAAGGGCGTCGAATCACTTGCCAGGCAGATCGCGGCAGCGATCACCGCCGTGCAGCCGCAGTAGTAGAGAACGCCGGCAGTTGCAAGGTTTTTCTATGCCCGCTTCTCTAATCGGGCATTGATGTCAAGCCACGGTACTGACAAATTAACTTTTCGTCTCGTGCTATTTTCCGTGTATGCATGACTTATGTGGTTGCCACACATTTCCAAGACGCAAAGGCGCGTTGTCGGGAAAATCGATATTGTTTGGCCGCGATCAAATGCCGCCCCAGATTGAATAGATTGTAAACCGTAGCGTGCGTGCTCAGAAACCGTTGGGCCTGATGAGTGGATTTGAATCGCCGCATACCTCGCTCTCTGACCCTGGTTGGTTGATGTGAAAGCTCGGCTCGATTGTTAGCATATTGGGAGGTGTCATGGATCGCATCCGGCATGAGTTCGCGGTGAGCGACACCGTAACTCCTCAGCTTGTCCGTCACTATCTTCCTCGGTTCCATTCGATGTGTTTTCAATAGTCGTTTGAAGAAACGCTTAGCGGCTTTGCCATCACGTCTACTTTGCAACAGGACGTCGACGACCTCTCCGTCCTGGTCAACTGCCCGCCAAAGATAGTGTTGCTTCCCTTGGATCTTGACGAAGACTTCGTCGATGAAAAAAGTATCGCCGTAACCCTGATGCCGGCGCCGAAGTCGCTTCGCATACTTCGGGCCGAATTTGATACACCACAACCGGATTGACTCGTAGCTGATCCCAATACCACGCTCGGCCATTAGATCCTCGATATCGCGGCTGCTCAGATTGAAGCGATAATAGAGCCAGACGACGTGTTGAATTATCTCAGGCGGAAATCGGTGGCGTTTGTACAGCGATGAACGTTTACTCATCACGCATTGTTACTCAGATGCTGTTAAGTTGTCAGTACCCAGTCCACCGGTCGCCTGACTGGCTACGAACATGGCTATCGTCTCGGGCAGGGCGGGCAGTGGCTGCAGCCCGAGAGTCTTGCACCAGGCTTCGAATTGCAGCCAATCACAGCGATAGGCCCGCCACGTGCTTTTCGCTCTGCTCATGCGGGCGTATTGGCGAGCAGCAGCGAAAGCTCTGTCGAATTCAATACTGGCGAGTTGCTTAGCCGGTGCTGTTACAGAGCGGTTCACAGCCGGGGCCTACTTGAAATCAAACATGTATAAGCAGCCATAAGCCAGATTATCGCTAGTAATGTCTGTCGCTCTGACTCCTGCGTGAATGCGCAGTTGATGTACGTCATAGCAATTTCTTCGCCAAATCCTCGGCTCTGAGATGCGTATATCGGCGAAGCATTTGTAAGTCCTTGTGCCCTGTAATAGTCGATACCTCGATGATATTAAGACCACGTTCAAACAATCGGGTCGTCGCCTCATGGCGCAAATCGTGAACACGCAGCTCTTCTATCTCTGCGCGACGTGTGGCTCGAATAAATGCCTTCTTGATCGCGCCTGTGGTGACACCAGGAAACACTTCGCCACTAATACTACGTGGGAGTGCCTTTAGTACTTCAAGCGCGGTGCTGGACAACGGCACACTTCTAGGTTGCCCATTCTTAGTGTCGGGTAGAAAGGCGGTTCGACGTGCCATATCTATGTGACGCCATCGAAGCCCGACTATTTCGCCCTGCCGCATGGCTGTTTCCAGTGCAAATCGCACAATGGGCAGTAGATACGGATTTCGGCAACGGCGGCAGGCCACAAACAGCCTCGATTCTTCGCTCTCGGCGCCGTTCTCCGCATCCTGAAGACGGCGGTCGCGAGCTGCGCCCTTTGTCGGAAGCTCGATTTCTCGAACAGGATTGTGGACGAAAACTTCCCATTCCTTGCGGGCTATCGTAAACACCTGTGAAAGAATGGTTAACTCGCGCCTCACTGAGCCACCGGTCACTTCGAGCAACCGCTCATCACGGTATCTCGCGATATCCCCACTGCGCACCGTGCCAACGAAGCGTTTTGCTAGAGGATGTCGGAGTAATGCGCGTATCCGGCAAGATTCTGGCCCAATGCCCTTTTTGCGGGTGGTCCGTTCCCGCAAGTAGCGCTCAAGCAATTCTGCGATCGTGGTGGTGTCCGCGTTGTGGCGTGAGATGAAAAGCCCTTGGTCCATCTCGAATTCAATGGACCGCACCCATCGGACGGCAGCCGCCCGAGTTGGGAATGATTTTGATTGTGCTGGGTAGCCTTTGCGGCGAACCTGAGCCTGCCACCGCCCTGATTTTCGCTTCCGATATGTCGCCATCGTTTCATCCTAAGGTCAGAAACGAGTGTGACAAAAGTGTGACAAGTACTCTTTAGGTAACCCTGACAAGGTATGGTGGGGTTATTAAGTACCTGACAAATCAGGAAAAAACTGGTCGGGGTGAGAAGATTCGAACTTCCGGCCCCTGCCTCCCGAAGGCAGTTGGGCGTTTATAAGTAGTTGTTATTAATGGGCATACTGGAGACGCCCGTGGACATCAGTGCCTAACAAGT
>Ga0114950_10004385_pt1 | contig 10966 bp, 5 predicted proteins | sample N075metaG_FD_83503 | JGI IMG/M metagenome (GOLD analysis project Ga0114950, IMG submission 83503) | Deep subsurface microbial communities from Kermadec Trench to uncover new lineages of life (NeLLi) - N075 metaG | ecosystem: Environmental > Aquatic > Marine > Ocean trench > Sediment | place... | reverse complement strand
TGCGCAACGTCGACTCAGGCCGTTGTCAACGCATCCCAGGCGATCTTGATGGGTGACGCCGACATCGTCATCGCTGGTGGCGCGGACTCGCTCTCCAAACCTCCGATCACATACTCTGATCGCTTCGTCGACATCCTCATGGAAGCAAACGCGGCGCGGGACGCTGTATCGAAAGCGAAGGCTTTTGCTAAAACCCGGCCAGCCGACCTCGTGCCCAAGCCTCCTGCCATAGCTGAACGCTCGACGGGCAAGACCATGGGCCACAGCGCAGAGGACATGGCCAAGGCGAATGGAATTACCCGTGAAGCGCAGGACGAATACACGGTGGAGTCCCATGCAAAGGCGGTCGCAGCTTGGAACGCTGGCGTCTTTGACAACGAGGTCATGCCGTACCCAATCCCGCCTCGCTTCTCGACGACGGTCGAACGCGACACCATCCCACGGGAGGACTCGACAATCGAAAAACTCTCGAGTCTCAAACCCGTGTTCGACCGCAAGTACGGCACCGTAACCGCAGCGAACTCGTCGCCACTCACCGATGGCGCGTCAGCAGTTTTACTCATGGAAGAATCCGTTGCGCTTGCGCTCGGATACGTGCCAAAGGCCTACATACGATCATACGCGTTTGCGGCCATCGATCCGAACTGGCAACTGCTCATGGGACCGGCCTTTGCTGCGCCGCTCGCACTCGACAAAGCAGGAATGACGCTCGACGACATCGATATCGTCGACATGCATGAAGCTTTCGCGGCCCAGGTGCTGTCGAACCTCCAGGCATTCGAGTCGAAGGCGTTTGCCGAGCAGTATCTCGGCCGTTCGAAAGCAATTGGCGAGATCAACCAGGACACGTTCAACCTGTACGGAGGATCGGTTTCGCTTGGACATCCGTTCGCGGCTACGGGCGTCCGCCAGATCGTGACGATGGCAAACGAACTTGAACGACGCGACGGCGGAACCGCACTCATAACCCAATGTGCAGCCGGCGGACTCGGCGCAGCTGTTGTACTTGAGAGATGAACGATGAATCTTGAACACTTTCACTTCAGCCTTGCCGACAATGGTGTTGCCACCGTCCTCATCGACCGTGCCGATGAGCCGATCAACACCCTCAGCCTTGAGGTGCTCACGGAACTTGGCCAGATTGCCGACCGTCTCGAACAGGACGACGTCAAGGCGGTCGTAATCGGCTCAGCAAAGAGAGACTTCCTTGCTGGTGCGGATGTACGAGTATTCGCACAGTTCGAATCGAGCGATGACGCGTTGCAGGCACTGACGGATCTCCATGAACTGTTCGATCGTTTCGAGGCACTGCACAAAGAGCACGGGAAACCCGTCGTGGCCGCCATCCACGGGGCATGCCTCGGCGGCGGTCTCGAACTGGCCCTGACCTGCTCCTCAAGGATTTGTTCCAACAGTCCAACGACCCAGCTCGGCCAACCCGAGGTGCAACTTGGACTGATCCCTGGTGCAGGGGGAACACAGCGGCTACCTGAACTCATCGGTATTGCTGCGGGCCTTGAGATGATTCTCGGTGGCAAACCGGTGCGTTCTCACAAGGCACTCAAGCTCGGGCTTGTCGATGAGGTAACACCTCCTGAGGTACTGCTTGAGGTCGCCCAGAAAAGAGCGTTTGAGGCTGTTAACGCCGAGCGAGAGGAGCTCGTCATTGCAGTGAACGTTTCAATGGACGCCCTACAGAAGACAGCGTTCGAACGGAACGCCGCGGGGAGAAAGCTTCTGTGGAAAAAGGCTCATGCTGCGATGCAAGCTCAGACGAAGGGGAACTATCCGGCCCCTGAGCGTGCCTTCGAGGCAATCAAGATCGGCGTCGAACAAGGGCGTGCTGCTGGAGCCGCAGCAGAGATTCGGTTCTTCTCAGAACTCGTCTTCACGCCAGAGTCCATGGCCCTTCGCTCGGTCTTTTTCGCAACGACCTCTCTCAAGAGCGACGCCGGAATCGGCTCCGATGCAGCCCCTGTCGGTATCTCCTCTGTTGCGGTCATCGGCGGCGGACTCATGGGAGGCGGCATTGCGTCAGTGACGGCGATGAAAGCTCGCAAGGCAGTCCGGATCAAGGAAGTAGACACGGATGGTGTTGCTCGTGGCCTGAAGCATGTCCACTCGTTTGTGGCGAGACAAGCAAAACGCCGTCGTATGTCACAGTTCGAGACTGACCGCATACTGAACCGGGTGACCGGTTCCACAACGTGGGCAGGTTTCTCGAATGTGGATGTTGTGATTGAAGCCGTCTTTGAAGATCTTGACCTCAAACGCGCGATACTTGCGGATGTAGAGGCGATTACCAGCGAGGACACGATCTTCGCATCGAACACGTCGACTCTCCCCATCACAAAGATCGCTGAGGCGAGCAGCCGACCACAGAATGTTGTTGGCATGCACTACTTCTCGCCGGTCGAGAAAATGCCGCTCCTTGAGGTCGTCACGACCAAACACACGGCGCCGTGGGTGACAGCCACTGCAGTTCAGCTTGGCAAGGAGCAGGGCAAGACGGTCATTGTTGTCAACGACGGCACCGGTTTCTACACGTCGCGTGTCCTCGGCCCGTACTCAACCGAAGCAACGTTCCTGCTTCAGGAGGGTGCGTCTGTCGAGGCCATCGACATGGCCATGGAGGGTTGGGGATTCCCTGTTGGGCCGCTACTGCTCGCAGACGAGGTCGGCATCGACATCGGTGCACATGTCTCTGTCATCCTGCAAGAAGCGTTCGGCGAACGCTTGAAGGGACCGGACATGATGTCAGGACTCGTAGCCGATGACCGGCTCGGCCGCAAGAACGGCAAAGGTTTCTACCTGTACGTTGATGGGAAACGCGGCAGCGTTGACCAGACGGTCTATGACGCACTCGGACTGCCAGCACCGGTTCCCGTTTCGAAGAAGGACGTCATCGAGCGTCTTACGATGGCCTTCCTCAATGAGGCTGCACTCTGTCTCCAGGAAGGAATCCTCCGCTCAGCTCGCGATGGAGACATAGGAGCAATCTTCGGTCTCGGCTATCCGCCGTTCCGTGGGGGCCCGTTCTTCACACTCGACCAGATGGGCGCAGACGTTGTACTTGGAAAGCTCGAAACTCTCGAAGCTCGCTTTGGCGAACGGTTTGCTCCAGCAGATATCATCAGAGAGCACGCGAAATCGGGACAGAAGTTCCGCAGCTGACATCGCCTCGAGGAGCTAGGCCGACGAGCTAGCCCTGAGGGCCCGAATCGATGACGGGCTGTGAGACTCCTTCTGAGTACTGCTTGAAGTTCTCCTGGAACATGGCAGCCAGTTTCTTTGCCTGAATATCGTACGCATCTGCGTCGTCCCACGTTCCGCTCGGAACCAGTAGCTCAGACGGCACTCCATCAATCTCTGTCGGGATTGAGAGACCAAAGATCGGGTCCGTCGTGTAGGTGCTGTTGTCCAAATCGCCCGCAAGCGCAGCATTGAGCATTGCACGGGTATGAGGAATCTTGATCCGGTATCCAACGCCGTACGGACCTGTGGTCCAGCCGGTATTGATCATCCAGAGTCCTGGTTCGAACTCGTCGATCTTTGACGCGAGAACGTCGGCGTAGTGCGACGGTGGCAGCGGAAGGAACGGCGCACCGAAACATGGCGAGAACGTTGCGATCGGTTCGGTGATGCCACGCTCCGTGCCAGCGAGTTTTGCCGTGTACCCCGACATGAAGTAGTACATCGCCTGCTCTTTGGTGAGCCTCGAGATGGGTGGGAGTACACCGAACGCGTCTGCGGACAGAAAGACAATGTTCTCGGGATGCCCCGCTACTCCGCTCTCGACGATGTTCGGGAGATGAAGCAACGGATACGAGCAACGGGTGTTCTCGGTCTTGGAGCCGTCCTCCCAATCGACAATGCGGCTCTCGGGATCCATCACGACGTTCTCGAGAATCGTCTCGAACTGGTTCGCGGCACCGTAGATGAGAGGTTCGTCGTCACGGCTCAGGCTGATCGTCTTGGCATACGACCCACCCTCAATGTTGAAGATGCCGTCCTCACCCCAGCCAATTTCGTCGTCACCAATCATGTCGCGTGTTGGATCTGTGGCGAGCGTCGTCTTTCCTGTGCCTGAGAGACCGAAAATGACCGCAGAGTCACCTGCCGATCCGACATTGGCAGATGCATGCATGGACAGCGCGCCGGCCATCGGAAGGAGATAGTTCATCACTGAAAAGACAGACTTCTTCATCTCACCCAGGTAGCTCGTACCGCCTATCAGGAGCACCTTGTGGGCGAAACTGATGATGATGAAGACTTCACTGCGCGTGCCATCTCGATCGGGCACTGCCTTGAAGTTCGGGGCATGGACGATCGTGAAGTCAGGCACGAACTCGTCGGAGCCTGAACCATCGTGGTACGTCCGTGCGAGGCGGAACATGTTGCGACAAAAATGGGCGTGCCACGGACTTTCGGTGACGACGCGGACCGCAAGTTTGTGCTTCGGATCTGCCGAGGCGTATACGTCCTGCACATAGATGTCGTTCTCACCAAGATGCTGGGCGACTCGGTCGTACAGAGCCTCGTACACATCGTTCTCCATGGGATTGTTGATCTCGCCCCACCAGATGTCGTCCTCTGTCGCCGGTTCGCGAACGATGAACTTGTCCTTGGGGCTCCGTCCTGTGTAGGGAACAGTGTCGACAACCAGCGGCCCCTGGTGGGCAATCACACCCTCACCACGAGCAAGGGTGTGCTCAACCAATGTCGGAGTTGGCAGATCCCAGTGGACGTCTCTTTGCGGATGGATTCCATGCAGGGACAGGTCGCCCACGTTGCCTCCCAATCGGTCTGCACACAGGATACGACGATGCCAGACCATCCCGGCAGACAGACCTGTAGCCTTGCGAACGATGTCCCACACCTTCCGCATGCCAGACCTCGGCGAAGGCTTAACCGAAGCCGCAGTCATTACGTGGTTCGTAGAAGTTGGCGACACGATCGAAGTCGACCAGCCGCTCGTGGAGGTGGACACTGGCAAGACTGTCGTTGAGCTACCGTCGCCCGTTAACGGGACAATCACCAGCATCATGGTCGCCGAGGGAGAAACGGTTGAGGTGAATGCAATCCTCTACATCGTTGACGGTGACCATGAAACTGACATCGCCGCGGCGAGTCCGAAGAAGCAGCAGGCTTCCCGGGTTGGTGCCCCGACTGTATCCGCGTCAAGCGTCTCGGCTGCGTCAAAATTGCTGGCCATGCCTGTCGTGAGAAAGCTTGCCAGGGACCTTGGAGTTGATCTGTCGACAATCCCCGGGTCTGGACCGGGCGGGGTGATCACGCGGGACGATGTTCTCAATTCATCGTCCAATGTCGACTCTCGAGGGCTTGTTGCGCTGAGTCAGACTCGCAGGGCGATTGCCGACCACATGGCGAAATCGTGGGCATCCATACCTCACGTCACAGTGCAAGCTGACATACGGGCCGAAGCTTTACTAGCACGACGTCCAAAGCGACAGGATGGGTCGTACCCGTTGGAAACGATCGTTGGGACGGCGGTCATCTCACTGCTCGGTGCATTTCCCGAATTCAACGCTGAGTACGTCGATGGATCGATGGCCCATTCGTCTGCAATTCATATCGGTTTTGCCGTCGACACTGAGGCAGGCCTCATCGTCGTAGTGGTGAAGGACGCTGACACGATGGACATTGATGGCTTGGCCAGCGAATTCGAGCGACTGAGCGTCGCAGCACAGGAACGCACGATCGGGATGGACGAGATCTCTGGCCAGACCTTCACCATCTCGAACATCGGCGCCCTCGGAGGAGGCCACGGCACCCCCATCATTCCCCTCGGCACAAGCGCCATTTTGTCAATCGGCCGAGCCATCGAGCAACCTGTCGTCGAGAACGGGCAACTCGCCATCGGCCTCGTCGCCCCCCTCGACCTCTCCTACGACCACCGCCTCATCGACGGCGCCCTCGGCCAACGCTTCCTCTCAGCCCTCACCACAACCCTCGAATCCAAACCCTAGGGACCCACGTCCACCCTTCAGGGCTCCTGCCCCGAGGCGTGGAACAATGAGGTCCTATGTCATGTTTTCGCGAGAGTCGACAGGATTTCTCGCAAGGAACGCCTCATCCGTGTCGTGTTCCCCCGAGAATCTGCGGGACTTCTCGCACCGAACGCTCTTGGCGTTTCCCGTTGCTTGCGGAAGCCTCACATATGAGCTGGTCGTTACACGTAGTCCTCAATCGGGGGGCAGGCGCATTGGATGTTTCGATCGCCGTAGGCGTTGTCGACACGAGACACTGGTACCCAGTACTTTGAGCGGCGGAGTTCTACCGTCGGATACACGGCATCTTCGCGAGAGAAGGCGTGATCCCACTCATTCGATGTCGCGTCCTCCGCGGGATAAGGGGAGTGCCGCAGTACTGAGTCCTCGGCAGCAACACCACCAGAGGCGACCTGGTTGATCTCTGCTTTGATCGCCACCATCGCGTCGACGAAACGATCAAGTTCGTACTTCGATTCGGACTCTGTGGGTTCAATCATCAGCGTGCCAGCAACGGGGAACGACATCGTCGGCGCATGGAATCCGTAGTCGATAAGACGTTTCGCGATGTCCTCGTTCGTGATACCGGTATCGACTTCGATCTGCCGAATGTCGAGAATGCACTCGTGCGCAACCAATCCGTGCGGTCCGGTATACAGAACCGGATAATGCTCGCCAAGACATTTCGCGAGATAGTTCGCGCTGAGCACGGCAACCTCCGTCGATCTGCGCAGACCTTCTGGACCGAGCAGAGCAATGTACATCCACGAGATGGCTAGAACCCCGGCAGACCCGAACGCTGCCGAAGAAACGGCACCAGCGACCTGGCGTTCGTCGCCCTCGGCATTGAGGGTGTGGCCCGGCAAGTACGGCGCAAGATGGGACCGCACACCAATGGGACCGACACCGGGACCGCCGCCGCCGTGAGGAATCGCAAACGTTTTGTGCAGGTTGAGATGGCTCACGTCTGATCCGAACGACCCTGGTTGCGCAATTCCAACCATTGCGTTGAGATTCGCGCCGTCGAGGTACACCTGCCCGCCGTGTGCGTGCACGATGTCGCAGATTTCAATGATGGTGGTTTCAAACACGCCGTGCGTTGATGGGTATGTGACCATGATCGCCGCGAGATTGTCGGCGTGCTGCTCGGCTTTCGCCACCAGGTCAGAAATGTCGATGTTGCCGTCGTCGTCGCACTTGACGACGACCACCCGCATCCCTGCCATGACCGCAGACGCGGGATTTGTTCCGTGCGCCGATGAAGGGATAAGACACACATCTCTGTGCCCCTCGCCCCTGGACTCGTGGTACCCCCTAATCGCGAGCAGGCCAGCGAACTCGCCTTGTGCACCCGAGTTTGGTTGAACGGAGACGGCGTCGTACCCAGTAATCGAAGCAAGCCATTCCTGAAGCTCGCGAATCAACTCGATGTATCCCTCCACCTGATCGGTTGGCACGAATGGGTGAATCGACGCAAACTCTGGCCAGGTGATCGGTGCCATCTGCGCCGACGCGTTGAGCTTCATTGTGCACGAGCCGAGAGGAATCATTGAGCGATCGAGCGCAATGTCCTTGTCCTGGAGTCGCCGTAGGTATCGCAACATTTCGGTCTCAGACCGATACTTGGAGAACGTCGGATGGTCGAGGTACGTGGTCGTCCGTTTTTGCGCTTCTGGGATCCCGGTCGGTATCTCGTTCGCGTCTTCCCCACCGAGAATCTCGGCGAGCACATCAATGTGCGCCGAAGTTGTCGTTTCGTCCATCGATACTCCGACGGTGGTGCTGTCGATACGGCGCAGGTTGAATCGATGGCCCCGTGCATCGGCGAGCATTGCGTCTGCGTCCCCGACTTCGATGGCGAGAGTGTCGAACCATGTCGCGTTCTTGACTCTCACTCCTCCCGACGAGAGCCTTCCGGCGAGCGAGTTGGCCATCGAATGAATTCGTGAGCCGATCTCATGAAGGCCATCGGGGCCGTGGTAGGTGGCGTACATGCCTGCCATCACCGCAAGAAGCACCTGCGCGGTACAGATGTTTGACGTCGCCTTATCGCGTCTGATGTGCTGTTCGCGGGTCTGTAATGTAAGTCGGTACGCGGTGCGGCCCTTGGTGTCCACAGAGACACCAACGAGCCGTCCGGGAAGGGACCGTTGGAATCTCTCGCGGGTCGCCATGAATCCAGCGTGGGGTCCACCGAACATCATCGGCACGCCGAAGCGTTGCGAGGAACCGATTGCGACGTCAGCGCCCAGGTCGCCCGGCGCCGTCAGCAGTGTGAGTGCCATTAAATCGGTTGCTACTGCAACGAGAGCACCAGCTTCATGTGCGTTGCTGATGATTGGTTCCATGTCGGGGATATCGCCGTAGGTGCCTGGGTACTGCAACAGGACCCCGAACACAGCGGACGGGTCGAGATCGGTGGCGGGATTGCCAACGATTATGTCTGAGCCGAGCGGTTCTGCACGGGTGCGCAGGACATCGATTGTTTGGGGATGCACTCCAGAATCAACAAAGAACGTCGTGTTCTTTGACTTTCCGACGCGTTTGATGAGCATCATCGCTTCTGCCGCTGCGGTGCCTTCGTCGAGGAGCGACGAGTTGGCGATGTCAAGACCGGTGAGGTCACACACTGCGGTCTGGAAGTTGATCAGCGCCTCGAGCCTGCCTTGGGAAATCTCGGGTTGGTAGGGCGTATAGGCCGTGTACCAACCCGGGTTCTCAAGTACGTTTCGCTGAATGACGCCTGGGGTGATTGTGCCGTAGTACCCCATGCCGATGAACGACTGGTACATCTCGTTCTTGTCTGCAATCTTCCGCACCCGTGCCAAGGCTTCCGGCTCCGTGAGGGGTCCAGCTACGTCGGGTAGCTCGCGCGAGCGAATCGACTCCGGTACTGCCTTGTCAATGAGATCTTCTATGGATGCGACGCCTATGACTTCTGCCATTGACGCAATGTCGGATTCGGATGGGCCGATGTGGCGGTCGACAAAAGTTCTGGTTGTTGAACGGTTCGGCATGGTCTGCTCCTCGGGCACGGCAATACTCGTGCCCCGTCTGTCGCACGACCTGAGAGATTCGCCGCCGAAACGACTTTCACCTTCGGTGAGGGCGTTACACCCTGCTTTCCAGATGTGCCTCTTCCCTGCGGTCCGTTTGCCTGAGAGATTCCCGGGGCGGTTGCTCCTTCGGCGTCGGATGTCCGACTCTCCCGCAAGGCGTCAATGGCCCGGACATTGTACCACCGCGCGCCTCTCTCGACCCTTCTGGCGTCCATAACCGCAAGATATTGCGGTTATGGACGCCAGAAGGTAGGGAGAACGGGGGGACGGCACTCGAACAGTACTTACCCCGTATGTTAGAGTCAGTGGTACAGGAGGCACACGAGTGGCTACAGATGCAGCAACGACCGCAACACGTCGGACTCCCCTCAGTCGGGATCGCATTCTCACTGCGGCAGTTGCGTTAGCTGACAAAGAGGGCATCGAAGCGCTGAGCATGCGTCGTATCGGGCACGCACTCGGTGTCGAAGCCATGTCGCTGTACAACCATGTCGCCAACAAAGAGGACATCCTTGACGGCATGTTCGACGTCATCATTGGTGAGATTGACATGGTCACAGCAGGGTCAGATTGGCGAGCAATCATTCGCGCGCGAGCGATGTCTGCACGTGAAGTCCTTGTTCGCCATCCATGGGCACCGAGCGTAATTCAGTCCCGAACGACGATTTCCTACGCCGCGATGAAGTACTTCGAGGCGACACTTGCTGTGCTTTTCGAAGCGGGATTTTCAGAGGAAATCACTCACCATGCCATACACACTTTGGGAAGCAGAGTCCTTGGCTTTACCCAGGAACTATTCGACATGGAGAGCGCTGCCCCAGCAGCGGAAGAAGAGATGATGAACCGCCTCACACCAGAAGATTTTCCGAATGCCGTGAGAATGCTCGCGGAAATCACCCACGACAAGGGTTCTGTTGTAGGAAACGGATGTGACGACAAAGTTGAGTTCGAATTCGGCCTCGACCTCGTACTTGACGGCCTCGATCAACTCCTACAGAACGCGGACGCCTAAAACCGCCTCCTTCGGCTATGTTATCTCGGCTGGTTTTCCGAACTTGATCTTGAACACAACGTACGCAACCGCTCCTGCTGGAATTGGAAGCCAGAACTGGAACAACCGATAGGTGAGGGTCGCGAGGGCCGCATCTGGACCGCCAATGCCAGACGCAACGAGCAGACCTGTCAGTCCGATTTCAACGAACCCGAGACCTCCGGGGGTGATTGGAATCATGCCGAGAACTGCCGCACCTGCAAATGCGACCAATACAAGACTTGGCCTTGGATTAGCACCAATCGCAATCAATGCAACGAGCAGAACCATGTAGTCGAAACCCCAATTGAGGACTGCAGCAGCAAGGGCCTTCTGCCACCGTGCTCCCAGAGCAGATACGACTTCGTTCCTTCGCGCCAAAAGACTTTCGGCGGTGAACGTCCACTCCCGCTTCAGCTTGCGAGCGAACCAACCAACAACGCTCTCACTCAGCCCACCCACCGCCATCAGCACGTTGTCGTACTTGACCAAAGCCGCGACAGCCGTAAACATCAGCACGAACATAGTTGCACCAGCTATGCCCACAGGAAGAAGACCTGCAGGGATAGGGGCCGATACTGCCGCCAACAACAGCGCAACCACAGGGAGAGAGAACAGAACCAGATTCGAAATGAACGAGACCGCGGTTAATGCTGCCGCGGCTTGGCCGGTGGAGACTCCCGAGACTGAAAGCATCTGGAAGTACGATGCTCCAGCGGCAACAGGCCCTCCCGGTACCACTTTGGCCGTTGCGTTGGACACAAGTTGTGATGTCGCAGCCACGAACCGACTGATGCCAGGAACGGCAATGTGAGTTAGTTCCCACGCAGCCATGAACGAACCCGTCATAAACACAGCCATGATGG
>Ga0114950_10004381_pt1 | contig 10973 bp, 14 predicted proteins | sample N075metaG_FD_83503 | JGI IMG/M metagenome (GOLD analysis project Ga0114950, IMG submission 83503) | Deep subsurface microbial communities from Kermadec Trench to uncover new lineages of life (NeLLi) - N075 metaG | ecosystem: Environmental > Aquatic > Marine > Ocean trench > Sediment | place... | reverse complement strand
CCCTCGGCCTTGATCTGGGCAATGACGTCGTGATGAACGGGTTCCTGCGCGGCGGCCAATTGCGAGAAGGAAGCTACGGCTACACCCAGGGAGATTCGCAGCGAACGCATAAGATGCCTCGTGAGATCGTGGGACTCGAAGCGAAGGTATCGCCTGCGCACCATGCTGACGAGCCCACTGGACGCCTTGAATCTGTGCACCGGTCGCCTTGCATTGCGGTCCTCGTACCCCGGAGCGTAGTAGAGGGGAGACTCGAAAGGGAGGACCACGTGCGCCGCCTTATCATACTTCCTCTCATCGCGACCGTTGCCTGCGCCGAGCAACCCGGCGGCGGTGACGGTTTCGATGCGGCCCTGATGGTGGCGACCGAAGAGCTTCGCATCGGAAGCCCGGACGATGAGGAAACCGCGTTCACGTGGTTTGGTCAACTCTAGGTCGGCCCCGACGGAACGATGTACACCGGGCATACTCAGCAAGGTGAAATCCGCATGCACGACGAGTCCGGGGCGTTCATACGGACCGTCGGCAGGCACGGCGAGGGACCCGGCGAATTCGACCGAGTGGGCCAAATGGCGATCGTCGGGGACACCCTGTGGGTCCTGGACCACGGGCAGTATCGCTTCTCGTACTTCGACCTTGCGGGTAACTACCTCGGGTCCGAACGAATTCCTATAGACTTTGGGGATTCCCCTACCGAAGAACCACTCCGCCCAACGAGCCGCCTGCCCGATGGCACCATCGTCGGTAGTCCGGGCGCACCCTCGAGCAGGGTCGCGAGTGGTGAATTGACCGACAGCTACATCGCGACGATGGACGCCGGCGGGAACGTACGCGACACCATCGCCTGGTACTCGTTCGGCCATTCCACTTGGGAGATCGCCGATCGTTCAGAGAAACGATCCTTCGGCATGTACCGGCGGCAGCCGTTCAGCGATTCGGAACGCCTTAGCATCTCCAAATACGACGCGACCGCTGTACGCGTCAACTTCGATCCGGCACCTGAAGACGCGGTGCCGAGGATTACGGTCACCTCGTGGCGCATCGGCGGTGACACCGTGTTCGACCGAGCTTACGCGTATGAGCCCATCCCCCTTCGTACTGCGATGGTCGACAGCATCATCGACAGCTTCGCGCAATCGGATTTTCTCCGGGGGCGGGTCACGCCGGCCAATGCGGAGCGCTGGGCCCGCGAAGGCCTGTACCTGCCCGAGTACCACCCGCCTGTCAGCGCCGTCGTGATTGCACAGGATGGCCGCCTGTGGTTGCGCGCCGAGGAACTGGGCGAACCTATGGTCACGTGGCGCATCCTCTCCAATGACGGTAGCCCAGCAGGGACCGTCGAACTGCCAAAGGGATTCGCCATGATGTTTGCCCAGGATTCCAGGTCTGGGGCATGGAACTCGGAGAGTTCGATGTACCGCAGATCGTGAGGTAGGGAGTCGCGGAGCCCGCCGGTACCTGACTTGCCACGTCGCGGGAACCCTGTAGCATGGGTCTCATGACTATGGCCGAACCGTATCGAACGACATGAGCCCTACGCACCTCTCCGAGGCATCCGCCGAGCAAGTCGTGGCCTGGGCGCGTGAGGGCCGCGAAGACGCCTATCGCGAGCTCGAGCGCCGATACCGGCGTACCGTCTTTGAAGGCATCCTTCGGAAGGTTCGCGACCCCCTGCCTGATTGAGCCAACACCAGGACCTGGAACCACCGGGTAGCCTTGGGGCGTCTCCCTCCTGCCCTTCGACAGCCTGCCTAGCGACACCGGGCAACTCACCAGGGTCGACAGCATTGCGGTCGACGACAAGACGATGACCGTACTCGGGTCGTGGCGACAGCCCACGGTCGGCAGCGGGTACCGGCATTACGGGGCCTGGTCGTCGTACCGGTTCCGATCGGAAGAACACGCGGAGCAGGCGAAGCTCGTGTGGGAGCGCGCGATGGCGCTGTGCAGCAATACGGGGTAGGAACCCTAAAGGGCTTAGCGGTGGCCGGGGTTCGATCGATTCGCAATAGAATGATGACGGTGGAACAGCCCTCCCGCTGTACCGTTGTCGGACGACGCTGTCCAAACGCGAAAAACGTGAACGGCTCTTCGATAGCGGTGCTGAAGGGCATCACCTCGTGCGGCCCACCCGTCCACGATATTCCCTTGACGACATATCCCCTCCAAGGCATATTCCATGACGTGGGACATCGAGTACACCGATGAATTCGAACACTGGTGGAATGCGCTGGATGCGGCCGAACAGGAATCGGTCGATGCCTACGTACGGTTACTCGAGGCAAGGGGGCCGCATCTGCCATTTCCGCATTGTTCGGGAATCGAGTCATCCAAACACGGCGTAATGCGCGAGTTACGAATTCAACATCAGGGACGACCGTACAGAACGCTGTACGCATTCGACCCAAGGCGGACGGCGATCATGCTGCTGGGCGGAGACAAGACTGGCCATGATAGATGGTACGACGAGTTTGTCCCGAGAGCGGACGCCCTCTACGACGAGCACCTAGCGGAACTGAAACGCGAAGGATCGATCGATGGGTAAGAAGTTCCAGAACCTGCGTAACGGTATGACGAAGGAGCAACGGCAACGATCGAGAGCCCGTGCCAAAGCAATGCTGGCCGAGATGCCGCTTCAAGAGCTGCGCCGAGCCCGCCAGTTATCGCAGGAGGCGTTGGCCGAGGAATTGGGGCAACGACAATCCGGAATCTCCAAGATCGAACAACGAACCGACATGTATGTGAGCACCCTGCGGAAATACATTGAAGCGATGGGGGGACATCTCGATATTGTCGCTCGTTTCCCTGATGGAGAGGTTCGGATCAATCAGTTCGAGGACCTTGGGCCAAACCCAACCGGGCCATAGTCCGAACTGTTCCCAGGAGACGGAATGCTCGACGCCACAAGGGATCTTTCCGTACTCGCGAACTGCAGTGCCAGAGGGAGTAATGGTCCTGAGGCGAGAGGCTGCAGTGCAGTTCGATCGTCACAATGATCCTCAAGGGTGATGTGGCCATCGCAGAATCCGAGGAGGCACGTGTCGGGCGCCGATCGAATGGAGTTCGTGAACGAATAGGAGCCACCTCGCCTCACGAGCCATGCACTCCCTCCGCGCCGCCGCACTGACGGAAAGCAGGGAACTCCTAATTACCCCCACATCGCAAATCGTAAATCTCCCCCCGCTAGTTCCCTAGATGCCGAGCGAACCACTCCCAATTCTGCCACGCGAGCGCGAGTTGGCTCTTGGGATTGCCCGGGTAGTGGGCCGAGCCGGGGAACTGCACGAGTTCCGTCTCCACACCAAGGTCCGTGAGTGCCTGGTACAGTTCGTAGGCGTTGAGGATCGAGACCACGGGGTCACCCACCAGGTGTTGAATCAGGGTGGGCGTGCGCGCGCCCTCGATATGCGTGATGGGAGAGGACGCGGCCCACGTGTCTGGATCCTCCCATGGGGTCGTGCCGAAGGTGAACACTCTCGTCGTGATGTTGGCTGCCTCCCAGACGTAGTGCGTGCGCCAGTCAGAGATGCCGGCGCCAACCGAGATCGCGCTGAAACGGTCGCTGGTCGCGGTCAACCACGCGGACACGAACCCTCCATAGCTCCACCCCATGAGTCCGACGCGGTCTGCGTCCACGATCCCGAGCGCGATCAAGTGGTCGACACCAGCCTCCACGTCCATCGCGTCACCGAACCCGGCGGTGCGATGATGGGCGGTGCGGAACTCGGGACCGTAGCCCGACGAGCCGCGGTAGTTCGGCAGCAGGATGAGCGCGCCTTGCGCAACCCAGCGGTCAACCGGATACGCACCGCCGTACACGAGTCGAGGACGATCGAGCGCCCGGGGGCCGCCGTGGACGACGACCATCAGGGGGTAGCGGCGCGCCGGATCGAACCCGTCGGGCTTGAGGAGCACGCCCTCGATGCGCATGCCGTCGCTCGCCCGCCACTGGACGACCTCGCGTGTTCCCAGTGACCACCCCACCACCTGGCTGGTGGCGTCGGTGATCCGGGGCGGCGCCCCGTCCACTGCGTCCCCGAGATACACCTCGGCCCGCGTGGTGCCGGATTCGGCGAGTACGGCGAGCCGAGTGCCGTCTGCCGAGAGACTCGCACTGCGCACGAACTCGGGGAGGCCTTTGCGTTGCGTTACAGCGCCCGTCTTGGTATTCAGGCGGTAGAGACCGCGCGGCATCCCTTCGGCGGCAACGAACCACACGTCGTCGCCGATCCACGCGACCGGATACGGCTCGGTGGCCCATTCCTGTGTGAGGACCCGCCCTTCGCCGTCGGTGGCCGGAATCACGACGAGTTCACGCGGCAGGTTGGAGACCGCGATCCCCATGCTCGAGGAGTACAGGATGTCGTTGCCGTCGGGCGACCATCGAGGACCGGCATCACGGCCCAGGGTGGTCACGACAGCATTCACGACCCCGGACTCGATATTGACGATCGAGACGTCGGAGCGGTACGAACTGTTGGGCTGCGGGTCGGGCGCGTGATCGAACGCGATCCGTGCGCCGTTGGGCGACCACGTAAACCCGCCGACCGTGAACTCGCCGGTCGTCAACCGGCGCGCTTCGCTTGGCCCAGTCGGTTCGGCGTGGCTTGCGTGCGGCAGATCGAGGTCGGCCACCCAGAGGTGCGTCATGCGGAAGCCGCGACCTTTCACGTCGAAGCGCCCGAACAGTTCTCGTTGCCGAATCTGCTCCGCGCTTTCGGCATCTCGAATAGCGAACGCGATCCGCGTGCCATCGGGCGCGAAAGCGAATCGGCCCACGCCCTCAGGGATCGGCCATGCGATGATGGCTCCGGAACCGTCCGCCCCCACGAGGCGCAGTACGGTGCTGTCCGCGCTACGCGCGATATACGCCAACCATTCCGAATCCGGGGTCCAACGGTAGGAGCCGCGGAACCCTTCGGCGTGTTCGATCGCGACCGGCGGGCCGCCATCGGACACCAACAGACGGCTCGTCCAACGGTCTTCGTCCCAATCGGGCACCGTTTCGACGAACGCAACGCGGCGGCCGTCGGGAGAGATCGTCACCCCACTCGTCCGGGGGAGATCCATGATTTGCCTCAGGGCCGTGAGGGCGCCGGCCTGCTCAGGTGTTTCCTGCGCAACCACGGTCGAGCAGAGGGGAGAGTTGGCGAAGAGTATCAAGAGGAACGCAATACACACGACGGTTTTCACACGGTGCTCCTGGTTGAGCCGGGAAGGGGAATAGCGGAAACCTTCTGATCCGGGTGGGCTTTGGCAAGCACCCTCGATGATTTGCGATTTGTGATTTGCGGCGACGGAGGCCGCGGCGGGGAAAATCAAAAATCGTAAATCAAAAATCGCTATCTCTCCCGCACCAACCGCGCGAATGCCTCACGCCCTCCCAACCGAGGTGTGGAACTTCGAGGGTTCGATCGTCGGGACGATCCTGACGATCGTGTTCTGGGTTGGATGGGTCATGGTCTTGGTGTCACGTTCTTGATCAATCACTTCGACCTGTTCGGCCTGCGGCAGGTTTGGATGCATCTCAAGGGTCAGGAATACACGCACCTCCCGTTCAGCACGACGGGACCGATGCCACAGAGGGGTGGTGGGGACACGGGATGATGTGGAGTCTTCCGCCTCGGCTTTCTTACTTCATCCGACTTCCTCAGCCGTCCTACCTTGCCGGCTCCTCAAATGGATCGGCCCTAGCCTCGGATAACGCGGCTAACATCTCTGCGAAGTCTCGGTTCATGATCCAGGCCCCTGAACGCCCACGCCTGCAGGGTGATTTGCCACACCATGTCCAACCGCGTACTCGCGTCCATTCCGTCGGCTCGTGATGGGACACTGCCTCTACCGCCCTTTGAGGTCACAGTTTGAGATCACAGATTGTGATCTCAGCGCCTCGACGGGACTTCCCGCCGGCGTGCTCCGCCGGAGCCCGACGCACAGAACAGCCTTCCCGTTCACAACACGCACTGAGCGTACGTGTCTATCTAGGCGGTCGAGTATCCCGTACAGTCGCAGCACCTATACGTTGTGAGTTCTCGCTGCATCAATGAGGACGAACGGTCTCTGGCCGGGCGCGTAGGTGGGTTCCTGCGCCCCGGCCATCGCAGCGCTGACGGCCAGACAGGTCGCGATAGTGAGGGCTAGCGACGAGGCGCGACGACCATCGCTAGTGCCGATGCGTTCTCGCACACCCGGTCGTCCAACGACACGACGACGAGTTCAGGAAACGCTGCGCGAAAATGCATCGCGGTGGCCAGGTGAATCGCGTCGAGTGTTGGCACGGGTTCGTGTGGGAACTTTTGCCGTGCGCGCTCGAGTATGCTGCCAGTCATTTCTACGGTCGTCCACGAATCCGCCGCGGCATCGAGGATCTGAAGCGCCGCAAGCGTTTGAGCTTGGCTCAGGCGTTTCGTCGACGCGCCCCGTGTGATGGCACGGTGACACTCCACAGCCGTGAGCGTCGACGACACCACCCGTTCGGCCTTGGCGAGATGCCTGCGAACAGCGGTGCCGGTGGACTCGCCGAATATCCAGGCCAGCACCGCACTGGACTCGACGTACGCAATCACCGATCGCCAGCCCGCTCCTCATCGAGCAGCCGCCTGGCGGTTCCGGCCTTCGCCTTTACGGGCGACGCCCCATAGAGCGATGCGTCGTGCGGTTCGCGCACGACGAGACCGCCGGATTCCGCTAATCGTCTGAGCGCCCACTCGGTGTCCGACTCGCCGATGACGGCCCCACCGGGCGGTCGTAGTTCGGCCACGACCTCACCCCGATCCGTGACGAGAATTACCTCCCCACGTCGCACGTCACGCACGTACTGGCTCAAGCGAGCCTTGAGTTCCCGGATGCCGACGGCCTTCATACGATTAAATGTAGTCTCATGTGACTACATCGCAAGAATATACTCCTTACCTGCAAACATCCGATACTTACCCCACGCCAAGGGTAGGAATCGAGCGACTACTCAAATCGCTTTCGGGAGCCGCGTAACCCGCTTTGCTGGGACCCGCAGGCATAGTTGGGTCAAGAGGGGGCCACCTTTGAGGTCAGATCCGTGGCACATCGAGCATAGCATGATGGCATCAGCGCCAACGGCAACGATTCATCCGCGAAAGTGTTCTATGGGGCAACGTTCGGCCCAAGCCATGGTGGGAGAAGCCCGTTGATGGTGCCGCGGTGGTTAGATTCGGGCTAAGGGCGAAGGACGAAGGGCCAACGAACTTACCGAGTGAGATCATGCAAAAATTCATCTTTCTATTCCTTATTATAGCAATCTCGGCTGGGACGCTCTCGGCCCAATCGGCCGAGCAAGTGACCGCCGACATCAAGTACCTGGCCTCCGACGAACTCGAGGGCCGCGGTGTGGACACGGACGGCCTAGCCCAGGCTGCCGAGTACGTGGCGAAACGATTCGAAGCGGTCGGGCTCACGCCGGCGGGAACCGACGGGTTCTTCCAGAACTTTCAGCTCGATCCGTCTGCACCGGCACTCGCGCACGCGGGAATCGAGGCCACCGCGGTCAAGAACGTCGTCGGAAAGCTCGAGGGTGTCGGGCCGCACGCCCGTGAAGTCGTGATCCTCGGCGCGCACTACGATCACCTGGCTCTCGGTGGGTCGGGCAGCCTAGATCCCGACAGCATGGGCGTGGTACACAATGGTGCGGATGACAACGCATCGGGCACCGCGGCTCTGATCCAAGCCGCCGAAATACTGGCGAGCCGTTCGGACAATCGCCGCACGTTCTATTTCGTTGCCTTCACGGCCGAAGAGTTGGGATTGCTCGGATCGGACTACTACGCCAAGAACCCGACATACGACGCCGACCTCGCGTACGCGATGATCAATTTCGACATGGTGGGCCGCCTGCGCGATGAGGGGCTCATGGTGATCGGGACCGGATCGGCCGACGAGTTTCCGGCAATGATCGAGCGCGTGAACCCGAGTCACGGTCTCACTCTGCGAACGAACCCCGACCCGTGGGGCTCGAGCGACCACACGTCGTTCTACGCGCAGGGCATGCCGGTGCTGCACCTCTTCACCAACACGCATCCCGAGTATCATCGCACCACTGACGATTGGCCGTTGATCAACGCGGAAGGCATCGTCGCGGTGGCTGAGTTCGCAGCCGACCTCGCGTGGAGTATGGCAACCCGCCAGCAGCAACTCGCCTTCGCGAGCGTCGCGGCGCCTGCCCCCGCTTCGGGCGGTGGCTACGGCGCCTGGTTCGGGTCCATTCCCGACATGTCGGGGTCGCCCGGTGGCGTACGCTTCACCGGCGTGAGAGAGGGCAGCCCCGCCGACTCGGTAGGCATCGAGAGCGGCGACATCCTGGTGCTGCTGGGCGAGTTCGTCGTTGAAGACCTCAACGACATGACCGAGGCCCTCCGCGCCTACAAACCGGGTGACACGGTCGACTACGCAATACTGCGTGACGGCAAGCGTATCGAAGGTCGCATCACGTTGGGCCAGCGTGGTGGCTGAGGCCGTACTCAAGGCCGATTCGATCGTGAAGGCCCTGCACGGCGCGTTCTGCCATGACACGTCGCGCCAAGATCTGTTGCAGATGGCGGCGACCCGGATCCGTGAGACTGGACCGCCTTACACCGGCGTCTACATGTACATGCTCCACGGCGACAAGCTCGAGCTCGAAGCGTTCGACGGTCGCCCTACCGAGCACACGAGTATTCCCGTGGGAAAAGGAATCTGTGGGCGCGCAGTTGCCGAACAACAAGATCTGAACGTCTCCGACGTAAACGCCGACGGCGACTACCTCGCCTGTAGTATCGAAACGAAAGCCGAGTTGGTCGTACTCATCCGGCGACACGACGAGATCCTCGGGCAGATCGATGTTGACAGTGACGTTCTCAACGGCTTCACCGAAGCAGAGGAACGAGCAACCAGAGAGATTGCGGACGCACTCGCCGCGCTGCTGTGACCACGTCGATGGATCCCACCATTGAGTTCACCGACGGCAGCGGTATTCGGTTGTTCACGCGTACCGTCGGAGAGGGACCGGATGTCGTGGTTCTCCATGGAGGGCCCGGCGCCCACCACGACTACCTCTTGCCCCAATACGACGATCTCGCCATGGGAAGACGCCTCCGCTACTACGATCAGCGGGGTGGCGGGCAGTCGCCCGCTGACCGGCTGACTGATGTGGGATGGCGCGCGCATGTCGCCGACCTGCAGGCCTTGCTCGATCACTGGAAGATCGAGCGAGCCACGGTGGTTGGGTACTCGTGGGGCGCACTGCTCGCGATGCTGTTCGCGATCGAGCATCCCGACCGCGTGGCGCGGTTGGCCTTGGTATCACCCGCGGCGCCGAGCATCGAAGGCCGGACGGCATTCGAGTTGCGCTTTGCCAAACGGTCGCAGCGGCCCGAGATCATCGCGGCGCGGGACCAACTCCAAGCGTCCGGCCTCCGCGAATCCGACGCCGAAGCCTACCGCCAACGGGCCTTCGAGCTTTCCATTGCCGGGTACTTCAACGACTTCAGTAAGGTCAGCGACATGACTCCGTTTCGGGTGACGGGCCGCACGCAAAGTGCCGTGTGGGAAAGCTTGGCTGAATACGACCTGCGCGACGAACTCGCGAAGCTCTCGATCACGAGTCTCGTGATCCATGGCACCCACGACCCGATCCCTATCGACACTGCCAGGGAAACTGCCGACCTACTCGGCGCGGAGTTCGTCGAGTTCGAAGAGTCAGGTCATGTGCCCCACGTCGAAGAACGTGAGAAGTTCGAGGCGGTACTGGACGCGTTCCTTCCATGACCTCCAAACGAAAGAGCCGCGGCACTTTGCGAGACGCACCGAAACGCATTGGGCCGATCATCGAGAAACTCAAGGCGCAGTACCCTGATGCGCATTGCGAACTGGACCACCAGGAACCACTCCAGCTACTCGTAGCCACGATTTTGAGTGCGCAATGCACAGACGTGCGCGTCAACAAGGTCACCAAGAGTCTCTTCAAGAAGTACCAGACCGTAAAGGACTACGCGGAAGCAAATCCCGAAGAGTTTCAAGAAGACATTAGATCGACGGGCTTCTTTCGAAACAAGACCAAGTCCATTCTCTCGATGGCGCAGGATTTGGTCGAAAAACATAGCGGTGAGGTGCCCGACACGATGGAAGAACTCGTTGCGCTACCGGGTGTAGGGCGAAAGACCGCCAACGTGGTGCTCGGGAACGCATTCGGAAAGAACGAAGGCGTGGTGGTCGACACGCATGTGACTCGCATCTCCAACAAACTGAAGCTCACCAACAAGAACGACGCAGTGAAAATAGAGCAAGACCTGGTCAAGCTGGTGCCTCGCGACGACTGGGCGCTGTTCTCCCATCTCCTGATCTGGCATGGCCGAGACATCTGCCCCGCCCGAAGGCCCAGATGCGAGATCTGCCCGCTGAATAACCTGTGCCCCGGTGCTGACCTATGAACAAACTCGCCCAAGCCACATCCGCGTACCTCCGCACCGCGAAGGATCAACCGGTCCATTGGCACTCGTGGGGAACGGAGCCTTTCGAGCGCGCCAAGGCGGAAGACAAACCGATTCTCCTCGACATCGGGGCCGTGTGGTGTCACTGGTGTCACGTGATGGATCACGAGTCCTACGAAGATCCGGCGCTTGCCGAGGTGCTGAACCGCGACTGGATTTGCATCAAAGTGGACCGGGACGAGCGCCCGGACGTCGATGCGCGATATCAACGTGCGGTACAGGCGGTTTCGGGCCAAGGCGGATGGCCGCTAACGGCGTTTCTCACTCCCGAGGGCGAAGTATTCTATGGGGGCACCTACTTCCCGCCCGACGGCAGGCACGGCCGGCCCGGCTTTGCCAACGTTCTCGGTGAACTCAGCGACCGGTTTCGGAACGACCGCGATGCCCTTCTGAAACAAGCCGGCGAAATCACCGCGCGTCTCAAACCGAACGAACCCCTGGACCTTCCTGGAACGGTCGCGCAACGGATTCTCGATG
>Ga0114950_10004378_pt1 | contig 10978 bp, 9 predicted proteins | sample N075metaG_FD_83503 | JGI IMG/M metagenome (GOLD analysis project Ga0114950, IMG submission 83503) | Deep subsurface microbial communities from Kermadec Trench to uncover new lineages of life (NeLLi) - N075 metaG | ecosystem: Environmental > Aquatic > Marine > Ocean trench > Sediment | place... | reverse complement strand
CGAGAACGAAGGCGAGAACGAAGGCGAGAACGAAGGCTAAAACTGACGTGCGGGATTCTCGAGACGTCGTCGCGGGGGTCGCGCTTCTTCTATTCTGTGGGACCGCCTTCTACGCGACGACGACGTTTCGTGAGGTTCCGGCAATGCTCTCCCAAAACGTGCCGCCGACGTTTTTTCCGCGCATTGTTTTGGCCGTCCTCGCGCTCTTGAGCCTGGCGCTGCTTGCGTTCTCGAGGAACAAGCGCCATGAGCCGAGGGCTCCGCTCGAGCCGCCTGTCTACGTAACCGCCGGCATCTTCACGGTCGCCGTCGCGCTGATGCCGTATGTGGGCATGCTCGCGACGGTGTTTCTCGTTTCGATCGGGCTGTCGCTTTACTGGGGCGAGCGCCGCGTGATTCGTATCGCGGGTCTCGCATTGGGTCTTCCTCTGGCCGTCTATGTTGTATTCGTTCTCGCACTCGGTATGCGTTTTCCGAGCGGCGCTCTCTGGTAGGGGAAGTGCCGGATCTAGGGCTCGTGCTCGCGCTGGTAACGGATCCTGTCGTCCTCGGTCTCATCGTCCTCGGAACGATCGGTGGTGTTCTCGTCGGTGCGCTTCCCGGGCTCTCGTCTTCCATGGCTGTTGCGCTTCTTCTGCCGTTCTCGCTCTATCTGGAGCCCGTTCCCGCTATCGCACTTCTCTCCGCTTTATATTGCGCGGGGACGTTCGGCGGGTCGATTACGGCGATCCTGTTAAACGTTCCAGGTGCGCCGCCTGCGGCAGCGACAGCGTTCGATGGCTATCCGATGGCGCGCCGAGGAGAAGCGGGGAGAGCACTCGGGATAGCGGCGTTCGCGTCGGCGTTTGGGGGTATTTTTAGCGCTCTGGTCTTGCTCTTTGCTGCACCCCTTCTCGCGCGTATGGCCTATGGTTTCGGACCACCGGAATATTTCGCGCTCGCGGTGTTTGGACTCTCAATGCTCTCGTCGATCGGCGGCGAGGCTCCGCTCAAGAATCTCATCGGCGGATGCTTGGGCTTGTTGATAGCGACCGTGGGCGTCGACTTGACCACGGGCGTCGAGCGCTTCGTCTTTGGGGTACCGGATCTCTATGACGGGATCCACTTCGTTCCCGTGCTCATTGGCTTGTTCGGGGTGACCGAAGCGCTGAGCCAATCGCAGAACCTTGGGGCGAGCCTCGAAAGCATCGGAGTGTCTGCGACCCGCCTTCCGTCCCTCGAAGACTTTCGAAAGGTCAGAGGGACGATTCTGCGCTCGAGCTTCATCGGAACGTTCATCGGCGTGTTGCCGGCGGAAGGCAGCACCATAGCCGCGATGATCGGCTACAACGAGGCGAAGCGGTGGTCGAAGGAGCCCGAAGCTTTCGGAAAGGGCGCACTCGAAGGCATCGCCGGTCCGGAAGCCGCGAACAACGCGGCGACGGGAGGCGCCATGGTGCCGACGCTCGCGCTCGGCATTCCGGGGAGCGCGACGGCGGCCGTGATCATGGGCGGTCTTCAAGTCCATGGTTTGCGCCCCGGCCCCTATCTATTCGAGGAACAGCCGAGCCTTCTCTATGGGATCTTCATCTCCATGCTTCTCGCGAACGTGCTCTTTCTCGTCATCGGGCTCGTGGGAGCCAAGCTCTTCGCGCGAATCAGTCTCGTGCCGAAGACGCTTCTCTGGCCCGCCGTGTTCGTGCTGTGTGTCGTGGGCGCTTACGGTGTCGAGCAGTCTATGGTCGATGTTTGGATCATGCTCGCGGCAGGGTTCCTGGGCTTTGCGCTCAAGCGCTTCGGCTTCGGCCCGGCGCCCATTATCATGGGGCTCGTTCTCGGGAGTTTGGTGGAGACTTCGTTAGCGCAATCGATGATCCTGTTCGACCAGGATTGGACTGGCTTTTTGTCGCGCCCGGTGGCGCTTGCTTTGTTCCTCCTTGCCGCGGGAAGTATTCTGTTTCGTCCCACCCGTGCGCTGGTATCGCGAATACTGACGCGCAGCTAAGAGGCAGTGATGTCATCGAAAATCGAGCACTTTACCCCCGACCTGGACTCGCGGCGGGGAGAGGGCCTTACCAGAGAAGTATGCGGGTTCATTGCGGGAACGGAATACGAGGACTTGCCCGAGGAGCTCTTGGAGCTCGGCCGCAAATCTATCCTCGACGGCCTCGGGCTCGCGCTTTCCGGCTCCGTCGCTTCGAGCGGACGCCTCGTTCAGGACTACTTGAGCTCACAAAACATTGCAGGTGACGCAACGGTTATAGGCACCCCGCTCAGAGTGTCGCCTCGATTCGCCGCCTTCGCGAACGGCATCAGCATGCACGCCGACGACTACGACGACACGCAGCTGGCGGTCGGTGCCGATCGCGTTTATGGGCTCCTGACCCATCCCACCGCGCCTTGCCTGCCTGCGGCGCTCGCCATCGCGGAAGCGGCTGATCGGTCAGGACGCGACCTCGTGCTGGCATACCATCTCGGAGTCGAAGTGGAGACCAAGATCTCCGAAGCGATGTCGCCGCGTCACTATCAGCACGGGTTCCACTCCACGGCGACATGCGGCACGCTGGCCGCGGCCGCGGCGGCGTCCAAGCTCTACGGGCTCGACCTCGAGCGGAGCTTACACGCGATGGCCCTCGCGGCGAGTCAGTCGGCAGGTTTGCGGGAGAATTTCGGCACGATGACCAAGGCGTTTCACGCGGGCCGCGCAGCGGAGTCCGGCGTGCTCGCTGCGGATCTCGCGCGGAGCGGATGGACCGCTACCGATCGCATCCTCGAATCGCCGCGCGGATTTTTTCAAGCTCATGGTGGGGGCTACGCGCTCGAGGCGATCGAGGGAAAGCTCGGCAAACCGTGGACTTTCATCGAGCCCGGTATTTCCATCAAACCGCATCCTTCGGGCTCTCTCACCCATCCGGGGATGACGAAACTTCTCGAGCTCATTCTCGAGCACGACATCGACGAGGCGATGGTCGAGCGTGTCGACGTCGGTACCAATCACAACATGCCCAACGCGCTCATCCACCACCGGCCCGAGACGGCGCTCCAAGCAAAGTTCTCGATGGAGTTTTGTATGGCGATAATGCTGCTCGAGCGGCGAGGCGGTCTGAGCGAGTTCAGCGACGAGGTCGTCCATCGAGCCGACGTACAGAAGATGATTCGAAAGATACACTTCGGCGTCCATCCGGAAGCTGAAGAGGCCGGCTACGACAAGATGACCACGATCCTTGATATCCATCTCGCGGACGGTCGCCACATCACCGGGCGTGCCGACTTCGGTAAAGGTAGCCCGTCGAACCCGATGAGCTACGACGAGGTCGCCGACAAGTTTCGAGAGTGCGCGGGCTTTGCTGGCTTTCGAGAGGATCGTATTCAGCCGGTCATCGACGCTGTCAAGCGTCTCGAAGAGCTCACTTCGGTCCGAGAGCTGACCGGTCTGCTCGCGGGGCGGAGTGGCTAGAGTGGGCTTCGACATCGACGGCGACCTCAGCGGTCAGGTAGCGCTCGTCACCGGGGGCAGCCGCAATATCGGGCTCGCGATCGCGGAAGGGTTTCGACGCGCCGGCGCGCGCGTTTGCATCGTCGCGCGCGCCGATTCAGAGCAGCTCGAAGCGGCGCTCGAAACTCTGGACCCAAGCGGTGTCGACGCGATGAGCGCGTTGCTCGACGTGGCCGACGAGGGCGCGGTGATCGACCTGTACGAGCGTATGGCGGATCGTTTCGGGCCGCCGTCGGTGCTCGTGAACGGTGCGGCGACGAGGCCCCATGAGTCCTTCACCGAGCTCAGCCTCGCGTCTTGGAAGGCGGTGATCGACACGGTACTCACGGGCGCTTTTCTCATGTCGCGGGAGCTCTTCCGGAGGCTTCCCGCGTCGCGACAGGGCGCCATCATCAACCTTGGCGGTCTGAGCGCCCATCGTCCCAAGACGGACCGGGCACACGTGATTGCGGCCAAGAGCGGGTTGATAGGTCTCACCCGAGCGCTTGCGGAGGAAGGGCTCGGTCGCATCCGGGTGAATGCCGTCGTGCCGGGGCTGATCGATACCGAGCGGCGGCCTGGCCAATCGAACCCACATCACGGGGAGGTCGAAAGCGGCCGCTCTGTCGGTACGAGCGAGGATGTCGCGCGCGTCGTGCTTGCGTTCAGCGATCCGCGGGACGTGTATGTCACCGGCCAGACCGTGCATGTAAATGGCGGACGGTTCATGCCGTAAAACCTAAAAGAGCCGGCGATGCACCCTACGACGCTTTTGACGCGCGGTCGAAGCCTAACCAATGGCCGAGGACAGCGTTGAGCTTGTCACTGTCGATCGGTTTGGTGAGATAGTCATCCATTCCGGCGTCCAAGCATTTCTCGCGATCGCCCAGCATGGCGTTGGCTGTCATCGCGATGATCGGCGTGTGACGCTTGCTGCCCTCGTTCACTCGGATCTCGCGTGTGGCGTCATACCCGTCCATCACCGGCATCTGACAGTCCATCAAGACGGCGTCGTAGGTCTCGAGGCCGACGCTCTCGACGGCTTCGAGACCGTTCCCGACCGCATCGACCACACAGCCTAGTTTGGTGAGTATCTTTCTCGCAATGAGCTGATTGACAGGATTGTCCTCGACGAGCAGAATTTTGGTTCCATGGCCCGAGAATGCCGGAGCGGAAGGCGTCGCTTCGGCCGCGCTCTGAACCGGAGAGAGCTCGAGCGGTAGCTCCACCCAGAAACGCGAACCTACGTCAACCTCACTCTCGACTCCGATGCGACCGCCCATCAGTTCGACCAGCTGCTTCGTAATGGCGAGTCCGAGGCCCGTACCTCCGAAATTTCGCGTTGTCGAGGCGTCAGCCTGAGTGAAATGCTCGAAAATCGTGGCAAGCTTTTCCTTTCTGATGCCGATGCCCGTGTCATGAACTTCGATCCGTACCCACGGGTCACCTTCCAGTTGGTCCTTTCGATCGATCTTCACCTCGGCGGAGCCGCGGCTCGTGAACTTGATTGCGTTTCCAACAAGGTTGTTGATGATCTGCCGGACGCGCCCCGGATCTCCCAAGTAGAAAGTCTCCATATCCTCCGGAAAGCAGCAGCCAATTTGGATGCCTTGCTCGTCGGCCTTCACCCGGCAGATGGCGACCGTTTCCTCGACCGTTGCTTTTAGGTCGAACGGAACCTTCTCAATGGTCAACTTGCCGGCCTCAATTTTTGAAAAGTCCAGAATGTCGTTGACGAGCGACACGAGCGATGTCGCACAGCCCAGCAGCATCGAAGCGTCCTGTCTTTGCTCTTTTTCGAGCTTGCTGTCGAGCAGTGAGTTGGCGAGTCCGACAATGCCGTTCATCGGTGTACGGATCTCGTGGCTCATGTTCGCGAGAAACTCGCTTTTGGCCCTGGTGGCCTCACCCGCCCTGGTGACCGCGTGTTTCAGCTCCGCCTCCTCCTTCAGCTCTTTAGTAACGTCACGGATCACATATACTGTGCCGGACCGGCGCTGATCCCTACCGAATAGAGGCGCAGCGGAGAGCCGCACCGGCAGGTCGAAGCCGCTCTTGGTGTAGCAATAGGTCACCAGAGCCATGGTATCGTCCGCCTGGGTCCAGTCAGAGGCCTCCGGCAGCACCGCCGAAAGCGGCTGGGCGAGTAATTCCTCGTCGTCATATTCGAGAAGCTCTGATGTAGCGCGATTCACACGTTGAATCTGTCCGGTGGCGTCCACGACGATCAGCATTTCAGCCATGTTGGACAGGATGCCGTCGACGTACTCCTTGGACACGGTGCTGCTCTGAAGACCACGCGTCATCACCACAAAATCCCGGGTTAGCTCGCCAATCTCGTCGTGGGTCGTCTCCGAAAGACTTTTCTCGAGGAGGTCGAACTCGCCTCGGGCAACCCGATGGGTGAGGCGGGAAAGCGTACGGATCGGCCCGACGATTCCCTGACCCATGCGCCAAAGAAAGAGCAGGCTCAGACCAAAGGTTACGAGGCCTATCACCATCACGCGAGTCGAGTGGAACTGGGCATTGGCCGAAGCGAGTCTCAGCTGCGAGCTGACCACGCGTTCACGGTCCTCTTCGAGCGCTCGGATGTGGGACGCGGTTGCTTCTCTATGCCGCGAGAGGCGGCCGGCCAGTTCGCCGATGAGCGCATCGTCTTGGTCGGTGGGTTCGCCCAACTCCTGCGCGAGCAACATTTGCGTGATCTGTGCAGCCGAATCGTAGTAATCTCGAAAACTTGTTCTTACGCGCGTTGGTAGTTCCAACTCGTCATCGTCGATCAAGCGGGATAAGTCTTCGAGATCACCAAGAAAGAGATCATGCTGCTCCGCGGTCTGCTCGAGCATGGACTCGTCGCCAGTGAGAATGGCCAGCTCGAACTCGAAGTCGATGCGTCGAAACGTCGGAGCGAGCCCGCTGACAAGGGCTATCTGTTGTATGCCGGAGCTGGCGACGATCTCGACTTGCCGCTCGACGGTCGTAGCCGTCGCGCGCGCCGTCAAGATCATGACGAGCACGGCTAGTCCGACGCCTGCGATGAGCGCGCCGAACTTGATGGGTAGCGTTAAGCGCGGCATATCCTAAAGCGATCCTCGCGCGGCAGACCCCATTTGTTGGATTTGAAGCTTCCCGCCCGATCCGTATATCGGCAGAGAAAGCGGGATCTTTAGCGCGACTCTCCGGGGCCGGGATGGTGGATGGGACCGTCGATCGGGAAGTAGAATCGTTCGCCAGGAGGACTTCCCATGATGCTTACAAGCGATGGAGCAGCTTCACCGCGAGTTTCCCGACGACGATGAAGTGAGCACGTTCTACGCCGTTTCGCTGCTCAGCGGTGCGCGGGCCCTAGAGGACGACACCTTCCGCCTTTCGACGAAAGCCGGGACGATCGCGCTGAACGTGTTTCACCAGAATCCCAAGCACCCGGGCGCCGCTCACTATGTCATTCACTCTTTCGACGATCCGATTCACGCGCCCCTGGCGCTCCGCGCCGCGGACGCCTTTGCCGACATCGCGCCTGCCGTATCGCACGCCATCCACATGCCCACACACATCTTCATTCAGCACGGTATGTGGGGCAAAGTCGCTCATCAAAACGATCGCGCCCACGAAGTCGCCACCGAGCTTTGGGATTCGGGTGAAAGCATGGGCGCTATGTCCCACTCGCTCGATTGGGGTCAATATGGCTATCTCCAGTTGGGCGACTACGAGAAGGCCCGCTATGCGATAGCGCGCTTCGAGGAAATGGTCGCCATGGCACCGGCCTCGAAACCGGATCAACGCGCCAAATCGGGTCTTGCACGCAACCGCGCGCGCTACATCGTGGAGACCGAGGAGTGGAAGGTTCAGCCGATGCCGGAGAGCGCATCCGAGGAAGAGCTTCTGGCGAACGGGTTCAGCGCTGTCCGTACCGGCGATCTCGCCACTGCCAAGGAGCAGGCGAAGCGGCTTGCCGACAAAGTGCACGCGAGCAAAGCTGACACCGAAGACGGCCGGGGCAATCGCGTCATGCTCCACGAGGTCGAAGCGCTCATCACCCTCGCCGAGGGCCACGAGGATGACGCCGTGAAGCTACTTCGCCAAGCCACCGCGATCGAAGAGTCCATGCGCCCACCCGCCGGCGCTGCCAATCCCATCAAACCGTCTCATGAGCTGCTCGGCGAAGTGCTCCTCGAGGTCGGAAAACCCGTGGAAGCCGCGAAAGCCTTCGAGGCGTGCCTGCTTCGAACGCCGAATCGGGCGCGCTCGCTTCTCGGCTCGGCACGTGCTTACGCCGAATCGGGTGACCGCGTGAAGGCGGCCGAGCGCTACAGCAAGCTTCGCGAGATCTGGTCGGGACACCCGGAGCTCGAAGGCTACATGGAAGCGGAGCGCTTCTTGGCCTCGACCGACGATAGGTAAAAAAACTAACCGGCTCAACTCTATACGACGGCTCAGAGGAGGGGAAGCGTTTCACCTAGAGCTGAATCATGTCTATTGAAGCTGGTCGCAAACTCGCACACTACGAGGTCCTCGAGCTCATCGGCAAAGGCGGAATGGGCGAAGTTTACCGGGCGAAGGACTTGAAGCTCGGGCGGGATGTCGCGATCAAAGTGCTCCCCGAGAAGTTCTCCAAGGACACCGAACGACTGGCTCGATTCCAGCGAGAGGCGAAGGTACTCGCGTCGCTGAACCATCCTGGGATTGCGTCCATCCACGGCCTGGAGGAATTCGAGGGGACGCACTCGTCCTCGAATACGTGCCGGGGGAGACGCTGGCGGAGCGGATCTTACGTGGTCCGATTCCGATAGACGTAGCTCTCGACATTGCCGCCCAAATCGCCGTGGCACTGGAGGCTGCGCACGAGCACGGAGTCGTCCATCGAGATTTGAAGCCCGCCAACATCAAGATCACGCCTGACGGCATCGTGAAACTGCTGGACTTCGGGTTGGCGATGGCGTCTGCGGGCGATACGACCACCAGTGACCTGTCGGAGTCACCAACGATCACGTCGATCGGCACGCAGGCCGGCATGATCCTCGGCACGCCGGCCTACATGAGTCCGGAGCAGGCACGCGCGGGGCAGGTCGATAAGCGGACGGACATCTGGGCGTTCGGCTGTGTGCTGTACGAGATGTTGGCCGGCCAAGGGGCGTTCTCCGGCCAGTCGCTGTCCGACGTGCTGGCGGCGGTGCTCACGCGCGAGCCTGATTGGGCCGCGCTGCCCACGAGCACACCGTTTCTCATCCGGCGGTTTCTCCGTCACTGTCTTCAGAAGGAGCGTCGCAAGAGGATCCCCGACATCGGGGTTGCAACGATCGAGATCAACGATGCGTTGACGGCGGGGACGGCCGAACCCACCGCGGGGGTTGTCGTGGCGTCGCCGCGCGGCTGGCTGCCCTGGGTCGTCGCCGGCGTCATGACAGCTTCGACGGTCACCTTAGTGTTTTTCTGGCCGCGTCAGGTTGACGTTCCACGCCCCATCAGGCGTTTCGAAATACAGCCAAGTAGCTCGCCAGTCTATCCCTATCAACAGGCGGTCGTCTCACCGGACGGCACACGATTGGTGTACCCGTCCTCGACGCCTGAGGGGCGCGTGCTCCTGGTTCGTCGCTTCGATGAGCTTGTAGCTAGACATCATCGCCAGTGCCATTTTGGGTGGTCTGTGGCGAGTCTCCGGCGCAGGGGGAGAGCCTGAGCTCCTCACCACGCCTGACGAAGAGAATGGCGAACTTGACTGGCACTCCCCCCGATTCCTGCCGGGCGGTGAGGAGGTGCTCTTCACCCTCCACGATCAGAACCGCGAATTTCACATCGAGATCTTCTCACTGGCGACACGAGAACGGACGGTCTTGATCGAAGGAGCCTTCGATGGTCGATATGTTCCGACGGGACACATCGTGTATGGCCGGGAAAACAGTGTGCTGGCGGTACCGTTCGACCTTGCCCGGCTCGAGATCACCGGACCGTCGGTCCTGATGCTTCAGAACGTTTACAATTCGGCGATAAACGGTGCTGCGGCCTTCAGTGTCGGAGGGGACGGAACGCTCGTGTACGTTCCCGCGCCGTCTCTAAATGGACGGGCGCTGGTGTGGGTCAGCCGTGACGGTTCCGAGGAACCGCTGTCTTTGGAGCCGCAAGCATTTTCCGACCCACGCCTCTCGCCGCGCGGAGATCGCATTGCGGTGGCTGTGACTGACGGCGACAACCAGGACATCTGGGTGTACGACCTGAACAGCGACTCGCGGCGTCGGGTGACCTTCGAAGGACGGAATCTCAGGCCCGTTTGGTCGCCGGACGGCACGCGCGTGGCATTCGGCTCGAACCGCGCTGGAAAGAGCGACATCTACTCGAAGTCCGCCGATGGCGGCGGAACGGCGGAGCTCTTGTTGAGAAGCGGCCTCTGGACGCTGCCCGACTCCTGGGCCGCAAACGGGGATACCCTTACCTTCACGGAGGAGGAAGCGACGGAGGCGTCGCGCATCGATATGCTCCGTGTCCGCGAGGGTGGGTCACTACAGACTGTTCTCGAGCCTGGCGCTCGGGGAGCACAGTTCTCTCCTGACGGGCGTTTCATCGCCTACCAGGTGTCGGGGGAGATCCAGGTGCGGCCGTTTCCCCAGATGGACGAGAGTCGCTGGCAGTTGTCGACCGACGGCGGCAGTGAGCCGATCTGGGGGCGTGACGGACGAGAGCTGTTCTACCGCCGGGGAAACGCGATCATCGCTGTGCCGATCGTGACGGAGCCAACATTTCAGTTCGGAGCCCCCCGGGAGCTGTTCCGACGAGCCATCGCTTCCCAGTTATACTTTGACGGCACGGACCGAGGGGCACCCTTCGACGTCGCACCCGACGGCCGCTTTCTGATCGTCACGGAAAGCGAGGACGAGCTGGCGGTGCGACCGTTCTACGTGGTCGAGAACTGGTTCGAGGAGCTGAAGGCGCGGGTGCCGACTGGGCAGTAGTGTGCAGGCATACGAACACGAGCTTTGTGGACAACGGTCGGGGGAACGAGCTCCTCACGCCGCATTACCGCGCGCCCTGGAAACTACCAACGAGTTGACAAGTTCAGACCTCCTGATCTCGCCGATCGGCTTGTTTCCCCATAATCGTCGCGAATCAGCATCCTGCAAGGGTGTGAAGGATTTTACGCGTGAGACGATGCTCACCGCTTGACGTATCGGGGGAATTTGTAATGATCCCCTTTTGTCGACGAACCGGGTTCATTGCCACGAGCAATCCGTCAGGATTGGAGGAGGTCACCGCCAATGTCTCAGATGTTGTGACCGATTTTTCCTGATGGGTGCACGGAGATTGGGGTCGGGGCTGACGTTTGGAAAGAAGGATGGCCAGGTGACATATTTCCTTGGTGTGTTGCCTGTCTTCACGCACGATGAAGACGACATTCGAAGCTTCCGGATGCTCACGAGCCAGTTCTGCGAGAGCGGCATCGTGAAGCAGGTTGATATCGTCAAGGCCTTCGGAGTGCCTGCGGTCAGCGTGAAGCGGGCGGTGAAGTTGTACCAAGAGAAAGGGGTCTCGGGT
>Ga0114950_10004377_pt1 | contig 10979 bp, 8 predicted proteins | sample N075metaG_FD_83503 | JGI IMG/M metagenome (GOLD analysis project Ga0114950, IMG submission 83503) | Deep subsurface microbial communities from Kermadec Trench to uncover new lineages of life (NeLLi) - N075 metaG | ecosystem: Environmental > Aquatic > Marine > Ocean trench > Sediment | place... | reverse complement strand
CTTGAGGTTCTTGACTTCAAGCAGCATGGCTAGACGAACCGCCGCATCAGAGTCTTCGGGTCGAGTGCGTCGCGCAGACCATCTGCGAGCAGGCTGAAGGAAACGAGGGTCAGGGCCAGTAGTGCACCCGGGAAGAAGGCCACCCACCAGGCCACCAGCAGAGCATCTTGGCCGCCACTCACCATGTTGCCCCACGATGGTGTGGGCGGGCGAATGCCGAGTCCGAGGAAGGAGAGGCTGGCCTCGGCGCCAATCACGCCGGCGACCGACAGCGCCGCGCTCACCAGAACCGGAGACAGCGCGCTGGGAATGAGGTGCCGAACAATGACCAGGCGCGGTGGCAGACCGATGGCCCGCGCCGACTCCGCGAACTCCTGCTCTCTGAGTGAGAGGATCTCGGCGCGAATGTAACGCGCCGTTCCCGGCCAGGACGTCAATCCGAGAATCAGGACGAGCAATACGATGTTCGCTTCGAACACACCTACCAGCATCAGCATCAGGTAGAACGTGGGGAAGGCGATGACCACGTCCACCAATCGCATCAGGACAGAGTCCACGATGCCACCGAAGTAGGCTGCGATGGCTCCGTAGGAGGTCCCGATGACCTTCGAAAGCAGCATCGCGAGGAGACCGATGGACAGTGACACGCGAGCGCCATAGAGGGCTCGCGAAAACAGATCACGGCCGAACTCGTCGGTTCCGAAGGGGTGAGCAAGGGAAGGGGACAGATACCTGGTCTCCAGCACGTTCTCCATCGTCGATGGGTCCTGGAGCGTAATCAGTGGCGCCAGAATCGCCAGGACGTAGAGAAGGAAGATGACGTAGACGGATCCGACCGCGAGTATGTTGACCCGGAACCGACGCGACGCAACACGCCACGGACTCTTGCCGGCAAGCGGACCGTCACCTCCCTCGAGCAGTCGTCGAACATCCCACAGGGAATACGAGGCCACCGCAAGCAGCGATCCGATCAGGAACACTACCGCCAACCACTCGTCGATCGCTCGTGAGCCAAGTGCCTCAGCGATGCGCTCCGACCGCCAGATCATCAGCGCCACCGCACCCGCTGCGTAGGCGAGGAGATGCGCTCCTTTGACCCGCCTTGCCAAGGCCAGATGGCCGACACCGGGAACGATCGCCAGCCACGGCGCCAACCGCACTCTAGACTCGCTTCTTGCCATCGTAAGAGACTCGCGGATCCACCCAGGCGTAGGTAATGTCGGCAAGGAGGTTGCCGAAAACGGTCAGGACAGCAGCGATCAACGTCGTCGCCATGATCAAGGGATAGTCGCGCCCGGCCACGGCGCTGACAGCCAAGCGCCCCATGCCAGGCCACGCGAAGATCGTTTCGATGATGGTGGCGCCGCCCAGCAGGAAGGGGAGCGACAGCCCATAGATCGTCACGATGGGGATCAACGCGTTGCGGAGCGCATGCTTCAGAATGACGACACGCTCCGTGAATCCGCGAGCACGGGCGGCAATCACGTACTCTTCGCTCAGCACCTCCAGGAGTTTGTTGCGCATGTAGCGTGCGGTTCCGGCAGCCGACGCGATGCCCATTACGAACACCGGCAGCGCCAGGTGCCACAAGCGGTCCCCCACCTTGCCCCAGAGGGGGAGGAATTCGTAGTCCATCGACCGCGTCTGCGACGTCGGGAACCAGCCGAGATGGACGGAAAACACCAGCACCATCATCAACGCCAGCCAAAACCCGGGGATCGCGTAGATGATCAGCGAGCCCAAGGTGACAGCCTTGTCCCAAAGGGAGTACTGCTTGACGGCAGAAACGATGCCGAGCGTGATGCCGAGCAGTGCATCGAACAGCACCGCGAGAAGCGTGAGTTGCAGCGTGTAGGGAATCGCCTCGGCGAGCAGGTCTCTCACCGGTCGCCGGTGACGGAACGACTCGCCGAAGTCGCCGCGCACTACGTTCCAGAGCCATCGACCGTACTGAACATGAATCGGCTGGTCGAGTCCGTACTTCTGGCGCAGCAACTCGATGACCTCCGGATCCACCTGCCGCTGACGCTGCGGTTCGAGATACATGTCCAGCGGATCGCCAGGCGCCAGCTGCACCACGAAGAACGTCGCGGTGGCGATCCCGAAGAGCAGCGGCACCGCGATGAGGAGGCGCTTGAGAAGGTGTCGGGCCAAGCTCAGAGTCTAGTCGATAACCCGCGCCGAGCCCCTAGGATGCAAAGAGTTAGACGGAGAGTAACTCTCACAATGGCAGGAGTTTAGGCCAACCCGAGGAGCGATTCAGATGCAACTCCTACGGATTGGGTACACTGTCTTCGTCTTCCACCGACCCAGACGAGGAGAAGCCCATGCGTCTACTGAACCTCGGTTGTCTCGCCCTGCTCGCCGCCGCGACCTCCGCGACGTTTGCCGAGTCGGACATACAGCGCCGGTCCGACGGCAAGCCCGACCTCTCCGGCACCTACGACATCGCCAGCCTGACTCCGATGCAGCGCTCCCAGGAGATCGGTGAGCGTAGGTTCCTGACGGCGCAAGAAGCCGCTGCGATCGCCCGCATGAAGGAGGAGTACTACCAGAGCGACAACGCGCCCAGCGACCCCGATCGGGGCGCGCCCGAGCAAGGTGGAACGACGGTCTACGACCCCCGCCTCACTGGGGCGGCAGGTGGCACGGGCGGCTACAACGCCTTCTGGCTCGACCCCGGCAGCCACGCCTTCACGATCGATGGCAAGCACCCTTCCTCGATCATCATCGATCCCCCGAACGGCCGCCTCCCGGAGAGGACCGAAGCCGGTAAAGCCCGAGTCGCGGCAGCGAGGCCCTACACCTTCAAGAACACCGGAACGGCCTGGTGGCTCAACAACGAGGCCGGCCCCTACGACGACCCCGAATCGATCGCTCTCGGCGAGCGCTGCCTCATCAGCCGGGGCGCGGTCGTACCGGCGACCCCTAGCCTCTACAACAACTACAAGAGCATCGTGCACACCGATGACTACGTGCTGATCAATATCGAGTGGATGCACGACGTGCGGGTCATCCACCTGAATCAGGAGCACGATCCGAGCTTGCCGCCGAAGTGGACCGGTCACAGCGTCGGCCACTGGGAGGGCGACACCCTGGTCGTCGATACCCGGAACTTCGTCTCCAAGCGCGGCGACGTGTTTGTCTGGCCCGAGGGATTTCGGGTCGTCGAGCGCTTCTCGCGGACCGACGCCAACACGCTGCTCTACAACTTCACCGTGCACAATCCCGAATACACGGCTCCGTACACCGGAGAGCTGCCGTGGCCGGCCTCGAAGGAGCGCCTCTACGAGTACGCCTGCCACGAGGGCAACTACTCGATGGGCGGGATCCTGCGTGGAGCCCGTCTGCTCGAGTCAGAGGAGATCGCGCGCAGGAGCAGTACCAGCGGAGGCCAATAGGCACCCCCCTTCAGTCAACTTGGAGACCGAGGCCGCCCGGGAGAGGATCGCGGGTATCCGCCGCTACCGACCCCTTCTTGAAGGCTAGACTGCGGCAATGAACCTCAGCGATAGAGAGCTGGGAATGGATCGATCCATCTCGCGGCGCGATTTCCTCAATGGCGCCGCCGCGGTGACGGCCGTCGCCGCCATCCCTGGCGGGATACTTGCCGGCCCCAGCGAGGCGGCAGAGGCAGCGACCGTTGGCTACCCTCCCGGCCGCACCGGGCTCCGCGGAAGCCATCCCGGCTCCTATGAGGTGGCCCACAGACTAGCGCGGCAGCGGCGACCGGATTGGGGCCGGGTTCGCGATGCGGAGTCTGATGTCTACGATCTGGTCGTGGTTGGCGCTGGCATCAGTGGATTGTCGGCCGCCCATTTCTATCGCAAGGAACATCCCGATGCTCGCATACTGATCCTCGACAATCACGATGACTTCGGCGGTCACGCAAAGCGCAATGAATTCGAGCTCGACGGGCGCACGATCCTCAGCTACGCCGGCAGCCAGACGCTCGAAAATCCGAGCAGCTACAGTGGGATCACCCAGGGCCTGCTGCAAGACCTCGGCATCGACACCAAGAGATTCGAAACTGCCTACGATCAGGAGTTCTATCGCCGCAACGGTCTGGCGGGCGCCACGTACTTCGACTGCGAAACCTTTGGCAGCGATCGGCTGGTTGGCTACCCGCTGATCGACTACACGCTGTTTCTGCCTCTCGCTGCTTCTTCCCTGGACGTGAGGGACGCGGCGGCTGAGCTACCGAGACTTTCTCGAGCGGCACATGGGAGTCACAGACGAGGAAGTCTTCGCGGTCTATCAGGGATTGATAGCCGATTCTACGGCCAGCATCGAAGCCTCTTCCGCACTAGGCCTCATGAGCTACACCGGTTTCCCGGGACTGCAGGCGACGGCTCTGACCGACTACAACGACGAGGAAGAGCCCTACATTTCTCCCAGTCGGTCAGGGCGAGGCTCTCGCTCTTGCTGTCAAGGCCCCTATCGTCTACACGAACGTATTGCTCGACAACTGGCGAGCGTGGAAGAAACTGGGCATCGGGTTCTTCGCGTCTCCCGGGGCCTACTACGCAGTTTCGATGCTCGACATCCCGGTCAGTATGGGTGGTTACACGTTTTCGCAGAATCCGGAGGAACCGATCATCGTGCACATGGAGCGTTTCGCCGTAGGAGATGACCCGAAAGCGACGCGCAGAGAACAACGACTCGCGGGCCGTCGCGAGTTGTTTGCCACATCCTTCGAGACCCTCGAGCGGGAAACGCGCAAACAACTTGCCGGTGCACTTGCAGGTGGCGGATTCGATCCGGCTGCAGACATTGCCGCTATCACCGTGAATCGCTGGGGACACGGCTATTCCTACAGGTACAGCTCGCTCTACGACTCGGGATACGACGGAGATCAGGCTCCACACATTGCCGGTCGCCAGCGACTCGGACGAATCACCATTGCGAATTGCGACGCAGGCGCAAGCGCCAGCGTCGAAGCGGCCATTGACCAGGCGTACCGCGCAATCGCAGAAATAGGCTCAGACACTGTGTAGTAGTTGGCGCTGCGAACGCCCGGCCCGGCTTCGAACGAGGAGCTGCTCCCGGACCGCTCGATGCGCTTCGTCGATGGCTGAGCAGGTATGCTTCGAGGCAGCGGCATCGGAGTTGGCCCGATACGATGCTGTTCCTTCTTCGGGCGTCCAGGCGCGCAAGGCACCCTGGTCATGCGCAGAAGAGATCGTTGACCCAGAACAGGAGATCTCCATGTCGGAATCGAAAGCAGACAAGGGCCTCGCTACCATCCGACGGCTGTTCGGCGATGCCGCCGGTGGCACGGCCATGCCGGACACCCTGCGCCGTCACACCCTCGAACACCTCTTCGGCGACGTCTGGCAGGGCGAAGACCTCGCCATCGAGGAGCGGTCGCTGGTGACCTGTGCCGTCCTCATCGCCCTTGCCCGCGAGCCGGAGCAGCGGATCCACTTTATCGGGGCACGCAACCTCGGCATCCCTCGCGCCAAGATCGAGGCACTGATCGACCACATCGCGCACTACGCCGGCTGGCCGGTAGCGGTTGGAGCCTGTCGCTCCCTCGAAGAGGTGTGGCCGTTGGAGGGAGCGCCGGACTCCTAACCCGGCGGGGGATACGGATGACCCGTGCCCTGGCTGCGTTGCTAGAGTACGATCACCCGCTGATTGAGCTTCTGGTCCGTCGCCATCTCGGTCTCGGCCCGGCGGGCGCTCGAGGAGGATGAGGCGATGAGCAGAAGACTTGTTTGGACCGTGGCGCTCGCCACCGTGATGGCGTGCCAGGGCGCGGACCCACCGAGCGAGGACGCATCGGAAGCCGAACAGACGTCCGAGGCACGGCTCGAGCAGGCGCGGGCGATCCACGAACGCGTGTTGGTCCTCGACGCGCACGCGGACATCGAGCTGCCAGACGCGCCTTCCCCGTACGTGGGCGAGGACGGGCTGTCGCAAGTCGCCCCGGCCAAGCTTCACGCGGGCGGCGTCGATGCCGTCGTCATGTCCGTCGCCGTCGGACCCGGGCCCCGAACCCCGGAAGGCTACGCAGAAGCCCGAGCGAGGGCGGACAAGGAGATCGCGGCCGTGCTGGCGCTGGCTGCCGACCCGGCAAACCTGGCGGTCGTCGCCCGATCGGCGGACGAGATCGTAGACGCCCACGAGGCGGGCAAGGCTGCGCTCGTCCTCGGACTCCAGAACGCCCGCATCCTCGGGTCGGACGTCTCTGCGCTCGACGAGTTCTATGAAGCCGGTGTACGGGTGTTCGCCCTCACTCACATGGGTCACAACGACTTCGCCGACTCCTCGCGGCCCGTCTTCGACAGCGCGACGGGTACTCACGAAGCGGAGGAGCATGGAGGGCTGTCCGAGCTGGGCATCGCCGCCATTGCGCGAATCAACGCCCTCGGCGGCGTCGTCGATGTGACACAGCTTTCCCGACCGGCCGTGTTGCAGGTGCTCGACATCTCGACAGTGGCGGTGATTGCCAGCCATTCCAACGCGAGGCAGCTCACGGAGGCCACTCGCAACCTGAGCGACGAGGAGATCGATCGCATCGGCGAGGCCGGTGGCGTCGTCCACCTCGTGCCCTTTCGCGGCTACCTCTTCGACTCTTCCGATCGCTCGTTGGACGAGAGGATCCGGGCAGCACGGAAAGCGGCCGGCGTCCTGGAGGACTACCTCTATCCATTCGAGCTGTACTGGGAGATCGCCGACCCCGGCGCTCGCGCGGCCTTCACGCAATCGATCAGCGAGCTCCTCGGGCCCGGTAGCGTGGACTCGATGCTCGACCATCTGGACTACGTCGTCGAGCGAATCGGCGTCGACCACGTGGGCATCGGAACGGATTTCAACCACGGAGGCGGCGTCGAGGGCTTCGCGGATGCCAGCGAGGCCCTGAACGTGACCGTCGGCCTGCTCGAGCGCGGCTACGGCGAGGCCGAGATCGCCAAGATCTGGGGCGGAAACTTCCTCCGTGTCCTCCGCGCGGCGGAGCTCGCGAGGACTGCTACGGAGTAGAGGGCCACTCTCTCCGGGAGCATCTCAAGTCCATCGGGAGCCTAGCCCACCAGACGTATACGCGCCCTCGCCGTCAAACGCGTTGGGGACGTACATGGCTAGCGGGATTCGACGACACGAAGCACGATCTCCCCGACCACGTCTCGGAGCTTCACCGCGCCTCGGTGTCCTCGTTTTCCTCCTCGCCGGACTCTTCCTCGGCCTCTTCTTCGGCTCGCGGTTGCCAGAAGTCGGGATTGGCCTGCCCGCTGGCGGCAAGCTCACTGTGGTACAGCAACGAGTTGAACAGGAGTCTGAACGTGCCGAACGGCTGGGCGCGCCATTGGGGGCGTAGTCCGAAGAGCAAGACGTGACCCTCGCCGTGGAAGACGTCGAGTGCGGCCGCGTGCCCGTGCAGATGCTCTTCGCCGAGAAGATAGCCCGAAAGCAGAGGTGAGCCGGCATCGGCGTACTTTGCCAGCGCCGTGCCCTCGAAGTCGGCGGTCGTCGTGAAGACCGGGCTGTTCGTGACGGTGATCTTGGCGCGCTCGGGCATCCCGGCCAGGACTGGATGCGACAGATCCACGAGCACCTCGAGAATCGAGCCACTGGAGAAGAACTCGCTCCTCTCGAGCTCTGCGACGGCGTTGCGCACCGGCAGATGAAGCTCGTCGATGGCAAAGAGCGTACTGCGGTTCAAGCAGACGAGAGTGCCACCGGCACGGACGAACTGGTCGATCGCGCGAACCCCTTCGGCGCCGATACCTCCCGTATACCGCTTCGGCATGGAGCCGATCGCGGCGCCATCGACGATGCTCCGCCGGCCGATGTCGGCGAGCACGATCACGTCATAGCGCTCGCCCAGATTGCCGGCCACGACATCGGCGTTGCGCAAGCTCGTCGGAGTGAAGCCGTACTGCTCCAGTAGCCATCGCGTCCAGCCTTCGTCGATGCTCGGCTGCCAGGGTCGATAGAGCCCGATGCGAGTCTTGCGGATCGGAATTCCTGCACTTCCGGCGTTGCGCCCGGCTGCGGTGCGCTCGGCCTGCAACGCCAGATCCGCAACCAGCGCCTCGATCGACGACGCATCGAGCCCGCTGATCTCGTAGGCGCCGCCGCGGGCATCGGTGGCAGGTGAATAGCGTACGGTGCCACCGGTCTCCAGCGCGGTGTTCAGGGCTCGAAAGGTGTTGTTCTGAGCTGGATCGAGGCGCAGCACCGAACCGCTGCCTCGCGTCCGGCCGGCTTTCGGAACGATGGCCTTCGCGATCGGGTTCGTATCGAAACCGACGCCGGGAACGCTGTCGAAGGGGGCCGCGTCACCGGGCGTGTCCCAGGGCGTCGCCGTCGCGGTAAGGGGCGCCATGACGTCTCGCAGCGCGGTGGTGAGCGGCGAGCCGGCGGCAACGACTCGCACGTCCATCTGGTAAGGCAGTGTCCAACCGGCATGGTCGTAGGGAAGGTCGGGAGGCCCGTCCGGGTACTGACGGAGATCCGGGTAGCGCTGCACGGAAAGCAGCGCCTGAGCGAAGCCGCCCGTCGACTGGTCCATCGCCACGACCCAGGTGCCCGCTTTGTAGGAATGACGCTCGAACTCGACGTCCTCGGTGAGTTGGTGAACGGCGACACTCTGGAAAGCCAACCGCCGCAACATCTCGACCGCGGCCACCGGATCGCGTTGATCCTGCGGCACGAAGTAGGCATAGGGCGGCCCCTCTCGATAGGCCGCAATCGTGTCGCGCGCGGCCTGGTAGCGGTTGTAGAGGATCTGCTCGCGAAACTTGGCCGCGATATCGAGAGTGGCGGTCGATGTCGTCAGCATGTACTCGACCGAGTCGCGCAAACGCCACCAGCCGCCGCGCCACAGACTCGCGTGCAGGGTGCCCGGCTGCAGTGCCCGATCCGCCTCGGGGAAGTCGGCCACGGTGTAGAACCGCGGCGTGGGCGAAGCGTGCAAGCCCGTCTCACTGAACATGACGACGATGTTGTGAAAGAAGTTGATGAAATCGATGTAGCCGGGATACCAGGCGTCGTAGACCTCTCCCCGGTGGTCGGCGCCGGGCAGTCCGCGGGCGTCGAGCGCCGCGGCCGCCGCGGTACCCATCAGATTGACCATGCGGTTCATCAACGGGTGCACGCTGGGGAAAATCGGATCGCTGTAGGGCGGCAGCCAGATGGTCGAAGGAAAGGTCGAGGTCATGTGGTGGCTGTAGATGACCTGCGGCTCCCACTCGCGCTCGACCCGAATGGCCACCCGCGACTCGATCATGTTGATCCCGTAGCCGTCGCGATTGTTGTCGTGGCCGACGTACTTCTGGTAGAGCCACGGCAAGCGCGAGGTCTCGAACGGTGTTCCGAGGTTCTCTGCGTACCACGCGGCCACCATGTTCTGACCATCCGGGTTGATCGAAGGCCACAGCAGCAGGACGACGTTGTCGAGAATCGCTCGTGCCGTGGAGCCGTCCTTCTCCGTCACGAGGTCGTAGGCGAGCTGGATCGTGTGTTGGGCGTGCGCCGTTTCGGTGGCGTGCAGGCCGCCATCGATGGCCACGATCACTGTGCTCTTCGCCGCCAGCTGCCGCGCTTCGACTTCGTCGAGACCGACCGGATGGGCGAGTCGTAGCGAGATCTCCCGAATGCGCTCTACCCGGGCCAGATTCTCGGCCGACGAGATCAGAGCGATGTACCAGTCGCGGCCCTCGGAGGTCTTACCGATACGACGGAGCTCGACCCGATCGCTGGCGGCGGCGAGTGCCTGGAAGTACTCGATCGACTGGTCGTACGAAGCCAGCTTGAAGTCGTCGCCAACCCGGAATCCGAGCACCGACTCTGGCGTCGGAATGCCCTCGGCAGCCGCTCTCTCCGTCGGCTGCGCGCCAACGACCGCGACGCCTCCGAGGAGAACCACGCTGACCAGCGACGCGACTCCACACCACCTCTTTATCTTCAGGATCGACGGCACGCGGCTACCTCCTCTCGAGGAATCTTCAGACATGGACTCGGGGACACTACCGCGACGGGCGCCGCCGATACACCACCACAGGAGGGCATCGTTCGGAATCCCGGGGGATGAGATATATTGCGGGCAGCATTTTGGACAACGTCGCAGGCGTCGCCTGCGGGAACGCTGCCACAACCGGAGGCTATGTTTCTCATGGCTAGCACTGCACGACCCTTCGTGACGACTCTCGCAGCCACCGCGGTGCTGCTCGGAGCGCCGTTGGCGATCAACGCCCACCATGCGTTCTCCTCGGAGTTCGATGCCAACAAGCCGTTCACGATCCAGGGTACGGTGGTCAAGATCGAATGGGTCAATCCCCACAGTTGGATTCACGTGGACGTGGTCCAGGAGGACGGCACCACCGTTCCATGGATGATGGAGGGCGGCACGCCGAACGCGCTGCTGCGCCGCGGAATCACCCGCACGGTGCTCACCGTCGGGTCCGAAGTGATCGTCAGGGGTTACCAGAGCAAGGACCCTGACTGCATTCCGAAGTGCCGGGGTAGCGGCCGCGACATCACCTTCGCGAACGGGCGGCAGCTGTTCATGGGCTCTTCCGGCACCGGCGCACCGAGAGACGGTTCCGATCCGACCGAAGGCGGCGGCGAGCAGTCGCTGCCGGACAACTAGGCGAGACCATCATGGGGAAGCGATCAGCGATTTCGGGCATCGTACTCTGCGGGCTGTTGCTGGCGACGACCGCGTTGCTCGGCCAAGCGGCCGCGGACGAAAACCCCACGAAGCCCGATCTGAACGGGCTCTGGCAAGCGCTCGGTACTGCTCACTGGAATCTGGAAGGCGGCCACGCGGTGAGGGGGCCGGCAACCGTTGTTCTGGGCGCGCTGGGAGCGATTCCAGCAGGTCACAGCTACGTCGAGGGTGGGACCATTCCCTACACCGACGAGGCGCTGGCCAAGCGTGAAGAGTACCGGTCTGAGTGGAACCTCTGGGATCCAGTGGTGAAGTGCTTCATTCCGGGCTTCCCACGCCAGACCTACATGCCGCTGCCGTT
>Ga0114950_10004376_pt1 | contig 10979 bp, 7 predicted proteins | sample N075metaG_FD_83503 | JGI IMG/M metagenome (GOLD analysis project Ga0114950, IMG submission 83503) | Deep subsurface microbial communities from Kermadec Trench to uncover new lineages of life (NeLLi) - N075 metaG | ecosystem: Environmental > Aquatic > Marine > Ocean trench > Sediment | place... | reverse complement strand
TGGTTAAAGCGCGCAAATTTGCCTGACTAGCGACTGCGTTCGCGGGATTGAGTGCGGCACTGCGATATACTGGCCGGCCGCTGGTGACAGACGCGGCGGCGCTCGGCATCGCATCGTTACAACTCGCCTTCAGTGATCATGCGACACCGGCGGTCTTGCTTTGTTGGGACGCGAATGCGCGCGATGCCGCATGGCTGAACCTGTTCCTGGATTTTCCCTAATCTGGTGCTATATGTGGCGATCGTGTCGCTCCGGTGCCGGGTTGCGGCATTAACGTCCAGCCATAGGTGGTCTCAAATCGGTGCCATTCTCGCGTCCGCCCGGTCCTACCTGCTAACGATTGGGGCAAATATCGTGCTCCGGCACCGCATAGATCTTTGACAAGTCAGGGTGTTACGACTTGCGATCAACTTCACGCCTCATATCCGCGACGACGTCACTTGGCGAACGGCGTCGACGCGGTCCCGCTACTGCCTCGCCAAAATGCGGCCACAGCCCTTGACGTACGTTTTCCGGCAGCACGTTCTCCAGATACTCGAGCGCCGTTCCGCGTAGGTTACGATCCGAACTCAACACCGCGTGGCGCGATAGCATCAAGGCATCCCGATCCAAAACCAGGCTCAACAGCGTGAAGACGTGCTCCATGGAGTAATCGATGCGCGGGTCACCCACATACGCCGCCAATGCAGTATCCGCTGATACACTAATATCTGTTTCCAAATCGCGCGATTTCCATACCGCGCGATCGACCGACACCTCGCGCTCAACGGCGTCAAATACATCTGCGGCCACGATCACCATGTGCGCATCGCGCTCATTCATCCGTGCCAGCGCCCGTGCACAACTGTAACGCACATTGAACTCCTCATCGTGCAACCCGCCAAACAACCCGTCGACCGCCCGTGGGTTATGCGTTACCTCGAGGACGCTCGGGATCCGCTGACGTGCAAGTAGCGGCATATCGGGATCGAGTAATGCATCAGCCAATGCGCCGATCGTTTGCGGTGCTTTCCAGCGTAATTCCATGCGGATATCTTCAGCGACCTCGTCGTTAGCAAGTAGCGGAATCAGGTAGGGAACGAGACGCATGTCGAGTATCGGGCGTGACAGGCAACGACGGATCCGGGCGCTGCGACCCGACATCAAATCCGCGACAGCGGCGCTGGCTTCGTGCAGAACCGCCGGATCGATATCGTCGGTGGCGACGGCCACGACGGCGATGTCATCACCGCTTATCGGTGGCTCAACGGCACCACGTTCCTGTTTCATCTGGCGGATCTTGGTCATTAGGATTTCACGTTCCATGGGCCCGGACGCCTCTGCCAGGGTGTGTCGCGTCGTCGCATCGATCACCTCATCAACGCTCAACGAAATCGCCCCGTCACGCAAACTTGTCGCCAACTGATCGACGTAGCCCAAATAGAGCCGACGTACAATCGCTATCGTTATCAAAGCAACGAATATCGCGATGCCGATTATTACGGTGGCTGGTAATGCCGGTGAGATCGCCAGCAACAGCAGTAGTAGTCCGCTGCCGAGGACATCACCTAGGCGATCTGAAGCAACGTCGATGATGGTCTTAGTCGGTCGTTTAATCAGTGGTGGCAACGGCGTATAAAGCAATTCAAAGGCGGAACGGAAAAATGAATTGGTGAAGATCACCTGACCGGCCCGCAGTACAACGATCGACCAGAGTTTGACCGCGGTGACGATGCTCAATATCCCGATCCCGAACGCGACCGCCGGCATCACGGCGAGTGTGATGCCGATGCCGTAACGCTTTAACAGGCGCGGACCCAACGCCGACTGGATCAGAAACGTTACGACGCCAACCGCGGCATAAAATTGGCCGAAAAAGACCAACAAGTCTTCGCCGCTGCTGAGCCTCGCGGCGGCGGCCGACTTGAAGGCATAATCCAACAGCGCCGCCATGACGGCAACCAGGACCATAAGCAAACCCATCAGCTGGAGATAACGGTTTGTTACAAGTAGTTGTAATCCTGATTGCATCGTCGGGTTGATCTCAGATTTCGCGCCGCGCCGCGGCTCCCCAATCGCTCTGACGGTTAGAAAACAGGCGAAATGGAGCCCCGCGAGAACCAAGAGCATCGATCGTACCCCGAGTGTCTCCGCCACCCGGCCAACGAGTAGTCCACCGAGTACGCCACCCAAAGTAGCGGCCGCAGCGACCCGTGCGATCGTGTGCTTGGCGGTGTGCGGGTCAAACCGTTCATTCACCACCGACCAGAATCCACTGATCAACACCGCGCCAAAAATGGCCATCTGCAGGTAGAGTAAAATTGCAACTTTCGCCGGCGCCGTTCCATATAGCCACCAATTTCCGATAAATAGGAAGGTGCTGAAACCAAACGCCGCCGGGATCGCCCGCGATGGTCCGTAATTAACCAACAGGCGCGACATCATAATGACCGTGACCATCGACAGGATCGCGGCGGTGATAACGATCTTTGGCAGATCGGTTACTTCGTAGTGAGACAAAAAAACGGCGTCGCGCGTCGCCTTACCGGCGACCTGATGCGCGATCATCAAAGTTGCCGATACAAGCGCAAATCTTGTTGCGGTCCCGGTTTGGTGCCCGTCTCGAATCATTGCTCAGGTGGCCACCGTGATCTGCTGATACGATTGCGATAGCAAACCAATCATCATCATCCAAATCGCGCAGATGCCGAAGGTCAAAAAAGACAGCTCGCCGATGTCGAGTCGAACCGGCAGCCATTGCGTCGCTAGCAATATCAAACCGGACCCAAGTACCTTGAATACGCGATAACCCAGCATATCAATCCAGGCCTTGGCCTGATAGATCAGGACCGGGTCGAGCGGAATGTACAGCTGCTCCTTCGATGCGCGATTAATCGAATAGGACAATCCCCGGTCGCTGATTTTCATTACCGCCGCCGCCACCAGGGTCGATTGCAGATAGAACCCAAACGAACACACCGCCAGCATCAACGGCTGGACCACGAGCCCGGCGAAAAGTCCGAGATAACGATGGATGATCGGCGTCACCATTAGATTGATTGCAACTGAAACGAGCCCCATTACGCCGAGGAATCGACCAATGAAGGCGGTACGCTCGTCCAGCCCCATTCCTGCTTGCTCGATCATAGTGATGAACTGATATTCAACCACCGGCTGTGCCAGTTGCGACAAGCACAATACGATAGCAATTAGGATCAAATAGCGATTATTGACTAGCGCGCGCCAATCTGGTTTTTCTTCACGCGCCGCCGTCTGTGACTTTATTTCCGCGTACATGGCTGCGCGCCACATCAGGACATTGAGCAAAAAGGTCACGAGCAGCAAAAAGGCGCACGCATAGAGCAAATCAGGTGTCTTGAGCGGAGTGTGCTCAATCAAAAAGCCGGCGATAAATCCGCCGACGACGCCACCCAGAAGACCGCCGGTACCGACAAACCAGAAACTCCGTTGACCCGCGGACGTATCGTTGATGGAATTAGTCAGACTCCAAAACTGCTCCACCAAAACGACGCTGAATATATCGACAAATATATAGAATGCGACCGCGGTGACGGTATTGTGCTGATCAACGACGGCGCGAAAGACGACCAGTATGCCCGCGAACAGCAGTAGCGATCCGAACACGATGCGGGCGCGGCTGTAGCGTTCGACCAGACGATGGTAAAAACCGATCAATACCGTTAGTACGATCGCCGAATATACCCACGCGTAGGGAAACCAGCCGGATCCGCCAATTTCGAGGAGTATCGAACGGGAAGCGACCTTGACTTGGGTATAAGCCAGTATAATCAGGAAAAAATAGGCGAACAGGGCAAGGGAACGGCTAACCAGCAGCGAGCGCGGTACTCCTACGGTGGATGTATCACTCGTGGGGGAAATCATGGGAAACCTGAATGTTATTGCCTATGTCGGCGACCTAGTGATAGAGTTCCGCTCTTATGGGGGATCACCGTAGCATAATTGCGATTGCTTTCGGCCTGCTGGTCGGCGGACTGGTGTCGGCCGATGGCTTGGACGACCAGCCGCTGCTGCGCGAGAGCTTTGACGCAGATCTCCAAGCGACCGTCGAGAACCGCATCGCAGGACTCGGCCTCACCGGCGCCACCGAGCGCCGCGATCTCTGTCTCACATTGGTCGACATCACCGATCCGCAGGAGCCACGCGTGGCCGCCATTAACGGCGACCACATGATGTACGCCGCGAGCCTACCGAAAATTGCAATTCTCCTCAGCGCGTTCGTCGAAATTGAGCGCGGGCGCCTCATCTTGGACGAATCGACTTCGACCTCCCTGACCCGGATGATTCGCATGTCGTCCAATTTTGACGCGACGCGGATGTTGAATCAGATCGGCAAACACCGGGTTAACCAGATTTTGCAATCCGAACGTTTCCGCTTATACGACCCACTGGTCAATGGCGGACTGTGGGTCGGCAAAGAATATGCCACGGGCAGCGCCTTTCAACGTGATCCATTGCACAATATCTCCCACGGCGCAACGGCGCTGCAGACCGCGCGCTTTTATTACTTGCTCGAAACTGGCCAATTAGTCAATCCCCGACTGTCGCGGATCATGAAGGAGATGCTGTCGAATCCCGGCATCGAGCACAAATTCGTTAAGGGCTTAGCCGGTCGCGGCGGGATCAAGATCTACCGCAAGTCCGGTACCTGGCGGGACTGGCACGCGGACAGCGCTATTATTGAGGCGCCGGGCGGTTACCGCTATATCCTCGTGGCGCTGGCGAACGATAACCGCGGTGGTCAATGGCTGGCGCGTATCGCGTCATCACTGCACAATCTCGTTGTACCGACCAGACTTGCCTCAGCTCATTAGTCGCTGATATCGGCACAAACGGATCCACGTTTATGTTCTAGGGAACCTCAAGTGGGTCGTAACGCTAAGCCGCACTATTTTGCGGGCGCGATCTGGCCTTAGAGGGCAAGCAACGTCAGTGTCGGCGTATTTAACCGCGGATCTGAATTAAACCCGCGCACCAGCAGAATAAATTCACCGGCATCTGCGAGCTTGAGTTCAGTTGCCACACGCCGCGCTACCGCGGTGGGATTCTCGCTTCCCGCCTGTGCGTCCAGATGCGGAACCACGCCCCACATGAGACTCATACGCCGACACGTCCTTGGATCCGGTGAAATGGCAATAACCGGTGCAGCGGGGCGTGCGGCGCTGATCGTGGCGGCAGTCATTCCGCGAGTCGAAATGACGAGAACAGCGAGCGCGCCGGTATCGGCGACCAGCTTTGCGGCGGCATCGGCAATCGCATCACCGAACGGCACCGGCCGCCCCGGCGACGACACATTCCCCGGCTTAACCCGATCGTCAAACTGCCAGTGATAACTCTCTCGTTGCCGCGCTATGCGGTCCATCATTTCGACGACCCGCACCGGATCGTGGCCAACGGCGGTTTCACCCGAAAGCATCACCGCGTCGGTGCCGCTGGCGACGGCGTGGGATACGTCGGTGACCTCAGCACGCGTCGGACGTGTATTGGTGATCATCGATTCAAGCATCTGGGTCGCGACGATGACCGGTTTGTTCGCGGCCAACGCACGGTCGATCAACTGGTGTTGCGCCAATGGCACTTGTTCAGGATTCAATTCGACCCCTAAGTCGCCTCGTGCAACCATAATTCCGTCCGCCGCTGCGATGATCGCAGTGCTATTTTCGAGCGCCTCCGGCTTCTCGATCTTGGCGATGATCATCGGTTTTGCTGCCGCTGAGCTTATGAGATCTTGCAGTGATTCAATGTCCGCGGCCGACCGCACGAATGACAGGGCAAGGAAATCGGCCTCCTCTTCGAGCGCAAATTCTACGTCTTTGCGGTCCTTCGCGGTCAGCGACGGCGCTGACACCGCGACACCAGGAAGGTTGATGCCTTGGTGGTCACCGACCGCTCCACCGGCGAGTACCACGCACTCGACGTCTGGCCCGGAAACATTAGTCACTTGGAGCTCAACGGCCCCATCATTGAGCAGTATGCGATTTCCGGGACGCACATCACTGGGCAAGGCGGCGTACTGCGACGGGATGGTATGCGCGTCTCCAACTACGTCGCGCGTAGTAACGATAACCGTTGCACCAGTAATGACCTTCACCGTGCCGGCCACGAATTTACCGGTACGGATCTTTGGTCCGCACAGATCGACAAGAATAGCGGTGTGGGTCTTCAATTCACGGGCGGCTTCCCGGATGGCCGCAATGGTGCGAGCGTGTACGCCAGTCTCACCATGCGACATGTTGACCCGAAATACATCGACACCCGCCTCAATGAGGCGTTCCAGTGTATGCGGATCGGACGATGCGGGGCCTACTGTCGCAACGATTTTGGTACGACGATAATGCAGTAGATCCGGTTCGGTTACGATTGGCATTGGTTTAAGCTAAACAACTGCTGCCTGAATATAGAGCGGCATGACGTACACATTCGCCAAAACAAGATATCGGCCGCCCACTGCCCAAACATTAGCGCCGCGCTTAATGAATAAAACATGAATCAGATCCGATTGCTCCGCTCACGCCGCTTCGGCCCGCTGTTTGTCGTTCAGTTCCTTGGAGCATTTAACGACAATGTATTTCGCTTCGCTTTAATTATTTTTCTCACCTTTAGGCTCGCCGAAAAGACCGGCGTCGAAGCGCGCACCTTAGTGGTAATGAGCGGTGGAATTTTTATCTTACCGTACTTTCTATTCTCGTCACTCGCTGGACAAATCGCGGACAAATTCGAAAAATCTCGGATCATCCGCCGCGTTAAATTCGTTGAAATCATTGTCATGAGTTTGGCCGCTATCGGTTTCTGGCTTGAAAGCACGCAGTTTTTATTTTTCGTCCTTTTTCTCATGGGTACCCAATCTACGTTTTTCGGTCCGCTCAAATACGGGATCCTGCCGCAGCATCTCGTTGAGACGGAACTCACCGGCGGTAATGCTCTGATTCAGCTGGGCACCTACAGCGCCATCCTGTTGGGCGCAATTGCGGGCGGTATGCTCGCCGCCATCGAGGGTCTGGGGCCGGCCCCGGTTATTTCATGCGTCGTCGTCCTGGCACTGGCCGGCTGGATCTGCGCATTCGCGATTCCATTCGCTAAACCCGCCGATAGCACCATTGTGATCGACTGGAATCTGCCGCGCTCGACGCTAGGCGGGCTGCGCTACGCGGCGCGCAACCGGGAAATCTTGGCCTTGATACTCACGATATCGTGGTTTTGGTTCCTTGGGGCGACGTTCTTGAGCATGATGCCGACCTACGGCAAGGATCTCCTCCATGGTAATGAGCAGGTCGTTACCCTGCTCAACGCGGCCTTCACCCTCGGTATCGGCAGCGGGGCGATCCTTTGCGCTCGCTTGTCGCGCGGTCGGATCGAACTGGGCCTGGTGCCGATCGGCTGTGTCGGTATCTCTATTTTTGCCCTGGACCTCCTGCTCAGTGGCCAACCCGACACGACCATGGAGATCCTCACGCTTAAAACCGTCATGGCTCATCCACCGGCGGTACGCGCATTTGTCGATCTCGCACTCATCGGGGTCTTTGGCGCGGTGTTCATCGTACCGCTGTACGCGGCGCTTCAGGCCCGCGCAGAACAGGCTCATTGCGCTCGAGTTATCGCCGCTCTAAACGTTACAAATGCCCTTTTCATGGTCTTCTCGGCATTGTTTACCATCACCCTTTACCACTTTCACATGACCATCCCAAGCATTTTCGGTACCGTCGCGGTGCTCAACTTGGTCGCCATGGCGGGGGCGATGGTGATGTTGCCGGAATTCGCAATGCGCGCCCGGGTCTTGGTGCTGCGCCGCAGCAGTTCGGAGATGGCTTCCCGTCACCGTAACGACTGATACACTATGCGAACTAATTCGATATCAACGAGGGGAGGCATCGTAATGATAAACGTGAAAATTATGTGCATGATTACCGTGGGTCTGCTGTTAGCCGCCTGTGGTAACGACGACGCTAAACAAAATGAAAAAGCGACAACAACGGCCGCGGCACCCGCGCCAATGGCCAAAACCACCACTGAGCCGGCGATGATGGCGCACGGCGCTACCCGCTACATCGACCACACGATGGACGAGATAGAGTTTCGTTTGAAGAAATCCTTGGCGGGTTTTGAGTCCATGCTCGAAGACGCTTCTGATGCCGAGCAGAGGTCGACGATAAAAGAGAATATCGCCACGTTGAAATCAAATCTCGCTGAGCTCTAAATTTAAAGAGCCCGGCCACGATTTTCCGGGACAGCCAGGCAAGCGGCTGTGGTACTCAAATCAAATGGTGATAAGAGTACCGCGGCAACTCGCCGACGCATCGTTCACTTGAACACGATCGCTGCGACGTCGCCATAGTTTTCGGCGAAGTGGACTTTAATGCCCTTGCCAATAAAGTCCGGCAGTTCCTCGAAATCACCGGCATTGGCGGCCGGAAGTATTACCTCTTTGATTCCGTTGCGCTTTGCGGCGACAAGCTTTTCGCGCACCCCGCCGATTGGCAAAACCCGTCCGGTCAAGGTCAATTCCCCGGTCATCGCGATTGGCCGACACATTTGCTCACCGCGCGCAAGTGACAGCAGTGCAGTTGCCATCGTGATCCCGGCGCTCGGGCCGTCCTTCGGTGTCGCCCCTTCTGGTACATGGATGTGCACGTAGGCATTGTCAAAATAGGCTGGATCTGCACCAAATTCAACGAGATGTGAACCAACATAACTATAAGCAATTTCCGCCGACTCGCGCATGATATCGCCCAGCTGTCCGGTCATTTTAAAGCCCCGATTTTTGGTATGCACGCGTGCCGCCTCGACATCCAAGGTTACCCCGCCCAACGCGGTCCATGCCAGACCGGATACGATCCCGATACCGCGTTCGGGGGTTCGTTTGCGATACACGGCTTGCCCCAGAAATTGCGCCAGATTATCGCATCCAACTTTGATCCTGACCGCCTCGTTTTGCAACACTTCGACCACCACTTTGCGCGCAATGCGGCCGAGTTGCTTTTCCAGATTTCTCACACCGGCTTCGCGCGCGTAGTTATCGATGATTGCGCGCATTGCGGCGTCCGATATCGACACTTGCCGAGCATTCAGCCCGGCCATGTGCCGTTGTTTGGGCCATAGATGACGCTTCGCGATGCGCAGTTTCTCTTGCGTGAGGTAACCCGACAAACGGATCACCTCCATGCGATCGAGTAACGCTCGCGGGATCGAATCCAGCTGGTTAGCGGTACAAATGAACAACACCTTCGACAGATCGAAACGGACGTCGAGGTAATGATCCAGAAATGACGAATTCTGCTCGGGATCCAAAACCTCCAACAAGGCCGATGCCGGATCGCCGTGGTAGGAATTTCCAACCTTGTCGATTTCATCGAGCATGATCACCGGATTCGATACCTTGGTATCACGTAATGCCTGAATAAATTTACCCGGCATCGCGCCGATATAGGTCCGTCGATGACCTTTAATCTCCGCTTCATCGCGCATCCCGCCGAGGCTGAAACGATAGAATTTGCGTCCCAGTGCATCCGCGACGGAACGGCCAATCGAGGTCTTACCAACGCCGGGCGGGCCGACCAAACAAAGTATCGATCCTGAAATTTCTCCTTTAAGGGCACCCACCCCCAAGAACTCAATGATTCGATCCTTAACATCATCCAGACCCTGATGATCGCGGTCCAGAATTTTTCTGGCCTGGACTAGATCGAATTGATCCTCCGAGTACGTGCCCCAGGGCAAGCCCGTCAGCACGTCGAGGTAATTCCGGGTAACGGCATATTCCGGTGAACCCGATTCCAAGAAAGAGAATTTCTGCATCTCTTCTTCAATCCGATCCGTCGCCGCTGTGGGCACATCGCGACCAACCAAGCGCTCGCGGAATCGTTCGAGCTCGACCGTTTTATCGTCTTTGGATATGCCGAGTTCGTGCTGAATTTCCTTCAGCTGCTCCTTCAAGAAAAACTCTCGCTGGTGCTCGCTGACGCGCTCTTGGACCTTGCGTCTGATCTCGCTCTGCAGCCCGGCAATTTCCAACTCATGGTGGATTAAGAGCATGACCTTCTCCATTCGTCGCAACAGCGGGACTGTGTCTAACACCTCCTGCAGCGCCGCCGCGGGGGCGCTGGTGAGCGCTGCCGCGAAATCTGCGAGCGGCGAGACGTCATCGGGATTGAAGCGCTCCAGATAGGCGCGCACGTTTTCCTTGTACAGCGGATTGAGCGGCAGCAGCTCCTTGATATTGTTGATGATCGCCAACGCGTAGGCTTGGATCTCCTGGCTACTTTCGACGGGAATTGGGGGATAGTCGACTTGCGCCCGAAACGGCGCCTTCTCGCTCGCCATTTGCACTATTCTAAATCGCTGCAGACCCTCAGCGATGAACTGAATTTTGCCCTCACCGCGGATCGCATTGTGCACCCGTACGATGGTCCCCATGGCGGCGAAGTCGCCGCTGCTGGGCATTTGCTCCTGGTCACTATCGGCTAATACCAATCCGACGAGACGGTGAGTCGTATTGCCGACTTGCTCGATAGTCTCGGCCCAACGCTCCTCGTCAAGGATGATAGGCATGGTTTGCGCTGGAAAAAACGGCCGAGCGTGTACGGGCAGGATAAAAATCCTGTCCGGCAGCCGTGGGTCAACCCGTGCGGGCACGGTATGACGGTGAATTTCGTCGGAATTCCGTATGATCTCTGGTTCTTTTTCCATGGGCATGAGATTACTCTGCGGCGCGTGCGGGGAATACCTCCAAAAATATTGGGTTTACCGACGTCTGATTCAACCCCCGCGACGGCATTGGCCCGCCAGGACACGCTTGCTAGTTACTGGGACAGCGTTAAATGATGTTGCTGGTTGCGCGATCGATCGACATTAGGCCCTCGACAAATTCGTCCGCCGAGGAAAATCGGTCGTCGGGCTCCTTGGCCAGCAGCATTTCGATGATCGGTTGGTAGCTTTGCAAATTATCCGGCAACTGAGGAATTGCG
>Ga0114950_10004374_pt1 | contig 10979 bp, 11 predicted proteins | sample N075metaG_FD_83503 | JGI IMG/M metagenome (GOLD analysis project Ga0114950, IMG submission 83503) | Deep subsurface microbial communities from Kermadec Trench to uncover new lineages of life (NeLLi) - N075 metaG | ecosystem: Environmental > Aquatic > Marine > Ocean trench > Sediment | place... | reverse complement strand
GCTGTGCCTCATTCAGCAAATTGAACTGATCGTGCCTATCACCGTCGAGCAAGGCGCGGAATCAGGCGCCGTCGAAGTGGAATACGTCCTCCCAATCTCCGGCTGAGCGCAGTCCTTGACAGCCACTACGGCCCAGCTACTATGGCTCCACTCTGACCGAAGAGGTTACAAGTGGCCGTTCGCGGATATGTGCTCATCGAGACCGAAGTTGGCAAAGCCAAAGCCGTTGGCGCCGCCATTAGCGCCGTGTCCTCCCCCCATGCGAGGGTGACGGCGGTCGATACCGTTACCGGACCGTACGACGTCATTGTTCAGCTTGAGGCGACCGACTTGGACACGCTTGGAACAGCGATCACTGACTCGATTCAGGTCGTCGCCGGCGTGCAGAGGACGACGACCTGCTTGGCGGTGCGTCTGGGCTAGGACGAGCAACGGAGGTGCGCTTCTAGGGAGCCCACGGATACCATAGAGGTCACTATTTCCGGCTTCGGAGCAGCGACCCATGACCGTCCCAATATCTGACATGATCAGCGTCGAGGAAGCGCGTGACCGCATCCTCGCGTTCTTTTCCAAGCTAGAACCCGCGGACGTGCCGCTGCTCGAAGCGCTTGGGCAAGTTGTCGCCGACGACATCGTGGCGCCGTTCGCCATTCCCCCAGCGGACAACACCGCCATGGATGGTTACGCGGTGCGCGCCGAAGACACGACGGGTGCCACGGAGAAGGAACCCAAAGAGCTACAGGTAACGGCCAACCTCGCGGCCGGGTACTTCTTGGATGCGCCCGTCCAAAGCGGCGAGGCAGTCCGCATTATGACGGGCGCACCGATGCCGCCGGGTTCCAACGCCGTCGTCCCTTTCGAGGAGACGGACGAGCCGCTGCGAGAGGTTGGACAGGCGCCAACCAAGGGCGACCGCGTGAAGATCTTCAAAGCGGCCGGCGTCTCGGCCAACATCCGCTTTCAGGGCGAAGACATGAAGGAGGGCGAGACCATCATCCCGGCCGGATCGGTCGTCCGCCCGTCTGAAGTTGGTGTGCTAGCGAGCGTTGGCCTTGAGACAGTACGGGTCATCCGCAGACCAATCGTCGCAATCCTCTCCACGGGCGACGAGATCACGGAACCGGGCAAGCCGCTCGATCGCGGGCACATCTATGACTCCAACGCTTATAGCGTGGCCGCGTTAGTCACAAAGTACGGGGGCATCCCAAAGCTGCTGGGCATTGCCAACGACACCGTGGAGGACCTCACCGCCAAGATCCGCGAGGGTTTCGACGCCGATATGATCGTGACGAGCGCCGGGGTTTCGCGCGGCGACTTCGATGTGGTCAAAGATGTCCTTGCCCGCGAAGGAGCAATCGACTTCTGGACCGTCCGCATGAAGCCGGGCAAGCCGCTGGCTTTCGGCGCTTTCAAGACTCCCGACGGCCGCAGCGTCCCCCATCTCGGCCTACCCGGAAATCCCGTCAGCTCGATGGTGTCGTTCGAACTGTTCGGACGGCCGGCCATCGACAAGATGCTTGGACGGCCGGACACCGGACGACCCCTGCTGAGAGCGACGACCCGCGACACCATCGTAAACACCGACGCACGAAGGTTCTACGCCCGTTGCATCGTCACGCAAAACGAAGATGGCAGCTACGAAGCCGACCTCACCGGTCCGCAAGGGAGCGGCATCTTGACCAGCATGGTCTGGGCGAACGCGCTCACCGTTATTCCCGAAGACCTTGCGCAGGCGAATCCGGGCGACGAGATCGACGTGATGATGCTCGATTGGGAGCAACCTCTCTAGTGCAGGAATGGCCCGAGCGGACCGACGACGACGATGCCTGCCCGCGAGCGTCGCTTGTGCTCGCCGCGGATGAGATGGCGCGTCTCAACACGAACATATGGATGGGCGGCGCACGCACGGCGCATGGCGCCGAAATCGTCACGTCCGCCCTCGCCAAAGCTTCATTCCTCGACCTTGCGGGAGACCTGCCGGGCTCGTTTCGGAAATTCTCCCAAAGTTGGTCCGCGTTCGTCTTTCCGGACGTCGAAGACGTGCCGCCGCGGTACGAGCGGCTGCTGGAGATCGTTGATGAACTGCATCGCGGCGTGAACGGAACCGGACAACTCCCTCCGGCGGACCTCTACTTCATGTGTACGCACGGGATGAACCGCAGCGGTTTGGCGACCGGACTGCTGCTTCGTCAGCTCGGGTTGAGCGGTGACGAAGCGATCACCCGGATCACGCAGGCAAGGCGCGGAGCGTTATCCAACGACCGGTTTCGCGAACTGATCCGGGAGGCGTAAAGCTACTCCCTCAGCAGGTCGGGACGGCGGGCGGCCGTTCGTTGCTCACGCTGTTCCTGTTTCCACGCCTCGATGTTGGCATGATGTCCGCTGAGCAGCACTTCCGGCACCGGCCAGCCCTTGTACTCCGCGGGCCGGGTGTATTGGGGGTACTCCAGGAGGCCGTCCACGAATGATTCGTCTTCGCTAGACCGCTCTGCGCCGAGCACGCCCGGGATATGGCGCGCCACAGCTTCTATCAACACCATGGCCGGCAATTCGCCGCCCGTGAGGATGTAGTCACCAATGGAAACCTCCAGGTCGACGAAATGCTCGATGAACCGTTCGTCCACGCCCTCGTACCGTCCACAAACAAGCGCAAGCCGCGGCTCCCGGGCCAGCTCCCGCACCAATCCATCGTCCAGCCGCCGTCCCTGCGGGGACAGGTAGACAACTTTTGCGGGCGATTCATCCAGCGCCTGGACGTAGGACAGTGCCGCATCGAGCACGTCCACCTTGAGGACCATCCCCTGGCCGCCGCCGAACGGGTAACCGCCCACCGTCCGATGTTTGTCCGTCGCGTGCTCTCTCACGTCGTGAAAGTAGAGGTTCAGGTCTCCGTTATCGCGGGCGCGTTTGATGATGGACACATCCAATGGCCCGTCAAACGCCTCTGGGAACAACGTCAGGACATCGACACGCACGAGCTAGGCCCGGTGCTCATGCGGGCCCGGCAGAAGTTCGGCGATGTGGTCGAGCAGCGGGATCATGACCGTAAGCCCGTCCTTCACACCGCCCGTGCTGCCGGGAAGATTCACAATAAGGGTGGTGCCGCGCGTGACCGCGATGCCGCGCGAAAGCTGGGCGTACGGTGTGTGCTTCAGCCCTTCGATAGTTAGGCCGATGGGCAAGCCGGGCACGTCGCGCTCGGCGATATCGCGGGTGGCCTCCGGGGTTACGTCGCGGGGCGTCAGGCCCGTCCCGCCGGTGGTGAAGATGACATCGGCGATGGATTCATCACACCACCCGGCGAGCGTCTCCGCGATGACCGCACGTTCGTCCGGGACGATTCCCCGCCGGGTTACTTCGTGCCCCTCCGCAAGGCAACGCTCCTCGATCGCATCGCCGCTTCGGTCTTCGCGCAGACCGGCCGAGCCCTTGTCCGAAGCGGTGAGGATCGCCACTCGTGCCATCCGATCATGGTACCGAGGTACGGCGGTTTGGGCCTCTCCGTATGTAACATCGGGGCACCCGACGGGGGTGCTCGTCCTGGGTTGACAAGTCTCGTGGGGGAAACTACTATCCCGATGGTGAGTTATGGGGCGTTGTGGGACGTTAGACCAACAGACCACCCGCTTCAGTGCCGATTTGGCACGAGTCAGGGAAGGCAATGGGGTTTCGTGGCAACTTCGAGTACCAACTCGATGACCGCAACAGGATGGCGCTACCGCCTCGCTTCCGCGAGGACTTCGCTAAGGGCGCCGTTCTCACACCCGGCCTTGAACACTGCATCGAGGTCTACACCCTCGAGGGGTACGAAAGTGCCTCGGAGGTTGTCAACCGCATACCTGCCCACACAGAGCAAGGCCGCCGACTTCGCAGGGCGTTCTTCGGAAGCTCTTTCGATGTTCAGCGAGACCCCCAAGGCCGGCTGCTCATCCCGCCAAAGCTCATCCAATTCGCCGGCATCACGAAAGATGTCGTCGTCGTTGGAGCAGACAAGCACCTTGAGATCTGGGAAAAGGGCGCTTGGGACAGCCAAGAGGATGAGCTTCAGTCGGTCCGCGCAGACGCCATGGAGGGACTCCCTGAGACAGACGATGCGCGCAGCGGCGGGGCGGACTAACGTGACTGTTATGACAAGTTTCACTCACAAGTCAGTCCTGCTCGACGAGGCCGTGAGTCTGCTCGACGTGCGCCCCGGCGGCACATACATCGATTGCACGACCGGCCTTGGCGGCCATAGCGCCGCAATCGCCGAGCGAATGGGAAAAGACGGACAGCTCTTGTGTCTGGACCAAGATGCTGAGGCGCTGGAGTTCGCGCGCACGAAATTGGCCCCGTTTGGGAGTGGGGTCAAATTCGTGCACGGGAACTTCCGTGAACTCAAGAACATTGCGGAAGACCACGGAATTCACGAGGTAGACGGCATCCTTATGGACCTTGGCGTTTCTTCGCTTCAGCTGGATTCGGCTGAACGGGGATTTTCCTTCGGGCGTCAGGGACCTTTGGACATGCGGATGAACCCGACCGCTAACGGGGACACCGCCGCTGACATCGTGAATTCTTGGGACGAGTCGTCACTGGCTGAGCTGCTGAAATCGGATGGAGAGGTGCGTCACTCCCGCCGCATCGCCCACGCGATTGTGGCAGCTCGGCCATTGGTGACGACATGGGATTTAGCCAAAGCCGTCGGGCAGGTCGCGGGGGGCGCGAAAGACCGCAACCAAATTCACCCCGCCACCTTGGTCTTTCTTGCGCTTCGTATCCACGTGAATGGCGAACTCGACAGCCTGACCGTGGGACTTACGCAAGCTCGTGACCTGCTCGGCTTTGGAAACACTCGTGGCGGCAGAATTGCCGCCATAAGTTTCCACTCACTCGAAGACCGAATCGTAAAGCAGTTCTTTCGAAGAGAAGCGGAGAACTGCATCTGCCCCAAAGAGCTCCCGGTGTGTCGCTGTGACCACCGGGCGACGCTTCGCGTTTTGACGAAGCGACCTCTACGCGCGACCGCCGCCGAAACCGCCGGCAACCCCCGCGCCCGAAGCGCGCTGCTGCGCGGCGCCGAGCGAATCGCTTAGCGATGATCACTCTTCAGAATTTCAACGCCGGCACCGGATTCGCATCCGCGCCGGCCAGGCGGGTCTGAGCCCAGCATGGCGGCAATCAACCATCCCTACGCCGGATCGCCACAAAGCGGCAGCCTGCCGAGACCGATTGGAGACATCAACCGCTGGATCGTGCTCGCCGTCATTATCGCTGGCGTCAGCGCACTATTCCCTGTACTTCAGAACAGTTCGGTCACAAGCAGAGGCTTCGACCTTCAGTCCATCGAACAAGAAAAGCTGGCCGTGCTCGGCGAGATCAGCCTTATCGAGACCGATGTCGCTCGCCTCACGTCACTACCCCGGATAGAAAGACGGGCTGGAGAGATTGGGCTCATCCCATCCTTCGACCCATTTTATGTCAGCGTCGACGTTGCCGGACCCGCCCCGGCCAAGATTCCGGCGGAGTTTCTCCCCGGTCCCGCGGAGCAATCCGTCGGGTCCGCTCCATGGTGGCGTTCACTCCTTGATTGGTTGGCGCCGCTGAACTGAATCTTGCCGGGCCCAACATATGGTCCCGGCGGAGGCACGCATGCCGCAGAGCCAAGCTCTTCGGACGGGCCGGGTGCTGCTCCCGGCCATCCTCTTCAGCCTTTTCGCGACCCTTGTCGTTGCTCGCCTCGTTCAGATTCAGGTTTTCCAACACGAGCAGTACGCCGCCGCCGCTCATAACGAGCTGGAAGCCACAAACACTATTTACGCGGCGCGTGGTTCGATTCTGGACCGCAACGGACATCTCTTGGCGACGAGTGTGGAAACTTGGGACCTCTACATCTCCGCCCGTGAGTGGCGCGATTCACTGGTAGCGGCGCAGGCGGCGAACACGATCTCAATCGCCACGGGGCTGGACATCAATTCGATTCTGGACTCCGTGGAAGGCATCGGCTTCGGGGACGTGCTCATCGCCCGGGACGTGCCCTACGAGACTGGGCTCGAACTCATCGAAGCCGATGTTGAAGGACTCATCACGCTACGGAACTCAGCTCGCTCCTACCCTGAAGGCGACTTGGCGGCGTCCATCCTGGGCATCATCGGGACCGACAATTCGGGGCTCGCCGGGATTGAACTGTTCTATGAAGATGTGCTCCGCGGTGAGCCCGGGCGGGTGATTTACGAACGCGACACGGCCGGTGACCCAATCCCGTTCGGCCTCTACATCGCGGTAGAAGCGGTCGGAGGACACGACATCGTCCTGACCATCGACCGTCACCTGCAAAAGTTGGCTGAAGAGGCCTTGGATGCTGCGATTGAAGCCCACGACGCAAAGGGCGGGGCAATCATCATCTTGGACCCCAACACCGGTCACATCCTCGCCTTCGCGACGAGTCCGCGTCTTCTCTACAGCGAGCTGGACCTGGACGACCCCGAAAAGGTTAGGCTGCTTCGGAACGTCGGTATTTCAGATCTTTTTGAGCCAGGCAGTGTCATGAAGGTGATCACCGCCGCCGCCGCCATTAACTCTGGAGCGGTGAATCCGGACACAACCTACATCGACACAGGCTCCGTGATCATCGAAGACAGAGAGATCAAGAACTGGCAAGACAACATTTACGGCGAGCAGACCATGACCGAAGTGCTTCAACGCAGCATCAATACGGGCGCGGTGTTTATGGCCCAAGAGGTGGGAGTGCTCGCGTTTCACAACTACCTGGACGCGTTCGGCTTCGGCAAGCCGACGGGCGTTGACTTTCCCGGAGAGGCAACGGGGCTGCTTCGCAAGCCGGGCGATTCCGATTGGTCCGCCGTTGACCTCGCAACGCAATCGTTCGGCCAAAGCATCAGCGTCACACCACTTCAGATGGTGATGGCCGTAGCCGCAGCGATTAATGGTGGCCGGCTGCTTGAGCCGCGGTTCGTGCGAGCAACCATCTCCCCAGAGGGCGTCCGGACGGAGATAGCGCTCGTCGTTGTGGGCACGCCGATCCGGCCGGACTCGAGCGCGATCATCCGCGAGATGCTTGGCAAGGTCGTGATGGAAAGCGGCTACCACCCGGCCGAGCCGGACAAGTACACTGCGGGCGGAAAGTCCGGCACCGCGAACGTTGCCGTGAACGCCGTTTACGACGACACACAAATTATTTCGTTCGTGGAGTTTGCACCACTGGACAACCCTGAGATTCTAGTCTTTGTGAAAATCGACGAGAACCAAGACTTACTAACCGGGACCGCAGCAGCCGGCCCCATCGCCGCGGCGCTTTTGGACGCCACATTGACATACCTGAACGTTGAGCCTGATGGGCGACGATACGTGGAGGCCCGATGAGCGGCGAGCTGACTACAGCGTTCGTTTCAACCGCCATGTCGGGGCTGGGCTACGAAGTGCTGGGCGGTCACGCGGCGCCCATCTTCGGGGGCACGGCGGATTCCCGGCTCGTCAAGACTGGGTATCTCTTCAGCGCCTTCCGCGGAGAGCGGCTCAACGGCAACGACTACCTTGAAGAGGCCGTCACCGCTGGCGCGGTCGCAACGGTCAGTGAGCGGCGTCCGCTTAGGCGCGAAGCGAACTGCACCTACGTCATAGGCAGTGACAGCCGTCAGACCATGGCCGACCTCGCGCGTACGTGGCGCGCCGAATGCCCGGCTCAGGTCATCGGCATCACCGGCACCGTTGGAAAGACAACGGCCAAGGAGCTGCTGGCGGGCGCTCTTGATAGCTCGTACCGCACGCACCGGAGCCCCGGCAATTTTAATTCCCGTGAGGGGCTGCCCCTGGCGCTATGTTCCCTGACCAAGGAGCACGAAATCTCGGTACTGGAAATGGCGATGGACAGCGCCGGAGAAATTGCCGAACTGTGCGACATCGCGAAGCCCGACGTGGGCATCGTGTTAAACATCGGGCGTACGCACGTCTCCAAACTCGGAAGCATCGAGGCGATTGCCGCCGAAAAGCTGGCTTTACCGCGCGAACTCTCCGCCAAAGGAACAGCCGTCCTCAATGCGGACGACTCTCGCGTCGCCGCATCGATACCCGAGCTTTCCTGCAAGGTCCTGACGTTCGGCATTGAGAATGACGCTGATGTCCGAGGTCGAAACATCCGTGGGCATGGCCTTGAGGGTACGGAGTTTGACGTCACGTACGGCCGCAAAACCGTAGCCGTCGCGCTGGCCATTCCTGGCCTGCACGTTGTCCCGGCGGCACTTGCGTCAATCGCCGCCATGCTCGCGGTCGGCATGCGTTTTCCAAAAGCCGCCGAAGCGGTGACGAACGCGAACGTTCCCGGCCGCATGAACGTGGCGAAGAGCCGGAAGGGCTTCACGATCTTGGACGACCGCTACAACTCCAGCCCAGCGTCGTTAGATGGCGCCTTGCGAATGCTCGGTGGGCTGGCGGGACGCCGGATCGCCCTGCTCGGCGAGATGGCCGAGCTCGGCGAATTCTCGGAGGAGGAGCACCTTGCAATTGGCAAACTTTGCGCGACGACCTGTGACGCGGTCTTCGCGGTGGGGCTGCTCTGTCAGCATCTGGTTGACGCGGCCAAAGAGGCTGGGCTTGAACAGGTGACGTGGTTCCCGACCAAGGAAGCCGCCGCCGCCGCCGCGCTGGAGTTCGCAAGCGCCGGCGACTACGTGCTGGTGAAAGCTTCGCGCGGTCAGGCATTCGAAACCGTCCTCCCGCTGCTGGAGGGAACCGCATGATCCGGGCGCTCATTTCTGGCGAAATCGCTTTCATGCTTTCGTTGGCGTTGGGTTGGCCCATCGTCCACTACCTCCGCGCCCAACGCGCGGGAAAGCTCGTCAGCGAAGACCAGCCGGCCTCCCACCAGGTGAAGACAGGGACTCCCACATTCGGCGGGTTCATCATCTGGCTGCCCGCGTTCATCGTGACCGCCTTCGCCGTGGACTGGATTGAGCACAAGTCGATCTTGCTTCCCATGGGCGTCATCGCCGCGACCGGCGCCGTTGGCTTTATCGACGACTTGGGCACGCTCCAGTACAAGCGTTTTCACTTCTTGCCGCAGGGTCTTTCGTGGCGCTTCAAGATCGCATTCACCACCTTGCTTGCGGCTGGCGCGGCCTGGGTCCTGTACGACCAACTGGACGTGCAGTCGATCAACATCCCTTGGTCCGGCCAGTATGAACTGGGTATCTGGTACATCCTGATTGCGATCGTCGCCATCGTGGCGACCACCAGCGCCGTGGCCGTGACGGACGGCTTGGACACTCTCGCGGGGGGAACGACGCTTTTTGCGTTCGTGGCGTACGGAGTCATCGCGTTCGTACAGGGCCAAGACTTCGTCGCGACGTTCGCCCTCATCATCGCTGGAGCGAACCTTGGGTTCCTTTGGTACAACGCCCATCCCGCGAAGGTGTTTATGGGAGATACCGGGGCATTGGCGCTGGGGTCGAGCCTCGCGGTCGTGGCGCTGATGACCGGCCATTGGTTGCTGCTTCCAGTCATCGGCTTCGTATTCGTCGCGGAAGCCGTCAGCAACATCATTCAAATCGGCTACTTCAAAATCTCCGGCGGCAAGCGGGTCTTCCTGCGGGCGCCACTGCACCACCACTTCGAAGAGATGGGGTGGCCCGAAACGCTAGTCGTTACCAGGTTCTGGATCGTCTCCATCGCCGCCGCCATGCTCGGCGTCGCTCTCGCGTTGGCGGTCCCCGCATGAGCGAGCATAGCTTCGACGTGCGGGGGAAACGGGTGCTGGTCTATTCGATGGGTATCGAAGGCCGTGACCTTGCCTCGTGGATGCTCGATCACGGAGCTACCGTGACGATGTCGGACACCCGCGACGAAGAGCAGCTGGCGCTTGCCGGCGCCGTGGCGCCGGACGGGGTTGCGCAGACGGTGACCGGGAAGCCGTTGCTGCCGGCCGATGGATTCCACCTTGTCGCCACATCTCAATCCGTGCTACGGCATGAACCGGCATTGGCGGCCGTGGCGCAACTAGGCATCCCCATCGTCTCGCAGGCGCAGCTCTTCATGCGGCTGTGCCGCGGTCGCGTCGTCGCCATCACCGGGTCGAGCGGCAAGTCGACGACGACCGCCCTAGTCGGCGAGATGGCGAACCAAGCCGGCATCAAGCACGTGATGGGCGGAAACATCGGCGTACCGCTGCTTGAGAGAGCAGAATCGATCGAGCCCGGCGAAACGGTGATCTTCGAGGTTAGCCACACACAGCTACAGTTCGTGGACCGTTCGCCGGAGATAGCGGCGATCACGAACGTGACTCCGAACCATCTGGACCAATTCAGCTGGGATGATTATGTCGGCTTGAAACGATCCCTCCTGAAACATCAAACGGCGAAGTCGAAGACCATCTTGAACGCGGACGACGAAGTCAGCCTTTCGTTCGTCCCGGATGTCGCCGGCGAGCTGCACGAAGCTTCGTCCAAGCGAAAAGTGGACCGCGGAGCGTGGTTCCGGGACGGCGGCATCTTCGCCACGGACGGCTCCCATGTCCGGGAACTGTTCAAGCGCGACGAGATCCCGTTGCGCGGCGACCACAACGTCTCCAACGTCGTAATGGCGTGCGCGATCGGCCAGGCGATGGGCCTGCCAGACGCGGCGCTGACAGCGGCATGCACAAGTTTCAAAGGCGTGGAGCATCGACTGGAAGTTGTCGGCACAGCCGCCGGAGCCCTGTGGGTGAACGACAGCATCGCAACTTCCCCGGAGCGCACCATCGCCGGCCTCAACGCATTCGAAGAGCCCGTCGTGCTCCTGCTCGGCGGGCGCGAAAAGAACCTGCCGCGCGACGCTATGGTCACGGTCATCGCCAACCGTTGCCGCGCCGTGTTCACATTCGGCGAGGCGGCGAACGTATTCGCGGAGGCGGCCGACGCCGCCAAGGTCCCCTCAACACCGTTCGTAACACTGGCGGAAACGGTCGACGCGGCCCGCAACACCGTGCAGCGCGGCGATGTCGTCTTGAT
>Ga0114950_10004371_pt1 | contig 10982 bp, 6 predicted proteins | sample N075metaG_FD_83503 | JGI IMG/M metagenome (GOLD analysis project Ga0114950, IMG submission 83503) | Deep subsurface microbial communities from Kermadec Trench to uncover new lineages of life (NeLLi) - N075 metaG | ecosystem: Environmental > Aquatic > Marine > Ocean trench > Sediment | place... | reverse complement strand
GTAATACTCTGGATGACAACAGTGCCAACTACAATAAAGATGGAATCTTCATTGACGAATCCAACGGAAATACTCTGAATGGAAACATTGCCAACAGTAACAACAGTACTGGAATTGAGCTTGACTTTTCCAGTGGCAATACTCTAAATGGAAACATTGCCAACGGCAACAACAATCATGGAATTGCGGGCCGTTCTTCCAGTAGTAATTCTCTGAATGGAAATAATGTCCACTTCAACGACAACAATGGAATCTTTCTCCGCTTTTTTAATAATACTAATCTGAATGGAAATATTGCTAACGGAAATGGACTTGACGGAATCAAACTTTTCAGATCCACTGACATTACTCTGAATGGAAATATTGCTAACGGAAATGGACGTGACCAAATCAAACTTTCCAGATCCGCTGATATTATTCTGAATGGAAACAATGCTAACGGATAGAAGGAACCTTTGGGCGTCTAGCTTTGGGTTGTTAATCCTCGTAAAATATCCAAGAATTTATGGTATTAGTAAAATGATCAAAATTAACTAGTTTTAAAAAAGGAGGAAATCCATTAAACAATTTTCAATTTTTGTAAGGATCATGGACAGCCATAACATCCTACAGTTATAACATCTTCAAAATTTGCATGCCTTATTTTTACTTCATCCAAGAAAGCACCTGACATATCTGCACCCTGAAGGTTTGCTCCGGAAAGATCCACATTTTGTAATATTGAACCACGAAGATCAGCACCCATTAGATTGGCTCCGGAAAGATCCGTATTTTGTAATATTGAACCACGAAGATCAGCACCCATTAGATTGGCTCCGGAAAGATCCACATTTTGTAATATTGAACCACGAAGATCAGCACCCATTAGATTGGCTCCCGTTAAATTGCCATCGTGCAAACTTGCCAACTTGAGATTTACATTTGTTAATATTGCTCCAATAAGATTTATTTGTTTTAAATTTATTTTACTTAAATCTACGCCGTTAAGATCAGCTCGCATTAAATTTGCACCTGAAAAAATGGTTGTTGGACTTATAATCACCTCGGTTAGGTTTGCTTCAACAAGATTTGCATTAGAAATATCAGCATTAATTAAATTAGCTCCAAAGAGATATGCTCCTCCCAAATCCGCGTTTGTTAAATTAGCTCCGCGTAAATTTGCCTTTTCTAAATTGGTGTTTACAAGGTTGGAATTACTGAAGTCAGTGTTACGGAGATCGGTTTCGAAAAAATTTGAACCGTTTAAATAAGAATTTTTTATCTTTGCCAGTGAAATATCCATTCTTGAAAAATCCTTTCCTGACAAATCACAATCAGATAAATCCACATCTTGTTTGAGGGGAGAATTACATCTCATTTCATCCCAATCTAATTCGATCAAACTGCCACTTATCAAAAATTCAATACTTGCTCCAAATTCTTTATCTGAAATTTGATTTTTCCCCCAAGATGTGGCATTTTTTTTAAATAATGGTATTGTAGATTCACTCTCATTTTCTACCACAGGTATCTTAGAGAGAATTATCACATAGTTTTCAATCAGGTATTTTATACTTTGAAAAAATGTGTTATCACCAATTTGGTAATTATTCCACCATGATACATTTTTCTTGAGCCAACCAGGTATTACATTCTCAATCTCAAAAGAATCTGAAGGTATTATTCTATAGATTGTGCCATCTCCATACGAGATTACATACAAAAAGTCATCCGGACCAAAGACAATGTCAGTTATACCTAAAAATCCTGTAGCAAAAATAATTTCGTCTGATTCCTCGTCTCTATTAAGAACTTGATCTGCAAGTTGAGGATCTTCAAAAACGAATCCATTTCTTTCTGAATTAAGTTTAAACTTGTAAATTTTTCCAGTATGAAATTCTCCAACCAACAAATAATCTTCATATTTACCAAACAATTCAGAATCAACAAAGGTAAGAGCGGTGGGCCCTACAGTTGTTTCCCAACTAAATTCAGGATCACTGTATACAAAACCTTGATAGTCCTCTAAACTTTTTCGTTGTTCTTGGTTTGCAGGTCCCATTACCTTTTTCCATCCGCTATTAAATTTCGGTTCTACTAGGTTTATCTCATCAAAATATTCAGGTCCATTTTCTGTATCCCACAAATATCCAGTTTTTGAATCTATGGCAAGACCAAAACTATTCCTTATTCCGATTGCATGGTAAAAATTTTGAGGGTTTTCAGATAACCTTGGTTTTAAGGTTGAACCTGTTTGGTCGACGTATAAAATAACGCTAGTATCGTCGAAATTTCCTTTATTGAAATTCTGTAGGATACCCTCATGGCTTGCATCTCCTAAAACTGCATATACTGTACCATCAAGCCCAGTTACCATATTCCCACCATTATGCTCAGGTAAAGTGTAATTTACAGGCAAATCATGAATAAGAAGGCCGTTTTGTAATTCTTGTCCATTCCAATCATACCTGTAAATACGATTACCAACTGGTCCTGTACTCGCTTTTTCTGCCTCCGTAAAAAACAAAAACAAGGTTGAATTAACCGAAGTAATACCTAAAAGCCCTCTATCAAAGGCAGTATCTACATCGATTTGGAGAATAGGTTCAATCTCCAAGACTCCATTCTTGATAAGAAGCACCTTTCCCCCTTTTTCTAAAACTAAAATGTCATTATCAATAAAATGCATGGCAGTTGGTTCGCTCAAATTTCCTACAAACTTTTCAACAATAAAATCCTGATCTTCGATATTTGGGGCAGCAAAGGCAGGAATAGTTGTTATTAAAAAGATAACAAGAAGAAATAAAATATATTTCAATTCATTCTTAGAAAACTTATGTTTGTATTAGAATTTTCCCTTTAAAAAATAATTTATGACTATTTGCATAGAATCAATCATAGCTTTATCATTGATGTTGTTAAGGGCAAGATATTGAGATAGATTTCGGGGTTAAAGATGAGAGGTAGAACTAGATTACAAAAACATTTTCAGGGCTCTAGAATTCCTTTATCTAAAAGAAATTGAATTGCATTTAGTAGCCCTTCTTCAGATATTTTTTCTTCTGCGTAAAATACAAAAATATTTCTTATCCATTCTGGGACCATATTCTCCACTCCAAGTTTAGTTGTATTTGGTTCACTTGATGGGGTTATCTGTACATCTGGAAAAATTTTTATTCCTTTTAAATCTTGAAACAATCCTAATGAGATATTATTGTCAGAAATCAATGTATGACTTCCCGTAATGGGATCCACCTTGATGATTGCATTGGCATCTTCATCTATCACGATTATGTTATCGTTTGAGTCTATATCCAAACCTGTCAAGTCCAAAAAAAGACCTGGTTCAGAAATTCCGTTATCCGAAATTAAGGTTTGTAAACCTGAATGGGCATCAACCTTAATTATTGCATGACCCTGAATCAACCCTGTATCGGCATCATTAATCAAAAGATTTCCCATAGAATCTATAGTTATTCCTTCAGGTTTTACTAAAAATCCAGGGGGTGAAATCCTATTGTCAGAAATAATTTTTTGGACTCCCGAAACAGGATCAACATGGACCACTGCCCCCTCTCCAGCAATTTTACCAACTAGTATAATTTCACCATTAACAGCTATGGCAATATCTTTCATTTCAACAAAAGGATCAGTAAAAAAAACCTTAGATTCGGAAATTAATTTTTGCATTCCAGTATTTGGATTTATTTTGATGACGTTGTAGTTTTCACTTTTGTCTCTATTTAGAATAATAATGTCCCCCTCTGGGTGCATCTCTAAATTTATTGGTTTAAATAAAAAACCTGGTGGGGAACGGCAGTTGTCTGAAACAAGTTTTTGCATCCCCGTCAATGGGTTTACTTGAATTATAGCTGGGCCTCTTCCACATCCAGCTCTTTCATCAGCCACTATTATTTGTCCGTTCAAGTCGATGGTTATTCCGACCAGCTTTTCAAAAATTCCTAAAGGAGAAATACTGTTATCAGAAATTACTGTCTGTCTTCCGGTAACATAGTCCACCTTGATAATTGAGTTGGCGTCTTGATCGATAACAATAATATCATCGGTATGGAATCCATTTTCTAAAGTAGGAATTATATCTACTCTTCCCAATTCTTCGGCATAAGAAGAATTTGAATAAAAATTTGATAACAAAAATAAGGAGATGACAATAATCATTAGAAAATAAATTTGGGTTTTTGTCATTACTTTATTCACCAAACCATCTGCTAATGTACAAAATTTTGGAACTAAAATGTCTTTCAAAGGTATTCGTATATTATAAGCCATCCAAAACGGGTTTTATTTAGACGTAGACAGTAGAATGGCCACCCATTATGTAATGACTAAAGAATGTTAATTTGAAGTGTAAACGAGTTTATTGACAGACAATAAAAATGATATCCACCCTTTCGTGCTTGAGAAGTTTGTTATGACTTGCGTTATGATGAGAGTGGATTTGTTGGAAATTCATAATCTTACTTTGATCAAAGTTAAGTAAAACCAAATCAATCAAGAATGGGCGATGGATTGGAAGAATCAATTTAACAAGACACCATATCTTTTAATTTTTGTCCTTTTGACAGTTTTATCGTTGGGTCTTTTAACGAATGTATCTTCGATTCCAGAACCCTTAAATTTTACCATTTCAATTTCAACCAATTCGGCATCAATTGATATTGTTGATCAAAACTCATTTGATATTACTGTAAGTCAAATTTCAGGTAGGGGAGATGTAAGTCTTTCAGCATCTAATATTCCTAGTGGTGTAGTGGTTAGTTTTAATCCAACCACAGAAAAATTAAGAAAAAATCAACCTACTTTTATTTCAACAATGAGCATATTTGTTTCACCAACTGCAACAAATGGAATCTATCTAATCCAAATTACAGCAACTGGCAAGGACATAGAAAAATCACAAATATTTGAACTAACAGTAACAGGAACCCCTCCACCCCCCTCAGAGGATATTGTTGTAGCTGCAGCAGGTGATATTGCTTGCAAACCACCTAACCGTAATGGAAAGGGTGCAGTAGAAACTGAAACATTATGTGCACAAAGGAGAACATCAGATATTTTGATAAGTTTGAATCCAACAGCAGTTCTAACTCTTGGAGATAATCAATATGATAGGGGAGAGTTAAAGAACTTTATAAAATCATACGATCCAACGTGGGGTCGTGTGAAAGAAATAACTCACCCCTCAACTGGTAATCATGATAATACTGACAATGGAGCAGAATCAGGCTATTATCAATATTTTGGTAGTTCTGCAGGGGATCCAGATAAATTTTATTATAATTTTAATATAGGTTCTTGGAATTTAATAGCATTAAATTCTAATTGCGATGAAGGTGGTGGATGTGGTCAAGGTTCACCACAGGCACTATGGCTTCAGAACGTATTAGAAAATGACAATTCTAACTGTACATTGGCTTATTGGCATCATCCTAGATTTGCTCCAGGATCACTTGATACAGGTCATGGAGATCATGATGAACTAGATGAATTTTGGCAATTACTATATCAATATGGTACAGATGTTGTATTAGTAGGACATAATCATATCTATGAAAGACTTGGCAAGCAAACACCTGATCAAGTATCAAGTTCTGATGGAATACGACAATTCATTGTAGGAACTGGTGGTAAAAGTCATGCTGGTTCTGGAATAACACAGCCAAATACTGAAGCAAAGAACTCAGATACATTTGGAGTGTTAAAACTTGTTTTACATGAAGACAGTTATGATTGGCAATTTATTCCTGAGGAGGGAAAAACGTTCACAGATACGGGCTCAGAACCTTGTAATTTAAATTAATAAACACATTTTTCTTATTTCTCATCCTTCCCAAAAAATAACTATAACTTGCAATTCACAAAATATTCTTGCCTTTTCAATTATTAAAATCCAGTTTCATGTGGGTTAGTATTTAATAACACCAGATTTTTTTATAAATTATGGTAATAAAATATTGGTTGAAAAAATAATGAATATTTATCCTTCTTTTCTGATTATAAAATGATCCCATATGGAACCGTCACGAGTGTAAAATTTAGCATCAAGTGTTTTGCCCTCATCAACAATTTCTATATTCATGAAACCAAATCCCACGTATTGTGTAAAAGTGTGATAGTCTTTTCCCCTGAAACTATGAAGGGCGGCACCTCCAGTTCCAACTGTAGCAAAAATCTGTCCATCAGGCTCATTATACAAATTTTTGTTTCTGTCAGTTATAATTGGATTTGTAGGATTGTTGGGATCGAATTTGATGGGAAATGACCTTTCATAGTTGTGAACATGTCCTTGTAATACAAGATCAACTCCATATTTTTCAAACAAAGGATGGTATAAACTGGTAAAATTGATCAAGGGTTCATGGGCGCTGTTTGGCGAAATGTAACCTGGCATATGATAATAAACAATAATCCAATCATATCTTGGATCGGATGCAGTATTGATAAGATCCTTTTCAACAAAAGAGTATTGGGTTGAATTCAGAATTAAAAGGGGCTCTGTTGCTAAAACAATAAAATGAATATTTCTAAAATCAAAGGAGTAATATTGATTTTCTAACCCAAAATTTTCAAAGTAACTCTTTAACTTTTCAGAAGAATCAGTATCATGATTTCCAATTGAAATTTTCATATTTTCGATTAGAGGTTCAACTGTTTCAAACCAGCATTCAGAACTATCCTTATAAGAGTAATCTCCAAGCCCTAGTACAATTTCAGGGTCTTTTTCTTGCATGCTTTTGACAATGTTTTCAGTATTCAAATTACAACCCCAATCACCTACTGCGACAAAATTGAAATTCTTAAAATTACTGGAATTAACTTGTGAATTATTATTTAATCCAAAATTCAATATAAGAAACCCTGTCATGGAAATCATAATGGCAATTATGATTACAAATGTAATTTTTTTATTCACAAAATATTAACTTGGTCTTTTTTATTAAACAATGGTTCCTACACTCTGGAATTGAATTGAACTAATTAGGTTAAAGAAATTACCTGAGAATAAAACTAATTTTACAAAATTCAGCTACGATACCAATTTGAACTCAAGGAGCCTTACCCAGGTAAGTTATTTGTAGAAAGGGATTAAACTTGACTTGACTTTCAGAACTTCTTATGAATATGATAATTTTGTCCCGTTTTTATATACATATAATAAGAAAAAAGGTAAGGCGATTAATCTGAAATTGATTTTTATTAATGTTAATCCAAAAAAGTCCACTAAAAAAAAGATAAGAAGAACTCTAAATAAAACCATGACGGGAATTTTTACCGTTATTTTGTTAAGTGTTATTGTCTCCTTTTTTGGTCAAGAGCAGGCGTTCTCCACTTCAGAAAACAAAAATACAGGTAATGAAAAAGGCTTAAATCTCAACTTTAATCCACTCGATTTTGGCGCAATACCAAATGACGGTCAGGATGACTCCTTTGCCTTCCAACGGATTATCAACATGTCTCCAAGAAATCAAACATCAGTTATCACGGTTCCAGAAGGGACTTTTGATTTTTTTTCTCAAGTTTATTTGAAAAGTAATTTAATTATTGAGGGTGAGAATCGAGAAAACACTATCATTCTCTGGCATACAGAAGGAAAAAAGCATAAGAATATCTTTTACGGATTAGGCCAAGTAGATTCCCCTCTTAGAAATATCACAATTAAAAATATTGCATTAAAAGGAACTGGTGTTGAAACAATGGGTGATTGTATTCATCTTATTAGCGTAAGTAATTATACCATTCAAAATACAACCTTGTCTGATTGTGGATCAGGTTCACATGGAGCGGCTATCTATGCTCGCAATACCTCAGATGGAATAATTGTTCATAACAACATATTCAACACTAGAAACGGTTATTTGAATCCCTTTAGTTTCGATCCTGAAACTCAAACAATTGGTGGAAGTACAAACATTCTGATTGGGTACAACTTGATAATTAATTCCACTGACGATGGCATTCACCCTGTAAATGGCACTTACAATATAATAATTGGAAATGTAGTCATTGATTCTGGAGATGATAACATCGATACTTTTAGTGAAAAAAATACGATAATTACAAACAATACCATAATTATGAACACTAACAGTACCCATGTTAACGGTTTTGAAATTGGAGATGGTAGTGAAAATATAGAATTGAGTAACAACAAAGTCATAGGAGGGGCCTTCTATGGCATCAATATTTCGTCTGATACAAGAAATTTTGACGTAAGATTAAACAAAAACATTACAATTAGTGATAATGAAATCTCAGGGACTACTGCTGGCTGCGTGAGACTTCGGTTCGCTGAGGACATTACGATTCAGGATAACTATTTCGAAGGATGTACACAGGATAATGATAGAGCTGAGGCGAGTGGAATAAGAATTAAGGAAGGAGTGAAAAATGTTATTATTAAAAACAATTTCATCCAATTTGACAGTGGTAAGGGGCGCAATGGAATTTTAATTTCTGAGGCCAGTAACATCGAAGTAATCTCAAATAACCTTCAGGCTAGTGAAAGAGACTTGGAAAATTGTGTCCCTATAAGCATAAGAAAAGAAACAGATAATTTGAAAATTTTAGACAATAATTTCCAACCATGTGAATGCCTAGTACAAAATTCCTCTACCGGGAAGAACGTTCAAACAAGCAACAAATTTTCCGCTTCTTCTGAATTTGAAGAAAATATCTATCATATTTCAGGTAAAACAGAAAATAATCGAATATCATCATTTGAAATAATACCCGAGAATTCAATTGTGATTGATCTAGACTGTCCCAAGTCAGGAACAATGGAAATAATGTTTCCTAAATTGCTCATAGACGGGATTCATACCATAACTGCAGAATCAGACGATTCTTCAAAGAAAATTTCATTTGAACAAATAGCCAATTCCTCCAACTCCACTACAATCAAATTAAATATCCCATCTAAAACTAAATCACTAGAATTTATGGGTGCTACTGTGATACCAGAATTTTCTACCTTTGCCTCTTTGATTTTGATTTTGTCTTTTTCAATGATATTGATTTTCAGAAAATCACTGGAAAATTTAACGGGTTTTAGGTAGATGAAGCGAAATCTAATATTTTCTTTGATAATTACAGCAGTTGTAATTCTGATAGGATTCATGATTGTTGGAGGAGATTATTTGGCAAATGTCTTCGAAACGAAATCAGTCGAAAAAGTAGATCAAGAATTCAATTTTGCAGCAGTAGGTGATTGGGGTTGTTCTTTTGAAACGTCTAATACTGTAAGAAACATCTTGGATAAAGACGCAGAATTAGTATTGGGATTAGGGGACTATTCCTACGAACCAACAGCTGATTGTTGGTTGAAAATGGTTGACCCTATTGACGAAAAAATGAAAATAGTTTTTGGTAACCACGACATTGTTAATCCTGTTATATTAGATCAAATTTCAAAACAGTTTAACCTTACTGATCAGTACTATTCATTCAACTATGAAAAAATTCACTTTACCATACTTTCATCCGTTATCCCATATGAGGTAGGCTCTGATCAATATAGTTTTGTAAATGATGATCTATACAATGCCAGCACAGATTTATCAATCGATTGGATAGTAGTATCAATTCATCATCCATTTTACATCTCTCCAACTGATAAAATTTCACATGTGCAGAACGCGTTAAGGGAAAATTATCATCCAATGTTTGAAAACTATGGAGTTGATTTGGTATTACAAGGACATGTTCACAATTATCACCGTTCTTACCCTCTCAAGTACAATAATCTAGAACCATCAGAACCCATAGTTACAAACTTTGAAAAAAATAATTATGTTGAACCCCAAGGACAGATTTTTGTTACAGTTGGAACCGGTGGACAAAGCATTTTTCCTTTCACCGAAATTTCTCCCTATATGGTGAATAATTATGAGGGGTATGGGTTTTCAAATTTTGAAGTTAAAAGGGGAGAAACAAATTCCATGACTGGAACCTTTTATGCAAATAACGGTACAATTCAAGACCAATTTACTATAACCAAATATCCAAGAGGTGTATCGTACAAGTACCTACCTTCTCTAAAATTAAATGGAGACAATTATGAGGAAGTATCAAGGGATGATCTACAACTTTCAAACTTTAGCGCGGCATTTTGGTTTAAGACAGATGAAGGTTATCTTCCTGAAACCACTGCTTATCTTGTAAACAAGGGAGGTAACGGTGTAGATATTCCAGGTAATAACATGAACTATGGTATCTGGACAGCCAAAAACGGATTGTTAAGAACAGGTTTTGAAACACTCAGAGGAATTGATACTACTGCTGCCTCTTCCTTTGCTAACAATGATGGAAAATGGCATTTTGTTGTTTCTACATTTGATGGAGAGATGTTAAGGTTGTATGTCGATGCCTCTCAAGTGGCAAGAAAATTGGGCAAAGGATTTCCTGATGACACCGGAAATCAACCATTAAGGATAGGTGCAAATTCATTGAGGCTGGATGGCTTTTTTGAAGGAGAAATTGATGAGGTAAGAGTTTGGAATAGGGCTCTTTCCACAGAAGAGATAGAAGACCAGTATTCTAATGGAATTTTTGATACAAAGGGACAACTAGTCTACTTGCCGTTCGAATGAATTCCACAAAAAATTTGTTTGTTCAAACCAGCCTCATATAATATAATAAAAGAAAATCAAAATTAAATAACGAACAAATTTGGTTAAGACGATGGAAATTCAAAAATTAAAATTTTCAAATTACCACATCCCAATTCTTATTACAATTTTAGTAGTAGCTACCATTGTACGATTCTGGGATCTTGGGGGAGTAGGTTTCAATAACGACGAGGCAGTTTATGCTGGACAGGCAGCAACCATTGCAGGAAATGAAGAGTTTTCAAAATATTTTTCAGTAATTAGAGCACATCCACTTCTTTATCACGTATTAGTTGCAGTTGTTTATTTTTTTACTGGAGTGTCTGATGTTGGAGCACGAATGGTCTCAGCTACATTTGGGGTAGCAACAGTAGC
>Ga0114950_10004365_pt1 | contig 10990 bp, 7 predicted proteins | sample N075metaG_FD_83503 | JGI IMG/M metagenome (GOLD analysis project Ga0114950, IMG submission 83503) | Deep subsurface microbial communities from Kermadec Trench to uncover new lineages of life (NeLLi) - N075 metaG | ecosystem: Environmental > Aquatic > Marine > Ocean trench > Sediment | place... | reverse complement strand
TACGCCTCCGGTGCCCTTCCGGCGCGCGCCTTGTATCCACGCCCTTCTCCGCACCCTCGCGACGAAGGGCGTTGAGATATGCGGGCTAACCGATCGAGTGCCGCCGGCGGTGGGTCGGCGAAGTCTCTGCCGACGCCTCTGGCCCGCCCCTCGGATGGCACCGTATACTTGGGCTCGCCATGAAGAGAGTCAGCATCGCGATCCTGGGAGCGGCCTTCGTTTGCTTGGGGCTGACCGCCGCCGCTCGGCCACCTCTCTCGTTCGAGGAGCAAGACGAGCTCATCGGGCGCTATTGCTTCCGCTGTCACAACGATCAGCTGCTGACCGGCGGGCTATCGCTCGAATCGTTCGAGGCGGCGCGCGCCTACGAACAGGCGGAAATCGCGGAGAAAATGATCCGCAAGCTACAGACCGGCATGATGCCGCCGCCCGGCGCGCAGCGGCCCGACGCCGAGACCTACGCGGCGCTGATCGCTTCGCTCACCGCTACGATCGACGACGCTGCGGCGGCCGAGCCCAACCCGGGGGGGCGATCCTTCCAGCGGCTGAACCGGGCCGAGTACCGGCGCTCGATCACGGCGCTGCTCGCCCTCGAGATCGACGCCGCCGCGTACCTGGCGCCCGATACGATCAGCGCCGGCTTCGACAATATCGCCGACGTGCAGGGACTTTCCGCCACCGTCATGGACGGGTACATGCGTGCCGCCGGCGAGATCAGCCGCTTGGCGATCGGCGACCCGGAGGCGACACCCCGCGAGTTTACCTACGAGGTGGCACGCTACGCTTCGCAGCGGGAGCAGGTCGAGGGCGCTCCGTTCGGTACCCGCGGCGGCATCTCGGTGGTTCATAACTTTCCTGCCGACGGTCACTACTCCTTCCGCGTCGCGCTTCAACACGAGTCGACCGGCAATCTGTTCGGCAACGGCAGGGGCGCGCTGCACACCGCGGACGCCCCCGAGCACATCGAAATTTCGGTCAACGGTGAACGCGTGGCGCTTCTGGAGGTCGAGCGCTGGGCGCATCGGCAGGACGCTGAGAGCATGGAGATGAGGACCGAGCCCATGTTCGTCCGCGCCGGACCGCAGCGCATCTCGGCGGCGTTTCTGACCCGCTTCGAAGGTCCGGTGGAGGATCTGATGTCGCCGCACGAGTGGAGTCTCGCCGACAAGAAAATCGGCTATTCCTACGGCATTACCACGTTGCCGCACCTACGCGACCTGGTCATCGGCGGCCCCTTCGACGTCACCGGGGTCTCGGAGACTCCGAGCCGCGCGCGCATCTTTACGTGCCGCCCGACCGCCGCCGACGAGGAACGCGCCTGCGCCGAACAGGTGATCTTCCGCCTGGCGACGCGAGCCTATCGACGTCCGCTGGGTGAGAGCGAGAAGGTGACGCTGATGGCGTTCTACCGCTCCGGTGCGCGCCAAGGCGGCTTCGAGCCCGGCGTCCGTACCGCGTTGCAGGCCATCCTCGCGAGTCCCGACTTCGTCTTCCGGTTCGAAGAGCCCGGCGCCGGGGCGGCCGGCGAAGCGTACCGCTTGAACGACCTCGACCTGGCCTCGAGGCTGTCGTTTTTCCTGTGGTCGGCTCCACCGGACGACGTGCTCCGGGGCATAGCAACCGATGGGGCTCTCTCGGATCCCGACGTCTTCGAGCGCCAGGTGCGACGGATGATCGCCGATCCCCGTGCCGAGGCGCTCGGCAGCCGCTTCGCGTCGCTGTGGTTGCGATTGCAGGATCTCGACCGGATACACCCCGACTCGCTGCGTTTTCCGGACTTCTACGAGCAGTTGGCTGACTCGATGCGGCGCGAGACCGAGTTGTTCTTCGAAAACCTGGTGCGCGAGGATCGCAGCGCGCTGGAGCTGTTGACCGCCGACTATTCGTTCGTCGACGAGCGCCTGGCGCGCCACTACGGCATCGACGGCGTGCTTGGCGACGAGTTCGTGCGCGTCGCGCTGCCGGCGGAGCGCCGCGGTATCTTGGGTCATGCCAGCATTCTGACCTCGACGTCACATGCCAACCGCACGTCGCCGGTGTTGCGCGGCAAATGGGTGATGGAGGTGTTGCTCGGATCGCCGCCGCCGCCGCCACCACCGGACGTTCCCGAGCTCGAGGAAAACGACGCCGCGGGCGACGCCCGCTCGATCTCCGTGCGCCAGCAGATGGAGATGCACCGGGCCAGTCCGGCGTGTATGTCGTGCCACCGGGTCATCGATCCGATCGGCATGGCGCTGGAGAACTTCGATGTTACCGGCCGCTGGCGTATCAAGGATCGGGGGGTGCCGGTGGACCCGTCCGGCCGGCTCTACGACGGCAGCACCCTCGATGGCCCGGCGGGACTCCGACAGGCACTGCTGCGCTACTCCGACGCCGTGCTGACCAACTTCACCGTCAATCTGATGGCCTACGCCGTCGGCCGCCGCGTCGAGTACTACGACATGCCTACGGTGCGCGCCATCGTGCGCGAGGCCGCCGCCAACGATTACCGGATGTCATCGTTTATCCTGGGGGTCGCGCGCAGCGCGGCGTTCCAGAGCAACCGTCAGACGATGCCCACCGAGGTAGAAGCAGGAAACACCAGCAGGCCACCGCCTGCTGGGGGAAGGTAGCGATGTACCTGACGAAAAAGCACGTTTCACGCCGCACCGTTTTGCGCGGCATGGGGGCCACGGTCGCGGTCCCGCTGCTCGATGCCATGCTGCCCGCCGGCGTCGCCCGTGCCGCGATGCAAGCCGACCCGACACGCCTTGTGTGCATCGAGATGGTGCATGGCGCCGCCGGTTCCAGCGACTATGGGGCGGCGCAGAACCTCTGGTCGCCGGCCGCGGTGGGATCCGATTTCGACCTCAGCCCCGGCGCCCTCAGCCCGCTCGAACCGTTCCGCGATTACCTGACGATTGTTTCCAACACCGACGTGAGCCAGGCGGAGGCATTCATCCCCAAGGAGATCGGCGGCGACCACTTCCGCTCGAGCGCGGTGTTTCTGACCCAGTCCCATCCACGCCAGACGGAGGGGTCTGACATCCACGTTGGCATCTCGATGGATCAGTTGTATGCCCGGCGCTTCGGGCAGGACACGCCGATTCCATCGATGCAGCTGTGCATCGAAAACGTCGATCAGGCGGGCGGCTGCGCCTATGGCTACGCCTGCGTGTACACCGACACGATCAGCTGGGCCGCCCCCGATCAGCCGTTGCCGATGATCCGCGACCCGCGCGTCGCCTTCGATCAGCTATTCGGGGCCGGCGGCACCGCCGAGCAGCGCGCCGCCTATCGGCGCGCCGACAGCAGCATCCTCGACTTCATCACCGGGCGCGTCGCCGAGTTGAAACGTCAGCTCGGACCCGCCGACGTCGAGCGCCTGGACCGCTACCTCGACAACATCCGCGAGCTCGAGCGTCGCATTCAGCGCATCGAGCAGCGCAACGTCAGCGGCGAGGTGCGCGAGCTGCCCGCGGCGCCCGCCGGTGTACCGGATTCCTTCGAGGAACACGTGCACCTGATGTTCGACCTGCAGGTGCTGGCGTTTGCCGCCGACATGACGCGGGTTTTCTCGTTGAAGATGGGCCGTGATTCCTCGGCGCGGGTGTTCCCCGAGAGCGGCGTCGACCGGCCATTTCACCCGGCGTCGCACCACGGCGAGAACGAGCGCAACATCGAAGCCTTCGCCGAGATCAACCGTTACCACGTCGGGCAGATCCCGTATTTGCTGCACAAGCTGCAGGAGACCATGGAAGGCGATACCCATCTGCTCGACAAGACGATGATCATCTACGGCTCGCCGATGGGAAACCCGAACGTCCACAACCACAAGCGCTGCCCGCTGTTCATCGCCGGTGGCGGCAACGGCACCCTCGACGGCAACCTCCACGTAGGCGCCGATCCCGGCACGCCGATGGCCAATGTGATGCTGACGCTGCTGCACAAGCTCGGGCTCGACGACCTCGAGAGCTTCGGCGACAGCAACGGCGACTTCACGTTGTCAGCCTAGAGAGTTCCTTGACAAAAAGTCACGACATCGTGCCTGACGTTCACCGCGTGGTGTGGGCTATCGTCGTCTTTCTGTTGCCGGCGATCCTCTGGGCGACGCCGACCGCCGCACCGGTCGCCGACGCTGCGATGCAACGCGATGCTGAGGCAGTCCGCGCCTTGCTGCTCAACGGAGCCGACGTCAACGCCGCGCAGGGCGATGGCATGACGGCCCTGCATTGGGCGTCGCGCAACGATGATGTAGAGATCGCCCGCATGCTGGTGTACGCCGGAGCCAACGTGCGGGCGACCACGCGTCTGGGTGACTACATGCCGTTGCACCTTGCCGCCAAGGCGGGGTCGGCAGCGGTCGTTTCGACCCTGCTCGAGGCGGGCGCACCGGCCTTGGCGACGACCTCGACAGGAAGCGCCCAGGCAATCCACTTCGCCGCCGCGGCGGGCAGCGCCGAATCGGTAGCCGCGCTGCTCGAGCACGGCGCCGATCCTGACGCCCGCGAGCAGGCGCGCCAACAGACACCGCTGATGTTCGCCGCGGCGTTTGACCGGGTGAACGTCATCAGGGCCCTGGTAGCGGGTGGCGCCGACGTTGCGTTGAGCGCCGAAGCGATCGACATTGCGGCGCGCGAAGCTGCCGACCGCGCCGACCAGCGGGGCGAGGCGTCGCGGACCGTGACCCAGCAAGGGGGCTACACCGCGAACGAGGAAGAGCCGCTTTCGTACGCCGACCTGGTGGGCTACCACGGCGGGCTGACCGCGTTGTTGCACGCTGTCCGCGAGGGCCACACCGAATCGGCGCTGGGGCTGTTGGAGGCGGGTGCCGATGTCAACCAGCCGAGCGCCGGCGAGCATACGCCGCCGATGTTGATGGCGATGCTCAACGGTCACTTCGACCTGGCGCTCAACCTGCTCGAGCGGGGGGCGGACCCCAACGGGGCGTCGGCCGCCGGCACGACACCCTTGTACGCGGCGCTCAACGCTCAATGGGCGCCGAAGTCGCGCTACCCGCAGCAATACGCCTACCGGCAGCAGCGGGCGGGCTATCTCGACGTCATGCGAACGCTACTGGAGGCCGGCGCCGACCCTGACGCGCGGCTTACCAAGCACCTCTGGTACATGTCGTACAACTTCGACTTGCTGCGCGTCGACACCAAGGGGGCGACGCCGTTCTGGCGCGCCGCCTACGCACTGGATGTTCCGGCCATGCGCCTGTTGGTGTCGTACGGCGCTGATCCCGGGCTCGCCACCGAAAAGGCGCCACAACGGTTTCGTCGCCAGCAGGACCAAGATCTGGATCCCTCCGGGCTGCCGGTGGTGCCGGTGGGTGGTCCGGCAATCTACCCGATCCATGCCGCCTCCGGCGTCGGATACGGCCAAAGCTTCGCTGCCAACGCCCATCGTCACGTCCCGGACGGATGGCTGCCGGCGGTGCGCTACCTGGTCGAGGAGCTCGGCGCCGAGGTCAACGCCCGCGATGTCAACGGCTACACGCCGGTGCACCATGCCGCTGCCCGTGGTGACAACGAGCTCATCCTCTACCTCGTCGAGCGCGGCGCCGGCGTCACCGCGGTGAGCCGTCGCGGCCAGACGACCGCCGACATGGCGAACGGCCCGGTGCAGCGCATCCAGCCTTTCCTCGAGACGCTGGAGCTGCTCGTCAGGCTGGGCGCGATCAACAACGACAACTGCATCTCCTGCTGACGAGGCGCCGCCCCGCGCCGTTGACGGCAGCGTGGGGATATCTGCGACGTTGGCACCCCTCGCCGATATGTCCACGATCGGCTACGTTGCGGCCGGTCGCCGCCTTGCATCTGCCCTCACGGTGCCCGTAACGGCGGCCTCAGGGGTCTTCAGGTCCTTGCCAGGTAGTCGCGGACGCGCTCGAATCCCTGTTCCATGCGCTCGAGATCGTTGACCAGCGGCCCGAAAGAGACCCGCACCGCATTCTTGAGCGTTTCACCGAAGCCACCGCCGGGGACGAAGATCACACCGGTGTTCTCCAGCACTTCGTAGACAAAATCGTCGGCGTTGCGACCGACGTCGACGACGGTGTAGAGGCCGCCTTGCGGCGTGATGCGTTTCATCTGCAGGTATTCGTCGACACACCCGGTCAGATGTTCCGCCGCCGCCTGGTAGGCGGCCCGCGACTCCTCCATGTAGGCGCGCAGCGAACCGTCGGGCAGGGTGCGCTCGAGATAGTCGGCCAGCGCCATCTGGTGGAGTGTGTCGGGGCACAGAACGACGCTCTGCTGGACGATCTCGAGGGCGTCGATAACATCGGCGCGGGCCTCGACCCAGCCCAGCCTGCGGCCCAGCCCTCGGCACCACTTGGAGTTCGAATGGATCTTGATGAGGTTCGGATGGGCGATAGGGCTGGCGGCGAACTGAGCCGGCTGCTCTGCGGTGAAGTACTGCGCCCGATAGGCATAGTCGACGGCGACGAAGCAGCCGTGGCGGGCGGCCAGCTCGATGAGCTCGAAGAACGCCGCGTCAGGCACCACGCCGCCGGTCGGGTTGTCGGGGGAGGAGAACAGCAGCAGCTTGGGCTTGTCGCGCTCGAGGATCTCCTCGAGGCGGCCGAGGATGGCCTCGACGTCGGCGAAGTACGACCATTCATCGATATCGAGAACCGGCAGCGTCAGGGCCTCCACACCGTTGTGGCAAAAGGCGAGCTGCGGCGGGTAATTGGCGTAGGTCGGATCGAACAGCACAACGCGGTCGCCGGGGTCGAGGAGGGCGATGAAAAGACAAAAGGTCAACTGCGTGGAGTTGGCGCCGATGATGACGTTGCCGACCTCGAGCCCCTCGGTGGCGTAGAGCTCTTGATCCATGGCCACGAGCAACTCGCGCAGACGTGGAAGCCCGGCGGTTGGCGAGTAGGCGCCACTGGCGTGGAAGGCGTCGGGGTCGGTGGCGATACGCTCATACGCGGCGCGCAGCTCGTCGGGGGCGGAGTGGTTGACCCAGCCGCCGGCGAACGAGACCACATCGTCCGGATCGAGCCCCATGTTGATGATGTTGTCGCGATCGGCGAGCTCCATGATCCGGCGGATCGGCGAACCTGGGAGGTCGTTTGCTCGCAATCGGGCGCTGATCGGTGGGTTCGACATGGCAGCCATTCCTCCGCGCACTCGCCCCGTCGCGCTCGCTACAACTGTCAAGCTATTCTGGGGACAGCACACAAGTGGTCGAAAGCAGGTTTTCTACCGGGAGACGGTCGGGGTGTCAACTCGCCGCCGCACCGCGGGCACCCGACCGGAGATACGGAGGACGGATGAGATCCAGGAAGCAAGCCCATCGAATCGGCATTTTGTTGGCGATCGCGATCGTCGCTGCCGGCGCCGCTTCGCTCGAGGGCGCGGCGGCTACCGCCCAGCACGAAAACACCATCATCGACCTCTGGACCGCCGGCACCGCGACGTTTGGGGTCTTCGTTCCCAATGAGCGACCGCGCCCCGCGCGGGGGCGCGAACAAGGCGGGCGTGGGCAAGGAGGCCGCGGGCGCGGCCAGCGACAGCCGGCGCTGTACACGGTGGAGGGCGGCGAGCGGCTGGCGCAGAATCCGCTCTACGACTTCGTCTTCCTGAACCTCGAGGGTGGCTACGACGCCGACGCCGTCGCCGCGATTGCCGAAGGGCTGCGCAGCCCTTCGGCGGTGGGCCGCAAGGCGCTTCTGGTGCGCATTCCGCCGATCGAGCGTGACGGCCCGGAGGTGACCCGCTCGCGGGTGCGGGAGATCCTCGCAAAGGGGGCCGACGGTGTCGTGTTTCCGCACATCCGAGGTCCGGAAGAAGCTCGCCTGGCGGTGAGCTTCATGACCGAGGCCGGCGCCGATCTGTGGTCGTCCTCGAATCCCTCGGGCGAGAAGATCGCCATGATCATGATCGAGGACCCCGATTCGCTCGCCCGCGTCGAAGAGACGGCCGGCGTTGCGGGCATCGGTATCCTCGCCTGTGGTATCGGCAGCCTCACCGGCGCCCTTGGCGGCGACCGCGAGGCGGCCGAAGCCGGGAATCAGAGGGTGCTGGCCGCGGCCAAGAGGATAGGGGCCGCCGACATGATCACGGCGAATTCGAATGATGTCGCTGGACGCGTCGAGGAAGGCTTCCTGGCCTTGCTCATGCAGGGCGCGAGCGCCGACCAAGCCATCGAGATCGGGCGCGCGGCGGCGGGACGCTAGCCGGGCCCTGCCGAACGCGTGACGGGCTAGCGCCAGCCTGTCAGGCTCTAGTGAGCGTGTGAAGAGCGCTTTCGCCGCGGTCTGCCAGGGTTCGCGGTTGTCGTGACCACGTGGCGGACGGTAGATTGCGTCTCGTCCTCTTCGATGACGGGTACCAACTGCAGGAGATTTCCGATGAAGAACATCCGTATCGTGGTAATGGCGGTTCTGCTGGTGGCGCTGGGCTCCAGCGTCGGATTGGCGCAAGACGCCGGGATGACTTTTTTTATCACCAGCGCCGGCTCCGGCAACGGCGCCGACCTCGGTGGTCTGGAAGGCGCCGATCGTCAATGCCAGGCACTCGCTGCGGCGGTCGGCGCCGGCGACAAGACCTGGCGTGCCTACTTGAGCACCACCGGTTCCGGCGGCGTCAACGCCCGCGACCGTATCGGCAGCGGTCCCTGGTACAACTTCAACGGCGTCACGGTGGCCGAGTCCGTCGACCAACTGCATGGTGACAACAACCTCACCAAGGAGACGATCCTGACCGAGAACGGTGACATGTCGAATGGTCGCGGCGACGACCCCAACATGCACGACATCCTCACCGGTTCCGGTCTCGACGGAACAGCACAGGCAGGCGAGGGTGACACGACCTGCGGGAACTGGACGAGCAGCGGTGAGGGCAGTGCCCTGGTCGGCCATCACGATCGACAGGGTGGCGGCGCCAACCCGACGTCGTGGAACTCGGCGCATGCCTCCAGCGGTTGCAGCCAGGAGAATCTCCAGGGGACCGGCGGCAACGGGTTCTTCTACTGCTTCGCTACCCGGTAGCGAGGCCGGCCTGGGGCTGAAGAGCCGCGGGGGATCTCGTCGGCATCCGGCAAGGGCGGAGCTCGGGTAGGCGTCGATGAGACCCGGCGCCGCGGCGCCGTGCGACTCGGGCGGCCGCAGGTACTACAATTTCAGCTGTGTCGGCAAACGCACACCAGCGGTTGCCGGACCATCTCCGACGATACGCTCCCTTTTTAAAACGGTAAGCAAGGAAGGACCGACATGATTCGACTTTTCAAAGGCGTCGCGGTCATCGTGCTGCTGGTGACGGCCGCCGGATGCGCCTCGACGAGCATCCGCGATTCGTGGACAGCACCCGGCCTCCAGGGCCCGCTCGACTACCAAAAGATCCTGGTTGTCTTCATGGATCCGACCGAAGCAACGCGCCGTGCCGCCGAGGACGCGCTGGTTGCCCGCATCGGCTCTGGTCAGGCGGTGGCGTCGCACACGCTGTTCACGATGCAGGAGGTCCAGAACGCCGCGGACAACGAAGCGGCGGTGCGCAGGACGCTGCAGGGCGCGGGGGTCGACAGCGCCGTCGTCATGCGCATGGTCAGCGAGCAGCAGGAGCTGAGCTACTCGCCGGGAATGACCTACCCGGCCTACTACGGTGGCTTCTACGGCTACTACGGCCGCGGCTGGGGTATGGCGTACAGCCCCGGATACATGCGCACCGACACGATCGTCAGCGTCGAGACCAACCTCTACTCGCTGGACGATGAGGAGCTCGTCTGGGCCGGTACGACGGAGACTTTCAACCCCAACGACATTGCCAAGATGGTCAACGAGATCGCCGATGCGGTGAACCAGGACCTGCGCAGCAAGGGCTTGCTGACGGGTGGCTAGACGTATCGGGGCTCGGTGACAGATAGCTAGGCGTATCAGGCTTCGCCACGGGCCCGCCGGCTCAGCTTCTAGAAAAAGGCCCCGCCCGGGTTGCCGGGCGGGGCCTTTTCGTCTCTTGGCGACTAGCGCTTGTCGGCCGGCCAGGCGCTGACGTAGCTCGAGCCGGGCGGTATCGAGCCCATGCCCATGAAGATGAACTTCTGCACCCGTTTACCCTCGTAGGTCTCGGTCGTGTAGATGTTGCCCTGCGAGTCGGTGGCGATGGAGTGCACGGCGAAGAACTGGCCGGGCTGGCGGCCGCCGTCGCCGAAGCTGTACAGGACCTCCATGCTGGCTCGATCGATGACGTAGACCCTCATGTTCTGGCCGTCGGCGAGGTAGAGGAAGCGCTGCTCCTCGTCGGGCGAGAAGGCGACGTCCCAGGTCGAACCCTGCGACAGCGTCTCGGGGGCAATGATCACCTCGTTGACGAACGTGCCATCGGTCTGGAAGACCTGGATGCGGTCGGCAGCGCGGTCGCAGACGTACAGCAGGCGGTCGTTGGACAGGTCGGCGCAATGCACCGGGCCGCGGAACTGCTGCGCCGGCGGGTCGCCTGGAACGTACGTGCCGAGTTCGGCGCTGTCGTCGGGCTCGTTACCGTAGGCGCCCCAGAAACGCTTGAACTCGCCGGTATCGGCGTCGATCACGACGACACGCTTGTTCAGGTAGCCGTCGGCGACGTAGACCTCGTTCTCAACCGGATCGACGAAGACCTTGGCGACGCGGCCGAAGTTCTCCGGGTCGAGGCTATTGGGCTGGGCGCGGCCGCCGCCTTCGGGAACTCGGGCACCGGAGCGGCCGACCTGCATCAGAAACTCACCGGAGCGCGAAAACTTGAGGATGTGGGCGTCGTTGCCCCCATTGCCGCCGATCCAGATGTTGTCCATGTGGTCGACGTCGAGGCCGTGGTTGGACTGCGGCCACTCGTACTCGCCCGTGTCGACCGGGCCGCCCCAGGCGTTGACCAGGTTGCCCTCGGGATCGAACTCGAGCAGCGGCGGGGCCGGAACACAGCATTCGCTCAGCGGCGGGTCCTGTGCGGCGCCGACCTCGGTGCGCGCGGCGAATTGGTCGGGGGTGTTGCGATGAACGATATACACGTGGTCGCGTGAATCGACC
>Ga0114950_10004364_pt1 | contig 10993 bp, 13 predicted proteins | sample N075metaG_FD_83503 | JGI IMG/M metagenome (GOLD analysis project Ga0114950, IMG submission 83503) | Deep subsurface microbial communities from Kermadec Trench to uncover new lineages of life (NeLLi) - N075 metaG | ecosystem: Environmental > Aquatic > Marine > Ocean trench > Sediment | place... | reverse complement strand
TCGCTGTGCCGATCATAGCCCTCGGTGGGCACGGGGTGGTTTCAGTGGTGTCCAACGAAGCCCCGGCGATGATGAGCGAGATGGTCCGCTCAGCCCTCGAAGGCAAAATGACGGAAGCCAGAGAACTTCATTACAAGCTACTCGGGCTCATGAACGTCAACTTCATCGAGACCAACCCCATTCCGGTCAAGGCCGCTCTCGCAATGATGGGCCTGATCGAAGAGCAGTATCGCCTGCCGTTGGTCCCCATGGCCGAGGCCAACCGAGAAAAGCTGCATCTCGAACTGATGAAACTCGATCTGGTGGCCGCACCGTGAGTACAGCAGTACTGCGGAGAGAGATCGAGAGACTCTACGCGCTTCCCACGACAGATCTACCCGGTGAGGCAGCAGACGTTGTCGCCGAGCTGCGACGGAAACTCAGCGCGGGCGAGGTGCGTGCCGCAGAACCCACCGCAGACGGCTGGGTGGTGAATGACTGGGTCAAGAAAGGCATCTTGGTAGCGTTTCGAGCTGGGCAGATCGAGGACTACTCCATCAACCCACAGTTCCCGTTTTTCGACAAGAGCACCCTGCCACCGCGTGAGCTGACGCGTAACGACCGGATTCGGGTGGTGCCGGGGGGTTCGTCCATCCGTGATGGAGCGTACATCGGCCCAGGTGTCGTGTGTATGCCGCCGATGTTCGTGAACGTAGGCGCGTATGTGGACGAGGGGACCATGATCGATTCGCACGTCCTCGTGGGGTCGTGCGCCCAAATCGGCAAGAACGTGCACTTGTCGGCCGGTGTGCAGATCGGCGGCGTACTGGAGCCTGTTGGCGCCATGCCGGTGATCGTCGAAGACGGCGCCCTCATCGGTGGCAACTGCGGCGTGTACGAAGCCACCATCGTGGGCACTGAGGCTGTCCTCGCTCCAGGTACGATTCTCACCAAATCGACGCCGTTGTACGACCTAGTACACGGTACCGTGATCCGCTGCACTGGCGACGCGCCGCTCACAGTGCCGCCGCGCGCGGTGGTCGTGCCCGGCAGCCGCCCGGCGAAGAGCGACAACGCCAAACGCGATGGAATCCATCTCTACACGCCGGTCATCGTCAAATACCGGGATTCGGGGACCGACGCCGCGTTGGAGTTGGAGGCTGCGTTACGATGACAGCTGTTCACCTATCACCGTCGCAACCACCTCCCGGCTCCGCGGCCGATTGTCGAGATTGATGACGACGATTTGCTGCCACGTCCCGAGTTGCAACCGGCCGTCCACGACGGGAATCGAAATGCTGGTCTTGAGCAGGGCGGAACGGACATGCGAGAATCCGTTTCCGTCTCCCCACCTCGCGTTGTGCTCGTAGTGGGCATCCACGGGCGCGATGCGGTCGAGCGCTGCCCTCAGATCCGACAACGCTCCGCTCTCGTATTCGATCGTCGTGACAGCCCCCGTCGAGCCCACCAGTGCCACGACAGCCACACCGTCTCGAACACCGGATTCCCGAACCAATTCCTCCACTTGTCCGGTAACGTCGGCGTGGCCGAATTCCTCAGCCAGATGACAGGTCCAGCGATTGTGTGTGACCATGCCGTGAAAGGTAAGAGGTGTGAACGACTAGAATCACCCACTTCGTCCCGGGGCCAAGCGCGAATGATAGTCCGCCGCTCCCGGACGCTCAAACATCCATTTACCTGAGAAACCCGAAGATGAACCGACTCGTCGTCTGCGTGCTGACTGCTTCGTTGCTTTGGGCCTGCGGTAGCCGGCCCCAATCCCTGGGCTTGATCTATCTCAACGGGCGAGCCGTGGAGGCAGTGGGAGACAGCCTGCTCCTCATGACGACAGAGGGCGTGGGCGGAATCATGGTCTACGATCTTCGCACCAATACGGTGGACACCATTGGGCGGGACGTGCTGAATGCCCCGCTCCACATCCAGGCCCTCAACGGGCGCTGGTACGTCTCCGACATCTTAGATGGCCGTCCGCACGTTGCCGTACTCACCCCGGATGGCGAGGTCGAGTCGTATCGCGACGTCAGTACGATCACGTCGACACCTCACCAATTTGCCGTGTTACCGGACGGCCGGATCGTCCTAGAGTCCAGAGACGGCAGGCTCGTCGCACTGCAAGGAGACAGCATAGCCACCTTTGCTCTTGCGGAAGCCGGCGCTCGGCCCAGCCTCTTGGCGGGTGTGGCCGGGGGCGTGCTTCATGCGGTACCGCTCGTGCACATGACGCTCTACAATCAGTTCGGTGGCATACGCTGGCGGATTCCCTGGTATTGGGCCGACACCGCGTACTTCACCGATATCGCCACAGACCGTCAGGGGCGCATTCACATCATCGCCGGCGTCCCGGCCGATCAAACGTTCATTGTGTACACGCTGGGCCGAAACGACGGAGAGCCGATTCGGTGGTCGGGACCGGGTCCCTATGCGACGTTCACGATACAACGCAATGGGAGTTTCCGACCCGACAGTGCGGCGAACTGGATTGGGAGTGGCAGTTAGGGAGGAAGGAAGCTAGTACTTCAACCCGACAGCTTCCCCGAAATCCTTCAGGATTTTCGCTTGCTTTTCCGTGAGCTTCTCCGGAATAGTCACATCAATCTCCACGAATTGATCTCCCCTCCTGCCGTTCTTTTCGATGCCCATTCCCTTTAGGCGAAACTTGCGGCCGGGCTGGGTACCTGGCGGGATACGCAAGGCGACGCGTTTACCGTCGATAGTTCGCACCCGAATCTTCGTGCCGAGTGCCGCACCGACAACGTTGATGGGCACGGTGCAAGTCAGGTCGCTTCCGTCACGACGGAAGAAGCGATCTGGCTCCACCGCAAACGTGACAACGAGATCTCCCGGCTTCCCACCAGTCGGATGCCGCTGCCCCTGCCCTCTCAGCCTGACTTTGCTACCGGAATCCGTTCCGGGCGGAATCGCCACCATAAGGCGCTTGTTGACATCGACTTCGCCGCCCCCACCGCACTTTCCGCATAACTTGCTTGCCACGTTTCCGCGCCCCAGGCACCGCGGACAAGGACGGTTAACCGCAAAACCTCCCTGACCGAAACTCACGGTTCCGCGCCCCTTGCACTCGTCACACGTCGAGACCTTCGACCCGGGCGCCGCGCCTCCGCCGCCGCAGACGGGGCACGCCTCGGACACAGACACGCTCACCGGTATTTTCCCGCCGAGTGCCGCGATACGAAACGGCACCACGACCGTCATTTCAATCGGCTCGACAGAGACGTCTCTCTTGCCGCGACCGAATATAGACGAAAAAATGTCGCCGAGACCGCCCAATCCCCCCAGGTCACCGAAACCAAAGTCTTCGAACCTGGAACTGCCACCCGGCCCACCCCCACCTCGCGCCCCCGTGAACGCCCCGAGCTTGCGCATCAGGTCGTACTTCTTGCGCTGCTCCGGGTCGCTCAGTACGGAGTATGCTTCCGACACCTCCTTGAAGCGCCCTGCCGAGCTCTTGTCGTCGGGATTGGCATCGGGATGGTACTGCTTGGCAAGTCGGCGGTACGCTTTCTTTATCTCGCTCTTTCCCGCCGACTCGCTGACGCCAAGTACGTGATAGTAGTCCTTCGATGCCGCCATTAGCCGGGCTCCTGGCTCCCCTCATTTTGCCACATCAACACCTGTACCATAGCCGGGCGAATCAAGGCACCGCCAAATTTATAACCTGATTGCAGGATCGCCCCAACGGTGTGGTCCTCCTCCTCGGTTCCGGCGGGAAGCGAGCCAATCGCCTCGTGATGCTTCGGGTCGAATGCCTCACCTACACGACCCACCCGCTCCAACCCCGCACTCTCCAGCTCGCGAAGCAGCTTGCGCTCCACTAGTTCCACTCCCTTGATCACGTCCTTCACGCTGGCGCTGGCAGAGTCCAGTTGTAACACCCGCTCGAAGTCATCGAGGGCATCCAAAATGTTCGATACCACCTCCGCCTGGGCGCGCTGCCACATCTCCACCCGCTCCCTGGCGGTGCGCTTGCGGAAGTTCTCGTACTCCGCAGCAATACGAAGATAGCGATCTTGTAATTCGTCAAACTTGCTCTGGAGCTGCTCACCACCAGCCACCGCAGTGACTTCGGCTTCGACTTCGACTTCGGCCTCGGCTTCGGCTTGGACTTCGGCCTCGGCTTCGGCTTCGACTTCGGCCTCTGCACCGACGTTCGAGTCAGCCTCCTCGACGGAGGGCGTTTGCGGTACACTCTTTCGCCCGGAACGTTTCTTCCGTGGATTCATCCCCCCACCATGTAACACCGTTAGATATGATTTCTCGATTGAGCGACGGTCGTACTATAGCGGCAGAGCAATCTCCATACTAGCGTTACCGTCAAAATGGCAGGCCAGTTTCTGCCAATCCCAAATTCTCCTGAGAAGCCTCAGGAAAGCAGGCCGCGAACCAGGTTGAGGGCCGCTTGAGCACTGCGCTGCCTGATCCCTATCCGGTCCCCCGGCAGCCTGAGCGTGATGACTCGCCGTGCCTCGCCGGCACCAGCTGCAATGCACACCGTACCCACCGGCTTCTCCGGCGTACCTCCGGTCGGTCCGGCCACGCCCGTGATTGCCAGGGACGCGCTTGACCCTAGCCGCCTAGCCACACCTTGGGCCATCGCCTCCGCCACCGGTTCGCTCACCGCCCCGGTCTCCTCCAGCAGTCGGCGCGGCACCCCGAGAACGTTTTCCTTTACCTTGTCGTCGTACGCCACGACACCACCCGCAAAGACAGCGGAGGAGCCGGGAATCGCCGTGAGACGCTCCCCTATGAGACCGCCGGTACACGATTCCGCTACGGCCAACCGATGGCTGCTCTCTGCCAGGGCCTCGAGCACCACAGCCGCCAGGTCCTTGTCTCCCTCCGCGTAATACTGTTTCCCCAGAAGCGGCCGGACGAGGGCAACCGCTTCTTCCAGCCACCCGTCTACCTCAGGGGCGTTCGCATTCCATACGGTGAGGCGCAGGTCCACCCCATGAGTACCTGGTAGGTACGCCAACGTTGCCGGAGCTATGCGATTCTCCACCCCCTCCAGGAGGTCGGCGAGCGCGGATTCTGGCATGCCGGTGGTCCGCAGCATCCGAGAACGGGTGGTGCGTTGCGACCCGGCACCCATCAGTTCTTTCAGGCGCGGTAGCAGCTCACCATGGAGCAGGCCCCGCATCTCCTGCGGCACGCCGGGCAACATCACGGCGATTCCCAGCTCGCCCTCCAGCCACAAGCCGGGGGCCGTACCCCATCGGTTCTTCATGGTCACGGCTCCCCGGGGCACCTCAGCTTGGGTACGGTTTTTTTCGGACATGGGACTGTGTCCCAGGCGGGCGAAGCGCTGGCGCAGCTTTTCCAGATACTCGGTGTCGAGTTCGAGGGGAGCGTGGAAGATGTCTGCTACGATCTTCTTGGTGATATCGTCGCGGGTCGGTCCCAGACCGCCCGTGGTCACGACGAAACCCGTGCGATTCAAGCCGTCCATTACGGCGCCGCGTATCGCGTCGCCGTCGTCGGGGACGGTAGTGGCCCGGGCTACGTGAACGCCGGCCGCAGTGAGCGCGGTCGCGAGCTCTGCAGCGTTGGTGTCGAGAGTGAAGCCAAGTAGGAGCTCGTTACCAATGGTGACGAGTTCAAGTTCCATCGCCCGAGCCCGGATGAGCAGGATAGGCACCCTGAAACAGCTTGCGATACCGATAGATGTATGACAAGAGCGAAATCACGGTGAGCATGATGGCCACGCCGAGTGTTACCGCAACGGTGGCGCCGTGAAAGCGATCCCAGTACGCTGCTAACCACCCGGTTTCCCAGCCAAACTCGATCCGCATGTCGCGCCAGGCGAACCATCCTATGGTAGCGCCCAGAAAGATGTCCTGAACGATCGTCTTCGCTTTTCCGGCGGTGTCCGCCGCGATCACCACGCCGCGTCTCTTGGCAACATGCCGGAATATGGTCATCACGATTTCTCTACCCACCAACAGCAACGCCACGATCAAAGGCAGGTTACCCCACCAGGGGATCTCGTATTGGCTCATTGGATACCTGGTAACCCAATAGATGGGAATCAGGCACGCGAACAGCAGCAACTTGTCCGCCAACGGATCGAGCAGTTTGCCAAGGTCCGTCACCTCATCGCGCTCACGGGCCAGCCGGCCGTCAAAAATGTCACTTAGGGCAGCAATCAAGAAGACGACGAATGCCATGAGCTTGGGGAGGTAACCGTTGATGAACGGGAGAAGGGCGATGACGGGTGTCAACGCTATCCGCGACAACGTCAATATGTTGGCCAGCGTCCAGATCATGCTCGACTTCTCAGCTCAGAGCCTTGAGAACCAGCTTCGCAACGTGTTTGAGGGTTTCGAACACCCCGTCACCGTTGACGGCGACCGACTCGACGTATGGCGCTCTTTGTATCCACGTGCCGTCTACTTGGGTTATGAGCCATTCTCCTTCGTTCAGAGGATCCTTAGTTTCCCGCTGCTTCGCCGATTCGGTCACTTCCCAACCGGGGTTGAGCTGCTGCTGCAGTTCGGAGATTGGGGCGGCGTTCGGCAAATCCCGCTTGTTGTACTGCATCAAGAAGGGGATTTTGGTGACATCGTATCCGTATTCCGCCATGTTGTCATACAGATTCTGCATCGATTCGACATTGGCCTCCATGCGGTCCATCTGACTATCCGCGACGAACACCAAGCCATCGACTCCTTTTAGGATCAACTTCCGCGATGCGTTGTAGTACACCTGCCCGGGGACGGTGTACATGTGGAACCTCGTCTTGAACCCTCTAATGGTCCCGAGGTCCACCGGCAGGAAATCGAAAAACAGCGTTCGCTCGGTCTCCGTTGCAAGAGAAACCATCTTCCCCCGCTTCTCCGGTGCAACCTTGGCGTAAACATGCTCGAGATTGGTTGTCTTTCCACCGAGCCCGGGACCGTAATAGACCAGCTTACAGTTGATCTCCCGAGAGGCGTAATTGATCATCGACATGATGAGCTGTCCCGCTTAGTCGTCAAACAGTTTATCGATTTCATCTTCCGCACCCTCCAACAATCCCTCCTTTTCTGATCCTGGCTGCCCCGGTGACGGCTGGCCAAACATTTTGGTGAGCAGTTGCGACAGATCTTGCACCGTTTGCTTGACACGTAGGCGCACCAACCCCACCGTCGTGCGCTGGTCGAACAATACAACGAGAATGAGCCGCCGCCCCACATCCGCAAGATACATCGACTCCTTTTCCCCTTGGTGGAACAGCGAGGCGAATTCCGGCTCGCCGATCATCTTTGCCAACTCATCGTTGGCGCTGAAATCGGCTGCCGTCAGCGAGGCAAACACGGTCGGATCAAACGAAAGCTCCTCTCCAACCGTAGCCAGAAGCTGGCCAGTACGGTCGACCACCATCGCACACCGTGCGTCAGACTCCCGAAGCAGCTCCGTCAAATATTCGGAGATCTTCTGGTAGTCAGACTCACCGAGCGACCACGAGCCCGCACCCGTCATCGGTAGACGTTACCCAAGCTGTGCCTCCATACGCCGCACAATAGCACCAGCCCTTCTGCGTAGTATCGGATGTTCCTCCCAAGCCAAGTAATCGTGCAACAACTGCACCGTTTCAACACTCGTGCGACCGCTGAGGTAGCCCAACGCAGACAGCCGCCGCAGCGACCGCCCACTGAACAAATCCTGGCGGTGCCGCCCCATGGACTGCTGGGCCAACATCCCACCTGCTACCGCTCCCAGGCCGAACGTCACAAGCAGAGCTTTGAGCTTCGACCTCATTACTCCTTCATCTCTCGGCGGGCGACCAATGCCTGCGCAATGGTCGATCGATCGGCGTACTCCAGATCCCCACCAACAGGCAGTCCCCTGGCGATCCGGGTAACCCGCAACCCCAGTGGTGCCAGCACACCCCTCAAATACGTGGCAGTGACCTCCCCCTCTATCGATGGGTTGGTCGCAACGATGACTTCCCGCAGCCCCGAACCGTTCTCAACCCGGCGACGAAGGTCGTCGATGCGAAGGTCCTCGGGCCCTATACCATCCAGCGGCGACAGGTGGCCACCCAACACATGGTACAGCCCCCGGTACTCATCCGACCGCTCAATTGCCTCGATGTCCGACGCTTCCTCTACCACACACAGCATACTGCGGTCGCGCCTGCTGTCGCTGCAAATCGAGCAAGGATCCACTTCACTGAAGTTCCCGCAGGTCGAGCATGGAGCAATACGATCCACTATGGCCTGGATTGCCCGAGCGAGTGATTCCACCACGCCACTAGGCTGTCTTAGTAGGTGAAATGTGAGACGGGTCGCTGTCTTCCGGCCGATGCCAGGGAGCTTTCCCAACTCCGCCGTCAGCTGCTCGATGGCAGACACTAGGTTAGAGCGGTAGCTGGAACGGGAGTTGGAGTCCCCCGGTGACCTTGCGCAACTCGTCGCGATAGATCTCTTCTGCCCGGCGCTGAGCATCTGCCACAGCCGCTGTCACAAGGTCCTCAATCATTTCCACATCACCTTCTTCGACGATGCTTTGGTCGATTCGTACGCCGCGAACATGGCCCTTGCCGTCGGCGGTGACGGTCACCATACCACCCCCGGCCGATCCAGTCACGGTGCGTTGCGTCAACTCGGTCTGCATCTGCGTGATCCGCCCCTGCATCTGCTGACCGAGTTGTAAGAGTTGGGAGAAATCGGACATATATCCGTGCGACTGTTAGAGTTACCAGGTTTGGAAAGTACCGCGGCCGCAAATACGCCGCAAGCTACTCCGTGAGTTCCAGGTCGAGGGCCTCAGCCACCGCATCGAGGGCCGGGTCCTGGGCCCTGTAGGCCCGCATCCTCGCTTCCCGATCGCCTTCCGGCGTCTGGCGCCTGGGCCCCGCCGGCGGGGTGGCCGTATCCGATTCGGGGGGTCCGAAGGTAACGTCGGTCGGGGCCCCGAGGAAGTTGGCAAGAGCCTCGCTGATAACGTCCCTGTTATGATTCAGTCCCTCCAGCGCCATGGCGCCATCCACTGCCAAGCGTACTCCGCCCTCTCTCACATCCACTGGGCGCACCTGCGAGAGCAACTCCCGCACGAGAGGATTCTTCTCGCCCAGGCTGTCCAGAAACGCGTCCCACTGAGAGAGGAGCCACTCGAGGGTGGGCCCTTCCTTGGGAGGCGGAGAGCTGGCCGACGCCGTGGCAGCCGAAGGTCGGGGCCGAGGGACCTCCGGCGCAGACGCCCGGCGACCGCCCCTCACCCTCGGATTGGCTTTCGGCGGCATGGGTGGCTCAGGTAGCGGGGGCCCCTCGGCCGGCGCCGACGTCCCTTGGACCTTCAGGGCAGCGAGAACCTGGGCGATCTCCACGGTGCGATCCAGCAGGGCCCACTGGAGGAGCAACGTCTCCACATAGAGGCGGGAGTTGGGACTGCGCCTGATAGAGGTTTCGGCCTCCTGGAGGAGCTTGAGCATTCGCAGCAGGTCGCCTTGGGAAAACTCGCCGGCCGCCTGATCGACCGCCTCCCGCAATCCCTCGGTGAGCCCTTCCGGCTCACCCCCAGCAATGCGTATCAGGATCGCCCTCAAGACCTCGCCTATGCCGTTCACGAACTCGCCCAGATCGGCCCCACGCTCGACCAGGAGCGCGACGAAGGGAAAGACGTCTGCCGCCCGTCCCTCGACCATGATTTTCAATAGTTCGGCGTACAGCTCGTCGTCGATGAGCCCCAGAGCCTCTCGCACACCCGCGGCGGTCACCCCCTCGTCGCCGAACACCACCGCCTGATCGAAGATGGACAGCGCGTCTCTCATGGCGCCTTTGGCCACTCTGGCGATCAGCGCCAGGGCGTCCTCGTCGACTGATATCCCTTCGGCCTTGGCCACTTCCCCGATCCTGGCGGCGATAGCCTTGGGACCGATATGCCGAAAATCGAACCGCTGCAGGCGGCTGAGCACCGCGGTGCTGCTATTGATGATCTTCTGTGGCTCGGTCGTGGCGAATACGAAGACGACACGTGGGGGCGGCTCCTCCAGAATCTTGAGCAGGGCATTCCACGCTTCCCGCGTGAGCATGTGTGCTTCGTCTATGATGTAAACCTTGTAGCGATCGGGTCCGCTGGCCGCATACATCGCTCGCTCTCGAAGCTCCCGCGCATCATCCACCCCGCGGTTGCTCGCCGCATCGATTTCCACCACATCCAGATTGGCCGAACCCGACCAAATACGCCGACACGAGTCACACTCGCCGCACGGCTCGCCCTCGTCCCGCTTCCGGTGTTCGCAGTTCAGGGCCATCGCGAGTATGCGGGCAGCGCTGGTCTTCCCGGTCCCGCGCGGGCCGGTCAGCAAGTAACCGTGGGCGACGCGATTCTTCGCGACCGCACCGGCAAGTCCTGTCGCCACATGCTCTTGAGCGACTAGATCCCGAAATCGTGCAGGTCGGTACTTACGAGCGAGTGCGGTATGTGTCATCACAGAAGAATATAAACGCCCCAGGCTTCCCGAAGCGACACGGGCGATCGCTTAGCGCTGCTACCTGCACGGTCCTGACGCGGTTCACGGGCACGCGCCCTCCGGACCTGGGGCAACTGGAAGGTAGTCATGCGGCGGGAACCAGCCAACGGCATCGAGCCCTGCCTTCCAAGCGACCGGTGGGCCTCAACTGGGAAACAGCTTTGTCACGGGACCCACTGCATCGTGCAAAGCGAAGACGATAGCGGTGTCACCCGCCTCGATCTGATCGTCCCCCCTAGGTACGATCACGGTTTCCCCGCGAACGATCGCGGCGACGATAGTTCCGTCGGGAAAATTCGCCTCCTTCAGCGGGAGCCCAGCCACCGGGCACGCCGGCGAAACGGTGAAGGAGATGGCCTCCGCGTCGGTGTCCTTGAACGTTGCAACGCGCGTCACGCTGCCGCGGCGTACCTGGCGCATGATCGCGTTCGCAGCCGAAAGACGCGGACTGACGGCGGCATCCAGCCCGATTCGACGTGCCAGAGAGACATACTGCAGCTTGTTCACCAGAGTCACAACTTG
>Ga0114950_10004363_pt1 | contig 10993 bp, 9 predicted proteins | sample N075metaG_FD_83503 | JGI IMG/M metagenome (GOLD analysis project Ga0114950, IMG submission 83503) | Deep subsurface microbial communities from Kermadec Trench to uncover new lineages of life (NeLLi) - N075 metaG | ecosystem: Environmental > Aquatic > Marine > Ocean trench > Sediment | place... | reverse complement strand
CCAGACTCTAACTCAGAAAGGCAGAACCTTTGATCCTGGAAAATAATCTCTATCCGGGATGCATCCTGGGAAAGGTTCATTATGTCATCGATCTCCACCTCATCTGGTTTGGTTTCAAGCGTTTGCGACATATTCGCTACTTCGTTGCGCAGTGAAAAAAACTTGGGTATAAGCATTTTTAGAGGCACGTGAATGAGTTCAAACAATAGGCCAGTTGTATTTGCCGCCAACAGCATTCGATCCTTGCGGTAAAACGAAGCAAATTCATCCAAATAGATGATGTCCGAATGCTGAATGGTAATTAGTATAGTGGGTCCGCAAAGCACAGTAAGATAAATCAGGTTGTCGATGTCACTTTGCACTGGAATTGAAAGGAATAAACTATGTTCCAAAATAATTACGGAAGGAAGACTATGCGGTACAAGACAGGCATCCAAAACTTCCTGGCGGAGGTTTAGAGGGGCGAGCAGCTCTTCGAGTTCATCCTGTTGAAATTCGGTCAGATCGATCCACCGATGGACATCGTCAGTAAGCCATGTAGTTGAAATCGATTCGGCTTCAACCTGATTAAAGTGTCGGTCTTTGGTAATTTCGTAAGTTTTGAATTCCACGTATGACTCTGCGAGCTGTCGTTAAAGTTATTCTATATTTCGCCCATCATAAAGGGGTCGGTGACAAATGAGAATCATTTAGGTCACTTTCTTCAATTTGATTGGGCGGCCGCGGGTGGAATGCCCTAGTTTGCGACCTAATGCTTCTTCCACCTGCTTCCTAAATTTCGAGTTGCCCAAAGGCATTGAAAAACTGGATGCCGTTCTTATTTCCTTTAATAAGGATTCGGGTTCGCCCATTTCAAACAGACTGCAATAGATTTTCCGCCGCATGTTCGCATCTGCATGCTGACTCGAGAATAAAATATGATCCGATATTAAGCAATTTGTCTCACCATAGGCATGAGCTCTATAACTCGACCATCGATAATCGGCAGGACGTCCAACCATCCCCGCTCGTACTGGATTCATTTCAATATACCGATAGCAAGCCAGTAGATAATGCTCCGAATCGACAAGATTACTCTTGTGCCGGCTTTCCCATAACGTTCCTGTGCGATGATAAGCTCTATTTACATATTGAACATAGCATCGTCCTAGCGACTGCATGACTCTCGAAATCCCTGTCTCTTCTGTGGGAGTCATTAGCAGATGTGTATGGTTGGTCATTAACACATAGGCATGTAAGTCAACTTTGTACCGTCTGCAAGCATTACCTAGTTGCTTAAGATAAAACTTGTAGTCTTGTTCTGAGAAGAAGCACGCATTACGGTTGTTCCCTCTTTGAACTACATGGCAGGGAGTGCCTTCGATATACATCCTAGCTTTACGTGGCACGGGGAATTCCTTTTCACCAAAATATCAATTGCAATTGTAGATATAGGAAGGTTTATTCGCCAATTTGAATCAATATCCTAAATGCAAATGACTATCAGTTGTCACCGACCCCTTAAAGACTAGTATATTTGATCACCAGTGCCCTTACCGCCTGATTTCCCGGCATGATTCTAGAAAGGTTGGAGAGGTAGGGCAGTAATTCGGTGGTTCTTTCTTCCTGGTCCAGGTAATTGACCAGCAGCAGCAGCGATTCCGGCTGGTTAGGCCAACGAAGTTCGGATTCCTTTAGGACGTCAATAGCCGCCGTTTTCTGCCCATTGGATTCAAGTGCGATGGCGTGAACATAAGAATAGCGAGGCGAAGCGTCTTCTAACTCGGTGGCCAATTTCAATTCAATCAGCGCGGTTTCAAGTTGCCTGATGCGCACATACAATAATCCAATTGCATGATGAGCGGTGCCACTGTCTGGTGCAATCTCGAGTGCCCGCTTCAACATTCTTTCAGCTTCGTCTTCGTTTCCCTGTTCACGGCGTAGATCAGCCAGGTTGACAAGTGCCGGAACAAAAGCAGGTTCGATTTCCAGTGCGCGTTGATAGGCTCTTTCAACCCGTATGCGATCGCCGCGCCGATAATAGAAACTGCCCAGATTAATCTGGGCGCCCGGGGTATCCTGATTCAGTAACAGGCTTTGCTCATATTCTTCGAAAATGGTTAGAAGCTGTTGTTGATCGGTGGTTGTTGCGGTAGCAAAGGCATCGGCTAGTCGGTTTGCCACGGCTAATCGCACAGATTTCACTTCATCACTTATAAGCGGATTCAAAATCCGTAGGCGGTCCTGGGGAGTTAGGAAAGCCGACGCTTCAACCGCTGCACGTCGCACCAATGGATCGGAGTCGAACAGATTTTGTTGGATACTTTCCAGAGTGACCCGTGCCGGAAAACCTGCCCCTTGTTGCAACAAGCTTGCTCTCCTTATAGGTGCAATCGTCGAGTCATTTGCAATGTTGAGGATATCTGGCAGTGCGAGAATGTTTAAGCGCCTCGCTTCATAATTGGCTTCTGCCCAAGGTGAGGCCGGCTCTTCGCCATACAGTCTGTTGTAGCTGGCAATAGTCTGGATTGCGTCCCAGTCTTCGTGACAGTTTCCGCAGGCATTGGGAGCGCCCACTTTGTTTGCCAATGCTGGCCGGGGGATCGAAAAACTGTGATCCCGCCGCGCGTCTACCTGCATATAAGTGCGCTCAGGCATATGACAACTGACACACTGTGCTCCAGCTGAGTCTGGGGTGTGTCGATGGTGGTTAGTTGTCTGGTAGCTGTCTGCACTATGGCACTGTTGGCAAAGAGAGTTACCTGGCGCTTTAAGCTGCGTGCTGTGGGGGTTATGGCAGTCCGTGCAAGTAACGCCAGCCTGGGACATCTTACTTTGTAGGAAGGAGCCCATGACAAACACTTCATCATTGATCTGGCCATCGGCAAAATAGAGAGGCTGATTCAATAGGCTTAATTGATACCGCTCATGATAGTCTTGTTGAGCTTCGGAACCACCCACCAATCCACGCAGGGAATGGCAGGCAGCGCAGGTATCCAGCTGAGAGGTACTCTCGCCTCCGATATTTCCAGCAATGGCGGCATTTTCTGCAAAAACAAATTGGCTATTATCCGACAGGTCTATTTCGAACCCCGCGAACGGACTGCTAAAGTTGTTGTTTTGAGCCATGCCTACATGATCACTACCCGGGCCATGGCAAGCCTCACAGGCCACGTTAATCTCTGACCATTGGGTATTGTAGCCGCCGGTGTCAACATCATAGTTGCGTTGTAAATTTGTCGAATGGCACTCGGCACAGCGACTGTTCCAATTCTGAAAATGATTGCTCCAGAAAAACGGATGCTCCGGGGTAATATTTTCATCAGGTTGTAAATGAAACCAACGTTGGCCACCCTGCGCCGACGGTCGGCTGTCCCAGGCGATATTCAGTGCTTGAATATGGCCGTTATCCAGTTCGACCAAGTACTGTTGCAACGGGCTATAGCCGAAGGTGTACTTGATTAGGAAAGATTGAGGTTCACCATTGTCACCCAAGGTATCGATAAAAAAATCGTCGTTGTTGGTGTAGAACCGCGATTCGATATTGTGGAAGTTAACCGTAATGTCGGAAAAGTTGCCGAGCACATTACCTACTGAGGCGACTTGCATTGACTTGTCGTGATCAGAAATCAACCATTGTTGGAATTCGGTCTGATGACATGCTTCACAGCTTGAACTACCGACGTATTCAGCCGCCTGAATTAGCGTGCAGCAGAAACTGCCCCATAGCACGAAAAATTTCAATATTGACCTACTCAAAAAAGTTTTACTCCGGTATTTCTGTATGTGCCGATAGACTAAAATTCCCGATTCTATGGATTAAGATTAGTGGCTGAATCATAACTTTCCCCGATGCTTCTGGAATATCTGTACATCAGTAAATCTCGGGCCAAGTTGAGCTTGCCGATTGGTCCTGGGCTGCTTTTTTGGTAGCTGATTCTAATCTCCTGGTATGCCTTGGACTTATTGAAGGTCACGTTATCGTTTCTGAGCATCCAGATCAACAACTTGTGTTTGGTCGTTGCCGAAGATCGAAACAAGCTCGCAAACACCAAAACCGCGAAAACCCAACTTTCCGAAAGTACCAATTTGTGAATTGAACCAACCAGGTGCTGATAAAACCGCTGCGCATATTTCTGATAACTGTAAGTGGCTACTGAAATAACCATAACAATCGATACTATTTCGATCCAGTGTGAAATCGACCAGTTAAGGAAATTTATTACAGCCACAAGTAATCGGCTGTTTTCATCCTGAACAACACTGGAAATTAGCACGCTATCGAGCGAAGGGTTTACTGCTACCTCGAATTCAACAGACTCCAACTCCAAGGTTTTTAGTACGTTATTCTCCAGGTCAAACCAGTCAACAGACACAGAGGGTAGCTCGAAGATTCCGTCGCGTTGTAACAAATAAGTGGCAGAATCAATTCTTCTGCCGAGAGTACGACCCCGCGCAGAACTATCTTCAAAACGGGGTTGCGAAGAATAGATGGTGAGCCCCTCAAGCTCTTCGAATTCAATTGCGGGTAGCATGAAGCCCATCGCTCCATTTGCCTGTAATATGATGCTGCGAGTAAAGGCATCGCCCACCCTGAGATCTTCCAGTGGCTTGTCGAATTGTTGTTCGATACTCAGGTCGGGCGTAATCGCTACCCGTTGTATACTCTCCAATCCCGGTGGCATTGAAATACTAATTGTTACTGGCGCTGTTACCACGCTTATCGGTACTGGCGCTCGCGAGCTGTCTGTGCTGGCGGCGGAGAATTCTATAGTATAAGCAGGGATCTCCAGTAATCCGGGTTTGTGTGAACTGACCAAAAATCGTTGTCGCACGCCAGCGAACAGTGTGCCGCCTATGCGTTCTGAAAAACTAGTTCCCAGCTGTTCGGGCTGAATAGCAATGGCTTCCTCTAATGCGATATGAGGAAAACTGGGAGTGCTCAGGAAGTAAGTTTCTGTTTTCGCCTCGATATACAAGTTGAACATCTGACCGGCATAAATCTCTCCTTCTGACCGCACATAGATTCGAGCATCAGCCGCTGGCTGAGCATAGACGTTAATATTCAGAAGCGATATCAGCAGGCAGCCAAGCAGAATTCTCATCGCTGGTCCCCGGCTTGATAGGAAAATTTTAAAGATAGGAAGTCACCAGGAGTAGTTTGTACTCGACGCATCCACAGTTGTTCAATCTCCTGATCGCTCATGCCCTGCGCCCGCATCTCGGTTTCATTGATTTCATCGATCGCATTTTCGGCGCGATCGTCAAACACGAATTCGTCTGCCTCGAGTCTCCCACCGGTGCCTCCTGCATCTTCATACACGGCATCTTCCAGTTCCTTGAGTCCAATGACCCAATTGAGATTGAACTGTGCTGCCGGGAACTCAGCTTGTTTAGTTAAAGCTTCTTCATAGGCCGAGATGGACTCAGCCAGTAGCTCTTGTTGTGCATAGGAATTTCCCAGATAGAACATTGCCTCGGCTGTGTCCAGCCTACTGAAAGTGGTTGTGGCGCTGATGAAATCCTCGGCTGCATAGAAGGAAAGCCCTTTCAAATAGCCATTGTCGAAACGACGTGCGGCTTCGATATAATTTTGTTTGTCATAGTGAATCGAGCCCTGTTGATTGGCAGTTAACCACAGATCTAAAAATCGATCTGACTGCCAAGCCGCTATGCCCAGTACAAGAGAGAAGAAGGTTAAAACAATTTTAATCATGCCACAGTCCACCCTCGCCTGAACCAGGCCAGACTCAATAACAATACCACCCAGCTCAATGAGTATCCGCTGTCATGCCATTGCAGTTCCTGATCTTCATTCAAGGCGTCAACCAGGTTGCTAGTGATAAGATCAAGTAGCGACTCGATGTCTTCATCATTGAGTGATGCGCGCAACAGGCTACCGCCAGCGGCGTTAGTAACGGCGCGCAATCCACTCCAGTCAGTTCCAGCAGTCAGCAACTCTGTCAGTCGGTCAGACTCATCTTTCAATAGTCCGCCCTCGTCCGTGCCGAAACCTAATACCAGAACCTGATCAGTTGAATTTTCTGCAAAATCAGAAAATGCCGGACTCAGGCCCCGATCGATACCATCACTCAGAAACAGCACGGTACCGGCGGCTGGTTCAGGTGCCAATAATGCGCGTGCCAAATCGAGAGCCTTCTCGGGGTTGTCCCCATCGACTGGCATTAACGAGGGAACGAAAGATTCCAGGTATAACTCTATTAGTGCGGCGTCATCGGTGAAAGGCAGGGCAGTGTGTGCGCTACCCGCGTAGACAATAATGGCAGTCCTGGCACCTTGGCGCGCTTTCAGCAGACCTCGAATTTTTTGTTTTGCCCGTTCCAACCGCGTAGGTGCCTGATCAACCGCCATCATGCTGCGGGATAATTCGAGGGCAATTACCAGCGGCGCTTGATCCTCGGTAAAGGGTGTAATTTCTTTCTTCCAGCTCGGACCTGCGATGGCGACCAGAACGATTACCAGTAAAAGGCTCAATAAATGATAGGGCCTGACTTTAGCTCCAGGCTGAGTATTTACTGTTAAGTGAGACAACAGATGAGGAGAAATGACTTTTCGCCAGATATCCATTGCCTGGTAGATTCGTGAAAATTTCCAGTGCAGATAAGCCAGGGGAAATAAGCCAAGCAGCCAAAACGGTCGTAGCAGGTGAAAATTTTCTATGGCGGTGAGGCTAAGCATCAATTTTTCTCATGTGTCACGGGTATGCGCTGTAAAATTCGTCAGGGTCTGGCCCCGGTGTAAAAAAATAAAAATCAACATGAACCCGAGATCCAGTACTAACAATAAGGCAAGGGGTATATGAAAATATTCCACCGTGGGACGGTAGCTCAGCGACTCGATTAACTCAGGCTCTATCTGGTCGAGTTCATCGTAGATAGTATTCAATTCGGTTCTGTCGAGTGCCAGGAAGAATTGTCCGCCGGTAACGGCAGAAATATCTCGCAGTAGTGGCAGATCCAGGGCCTGCTCGCCAACAGTCTGAGGATTACCCATGGCAATGGTATGAATGACTATGCCGTTGCTTGCGGCTATTTGCGCTGCTTTAGCCACCGGCATCTGACTACCCGTGTCGTTACCATCGGTTAATAAAATCGCTACCTTGTTGTCCTTTTCGCTGGATTCGAATAAGCGGATAGCTAAACCAATGGCATCGCCAATCATCGTACGTGGGCCCGCCATGCGCGGCTGCAATTCCTCAAGCAGAGTTTGTACGGCGCTAAGATCTTCGGTGAATGAAGTCTGTGGAAATGCCGCATCGCCAAACACCGCCAGGCCGACTCTGTCTCCCTCCCGGCGTTCGATGAATTCACCCAGAACCGTCTTTACCGCATCCAGGCGGGTGATCTGCTCACCGAGCTCGGTGGTGAAATCTCTTTCATCCATCGAGCCCGATAGATCAACCAGCAGCAGCATATCCCGTGCACTGATATTTCTGACAATGGGCTCTTCAACCATTACCGGCCTGGCAGTTGCCGTGATGATGAGTATCCAACTCAGGCCGATTATAACTTTTTGCGCGAAATTCTTGCTCCTGACGATGGAGCCCCTAGAAGGAGTCTGACCACTTATTGTGGCTATACGCTGGAAGAACGGAACGCGTACCGCTTCACTGTGATCCTTGAATGGTGGACTGAGCCAGTAGACCAAAACCGGTAGCGGTAGGCATAGGAATGCGAGGGGGAGCTGAAATTCAAACATGGTCTGCACCGACCCACTGCAAACTTGCGTCAATCAATTGCTGGCCTGCCTTTTTGTCGAGATCATAACGATTAGTATAGGCCAGCCGGTTCAATATTTCGGCATCGCTATCCTTGAATAGCTGCTTACCAGCCTTTTCATTGAGCCACCTAATCCAGGTAACGCCGTGCAATCCAGTAACCACGCCTCTGGGCCATGTGCATAATGCGACGTGTCGAAGAAGCTGTGGTAATTCATTTAGTCGCGACAGGTCGTCACGCATTTGCATCAGTGAACTTATCGCGTGACGGCGGAATGCCTGCTGTTTCCAGTGTTGATATCGCCGCCAACCATAGATCAATGATAATGCAAACAGCAATATGCCAAGGTAAGCCCAACCAATCGTCTGCGGAAGCCAACTGGTGGTATCCGCGAACGGAAACTCTCTTAGCCCCCACATCCGCTGGGCGCCAAAATCTTCCCCAAATAGCTCCACCGAGCTTAATGCTTCCATAGTCCACCTTCTTCTCGGGTATCACTGCTTACAGAGACACGAGAACGACTTCGAGCATGTCCCAAAGCGGCGCGAATCTGTTGCAGTGGAGAGCTAACTGTGTCGATGGCAAGAAGCGGTATTTGTCGCGTTAACAGTAATTGCTGAGCTCGTTCCATGGTTTCCCGAAATTCCTTATTGAAGGATGTCGACAGAGTGCGCCTGTCTCCTTGCAGCAAGAGTTGCATCCGACCATCACTTATTGCCAGGTTCTGCAAAGACGGCAGATCTTTCTCCATGGGATCATGAATATATCCGATCATCACATCATTGTGTTGCGAGATCCGCGTGAGTAATTGTTTGGTTTCCTCATCGGCTCCATTCATATCGCTGATCACCACTATCAGATAATCATGGCTGGCAAGCTTGGCCGCTCTTTTCAGTACTGTGTTCAACTGCGCAGGATTCGACGCTTGATCGGTATTCGCTTGCAGCTTAGTGTTCATCTGAATGATTTGCTTGAATAGCTGAGTGACGGTTTTAGTACTGCTCCCAGGGCGGATATCACGTACATCACTGTCATTGAATACCAGAGCGCCAACCCGATCTTTGGCGCCGACAATACGCCAGGCTGCAATGGCGGCAGTTTCAGCTGCCGTCACCGATTTCATATTCTGGCGGGAACCAAAAAACATATTGATGCGCTGATCAACCAGCAACAAAGCGGGGCGATCCTGCTCTTCAGTATAGACCCGTACGTGGGCATCCCCGCCCATGCGCGCAGTCACTTTCCAATCGATATTGCGTACATCGTCACCAGTGAGATAATGCCGTATCTCTTCAAAATTCAATCCGCGGCCGCGAAGTTTTGAGGTTTTTTGACCTGTTAACAGACTGTGTACGGGCTGCCGTGGAAGAAAATTAAAACCCTGACTGAGAGGTCTGAGTTTGACCAAATCGTCTAAGGTTACGTAGACGCCTTTATCTGGATTAATAGCCATCTTTGGCTCCCGGTCATTTTGTTCGGGTGAAAACTAGCGACTATGGCACGGCTACATGCCGAAGAATCTCTGTAATAACGGCATCGGCCGACACCCCTTCGGCGCTGGCTTCATAGCTTAAAGACAAGCGATGCCGTAATACATTGTGGGCGATAGCGACTACGTTTTCCGGACTGACATAGTCCAGTCCATGCAGCCAGGCATGAGTTCTGGAACAAATATCCAATGCCAGTGAAGCCCGGGGACTGGCTCCGACTTCTATCCATTGGCTGAGCTCTTCTGAATATTTTTCCGGCTCGCGAGTGGCGAATACCAGGTCCACCAGATAACTCTGCAAATTTTCGGATACAGTAACCTGTTCTATCTCCCTACGTGCCTCGAAGATAGCCTCCTGATTGGTAGCTTCTCCCCGTTCTCCGGCTTTGCTATCGACGCTTCTTTCGCCTCTGACCAGGGAGATGATCTGGGATTCCTCGGCTTTACTTGAGTAGCCTATGTTGACATGCATGAGGAAGCGATCCTTCTGCGCCTCGGGCAGGGGATAAGTGCCTTCCTGCTCAATCGGGTTTTGGGTGGCCATCACCATAAACAAATCAGGCAGTTTATGGGTGGTTCCAGCCACCGTTACCTGGCGTTCTTCCATCGCCTCTAACAGTGCCGCCTGTACCTTGGCCGGGGCGCGATTGATTTCGTCTGCCAGCACGATATTGGCGAAGATGGGTCCTGGGCTGAACTTGAATTCACCTTTGCCGTCAACATTGAAATACACTTCGGCGCCGGTGATATCGGAAGGCAGCAGATCGGGGGTGAACTGAATGCGGCCGAATTTGCTTTGAATATTTTTAGCCAGGGATTTTATGGCGCGTGTTTTCGCCAGGCCTGGGAGGCCTTCTATCAACAAGTTGCCATTGGCCAATAAACCGATCAGTAAACTCTCGATTACCAATTCCTGCCCAATGATATCGCGTCCGATATTTTCCTTTAGTTTGGCAATTTCATTCGCTGCAGTCATAGAGTTCTCTGCACTTCCCTCGGTAGGTGCTAATACCTGATAAAGTAACTTCTTAGCCAACAAAAAGGGTGGAGGATTCAAACTAACCCAACCACCCTCATTGTTCTATTTTACTGTCATCTCATCAGTTGTTTGGACTACCCTGCATAATTTTATCCATGGCATCTCCCAAATTGAACGAACCGGGAGCCTGTCTGGGTGGAAACTGCGCGAAGGATTGCAAATAGTTGCCTATGTAACCAATGGCGGGAGACAGCGCATACATTCGCTCTGCTCGCCATTGAGGATAGCCGATAGCTTCGCGATCTGCTCGCTCGAAAGGGTCCATGCGCAGATTGAAAAGTTTGGGAAATCGTAAGATAACAAACGGATCTTGCCAGACATCCATGCCATGAGCCCGCTGCTCCATGAAGACGATTTTCCAGTTGTTGTAACGTAAGGCGGCAATGTCACCATCGTCGGTCCAGTAAAGAAACTCACTCCGAGGACTTTGATCAGTCTCGCCGCTGAGGTAAGGCACTAAGTTGTAGCCGTCGAGGTGGACATTGTAAGTGCGACCTATGGCTTGCACATTGCCTGCCAATAGCCTTTCCTTAATATCGGTTTCTCCCACAGCGGCCATGATGGTTGGCAACATGTCTTCGTGTGAGAAAATTTCGTTTGACACCGATCCTGGTTCGATTACCCCTGGCCAGCGAATTATTGTCGGCACCCGATAGCCGCCTTCCCAATTTGTGTTTTTCTCTCCTCGAAACGGAGTAGAACCCCCGTCAGGCCAGGTGAATGTCTCGGCGCCGTTGTCGGTGGAAT
>Ga0114950_10004361_pt1 | contig 10995 bp, 6 predicted proteins | sample N075metaG_FD_83503 | JGI IMG/M metagenome (GOLD analysis project Ga0114950, IMG submission 83503) | Deep subsurface microbial communities from Kermadec Trench to uncover new lineages of life (NeLLi) - N075 metaG | ecosystem: Environmental > Aquatic > Marine > Ocean trench > Sediment | place... | reverse complement strand
TCACCGTCGAAGCTGGGATTGATTCGCGTCCCGTCGGGATCGACCACCACCAAAGCTTCGATCGCGAAATCTTCTGGGATGAATACGGGCTCGCCCTCGGCAACACCCGTCGTGTCCTTGTCGAGCGGGAGATCGAGCAGAGACCAGCGCCCGGAATAACACTCCCCCGGCACGACACACCCCTTGTCCGGCAGTCTGAAGCCTTCGGGGTGCAGCAGTGTGACCTTCCAAAGCTTGTCACTCCCCTCCGGCGGGAGCGGTTGCACAAACGCGAGACCCGCCGTGGCCTCACCGTTTCCCACCGCGGCGAGATTGCTGATGTCACCGACCGGTGGCTTCGTGAAGCGCAGGGTGAACTCGAGACCCCCGATTTCCCAGGCGGGGTCGAAGCCCTCGCCTGTGACCGGGTCCCAAGCCGGGCGCAGTCTCAGCATCGGCCGCGACTCGAGTGCGGACAGGGAGGGAGCGAGCGAGAGCGCAAGCGGCGAACCTCCCGGGCCGAGCACCACGAGGACGTGCCCGCCGAAGGTCGCTGTGCCCTGGTACTCGACTACGACCCTGAACGTGTCCGGGTAGCTGACGGACCCATTTGGCCAGGGATCCGGAATTTCGAAGATGGCCACCAGGCCCGTCCAGCTCTCGAACTCCGGGCCGACCAGGAGACTCCCGAGTGGCGCGGGCATTTCAATCACGGCCCGGGGCGTGACCGATTCGGTGAAACCGAGTGAATCCGACAGCTGGATCCTGATGTTGTCGACACTGGCGTCGAGTAGCGCGCTCTCCGGCGCGCGGTTCGTGTCGAACTCCGTATTGAACAAAATCGCCACGCTGTCGCCGGTCCGCACCGCGCTGGGCCAGATCAGGTAGTCGTACCCGCTGCCGCCATCGCACCCGGCCAGAACCCCGGTCACGATCGGAACCAAGAGCAGCCATCGGATCTGGACGAACTCGATTTTCTGTTTCCATCGGTTGCGCATGCTCGTCCCCCTGTTCTGGGGAACTTGGATTGCAATCACCGTGCCCGGATCGAGTGCGACGTCGAAGGCGCGCGCGCGCTTCGTGCTGAGACCCGATCCCGAACCTCGGATGCCCCGCAACACTCGATCAACACTTCTGTTTTGCGAGTTCGGTCACATCACAAACTACACTCATCGGTGTCGTTCCGGCAAAGCGGGGTGCGAAAGCGTGTTCTCCGGCCCAGCCGATGGGAGTCAACGCCAGGTCGCATCCCGGCCCGAAGAAAATTCACACGGTCGGGATCAGCCAGCCGCGCAGAGGGCTAGAATGGCCCCGACACGGAGAGGGCCGCGCGCAGTGAGTTGAGGGGTAGAGCGTCGTCCACTCGAACCAGCACCCGCTCCTGCCTCTTCGGCTTGCCCTTCTTGCTCTTTTTGTCCTTGCCCTTCTTGTCGAGAACGTCGCGGCGATGTTCCGTCAAGACACCCCGGGCGAGCAACAGGTCGACCGCATTGGAAAAGGTCGTGGAGTTGGCCGCTTCGCGGCGACTCACCCGGCCAAGGATCGAAGCCCCTTCGAACGCCACGGCGACCCGCTGATAAAAGTCATCCCGGGTGACGACGTCCGTCAGTCGTTCTGCCACGTCACAGGCGAGGTCGTAGACATCGACGACGCTGCGGCTTTGCTCCGCCAGGTTCTCGAAGACCGGGCGCCCGGCGCCGGTCGTCAGCCAGACCCCGTCGCTGAGGGTAATCCAGCCCCGCTCCACGAAATGACCGAGGAACGCCTCGCATTGCGATGCCGGCACCTCGGCTTGCGGTGAATAGAACTCTTGGTAGAAGAGCTTCTGCCACTCCACCAGATCCCGGCGCAGGGTGTCCCCGTCTGCCCCGGCCAGCAGCCGCCGGGCGAGAAAACTCGGCGTCGCCAGGAAGTGGGCAACCGCGTTGCGATAGAGATCGAGGGCGGGTCGACGGGATTCTTCGAAATAGAGAATCTCACCGTCCGGATCCTCGCGACTCTGCAGCAGATCGTTTCGCAGCAAGAACGAGATCGATTCCTCGAACGCAGCCTGGTCTGCGAGCAAAGCCTTGGTCATGCGGGTCTTCTGCAGCTTCAGCAGGTCGACGATGACGCGAATGTGTTCGACCAGCTCGACGCGTCGGATGCCGCGATGAGGTGAACCCATGACCGCACAGGCCGAAACCGAAGTCGCGTTGGCGACGAAGGACCAATTGATCTGCTCGACGATCCGCCAGCCCAACGCCTCGATGATGTCGCGTTTCTCAGCTTCGACTTCCCGATCCTCCGGGCCCGCTTGTCGAAACACCTCCCGCCGATCGCCCAGCGCGTCCGCCAGCGAAATGGCCTCGCCGAAACAGACGTGGACGCTGCCAAAGCGGCGTGCGAGATACTTCCGCGCGCGCATCAGGTTGAGCATGCTCTCTTCGGTCTTGGCCCCGCCGGACAACTCGTCGAGAATGGAGCTTTCCTCTACCAGGCGCTCGTACGTGATCGCCACCGGGATGAAGACGAGATCGTGTTGGTGACTGTCGATGAAGGCTTCGACGTCCCAGGTCAACATGCCCAGACGCGGGGGCAGGGTCTTGCCGGTCCGCGAACGCCCACCCTCGATGAAGAACTCCTGGGTAAACCCCTCACGCACCAGGTAGCCCACATAGGAGCGAAAAATTTCTTTGTACAGGGCGTCGTCAAAGGAACGCCGCATGAAGAACGCCCCTACCCCGCGAAACAAGAAGCCGAACGGACCGAAGGCCATGTTTTCCCGTGCCGCGATGTGGGGCGGGAGCATGAACTTGCCGTAGAGCATCACGGACAGAATCAGAAAATCGAAATACGATCGATGACTCGGCACCAGCACCACCGGTCGCTGCCTGGCGTTATCGACGACTGTTTCGAAATTGTAGATCTCGATCGAGGTAAACAGGCGACCGAAGAGCCAGCTCGTGATCGAGTTCATTACGGCGAGCACAGTCGAATTCATCGATGCCGCGATCTCGGAGAAGATCTTTTCGGCGTCCACCTGTACCCGCTCGGCGGTCCAACTGCGATCGATTGCGCGTTGCAGCATTGCATCCCGCACGCCGGGATCCGCCAGCACATCGCGCTGGACGCGGAATCGCGAGCGCAGGGTCGGACCTTCGACGACCTTTTCTTCTCGGAACAGATAGATCAGAATCGACCGCCTCACCTTGCGTGCCAGGCGCGCCGGGCCATCTTCGCGATGACTCTCAATGAACCCCTGGAGATCGACCGCCTCGCCGAACTTCACCGATAGACTGCGATAGGTCGCGAGAAACGAACTGACTTTGGCGATATCCGAAGGCCGCGAAAGTGCGCCGTACGACACATTCAAGAAGCGACTCTCGGCCCTCGGGCCCTTGCGCCAAAACAGCGCCACGGGCACGACGTACACCCGGCGGTCTGTATCCCAGACGGCCTGGACCACTTCCTGAAGCAGATCCAACTCGTCGGTTCGCTGCGCACCCTTGCGCCCGCGCAGAAAGCTCTTGAGACGTTGGGTACGCAAAAACAAAAACTGCGACTGGCCGCCCAACGCCAGACGGCGAGCGTGTTCGCGATCGGTCCGGCGCTGCTCTTCACTCCCGCGCCCCACCCGCTTGCTGAGGGTTGCCCGAACGGCACTCCACAACTTTCCGAAATAGTGAAAGTTGATCCCGTTGGCGAAGGCCGAGAGCCTCAGACCCTCTCGGGCGAAAAGCGTATTGAGCAAGAAATAGTCGAGCCGGCTGGAGTAGCGCATGACGTAGACAACCGCGCCGCGATCTTCCATCTCTCGCAGGTTTGCAACCGTCGCGGCATCCAACTCGAAATGGCGGAAGTAGCGCCGTGCGAACCAGCGCACGAGCAGATTGAAGCCGGGCACCATCGCCGTATAGGGATCGCGCAGGGACGACCGCTCGTCCTCCCCGTGCTGGGGCTTGGGCTCGCCGACTTCGACGATGTTTCGGCTCTGCTGAATTTCTTGTTCTGCCATTGGTTTCCGTGAACTAGCGCGATGCGGCTCAGGTCGTTCCGACAAAGAGTACCGTGCGCAGCCGAGCGAACGAGCTAAATCCAAGCCCGCGGTACAAGTTCAGCGCCGCATCGTTGCCCTCGACCACCGCCAACTGAACGTGGTCGGCGCCCGCATCGAGGGCCTCGCGCACCAACTCGGCCATGGCTGCGGCTGCGAGCCCGCGTCGCCGCATCTCGGGCCAGGTGAAGACGCCCTGAACCAGCCAACCCTCACTGCGACGAACGTCCGCGTAGCCCACGAAGGCCAGGCGCCCGTCGACCTCGACGAGACGAGCCCGATCGAGTCTTCCGCGGACCCAGCGTTCGAATCCCACGGGATCGCGCTCGGCGGGATCCGGCCGCTTCTCTTCTCGCAAACTCGCGCGTGCGGCGAAGACCAGTTGCTCGAGATCGCTCTCTGCTGCCCGGCGCAGCACCACACCCTCGGGCAGGGAAACCGGCTCGAGTTCTCCCGCGCCGATCGAAAAAGCGATCTCGTAGCGGTCGATCAAGGTCCTTCGCCCTGTGGATTCGAGCAGATCCCAAAGATCGGTGACCACGGTGTCGAGGCTCTTCAACAGCCCGGTCTCGAGAGAACTGAAAAACGGCAGAAAGGCTTGCAGCGCGGGGCGAGCCAAGTGTGCGTCAAACAACAGGGTCGGTCGCAGCGAGGCGACTCCAACCACTTCGTCCCCAAGCCAGGCGACCAGCACCACGGGCTCCGTTTCCGGCGCTGTCGCATCAGCGGAATCGCAGTCGATCAGATCGAGCAACTGCAGGTTGAGCCGCGGGTCGCTGCGCAGGTAACGGAGCACCTGCACCCGGTCTCGCGAGGTGAGGAAACCCGCCTTCGGAGTCGACTCCGCGCGATGTGTGCTTGTAAACACGACTCCGCTCAATCGAGGACGACGAGAACGTCGCCTTCCGCGACGCTGTCTCCGTCGCCCACTAGAATTTCGGCAATGGTTCCGCTGCAGGCGGCTTCGACGGGAATTTCCATTTTCATTGATTCGAGAACCAACAGCACGTCCTCGGTCTCTATACGATCACCGACCTTCTTTTCTACTCGGACGACCCGGCCGGTCACTTGTGCTTCCACCTGAACGCGCATCGCTCTCCCTCCGGCACCCGTTGATCGCGTCCGGTATCGGACCCACTGCAATCATGCACGTCGAACTCACCGGAGGCAAGCCGATTGCACAGCGAGATTGCAAAGCTTCTCGGTGGGCCTGTTAGCAGCCCGTTGAAGAACCCTTCGGTCGCCAGGCACGGCCCTTCGGCCCGATCTCTACGTTGCGAAAGCTTGCCGTAGCCAGCTACGGCTGCGCTTCCGCGCCTTGACGGGCGACAAAGTCGCCTAGCTTTCGTGGCCGAAGGCCACTTCGTCTCGAGCCGAATGACCGCACCTGGCTCGGTCAGGATTCTTCAACGGCCTGCTAGAGTCTGCGGCCCGGAGGACAGCTGTGCTCGAAACCGTCAGCCAAGGCTTCAAATCCGCCACCGAACGACTGCGCGGAATTCGCGAACTCTCGGACGAGAACATCGCGGAATCGCTTGCGGATGTCCGACGCTCGCTGCTCGAAGCCGACGTCGATTTTCAGGTCGTCAAAGACTTCCTGACCCGGGTCAAGCAGCGCGCGCTGGGCGAAAAGGTCAAGACCCACGCCCGAGAACGCGGCGGGCGCAAGCTCAAGGTCTCTCCAGGTCAGCACTTCGTGGGTATCTGCGAAGAGGAACTCGTCAATTTGATGGGACCGGTCGACACGGAGCTGCAGCGCAGCGACGGCGCGATCTCGATCATGCTGGTCGGACTCCAGGGCGTCGGCAAGACGACCATCGCGGCCAAACTCGCCAAGTATCTCGAAGGCCAGGGAAAGAAGCCCCTGCTGGTCGCCGCCGATATCTATCGACCCGCGGCGATCGATCAGCTCAAAACCCTGGGCGCATCCATCGACATCCCTGTCCACGAAGGTCAGGCCGGCCAATTGCCGCCGGAGATTTGTCGCGACGCAAAGCAGAGAGCCAGGCGCGACGGTCGCAACGCGATCATCTACGACACGGCAGGTCGACTGGCCGCCGACGAAGAACTGATGACCGAACTGCAGCAGATCGAGGCCGCCGTGGCCCCGGCCAACACCCTGCTGGTGTGCGACGCCTTGATGGGCCGGGACGCGGTGAGCCACGCCGAAGCCTTCAGCGCGAAGCTAAAGATCGACGGCATCTGTCTGACCAAACTCGACGGCGACGCCCGGGGTGGCGCTGCGCTGTCGGTCAAGGCGGTGACCGGGGTTTCGATCAAGTTCCTGGGCACCGGCGAAACGCTGGATCGCCTGGAAGAGTTTCGCCCCGAAGGCCTCGCCTCGCGCATCCTCGGCATGGGGGACATCGTCGGCCTGGTCAAAGACTTCGAAGAGGTCGTCGACGAAAAACAGGCGGAAGAGGACGCCGAGCGAATTCTCAAGGGTCAGTTCACCCTGGAAGACCTCATCACCCAACTCCAGACCATCCAAAAGATGGGACCGATCAAGGAAATTTTCGCCCGCATGCCCGGCATGGGGGACATGGCAGAACAGGTAGACGAAGGGGAGTTGGTCAAGGTCAAGGCCATGGTCGGCTCGATGACTCCGGGCGAACGACAAGTTCCGTCGCTGATCGACAGGAGTCGCACGGCGCGGATCGCGACGGGCAGCGGCCGCAAACCCAAGGAAGTCACCGATCTGCTCAAACGCTTCGACCAGATGAAGGGAATGATGGCGATGCTCGGCCAGCAGAGCGGCTTGATGGGCAAGCTGCCGGGGATGGGAAATCTGACGGGCGGGATGGGAGGCGGCATGCCCGCGCTGGCCGGTCCGGGGGGAATGCCCGGCTTCGATCCGATGGCGATGCTGGGCGGGGGCGGTGGACCCGCGGGCCGCTCCAAGCGGCGAACCTCCAGCGTCGATCGCAAGAAAAAGCAAAAACAAGCAAAGAAGTCGCGTCGCAAAGGGCGCAAGAAGTAGCGATTTGGCTGAGAACCCAGATAGTCCCCGATAGAAAGGCCAAGAACGGTCGAGAACCGCTAGAAATATGAGTACGATGCTCCAGCAAATTTGGAGAGAACCCTCGCTACCCCCCCCCGGGATCAAGTCTCTTGTTGTGTGTTCAATTTCCGCCTGAAGTTGCCGATTGGTGAGGGACCGATGACGCGATTCTTTTACATGTTCAAGTTCCCAATTGCGGTCACAGCCATGGCAGTCGCGATGACCGCGGCCACGGTTGCGCCGAGTGCGGAACTTTCCAACTCCGATACTTTGCCACGCCCGCCGGGACTCGCCGAGGACGTTCACTTCTGGATCCGGGTCTACTCCGAGATCACTACCGGGAGCGGGTTGATCCACGACTCTCGCAACCTCGGAGTCGTCTACGAGGTAGTGAAGATCCCGAGCGGTCTCAGCCGGCGGGCAAAGGAACGCTGGACCGACAGCGTCAAAGCCCGCTATCGCAAGATTCTCACAACTTTGTCCAAGGGCAAGCGCAGTGGCCTCAGCGCCGAAGAAACCCGGGTGTTGTCACTCTGGCCCTCGGGCGTGAGCAACTCAGAACTGCGCGCCGCCAAGAGCCGGCTGCGCTTCCAACTCGGACAGTCGGACAAGTTCCGCGCCGGGATCGTGCGATCCGGTCGTTGGAAGGCGTACATCGATGAAATTTTTGCGGCCCACGACCTGCCCTGGGAACTCGCCGCCCTGCCCCACGTCGAGTCGTCGTTCACGCCCTGGGCCTACTCCAGAGTCGGCGCGTCGGGTTTGTGGCAGTTCACCCGTTCGACCGGGCGACGCTTCCTCCGAATCGATCACGTGATCGACGAACGCCTCGACCCATTTCGCGCCACGGTCGCCGCAGCGCGTTTGCTCAGCCAGAACCGCAAGGTGACCGGCAGCTGGCCCCTCGCCATCACGGCCTACAACCACGGCGCCTCCGGCATGCGCCGGGCGGTGCGCAAGTTGGGCACCCACGACATTGTCACGATCAACCGCAAATACAAGAGTCGAACCTTTGGTTTCGCCTCGCGAAATTTCTACGTCGAGCTGCTGGCTGCCGCCGAGGTGAGTGCGAACTACCCGAAATACTTTGGACCACTCGAACTCGACAAGCCGATCGACTATGAGGCGTTCGAGTTGCCCTTCTACACCACGCCGGCCGCGCTTTGCAGCGCACTCGGAATCGAGCGCGCGAGCCTCGAAAGGGCCAACCCGTCCCTGCGTCCGTCGGTCTGGCGGGGCGCCAAGTACATTCCGCGAAAGTTTCCCCTGCGCATTCCCAAAAGCCAACTCGCCCGCCCGATCGCCCTGGCCCTCGACTCGATTCCACAGACTCAGCGTCACGCCAGACAAACGAAAGACCTGGACTACCGGGTGCGCCGCGGAGACACACTTTCGACGATTGCCCGAAGATTCAAGGTGAGCGTCAGTCAATTGGTTGCAATCAATGGTTTGCGCAGTCGCCACAAGATCCGCGTGGGCCAAAAGCTCAAGCTGCCGGGCAACGAACTGACGCTTCAAGCCGCCAAGACCGCGCGAACCTCGCGACCGATCGCGCGGGCCCCGGTACCGGAATCGGGCAAGTACACGGTGCGGCGCGGTGATACGGTGTCGCGAATCGCCACCCGCTTCGGCCTGGAAGAGTCGGACATCCTGGACGCCAATCAGTTGCGCAATCGCAACCGCATCTACCCGGGGCAGACGCTGTATTTGCGCAAGCCCGACAAGCTACAGACGGTCGCGATGGTCTCGGAGACTGCGTCCGGGCCGCATCCCGACGCGGTCGCGACCTTGTCGAATCCACCCGAGCGACCCAGCGAAGGGCTCGAGCCTATGCAGGGCGGCGTGCTCGTCGCAACCGCCGACGATGCGGCGCTCGACGAGTTTGCCGGGCTACTCGCCGACCCGAACGAATACGGGGTGGCGAACGACAATACGATCGAAGTCCAGGCGACCGAAACCCTCGGGCACTACGCCGAATGGCTGAACATTCGTGCGAGTCGCCTGCGCCAAATCAACGACCTGCCCTACGGCCGCCCGATCGCGATCGGTCAGCGAATTGCGATCGACCTGAGCAGGATCGATACGCGGGGTTTTGAAGCACGCCGCCAGGACTACCACCGAGCTCTGCAAGAAGAATTCTTCGAACGCTACGAAATCGAGGGAACGCGGACCCATATTGCGCGCCGGGGCGACTCGGTCTGGAAGCTGGCAGAGAAGGACTACCGCATCCCGCTGTGGCTGTTGCGCCAGTACAACCCCGATCTCGACTTTGCTTCGCTCCAGAAGGGAACTCGGATCATGGTTCCGGAGTTGAAGCAGCGCGAAAGTTGGCTGCCTCCGAAGTCGGCGACCTAGCAGCCCGTTGAAAAAGTCCCGCGGAGTCATGTGCCGGAATTTCGGTTCAGAACAAGGCGCGGAAGCGCAGCCCTAGCTGGCTAGGGCAAGCTTTCGCAACGCAGGGCTGGAACGAAAGGCCGGTGCATGGCGACAGCGGGACTTCTTCAACGGGCTGCTAGCCAGTCAGTTCCGACCGATCCTGACGCCGCCGCGCACGCTCCCGGCCGGCAACACCTTGTCGAAGGCGACGCGCAGCGCCCTTGGGCCGCGCAAAATCGCTTGGGTGATCTGGGTATGTTCGGGATCGACGAGACTCAAGCCCTCGAGCCGGTCGAGCAGCACGCCCAGGGAAATCTGCATCTCTGCCCGTGCAAGGTGGGAGCCCAGACAAAAGTGAACTCCCTTGCCAAAGGTCAGCATCCGGCTCGAACGGCGCTCCAGGTCGAAGCGATCCGGATCGGCAAAGACTTCGGGGTCGTGGTTCGCCGACGCGTTGCCGTAGAGCAGCACTGAATCTGCTGGAATCGCGACACCGGCAATCGTGACCGCTTTCTCCGTGTATCGCGGCTGGAGCCCGATGGTTCCGTTCAGGCGCAGACTCTCTTCTACCGCCCAGGCCCGCTGGTCCGGATCGTCCTGCAGGCGCTGCATCAGCTTCGAGTCCGACAACACCGAGAGCATCATGCTGCCAATGGACAGGTAGGTCGTATCGGCGCCGGCGGGGAAAAGCAGTCGGATGAACGAGAAAATCTCTTCGTCGCTGAGCCGCTGCCCCTCTGCTTCGGCGCTGGCCAGCATTGAAATCAAGTCGTCTGAAGGCTTGTCCCGGCGCTCGCGCACGAGCGGCGCCAGATAGTCCGTAAAGTCGCGGCTCGCGCGCAGGGCTCCTTCGGGATCCCAGGGGTAGGCGAACAGACCATCGACCCAGGCAACCAGCTGGCGGTGGTCTTCGAGCGGCAGCCCCAACAACCGAGTGATCACCGAGAACGGATAGCGGTGGGTGTACTCGGCGACGAGGTCGATCTCGGCGGGCCCGTGCAATTCGTCGACGATTTCGTTCGCTAGCGGCAGCAGCAGACTCTGCGTAAGACGACGAATCTCAGTGGGCTGGAAGGCCTTGGCCACGAGCAACCGGTTTACCCGGTGTTCATCGCCTTCCATGCACAAAAGCGTCTTCCCCTGCACCGGCATGGAGTGCCGCTGGTACGCGGGTGCGGCGGGCAGCTTCACATCGTCCGAGTAAGCGCCTGCGACGTCGTCGTAACGCAACACGATCCATGCGATCTCACCGAGGTATTTCACCGGAACGACTCGTTGCCCCGCTTCGCGCAACGCAGCCATTCGCCGGTGAAAGTCCGGCACCTCATCGAGTGCGAAGTCGATCTCTGGAAACACGGGCTCGATCTGGGAACTCACGGGACTTCTCCTTCACTTGGATCGCCCTTCGGCTGGAAATACCAGTTGGTTCTATCGTGCTCCCGGTAGCGCTCGATGCGCTCGTATCCATGGGCGCTGAAGTACCCGAGAATCTCAGCCGGCTTGCGGGATTTTTCGATGCAGACGAGTTCGGGGGCGAATCGCTCGATGTCGAAGCCGCGCAGCGCGGCCGGCTCGTGGCCTTCGATGTCCATCGAAAGGAAGT
>Ga0114950_10004359_pt1 | contig 10996 bp, 8 predicted proteins | sample N075metaG_FD_83503 | JGI IMG/M metagenome (GOLD analysis project Ga0114950, IMG submission 83503) | Deep subsurface microbial communities from Kermadec Trench to uncover new lineages of life (NeLLi) - N075 metaG | ecosystem: Environmental > Aquatic > Marine > Ocean trench > Sediment | place... | reverse complement strand
GTGCGCGCACGACTTACAGCCTTGCTGGCACCACCCTCCTTTTTCGTCGAACTCGCGGATTAGGACGAGGAGCCGGTAGTCCGCGTTCTGCATCTGCGCAGAAAGGACGGCGATTTCTTCGGCGAGCTCGTCGTTACGGAGCTCGTCGGGGTGTAAAAAGGTCTCCAGGATGCTTGTTTTCTCTTTCACCATGATGAGTGTATTTTAGGTGGATCTACAAGGAAAGTCAAAACCGACGGTGCCTGTATCTTCTTTTTTTTTATATGTTTGTAAGGAATCTTTTGGTGGGTTCGGGATAATGGACACGACCGAGAAAGGCCTATCCACGACCGTGGCCAGGCAAGGCTCGACCAGCGTGGAAGCTGCCGTAGGACTTCAAACTTGACCCTATTCGCCAAGGGTGAGCTCGCGATAGAATCCCTCGAACTAGATGCTGGCGCTCTGATCGGAGCATCGTCCGCCGGTGTCGAAACCGTGAGGAGATCGCTATGACATCCTTGTTTCTTTTCCTCCTGACCGTCGTCCTGGGCGTTGCCCCCCTGACCCCCCCTGTCGATGATGCACAGGACGCAAGCGCGAAGGTCTACGAATATTTCAGTTTATTTAACGAGAAGGACAGCGAAAAGATCGCGAATGAGATCTATGCGACGCCCCTCCACATCGGAGGTCCCACGGGCCATCGCGTTCTCGCCGACGCGGAGGCGGCCGTCAAGAACCTCACGAACCTTTACGAGCAGATCGATGCACAAGGGTGGAAAGAATCACGGATCAAAGACGTCGTCGTCTGCTTGGCTTCCGATAGCCTAGCTTTTGTGGACACCCAATATTCGCGTATCGGCCGCGACGGCACCCCGATCGCTCCAGAGCTCAGAACGAATCTTTACGTGCTGCAGAAACTCGACGGTGGCTGGAGAATCGTCGCGTTCTATAGCCACGACAGCGACAAGCGCCTCGGCTGCTAAACGGCTCAGTCCGGCGGTGGAAAATTGTTGGAACACGATCTCCTTTGGGGCCTACGTCTGGGCGCCGCCGTTGTCCTGTGTATCCAAGTGCTCACGTGGCTCGGCCTCGGGCTGACCTTTTAGACGTGGACCTTGACCTACGTGCTGGTGGTCGTCTTCGCGGGGATCGGGGCCAGATCGCTGCGCAAGCGTTCGGCGGTGCGGCCCGGCGTTGTGCGAACGGTGGTCTTGATAACGCTAATGATCCCGAAGAGGTTGACAGACCTGGCGGACCTGCCAGTATGATCCGGAGATGATACGGATTCTTCTTCTCTTCAGTCTCACGATCTTTGCCGCCTTCGCTTTCGGTCAATCCGGTGATGCAAAACTTCTGCCGGACGTCCCCGAGGGCGCTCAAGCCGTCTCCACCGCAGGCACGCCACTCTACGCGGCTGATCCCAGCGAGGGCGCGCTCGAAAACCACAAGAAAGCCAAAGCTGACTACGACGCCGACCCGTCGGATGCCGACAACATCATCTGGTACGGCCGGCGCACCGCCTATCTCGGCGATTATCGCGAAGCCATTCGCATCTTCAGCGAGGGGATCGAGAAGCACCCAGAGGACGCGCGCATGTACCGGCATCGCGGCCATCGCTACATCTCCATCCGCGAGTTCGATCGCGCCATCGCGGACCTGGAAAAGGCCGCAACGCTCATCAAAGGCACCGAGAACGAGACTGAGCCGGACGGTCTTCCCAACGAGCAGGGCATCCCCATTAGCAGCCTTCACGGCAACATTTGGTACCACTTGGGGCTCGCGTACTATTTGCAACACGACTGGGAGAACGCTTTTCGAACCTACCAAAATGGCTTCAACGCTGGGCGTAACGACGACAACCGCGTGTCCACGACGCACTGGCTCTACTCGATTGCGCGTCGCATGGGAGACGAGGCGCGGGCGAACAAAGCTCTCGAGGCGATCGCGACCGAGATGAACATCATCGAGAACTTCAGCTACCACCGGCTCTGCCTGTTCTACAAAGGTGAAATTCCGCTTCAGGAGATTCTGGCGGACGGCGGCGACAACCCGGCGAATGCCGCGGTCGCTTACGGTGTCGCGAATTGGTTCTTCGTCGAAGGAGAGACCGCCCGAGCCCGGGAGATGATGCAAGAGTTGACGTCGAGAAGCAGCTGGAGCGCGTTCGGCCAGATCGCTGCGGAAGTCGACCTGAGCTCGAAGTAGCCGCGCGTGACGCTACCGATCGCCATCCTCGCCCTCGCATTCGCGAAGAGATAAATCAAGGCGGGTATGTCGTCGGCCTCATCGACGGCGATCGTACGATCGTTCAAAGCTTCGGGGAGACGGCGAAGGGCTCTGGCCGGCTCCGAACGAGCTCTATCTGCCGAAAGGTGTGCGGCTCGCCGCTTTCGACGGACGGGAAGCGACGCTGGAAGATTTGGCGGTATTGCCGCCAACCAACACCATGTCTATCCCCAAGGCCTCCGCGGAACGAGCAAAAGCTCGGTCCGCAGTGACGAGCCTAAGCTCCTCGGAGGTCGCCACGGCGAGATGGAGCGCGTCGAGGGTCCGAAGCGGAAGGTTAAAACGCCCAAGCCAGTCCCGCGCTAGCAAGTAGTGCCGGCGCTCGAGCGCGAAACGCTTATAGAGATTATCCTCCAGATGTGTGAGGAACTTCGTTGCGATTCTCTCAGCTTCGGTGGCGTCAAGCTTCCTGGTTCGGACTTTGCGCGAAAGAGCCGAGAGAAGCTCGACTTCAGTCAAGTCGCAGATGGCAGGTGAGCGACTCGACCTGACGATTGACTCCGCTTCATCACTCAAAGGCTCTGGGCAGTAATACGCGGCGAGGACGCTCGTGTCCAGATAAATCAATAGCGTTCCTTCTCGCGCCCCGAGATCACTTCGTCACTCAATGATTTGTCTCGAGGCTGAATCGACGCCCGAAAAGCTTCGAGACTTGGGAGTTTCCGCCGACTCCCCTTTGGAGGCACGAGTCGAGCAACCTCCCGACCTCGACGAAGAAGAACGATTTCTTCTCCCGCAACGACTTGGTCGATGAGTGCTCTCAGGTTCTCACGGGCTTCTTTTACACTGACCTTGCGCAAGATAACCTCCATGCGTACACTTCAAGTGTACACCCGCTTAACGACCCCTGTCAATACGACGAGGGACTATCCTTCTGCGAGAGTCACTTCAGTGGCGACGGCCTGCCGTTGATCCCTTCTATCGTAAAAGGCATGAAGCCTGGAGCGAGGACGGTGGAGAAATCTACGTGACGTCGCTCGATGCGCCGGCGGCGGACAGTCGTATCCCGCTTCACCTGGACGCAGAGGCATGGGTCGACGGTGCCACGTATGTCGAGCCTGGCTATGTGATTTTTGTGGGCGAGGAAAGTAACGTTTTCGGTGAACACCAGGATCTCTTCGACGTTACTGCCGACGGGGAACGCTTTCTAATCACGGAGAGCGCCGGTACGCCACCACTCATCCAGAACTGGATCGAGCGCTGAGCGTTTTGGCGCTAGTCGATGAGGTAGAACACGTTGTCGGACGAGGCGAGGCGATGCTGGGCCACGGCTTTGTACTCGGGAGATTTTTTCCACTCCCGAGCTTTCTCGGCAGACGGAAACTCCATCAACACGACTCGAGGATAGGGCGCTTCGCCCTCCAGGACTTCCGCAGGGTCTGCGACGCTCAGGAGCTTCCCCCCAAACGCCTCCGATGTGGGCCCCACTACGGCAAGGTATTGGCGAAACCGCTCCATGTCATGCACGCGCCCGAGCACGATTACATAAGCCGCCATCGCATGCCTCCTTCCCGAAGAGTATACCCGGGCGGATGAGCTTGCCGGAGGCATCAGAGGAACCTGAGTCAGTCCACCTTCAAAACGCGCATGGGATCGACCCGGGCGGCCCGCCGGGCGGGGAGGTACACCGCCATCGCTGCAACGAGGATCAGCATTAGCGGAACGGTTCCGAACGCGACCGGGTCGATGGCCCGGACGTTATAGAGCATGCCTTTGACTAGCTGCGCTGCACCGGCGGCGCCGGCGAGTCCCAAAACGATGCCGATCAAGGCGAGCGTGAGCCCTTCGCGCAGAACGAGCTGGACAACTGTGCTCCGGTCCGCTCCGAGCGCCACGCGAATACCCAGCTCTCTTTGTCGCTGGGCTACCGAATAGGCCATCACCCCGTAAATTCCCACCGCGGCGAGAAGCAGGCCCAAGACGCCAAAGATACCTAGAACCGAGCCTCCTAGCCGTGCTGGAAGAAGGGCGATGCCCATGTGGTCTTCCATCGTCCGTACATCGAAGAGCGGCATGTTCTGGTCTAGCCCGCGAACGATCTCGCGAACGCCCTGGAGCACCGCTTGGGGGTTGGTAGGCGTGCGAACGACCAAAGTGAGCCCAGACCGAAAGAGCTCGCGCTCGGGCAGATACATGAACTCGGTTGGCTCTTCGCCCAGGCTGCGGTACTTTCCGGTCTCGACCACACCGATGACTTCTCGGTCTTCTCCCGCGGTCTGGACGATCTTGCCGAGCGCCGACTCGTCGGGCCAAAAGCGCTCCGCGAAGCGGCGATTGATGATAATGACGGGAGCTCCGGTGTCGTTGTCCAGACGCGTGAAGGTTCTTCCCTCGAGCAGGTCGACTCCCATCGTCTCCAAATAGCCGTCGGTGACAATGGAGTAGTGCAGGCTCTTGCGCTCACCCTCAGCGAACTCGTAGCCGGGAATGTCCACGCCGCGGTCACTATTATTGAAGCCGAGAGGAACGGAGTTCGTGAATCCGACCGCGGTCACATTGGGGCGAGCAAGCAACTCGTCGGCGAGTCGATCGTAGAACTGCCGGGTCTGCGGCTCGTCGAGACCTTGGAGCCCGGGATCCAGCGAGGCCATCACCAAGTTCTTGGGCGCATCGATACCGGGATCGATCTCGGTGGCGGATTTCAGCGCCCGTATAAAGAGCCCGGAGCTGATGAGCAAGATGATGGAGAGTGCCATTTGAAGAACGACGAGACCGCCGCTCACGCGAGAGCGCCCGCCAGACTGACTCGATTCCCCCCTCACCGCAGTCACCAAGTCAGAACGCGCCGCTTGAAGAGCGGGAGCCAAACCGAAGATCAATCCGGCTGCAATCGAGACAGCCAGGGTGAACAGCAACACGGTGTTATCGATACCGACCTCAAAGCTAAATGGGCCGTCAATAGGAAGCTGAACGCGGGACAGAATTCCAGTCACGAGATAGGCCAAGCCCACGCCGGCAAGACCGGCCAGCAAGCTGAAGACCACGCTCTCGGTAAAGAGCTGTTGTAGGATGCGGCCCCTTGAGGCGCCCATGCTCATGCGGATCCCCATTTCCCGGCGTCGCTCCCGGGCTCGCGCCAGAAACAGATTGGCGACGTTCACACAGGCAATGAGTAAGAGCAAAGAGACGACCGCCATCATGACCGAGCTCAGGCCGACTTGCGCGTTCCGAAAGCTCGGATGGATGCCCGACTCCGACTGGTAGACGAGCGTCGTGCCGCGCTGACCCTCGTAAGAATCCGGTAGCTCTTCTTGGAACTGAAGGAGCATCGCGTCCATCATCTGCTGAGCGTGATCGATGGTCTTTCCGTCTCGAAGACGCGCCACCACGTTCATCATGTTGTTCCCGCGAGACTCCAAGAGGTTGTTGCCGGGCATGATCTCCGCTTGCATCATGAGGGGCACATAGAGCGGGACGTCGATAACCGCCATGGGTCCCTTGAACGCGGGCGGGGCCACGCCGACGATGACGAACGGACGGCCATTGATGTCGATGGTTCGGCCGATGACGTCCGGATCGCCTCCGAACCTTGCTTGCCAAAAGGAGTGACCGAGGAAAGTGACGGCGTGCGCTCCTGGGCTCTGGTCTTCCTCTCCCGGAAGGAAAGGCCGTCCGAGAGCAGGAACGACGCCGTAGGTTTGAAACAAGTTGGCGCTTGCGACGGTTCCCAAGATGCGCTCGCTGCGCCCGTCCGCGGAGAGGGACATCGGCGCGAAAAACCACGCAGCCGTGCTCTCGAACACTTCATCGGAGCGGTCGCGCACGTCCTGGTAGTGCGGAATGGAATTGGAGCCATAGACGATGCCGGGCCATTGGCGATAGACCTGCACCAGTTCTTCAGGATTAGCGACGCCACCCAACGGGCGGAGAAGTAGTCCGTGGATGGCGGAGAAAGTAGCCGCGTTGAGGCCGATGCCGAGCGCCAAGGTCGTTATAGCGATGATGGAGAAGAGCGGGCTCTTCACGAGCATGCGAAGGCTGTACTGTAAGTCTTTGATTACGTTACCGATCACGGATTGAGCCCCGATTTCTTTGTATTAGTAGACGTTCGCGTCTAGGAATAGAACGAGCCGGGTCCTCGAGAAGTTCGATTTCAATAGCCCATATCGACCGACGCCGTGTGCGATCCCCGGGCTGCCCATGGAGCCGTACCCCTCGAAGGGCGGCAGGCTGTACTTCCTCCACGTCTCGTAGCCGACATATTTCTGTTTGTGCCGATAGGAAGTCCCGACGGCCGCCTACGAAGAAAGGAAGCGCGATGCCGAGACGGAAACGACGTCTCTCTGCTGTGCCTCGAGCTCGCTGTGTCGTTTCACGATTTGGACGATGGGTATGCCTCCAAGCTTGGCCGCAAAAAGCCTGTGGTGGCGCTCCACCGCCGTCTTCCTCAGTTTACACTCGAGCAAGCACCAGGGCTTCCGATGCCTCGTCAGGAGGAAGTCGGTTTCCTTGCCGTCGCGTGTACGTACGAAATATATCGCATTTGGACAAACACATGAGCCGGCCGACCCGAACGCAAGGGTCAGCGAATTCCGGCATTGAAGTTGAAGCTTCCGACGCGTACGAGATCGGGACCCGTCTCGCGGCTGGCGGCCTACCAGCTCAAATGACTTTTAGCGCGGTCTCCCTTACAATCATCGCTCTTGGGGGTCACGAGGATCTCGAACCGAAATGAAAGGCAATCTCATGAAGTCTGCACTGGTACTCTTACTGACGGTAGTCGCCGCAACGGCGCTCGCGGAAGCGCCCGATACGGTGTTTCTCGATGAGCTCACTTGGACCGAGGTCCGGGACAAGCTCGAGAGCGGTACCGACACGATCATTGTAGCCACCGCGGGAACAGAACAAAACGGCCCGCATATGGTGCTCGGGAAGCACAAGTTCATCATCCGCGCCACATCGGAGAAAATCGCGCGCGAGCTCGGGAACACGCTCGTCTCGCCGGTCATCACGCACGTTCCGGAAGGCGGCCTGGACCCGCCCACGGGTCACATGCGCTATAAGGGCGCTATCACGCTTCCGAACCCCTATTTCAAGAAAGTCGTGGAGTACACCGCCCGGAGCCACAAGGCGAGCGGTTTTACGAAGATCGTGTTCATTGGTGACAGCGGTGGCAATCAGCGCGGCATGAAGGAAGTAGCGGAAGTGCTCAACGAGGAGTGGCGCGGTGGGCCGACGCGCGTGTTCTTCGTGGCGGATTACTACTCGAATAACGGTTTCCGCGAATGGCTCGAATCGCAGGGCGAGACCGCGGAGTCCATCGGTCGTCACGCCGGCATCTCCGACACGTCGCAGCTCCTCGCGGTGGCGCCCCAGCATATCCGCCTCGATGCGCGGAAGCCGGGCGGCGGGTTCGAAGGCAGCGGCGTCCGCGGCGACCCGTCCAAAGCCACCGCGGAGTACGGCAAGAAAGGTATTGCATTAAAAGTCGAGACCGCCGTCCGCGAGATCAAGAGGATGATTGCCGAGGCGGAGGCTTCGAGATAGACAAACTCTTCGAAGCGGTCCGCGGAAAGTGTCCCGCGGAGGCGTGGTCGCGTGGGGTCTCGTTTGCTCGCGCGGGCGCTGTTTCCATCGACCACCGGGACGACGAAGAGATTACAGCACGCGTCGCCGTTCTCGGCGCGCCGCTTACGCCGAATGTCTCGCTTTATCCCGAGGACGTCGAGTGGGATTGTGACTGCTCGAGCCCGCTCGAGGCTTGCGAGCACGTCGCGGCGACCCTCATCGCCCTCCGGCAAGGAACGGACGAGAAAAGCGGAGCACGGGGTATCGAATATCGTCTTCGTCGCACGCGGGAAGGGCTCTTCTTCGAGCGGGGCGTATCGGACGATGCCGGGTTTCACGTCATCGAGGTGCCTTTGGACGCGCTCGCGTCCGGCCGATTTCATGGCCCGAGCGTCGACGCGACCCCCGCGGACTTGGAGGTCGAAAAGACACTTCACGGTCAAAGGCATGGTGTTCTTCCTCGTGGCGCGGTGGCGCGCGTACTTCGCGCTCTTGCTCGCGTGGATGGGGTTCAACTCGATGGCGCCCCTGTGCAGATTTCGGGGGAGGCGATCGCCCCTTCCGTTGTCGTCGAGGATGTGCCCGGTGGCTTCAAGCTGCGTCTCGGGTCGCGTGGCATTCTCGGGGAACCTGTCGTTCTTGCGGACGGTGTGCTTCATCCGGCGGCGGAGCCGTCGCTCTCGGGTCGTGAGCGCCGTGAGCTCGAAGAGGGACGTGTCTTTCGGGCGGACGAGCTTGGTGAGCTCGTCGGCGTGGTACTGCCCTCGTTGAAGAACCGCGTGACGCTCGACATCCGCACGAAGAAGCTCCCGACGGCGGTGCGCGCACGTCCGCGGATGTCACTCGTCTGCAAACGCGATGGAGACCATCTCTACTTGCTTCCCGGCATCGTCTACGGCGATCCGCCGACGGGGCGCGTCGATGGCGAGCGGCTCGTGGCGCTTGGCGGTGACGTCCCCATTCGCGACCTCGAGGCCGAACGTGCGCTCGCGGAGAGATTTCACGAGCTCGGTCTGAAAGTAGGGCGCGCCGAGGAGCTCGATACCGAGACCGCCATCGAAATGGCGCAAACCCTCGAACGGTTCGACGGTCACATCGAAGGCAACGGGCTCGCCGCCTTTCGTTTGCACCCAGCGCTTACCGCCGAGCTCTCGGCGGAGAACGACCGCTTCGACATCCGTTTTGGAAACGCCGATCCAAAGGCTGTTCTGCGCGCTTGGCGCGACGGTGCTTCACTGGTCCCGCTCCGCGACGGAGGGTTCGCGCCTCTTCCGGTCGATTGGCTCGAGCAATATGGGGACGCGGTCGCGGACTTGCTCGCGGCGAAAGAAGCGAGGGGTGAGCTTCCGCGCGCCGCGCTGCCGGACCTCGCGCGCCTCTGCGACGACCTAGGCGCACCGCCGCCTCCGGGCTTCGATGCGCTTCGGAAAGTCGTCGAGGATTTCGACGGGCTTCCCGAAGCGTCCATGCCGGAAGCGCTGCGAGAGCAGCTTCGTGACTACCAGAGGGGCGGGGCAAACTGGCTCGCTTTCTTGCGGGAGAGAGGCTTCGGTGCGCTCCTCGCGGACGACATGGGGCTCGGCAAGACCGTCCAGGCTTTGAGCGTTCTCACCGGTCGATGCCTGGTGGTGGCGCCGACGAGCGTGCTACGCAACTGGGTCGACGAGGCGGCGCGTTTCCGCTCCGACCTCTCCGTGTGTCTCTTCCATGGCCCGTCCCGAGAGCTAGACGCGAGCGCGGGCCTCACCGTTACGAGCCACGCGCTCTTGCGCCTCGATCGCGAGCGTCTCAGCTCCGTCAAATGGGACACGGTCATCATCGATGAAGGCCAAGCGATCCGTAACCCGGATACGGAGCTCGCCCGCGCTGCTTATGGCCTCGACGCGCGCTTCCGCGTCAGCTTGACGGGAACGCCTATTGAGAACCGGCTCGTCGATTTGTGGAGCCAGCTCCACTTTCTCAATCCTGGGCTTCTCGGAGGGCTATCCGACTTCGAAGAACGGTATGTGCGCCCGGTCGAACGCGGCGAGGCCGAGCCTCTCGCACGGCTGCGCGAGCGCATTCGCCCTTTCTTCTTGCGCCGTCTCAAGAGCGAAGTCGCGCCCGAGCTTCCGCCACGCACCGAGATCACGCTGCACGCGGAGCTCAGCGAAGGCGAACGCAAAGTCTATGAGGCCGTTCGCCTCGCGGCGCGCCGTGATGTTCTCTCTGCGCTCGGAAAGAAGGGGAACGTGCTCGCGGCTCTCGAAGCGCTTCTACGGCTGCGACAGGCTGCGTGCCATCCCGCGCTCGTTCCGGGACAAGAAGCGACGACTTCTGCCAAAACCGAGCTCCTCGTCGAAACGCTCGAGACGGCGGCGGCTGAAGGGCACAAGGCGCTCGTGTTCTCTCAGTGGACTTCGATGCTCGATTTGCTCGAGCCGCATATGAGAGCGCATGGTTTTTCCTATGTGCGGCTCGACGGTTCGACGCGGGATCGTGGAGCCGTCGTGGACCGGTTTCAGAACGAGGACGCCGTCTCGGTTTTTCTCATTTCTCTCAAGGCGGGAGGCGTCGGACTGAACCTGACCGCTGCCGATCACGTGTTTCTCTTCGACCCGTGGTGGAATCCGGCCGTCGAGCAGCAAGCGTTCGACCGCGCGCACCGGATAGGGCAGGACAAACCCGTTTTCGTCCATCGTCTCGTGGCTTCGAATACCGTGGAAGAGCGCATCCTCGAGCTTCAAAAAGAGAAGCGCTCGCTCGCGGAAATGGCCGCGGGCTCTCAGGCTGCGTCTCTGACCAAAGACGATCTGCTGCGACTCATCGAAGCGTAGAATAGAAGACCTATGAAGCTCGACAGCCAGCGCCACCTCTTTGACATCCCCGATGACATCACTTACTTGAACTGCGGCTATATGTCGCCCCTGATGCATGCTGTGCGGGATGCGGGCGTCGTCGGGCTGACGCGCAAATGCCATCCGTGGATGATCTCGCCCCGCGATTTCTACACCGGGTCGGACGCTCTCAGGGACGCGTTCGCGTCGCTCGTGCACGCCGAGCCTGAAGACATCGCCATCGAGCCGTCCGCGAGCTACGGGATGTCCACGGCCGCCAAGAATCTCCCACTCTCGAAAGGGCAGAGTGTCATCGTTGTCGAGGACCAGTTCCCATCGCACGTCTATCCTTGGCGGGAGCGCGCCAAGGAAGTCGGCGCCGAGGTCCGCACGCTAAAGCGGCCGAT
>Ga0114950_10004358_pt1 | contig 10996 bp, 5 predicted proteins | sample N075metaG_FD_83503 | JGI IMG/M metagenome (GOLD analysis project Ga0114950, IMG submission 83503) | Deep subsurface microbial communities from Kermadec Trench to uncover new lineages of life (NeLLi) - N075 metaG | ecosystem: Environmental > Aquatic > Marine > Ocean trench > Sediment | place... | reverse complement strand
CTGGTTCCCGTTCGTGAAGAAGGTGACGAAGAAGGCATTGTTCGGGTCCGAGACGTCGATGACGTGTGTCCTCGTGGTCAGGATGCCGTTCTCGTCCAGCTCGTCGCCGAGGTAGAAGTAGCTCCGGTCTTCCGAGAGCCAGCCCTGGTGCGAGAACGCCGGGTCGGGATAGAAGACCGTGTCCATGATCACCATGTTGGACTTGTCGGTGACGTCCACGATGGTGAGGCTCGTCTGGTCAAAGCCGCCGTTGAAGCCCGCGCAGCAGTAGGCAATCTGCTTGCCCGCGAGCGGACCGCTCGTGTACGTCACGACCTGCACGTCGTGCACGTACTTCGTGTTCCATTGTCCGACGAAAGTCGGGTTGTCGGGGTTCGCCAGGCTGTAGATCCGCAAGCCGTTGCTCGCGCCACCGCAACGATAGAGGAATCCGCTGACCTCATCGATCGCGACGTTGTGCGTCGCGCTCGTGCCGACGTCGTTGATCGTGCCGGACAGGGTGACTGTCCCGCTGTCGATCAGGCTGAGGTCGAACACCTGGATGCCGCTCCCGGCTTCGCTGACGGAGTAGGCGTGGTCCTGGTAGACCTTCGTGTCGCGCCAGAGGCTGGTGGGGCCGGGCATGATGCCGACGACCTGCGGATTCCCGGGGTTCGTGACCTCCACGAACACAGTGTTGTTCGACGTGCCGATGATCGCGTACTCGCGCCCCGAGGGCGACACGTAGCCCCAGCAGTCGTTGGCGGAGGAGCCCCCGCCGATCTGGTTCAGGGGGAGCCAGGAGAGCAGTTGGACACCGTTGGAGGTGAACGTGATGCCCGGCAACGTGACCGTTCCGGAACTGGTCTCGAGCGCTCCCGCGCTGCGGAAGCCGGGTCCCTGGTAGGGCCGCTGAAGGGAGAGCGCCTTCGGGTCGTCGTCGTGGGCGAGGGCAGGGAATGCGAGGCCCAATAGGACCACAGGCGCCAGGAAGCGCAGCCGAGAAGTGAGCATGTGCTTGAACTCCGTGCGGGGGGAGGGGGGATCGCTACCCAGGATAACCTATTTCTGCGGGCATCGCTGGGAGGGGGAGTGCCCTTCCTAGTGCCCGTCTCCGTCGCGGTTTCCCTTCATCGCGAGTAACGGCGAATCGGGTGGTGCGAGGAGCGTGGAGGGCAGCGGCGCGCCCGTCAGCGCCGTGAGGAAGGCCAGCAAGTCCGCCGCCTCCCCCTCGTCGAGCCGCAGGGGGACGAGGATCCGCTCCTGATGGTGACTCCGCCCCGCGGCGCCCTCCAACGTGGAGTAGAAATCGATCACTTCCGTGAGCGTCGCAAACTGCCCCTGGTGCATGTACGGCCCCCGCCCGACCAGGTTGCGCAGGCTCGGGGTCTTGAACTCACCCCAGGTCTCCGACGTCCCGCGGAGGCGGCGGACGCGGGTCGCCGCCGCGCCCTCCGGCTCGTCGCTGTGGGGGCCCGCGGCGTTGAACGGGCTCGCGGCGACGAGGACCGCGCCGGCGTAGCGGCCTGCGTCGGTCGGATCGCCGCCGTCGAGCGGCGGTGCGGAGGTGTTGTGGAACTCGAGATCGGACAGCGCCGGCCCGGCGTGGCAGAGGACGCACCGGCCGCGACCGACGAAGAGCGCGAGCCCGCGCACGGCCGAGTCGTCGAGCACGGCCTGCTTGGAAACGTGCCCGTCGCGCAGCTCGGCGACGAACCGGTCGAAGGGCGCGTCGCCGCGCACGAGCCGGCGCTCGTAGGCCGCGATCGCCTTGCCGACGTTCGCGAACACCGAGTCGACCGCGCGCCGGTCGGCCTCCGCCATCGACGACCAGGCGACGGCGTGCGAGTGTTCCGGGTCGTCCACCGGGCGCCCTTCGGCGGGAAAGCGCGCCGCGTCCGCGAGCTCGGGCAGGGGCCCGAACACGGCTTCGTACGCCGCGTGCAGCGCTTCGTCGCGGTGGATGACGTGCGCCACGGCGAGGCGGCTCGAGGCCATCTCGATCGGGTTCTCGAGCGGCTGGAGGGCTTGCGCCCAGAGCGAGTCCGCCCGGCCGTCCCAGAAGAACCAGCGCTGGTGCGCCACGTTCTCGAGCGTGGGCGTGTGCCGGGGGCCGCGCACACCCCCGATCTCGGCCAGCGACTTGCCGTCGGTGAAGCCGCGCTCGGGCTCGTGGCAGGTCGCGCACGAGACCTCGCCCGTGGCGGAGAGGCGGGTGTCGAAGAAGAGGAACTGCCCAAGGCGCGCGGCGCGCGGGTCGTCGGCCACGCGGTTGGTGGGATCGGGCGGGGGCGGCGGCAGCGGGGACAGGCGCTCGATCGTCCGGAGCTCCCGCGCGCTGAACGCCGGACCCGTCTGCGTCGAACCCTGGGTCGCAACCTGCGCCGGCGCGGCGGTGGACGCGAGGAGGAGTGGAGCCGCGAGGAGGACGTTCATCGTGCGGCCTTCACTCGAGCTCGATGTCGAACTGCGCCCGCTCGGTCAGGGGCCCCCGCGTGATGTCGACGTAGAGCTCCCAGTGCCCCGTCATGTGCAGCAGCATGCCCGCCACCGCGAAGCTGCCGTCGGGCGCCACCGTGACCTCGGCCGCACTGTTCATGCCGTGGCCGTGCGCCGGCATGCGCGCATCGACGACCAGCTCGAGCCCGGCCACCGCGCGCGAGCGCGTCTCCGCGTCGAACACGCGGACGACGAGCCCGAAGTCGGCGTTGAGCGGCAGGCCCCCGGCGGGGGGCACGTACGCGACCCAGTACGTGCCGTCGTTGCTGAGCGTTCCGACGCCCTCATCGGACGGCCAGGGCGCGAGGGCGAGCTCCTCCTGAGCCTCCGGGACGACAGGCGGCCGCGCAGCAGCAGCAGCACAGCCCGCGGCGAGGCACAGGGGCAGGAGTCGGGTACTGGGCCTCATCGCCTACTCCTCATAGTCCGCGGGATCGTAGGTTTCCGGCAGCCGCGCCGGCTTGGTGTAGAGCCGCGAGCCGGCGCTGCCCAGATACTCGCCGGCCTGCGTCATCCACTGGATCCGGTGGTTGGCGTGGTCGAGCACGATGAGCTGGCCCCGCCCGTCCACGGCGATGCTGCGCGGCTCCTGGAACTCGAGGCGCCGGATGCCCGGGCCGCCCCACGCCGCTCGGAACCGCCCGTCGGCGTCGTACTTCACGACGCGACTCGCGCCGGCGTCGGTGACGAACACGCTGCCGTCCGCCCCGACGGCGACGCCGTGGGGGAGCTCGAGCGCGCGGCCCTCGGCGTCCGCGCCGAACGCGAATTGGAAGGTCCCGTCGGGCGCGAAGGCCTGGATGCGCCGGTTGTGGGCGTCGACGACGTAGAGCCGATCGCCCGCCGGTGAGAAGCGCAGCCCAGTCGGGGCGCGGAACCGTCCGGGTGCCGTCCCGTGCCCGCCGAAGCTGCGCTCGTAGCCGAGCTTCTCGTCGAACACGAAGATGCGCTCGTTGCGCCCGTCCAGCACGAAGAATCGTCCCTCCGCGTCGCGCGTCACGGCGACCGGCTCGATGCTCCACTCGAGCACCTCCGCGCCGAGCCGCCGCCCGAGCCGGTCGAAGTCGAGCATCTTCACGAAGGCCGGCATCGCGGCGTCCTGGCCCACCTCGTCCGCCGGGTCGACGCGCAGCCGTACGACCTGGAGCCGGCGGCTGCCCGCGTCGCACGCGACCAGCGTCCGGTCCACGCCGAGGAACACACCCGTCGGCCGTAAGAAGAGGCCCATCGCCGAGCCGTAGCCGCCGACCCGCGACACGAGGCGCGGCTCGGTCCACTGCATGTCGTACACGAGGATCGAGCGCGACTCCGGCTCGACGATCGTCATGTACGCTCCGGCCGCGTCCATGTCCGGGCCGTAGTGCGGCGCGGGCTGACCGACGCCCTGCCGGCGCCACGCCTGGTCCTCCTCGTCCTGCGTCGCGCTCCGCGGGCCGAAGAGCTGCACGCGATCGTCGAACGGCTCCGCCAGGGCGGCGAGGTCCCCCGACGGGGAGACGGCCAGGTGGGCGGGGTAGTGCAGCATGCCGCGCCCCTCGCGCGGTCGGATGGCGTGCAGGCCCCACTTGTATTCGAGCTCGCCCGCGCGATCGAAGACCTGGACGCGGTGGTTCTCGAGGTCCGCGACGAACACGCTCCCGTTCGCGACGGCGATCCCGGAGGGCGTCGAGAACAGGCCCTGGTACCAGCCCCAATCGCCCCACTCGCGAAGGAAGTGTCCAGCCGCGTCGAAGACGACCACGCGATTGAGGTCCTGGTCGGTGACGAAGAGGCGGCCCTCCCCGTCGAAGGCGACGTCCGTGGGCCGCGCCAGCCGCCCCGCGCCGATCGATCGCAGGTGCCGCCCCTCGTGGTCGAAGACCTGCACGCGCCCGTTGCGCTCGTCCGCGACGGCCACCTGCCCGGCACGGACGGCGAGCCCATGGGGCGTGTGGAAGCGGCCGTCCGCCGCGCCGAAACCGCCCCATTCGCGCACGAAGCCGCCCGCGGCGTCGAAGACCTGCACGCGGTGATTGCCCGTGTCGGCGACGAAGAGGACGCCGGTCCCGGTGACGGCGACCCCGCTCGGAAAGAGCAGCTCGCCGGGGGCCGAGCCGCGCGCTCCGAAGGCGAGCAGCTCCCCGCCGTCGCGCCCGAAGACGCGCACCCGATGGGCCCCCGTCTCGGCCACGACCACGCGCCCATCCCACCCGATGGCGACGGCGCGGGGGCCGTGGAGCTGCGCGAGAGTCCGAACGTGACTGCCGAGCGGATCTTCCCTGACCGGCGGATCCGGCGCACCGGAGAGGAGCGCCCCGGCCGATGCGACCAATGCGAAGGTAAGGATCACGGAAGAGTGGCGGCCCCCGGCAGGGGGGGCTTGTGAAAGAAGGGCGGGAGGGCAGGATAGACTAGGTGGGCACAGGCCTCCATGGGAGGTGCCACGCGCCGAAGAAAGGCCAGAAAACTACCGGTGTCGCCCGAATATTCGTGCTGGCGCCGCGCACCCCACAAGAGTCCCCTCGACACAACCGCCCCTCACGGGGGCGGGCCACGACGAACCGAACCGGAGATTTCGATCATGCTACGCAAACGAGACGTGCGGCTAGCGGCAGGCGTTGCCGCGCTCGCCGCGTTCCTGGCGCCCGGCGCCCTCGCGCAATCGCCCTCGGAGGCCTACTACAAGGCCTACTACCTCGAGCACGAGAAGGGCGAGTTGGACGCGGCCCAGGAGCTCTACCAGAAGGTCGCCGCGAGCCGCTCGGCCGGCGCCGAGCTGAAGTCGGCGGCCAAGGGCCGCGCGGCGGTCATCTCGGAGGAGCTGCGGGCGAGTGACTTCGCGAACCTCATGCCGCCCGAGACGATCTTCTACGCCGAGATCAACCACCCGGGCGAGCGGATCGGTGAGCTGCTGTCGCAGCTCGGTCTGCTGGCGGACGGCGGGAGCCCGAGCGCCGACACCTTCGGCATCAGCCCGCTCCTCGTGCGCGGCCTGCTCGGCGTGGGCGGCATCGCGGTCGGCATCACCGAGATCGATCTGCGGACCGGCCAGCCGAACGGCGTGGTCATCCTGGACCCGGGCGACCTCGACGTCGTGCGCGGCCTCATCGAGACGGTCGTGCCCGGCGGGGGCAAGCCCTCCGAGCCCATCGCGGGCTACCCCACCTGGAACATCGAGGGCGAGGTCTTCGTCACGTTCACGTCCCGGCTCGTCATCGCGAGCCAGGATCCGCGGCAGATCGCCGGCGTGCTCACGCGCTTGAAAGGTGAGGAGCGCAGCTCACTCGCCAATAGCCAGGCGCTCGAGAGCGCGATGGCGATGCGCGGCGACGACCTGCTGTTCTTCTGCGTCAACGTAGAGCCGGTCATGCCCATGATCCAGGGCCTGCTCATGCAGCAGGCGGGGAGCGATCCTCAGTTGGCCGTGATGATGGACGTGCTCGACATCGCCAGCACGCGCTCGCTCGCCGGACGGCTCAGCGTCGGGCAGGAGGGGCTCGGCCTCGACGTGGCGCTGCAGCTCGCTGACGACCACCAAAACCTCTTGTTCAACCTGATGCGCAAGCCGCACCTGAACGAGGGCACGTTCGACCTTGTCCCCGAGGGCGCGGCGTTCTTCCTCGCGACGAGCTTCAATGAGTCCGCGCCCATCGCGGGCGCCACGAAGGACGGCCAGGGCCGTCCCATCGTGACCATGATGGACTTCGGTCGCGAGCTCTTCGGCAACGTCGTCGATCTCGCGATCTTCGGCGTACCGTCCGCCGGCGGGAGCTCCGGCATGCCCATTCCCGACGTCGCCGCCGTCATTCGGGTCAACGACATCGAGCGCTCGCAGGCGATCTGGAACATGGTCCTCGGGATCGCCAGCCAGTCCGCAGGCGGTTCGATGCAGCCCGAGAGCACCCGCGTCGCGGGCGTCGACGCCAGTCGCTACACGATTCAAGGTATCCCTGTGTACGTCGTGGCCAACGGCGATTCGATGATCGTGTCCCCGAGTGCGCACGCCATCGAGATGGCGATCAAGGCCGGCAAGGGACACTCGATCGCCACCGACAGCGTCTTCGCGGACACGGTCGCCTGCATCGACGAGAGCAGCACGATGACGTTCATGGCGAACCCCGGCCGCCTCGCCGACATGGCCGAGGCGTTCGTGCCTTCGAACGAGCGCGCGCAGATCATGCAGGTGGCGGGGCTCCTGAAGGACACGGTCATCTGCGTGGACTCGGATCACTCCGCGACGCGCGTCGCTATTCACGCCCGGGTCCACCACGTCCCGAACGTCGGCCCGCTCGTGCGTCAGGCGATCGCCCAGGCGACGGGCAGGCCCGTGCAGTCGCGCGCGGTGGCTGCTCACACGAAGCCGAGCTACATCGAGCAGGAGGCCGGATTGGCGCTCGCCGCGCACGGCCAGCGAGATCCCCGGGGCCAGGCCGACGGCGAGCCGGGCAAGGCCGGCAAAGCCGGCAAGGCTGGCAAGGCTGGCAAGGCTGGCAAAGCTGGGAAGGCTGGCAAGGCTAAGGACAGCGACGACCCCGCCGCTCTCCGCCAGGCCTTCGCCAGGCTCGTCGCGAATGGCGACATGAAAGGCGCGCGCGAGGCAGGCAAGAAGCTGGCGAAGGCGGCCCGCGAGGACGCGATGTTCCTGAACGAGACGGCCTGGATGCTGCTCACCGAGGACGCGTACGCCGGGAAATTCGGGGCGCTGGCGCTCGGCATGTCGAAGCGTTCGAACGAGCTCAGCGACAAGGCGAACTGGATGTACGTCGACACGCTGGCCCTCGCGTACTTCCAGCAGGGCAAGGTCGAGAAGGCGATCGCCACCGAGAAGAAGGCTGTCAGGCTCGCGGGCGACGACCCGCGCGCCGAAGAGGCTGTGGCCGCCCTCGAGCGCTTCAAGGCGGCAGCCGGCGCGAAGTCCGCCGAGCAGAAGTCCGACAAGAAGAAGGTCGCCAAGCAGAAGGCGGCCAAGCAGAAGCCCGTCGAGGCGGTCACCTTCGATGGGGTCATGGCGCGCGTCAACGAGCGCCTCGCCGCGGACGACCTCGAGGGCGCAGGGAAAGCCGCGCTCGAGATCGCGTACACGAAGGACCACGAGGCCATGAACCGGCTCGCCTGGGGCTTCCTCACGGAGGAAGGGCTCCAGGGCAACTTCGACGAGGTGGCGTACAAGATCTCGAACCGGTCGAATGCGCTCACGAACTTCGAGAACTGGATGTACCTCGACACCCTCGCCCTCGCATCGTTCGAGCGTGGGATGGTGGCGCGCGCGGTCGAGCTCGAGCAGAAGGCCGTGAAGTTTGCCGGCGACGATGATCGCGTCGGTGAGGCGAAGGCGGCGCTCGAGCGCTTCATGACCGCTCAAGCGTCGGACGCCGGTGCGAAGCAGAAGGCGGCGTCGCTCCAGGTGGCCGGCGGTGACTTCGAGGCCCTGCGTGCGAAGTTCGACGTCCTCGCCACGCGGGAGAAGAACCGCGCAGCCGCGCTCGATGTGGCGAAGCGGGCGGCGAAGGTCGCGCAGGACGACGCGAAGGCCCTCAACAACTTCGCGTGGCAGCTCCTCACCGAGGGCCGCTACGAGGGTGAGTACAACGACGTGGCCCTGAAGCTATCGATGCGCTCCAACGAAGTCACGGGTTTCGCGAACTGGCTGTTCCTCGACACGCTCGCCCTCGCCATTTTCGAGCAAGGCGACATCGAGCGCGCGATCGAGATGGAGACTCTCGCCCTCCGACTCGCGGGCGACGACCCGCAGCGCGGGGAGGCCGAGGCGGCGCTCGCGCGCTTCAAGCAGGCGCTCGCCAAGCAGGGCGTCGGGACGAAGTAGTCCCGTCGCTCCAACCGTAGAACGAGGGCCCGGCGTGCAAGCGACGCCGGGCCCTCGACGTTCCAGGCGTTCGATCTCGGATAGGACATTCGATACCCCCCGAGGAGCACGATGAAGACCCCCTTGCTGCCCGTCTCGATCGCAGCCCTGATCCTGGCCGCGCTGGCCTCGACCCTGGCGATCGCTCGCACGGAAGCCGCCGACGAGAGCTCCGCGGAGGGCCCGAAGGGCACCCTGATCGCCGTCGGCGGCGGAGGGGACATCGACGAGCTCCTGCGACTCTTCCTCGAGACCGCCGGCGGAACCAACGCGTCGATCGTCGTCATTCCGACCGCCGGTGGCAGGGAGCGTTACGATCAGGACTGGAGCGGTCTCGGGCGTCTGCGCGCGGTCGGAGCCCAGAACCTCATCGTGCTGCACACCACCGACCCGAAGGTCGCCGACACCGAGGCCTTCGTCGAGCCCCTGAAGGCAGCGGACGGCGTCTGGATCACCGGCGGACGCCAGTGGCGTCTGGTCGACGCCTACCTCGGCACGCGCGTCGAGAGCGAGCTCGTCGCGCTCCACCAGCGGGGCGGTGTCATCGGCGGCTCGTCCGCCGGCGCCACGATCCTCGGCTCCTACCTCGCGCGCGGCGACAGCGAGACGAACACGATCATGATGGGCGACCACGAGGTGGGCTTCGGCCTGATCCCGAACGTCGCCATCGACCAGCATGTTCTCGCGCGCAACCGCCAGTTCGACCTGCTCGAGATCGTCAACGCCCGCCCGGAGCTGCTCGGCATCGGTATCGACGAGAACACCGCGATCGTGGTCCACGATGGCGAGTTCACCGTCGCCGGCAAGAGCTACGTCGTCATCTACGACCAGCAGAAGTCGATCGATTCCGGCGGAGACTTCTACTTCCTGGCGCCGGGCGACAAGTTCCGGCTCGAGGATCGCCAGGCGCTGCGCGGAGATCGGGCGCTCGAACGCGTCGTCGACGAAGCCTGGGATGAGCGCGGGCGCTAGCCCGAACTACCGCACAGTGTTTCGAAGCTGCGGAATCGCCTGAGCGCTGCGGAAACGACGGGGAGAGCCTTCAGCTCGAGCTCAGGGGCAGAGGAGCACGGTGAGCGCATCGGTGAGCCCGACGAGGTCGAAGAGGTACGGGTCCCGGTACCAGTACTGGACGTGGATCTCGTCGCCGGAGGAGAGTCCGGCCGAGGCCAGGTAGGACTGCGTGAAGTGGTACGAGAATGCGCCGGAGCAGTCGTTCCCGGATGAGTTGCCCCCCGTGTACTGCACGGCCGTGCGCGTGAGCGGTGGCGCGACGCAGAGCGTGCCCCCGAAGAACGGCAAGTCGTTCGGTCCCAGCGACCACAGGAGGAATCCGAACTGGCCGCCTACGACATCGGTCGCCGTGACGAAGAAGTCGTCCGGGCCCGAGAGGCTGGGTGTGCCCGTCCGGTCGATCGCGGGCAGGCAGCCCGCCGAATTCAGCTTCGCCGTGCAGGTTCGGGTGACGCCGCAGGTGGCGCAGAGGACGTCCGTGATCTCGAAGTCGTCGATCGCCGCCTCGACGATCGAGCCGCCGCCCAGGTCCGAAGCGACGAACCTCACGACGACCTGGGCGGTGGGCGGCGCGATGTCCGCCACCGAGAACGAGTGCTTCGTCCAGCCGCCTGAGGTCCCCGGACCTGACGGCCCCACGACCTCGACCGCGTGCCAGGTACCGCCGCCGTCGTTCGAGAGATCGACCTCGAACACGTCCGCGTTCGGGGCGCCGCCCTGGTCGTTGGAGTACCAGCGCCAGTAGCTGATGATCGGGGAGTTCATCAGCGAGAGATCGAGCGTCTCTGAGACCAGAGTCGTCCTGCCGCCGTCGACGTCGTTGGCGCCGAGGGCGCCGCCGACCGCGCCCTGGCCGGTCACCCAACAGAAGGTGCCCGGATCGGTGTGGTCGTCCTCGGGTTGGGCCGCGGTGCCGACGGGGTCGACCCGTTGCCAGACGCCGGTGGTGGCATCGTCGCCCGGAGCGCCCGCGCTCCAGCCGGCGGCGATCTCCATGTCGTAGCTGGCGGTGACGACCACGCCCTGGGCCGCGTAGGAAGTGTACGTCGCAGTCGGCGCTCCCCCCGGGCTCGTCCACGTGATGCCGTTGGAGGATTCCGCCGACAGGTACCAGTCGAACTGGGTACCGCAGGGCAGGGCGGGGATGTCCGCTTCGTAGAAACCGCCGCCGAAGTTCGTGAGCGGGACCTCCACGAATCCGGGGCCGGCGTCGAAGAAGAGCTTCTCGGAGCCGGCCTGCAGCGAGCCGGGGAAGGCCTCCGAGATCTGCACGGGGATGGACTCGCCGCCCGGATCGACGGAATCCGGGATGCCGTTCGGGAAGCCGAAGGCGACGAGGGCGTCGCCGACCCACCAGACGAACAGGCCCTTCTCCCTGTCGCTGCCGAGTACGATCCCGCTCGGGAGGTACGGGTAGCAGCTCCACAAGCCGTTGAACTCGTCCTGGTCGTCGTCGGGGTAGGTGTCGAACATCGCGACCTCGACCGGCGCGGTCTGGCTGACCGAAGTGTCGAACACGCGCAGTCCGCTGCGGTAGTTGGCCTCGAAGATCAGGTCGCCCTTCGTGTACAGGTTGTGGCCGATCGCCTGGTTCCCGTTCGTGAAGAAGGTGACGAAGAAGGCATTGTTCGGGTCCGAGACGTCGATGACGTGTGTCCTCGT
>Ga0114950_10004356_pt1 | contig 10999 bp, 8 predicted proteins | sample N075metaG_FD_83503 | JGI IMG/M metagenome (GOLD analysis project Ga0114950, IMG submission 83503) | Deep subsurface microbial communities from Kermadec Trench to uncover new lineages of life (NeLLi) - N075 metaG | ecosystem: Environmental > Aquatic > Marine > Ocean trench > Sediment | place... | reverse complement strand
TGGCGGAAGAGGCAGGAGTCGAACCCACCAGGCACGATCACGCGCCTCAACGGCTTTGAAGGCCGCGCGCCCCACCGGAGACGATGCTCTTCCGCCGCCAGTTTACGCGATTTTCAGACTCGATCGAGCGCCCACGATGCGTCGTTTGTCGTCGTAACGGCGCGTGTAGCCACGGGCATCGAAGTATTCAAGCACTTCGATTGCAAGGTTCCGGCCGATTCCCGTTGCATCCCGGAACTGCCGCACGCTGAAGCCATCGGGGTGGTCCGCCTGTAGTTGCTCGGCGATCGATGCATACCCGCGAATCTGTTGCGGCAGGAAAATCCGGGTGTCGCTGACCACGACAATGCGTCCCGATCGGGCGAATGCTCGCGCAGCGCTCTGCAGTGATCTCAGGTTGCCACCGATACGTTTCGCCATGTCGCCGAGGCTGGGTGGCTGATCGCCTTCCGCGAGCACCTGTTCGAATTGCCGTAGCTGGCGTTCTTCAGCCTCCGGGAGACGCGCCTGAAAACTTGCGGCTTGATAGTAGCCGCCGCTTTGTTGCACGCGGCTTTCTGCCTCTAGTCCCTCGAGCAATTGCGGCAGGATTGTCCCGGGGACGTCCGCAACCTTGTGCAGTTGTTCGGTCGTAAGCCCGGGGCTGTGGGCTGCGGTCTTGTGATACGCCTCGATACGCTCGACTACGTGATCCTGCCAGGCGCGCCAGGACTGACCGGCAAATGCGAAGTTGCGCCCGCCACGCTCAACGCGGGCGACGTCCTGAGTTGCCACCAGTTCGTCCATGGACGCTTGGGAAAGATTGCGCAGCAATCGAAATCCTTCGAGATCCACCCCCTGATCCGTACTGCTCAACAATGCCGCCAGCGCGTCACGCGGATTGCTTTTGAGTTGATCGTGCAGTTGTCGAAGCCGTACCGGTTTGCGGCGACCTGTTCGCGCCGGCGCGGTCTCGATCACCGGGCCGCCGCCAATGGTTCGTTCACGGGCGTGGTCACGCAACACGATCCGATCGCCATACTTCGGATGTAGAGCAGTTTCGAATTCGAGCTCCACCAGGGCGCTGTCACTGGCGCGCAGCGGCGGCGATTCCAACAGCGCGACATGCCCGGCCGCATGCCCGGTCGCGTGATAGGCGTGCACCGGTAACCAGTGTTTCACGGTCCGGGGAAAATCATCGAGAACGGACAGCTGTACCACCGCGCTGCGTGCCGGCGCGAAGACCTCGGGCGTTACCAGCCATTGCCCCCGTTCCACGTCTTTGCGTTCGATACCGGTGATGTTGACCGCACAGCGATCGCCGGGTTGCGCCTGGTCGGATTCGGCGTCCTGAACGTGCAGACTGCGGACCCTGACATTGTGGCCGGCTGGCGCAACCCGTAACTCGTCACCCAGGTGAACCGTGCCTGAATGTACGGTGCCCGTTACCACCAGGCCGCTGCCGCGGATCAGGAAGGCACGATCGATCGCCAGTCTGAACGCCCCCTCAGTCTGGATGTTGGGATGCTCGCGCGCTGCCTTGCCAAGTGCATCACGCAACGTATCGATTCCGGCGCCCGAGACCACTGAGGTCTCGATGATCTGCGCATTGCCAAAGTCGTGTTTTTGGGCGAGTTTGACAAGATCCGCGCGCACGACCTCAATTCGCTCCGCCTCGCAGCGGTCGATCTTGGTCAATGCGAACAGCGCACGCTCTACTCCGATCAGTTTGAGTATCTGCACGTGTTCCAGTGTCTGCGGCATGACGCCGTCGTCGGCGGCGACCACGATCAAGCCGAGCTGGTGCGCGGCGACGCCCGCAACCATGTTGTGGACGAAGCGGTGATGGCCTGGGACGTCGACGAATCCGACCCGCTGGCCGTCCAGGTTGGTGTAGGCGAATCCCAGATCGATGGTCAGACCGCGGCGCTTCTCTTCCTCCAGTCGATCGGTATCGACTCCAGTGAGGGCTTTTACCAGGCTGGTCTTGCCATGATCGACATGTCCCGCGAGGGTGATGATCACGGCATGAGCCGGGCCAGGTTCTCAGCCAGCGCCGCCTCGTCGTCCAGCGTGCGCATGTCGAACAGCAACGCACCGTCCTGCAGACGCCCGATCACCGGCATCGGCAGGTCACGAAGTTTCCCTTGCAGGCTGGTCAGCGCGCTGTCTTTTTCGTGACGCAGGCGCACCGCGAAGCTCGGCAGCCGCTGATCAGGAAGTGCGCCGCTGCCGATCTGACATTCGCTGGCGGTAGTGTCGACGCTGAAATCCGCCGACAGGTGTGCGCTGAATATCTCGCTGACGCGCTGCGCCAACGCTTCGAGCTCCTGCGGCTTGCGGGCCAGGGTGCGGATCAGCGGCAACTCTTCGGCCAGTCGTTCAGGCTCCTGATACAGGGTCAGGGTGTGCCGCAGAATCCCAAGCGTGATCTTGTCGACGCGTAGCGCGCGCTTCAGGGGGTTGGCTTTGATCTGCCGGATCAGTTCGGCCTTACCGACAATGAGGCCCGCCTGCACCGCGCCGAGCAGTTTGTCGCCGCTGAACGTGACCAGATCGGCTCCTTTGGCGATGGTCTCCGCGGCGGTGGGTTCGTGGGGCAATCCAAAGCGCTTCAGATCGACCAGAGCACCGCTACCCAGGTCCACCACCAGCGGCAGACCATGGCGCTGAGCGAGTTTCGCGAGATCGCTGGTTCCGACTTCGCGGGTGAAGCCCTCAATGTGGTAATTGCTCGGATGAACTTTGATCAGCAGCCCGGTGTCCGCGTCGATCGCCGCTTCGAAGTCCTCGAGGTGCGTGCGATTCGTGGTTCCGACCTCGCGGACCCGGCATCCGGCGCGTTCCATGATGTCGGGCATACGGAAGCTGCCGCCGATCTCGATCAGTTCGCCGCGTGACACGGGAACGTTGCGATCAAAGCCGAACGTGTTCAATGTCAGCAGCACCGCCGCCGCATTGTTGTTCACCACCGTCGCCGCCTCGGCGCCGGTGAGTTCACACAACAGCGGTTCGATCAGACTGTCGCGATCGCCACGCCGACCGACGCTCAGATCGAATTCGAGGTTGGTGGGATGCAATGCGGCTTCGAGCCCCGCTTCGGCCATCGCCCGGCTGATCGTGGCGCGGCCGAGGTTGGTATGAATGATCGTACCCGTGAGATTGAACACTCGCACCAGCCCCCGGCCCAATACGACCGTCAGTCGAGCTTCGAGCGGCGCTGCGTAACCGTCAGGGTCCGTTGCCCAGTCCGGCAGGTCCCCGTTGGCGCGCAGTTCGCTCTGCAACTCGCGTACCGCACGTTTCACCATGGCGAGCCCGCGGTCCCGCGCCACCCGCTTCACCGATGCGGCGTTCAGCACTTTGTCGACGCTGGGCAGGCGGGAACGTTGTGGCACTCAGATCACCTCCAGCGCGTCGGCATCCGGCAGGTCAGGGGGCACGGGCGACGGCAGCGTCTGGTACCAGAACGCCACAGAGGCGATGTCGTCCTGCAGCGGCAGGTAGCGGCCACCGGTACGCCAGCCCAACGCTTGGACGGTCACGCGAATGCGTTCTTTGAACCGCACCGGGTCGGAAATATGCCAGCGATACATGCCGAAGCGTTGCTGACTGCCGAAGCGGCCGGTGGGCGTAATCAGCTGGTGCATGCCGGAGTAGGGCGTCGAGAACGTGTGGTACCCGGAATCGTCGTTCTTCACGAGAAAGCAATACGACCCGCCGATGTAGTCCTCGGTTCCCGTTCCGCAGAAGCTCGGAAACTCGCCATCGTCGTCGAGATACATTTTCACTTCGCCTTCGCCCCACCAGCCGCGGTTGTTGCTCCCCCAGGCGAGGTAGGTTCCAACGTAATGGCCGCGTCCTTCCACGCCGTCCAGCAGCGTGTGGTCCTGTCCATAGGGAAGTGGATTGGAGCGCCGAAATTGCGCGTGGAAATACGCCACGTCGTCCGCGATCTCGGCCAGCGCATAGTTGATCTGGTAGTAAAGCGTGATGGTTTCGGCGCTGATGTTCTCGACGGTGATATGCGCCCGCGTGCGAAACGGCATCTCCCAATAGCTGTTGAAACCGCTGCCGGGATTGACGCACACCGCGAGCGAATTGAGGTGCGCATATTCGCACCAGCCCATACCGAAAAAATCGGCCAGCGGAGTCTCTACGGAAGGTACATCCTGGTCGTCCCAGTAGCAACGCAGCACCAGGTGCCGCCAATGTCCGGTAGGGGTCAGCCAGATCTGTTGTATCGCACCGCTGCCGGGAATATCGGCCAGGCTGAATGTCTGTCCGGGTTCGATGCGTACCGAAGGTGAGATCTTCCAACCCACGCCAAGGTCGCGCGCGGCCTCGGCACCGGTGCCCTCACTGGCGCGCGCTCCACCGCCACGCGCACCGTCAAAGTTCTCGGGGCTGATGCTGCGCGAGTCGGCCTCGGCCAGCTGTGCGAGATTGCCAAGGTGCGTGCCGAGGCCGTTAAAGGTACTCATGAAGATCAGTTGGTTTTGAGGCCATCTAAGGAAGCTAGTGTACTCGCAACGTCTGGTGCTCGGGCGTATTCTGGCGGATCGGTTGGGAGGGGAACGTGGGCGTGAGAACAACGCTACCAAGCTCGGGCAGGGACTGGAAAAGCTTGAGCATCGAGCTGGACGAGCGGCGCCGGGACGATGTCGATTGGCGCTCGGGCAAAGCCTCGGTCTATGTGTTCCATTCCGGCGACGACGTGCTGCAGGTGGCCCACGACGCGTACGGTGCCTACATCTCGGAAAATGGCCTGGGTCCCGGGGCGTTTCCCAGCCTGAAACGCATGGAAACCGAAGTCGTGGATATGGGGCTGTCGCTGCAGGATGCGCCCGCGGATGCTGCCGGGAGCATGACCTCGGGTGGTACGGAAAGCATCATCATGGCGCTGAAGGCTTGCCGTGATTGGCGCCGGGCGGAGCGGCCGATCGCCGGGGTTCCGACGATAGTCGCTGCGCAGACGGCCCACCCCGCATTCGACAAAGGCGCCCAACTGCTCGGCATGCAAGTGGTGCGCGTGGCGACCGGCGCAGATTTCTGTGCCGACGTCGATGCGATGGCTGCCGCCATCGACGAAACCACGGTGATGCTGGTTGGCTCCGCGCCGTGTTTTCCCTTCGGCGTGACCGATCCGATTCCGCAGCTGGCCGAGGTTGCCCAGGCCAACGATCTGTGGCTGCATGTCGACGCCTGTGTAGGTGGTTACATCGCGCCCTTCATCCGCGGCATTGGCGAGCCCGTGCCCGACTACGATTTTTCGATCCCGGGTGTCTGGTCGATGTCCGCGGACCTGCATAAGTATGGCTATGCGGCGAAAGGCGCATCCACCGTGTTTTACCGTGACAAGGCGTTGCGGGACCACCAGGTGTTTCGCTTCGACGACTGGCCGAGCGGACGCATGTATACCCCAACCCTGGCCGGAACCCGCCCGGGTGGAGCAATCGCTGCGGCCTGGGCCGTCATGAACTACCTTGGCTGGGAAGGGTACGAGGCGCGCGCACGCCAGATCGTCGATACGCGCAAACGAATCGAAGCGGGGGTCCTGGAGATGGGCTTGGAGGTGTTCGGTACGCCCCGTCTGTCGCTGATCTGCTTTGGCTCGAGCTCGCTCGACATCCTTGCAGTGGGCGAACGGCTATTTGCAGAGGGCTGGATATCCAGTCGTACAAATGATCCGGCTGGTATTCAGCTGATGATTTCGCCCGCGCATGCCGACACCGTCGATGCGTATCTCGACGTCCTGGGACGCCTGGTAGCGCTGGCCAGGGCGGGTAAGCTGAGTGCGGGTTCCGATGACATCAGCTATGCCTGAGTTCAGCTACGCGTGTGGTGTCAGTGCCGAACCGTTGCTGGGTCTCACGGTCGGTGATCTGCTCGATTCCACGGTAGCGCGATTTCCTGACAACGATGCGCTGATATCCCGTCATCAAGGCATCCGTTGGAGCTACCGGGAGTTGGGTCGGCGCGTGGATGAACTCGCGCGGGCCCTGCTGGGCTTGGGGATTCGCAAGGGAGAGCGGGTTGGCATCTGGTCGACCAACCGGGCCGAGTGGACCCTGGTCCAGTTTGCGACGGGCAAGATTGGCGCCATTCTGGTCAACGTGAATCCGAGTTACGGTGCCGCGGAACTCGACTACGCACTGAATCACTCGGGCTGTCGATACCTGATCTTAACGGACCGGTTCAAGACCACCGACTATCACGCAATTCTTGCCGAGGTGGCACCGGAACTCTCGAGCTGCGATCCGGGGACGCTGAAGTCGAAGCGGTTGCCGGAGCTCGAGTGGGTGATCAGCACGGGTGAGTCGCACGCCGGGATGCTCGATTGGTCGGCGCTGCTCGGCTACGCGCGTCACGTCACGCCTGAAGCTCTCGCCGACAGTCAGGCGAGCCTCGCCTTCGATGAACCGATCAACATTCAGTACACCAGCGGCACGACGGGTTTCCCCAAGGGCGCCACCCTGTCGCACCACAACATCGTGAACAACGGATTGTTCGTGGCTCGGCTGATGAACTTCAGCGACCAGGATCGGCTGGTCATTCCGGTGCCGCTGTATCACTGCTTTGGAATGGTCATGGGCAACCTCGGTTGTGTCAGCCACGGCGCGACCATGATCTATCCCGATGAAGCGTTCGAGGCGGATTCCGTGCTCGAGGCAGTTGCGGAAGAGAAGGCAACCGCGCTGTTCGGCGTGCCGACCATGTTCATTGCCGAGCTTGGCTCGCCACGGTTCTCCGAATTCGATCTGACCAGCTTGCGAACCGGGATCATGGCCGGCGCGCCCTGTCCGATCGACGTCATGCGCCGGGTCCGTAAGGACATGCATCTCGAGGAAATGGAGATCGCTTACGGCATGACGGAAACGAGCCCGGTCAGCATGCAAACGCGCGTCGGGACGCCACTGGACAAACAGGTCAGCACGGTCGGGCAGGTTCATCCACATGTGGAGATCAAGATCGTCGACCCGGAATCCGGCTACGTATTGGCGCCTGGCGAAACGGGCGAGTTCTGCACCCGTGGTTACAGCGTGATGCTCGGTTACTGGAATGATGCCGACGCGACCGCCGGGGCGATCGACGCCGCGCGCTGGATGCACACGGGTGACTTGGCCGTCATGGACGACGAGGGTTACGTCAACATCGTCGGACGCATCAAAGACATGATCATTCGAGGCGGCGAGAATATCTATCCGCGGGAGATCGAAGAATTTCTGTACACCCATCCCGACATCAGCGAGGTTCAGGTGATTGGCGTTCCGGACGAAAAATTCGGCGAGGAGTTGATGGTGTGGGTGCAACCCAACCCCGGTGCCAGCGTTGATGCGGAATCAGTGCGGGAATACTGCCGTGGTCAGATCGCCCGATTCAAAGTGCCGCGTTACGTGCGGATTGTCGATGCCTTTCCGATGACGGTCACCGGCAAAATCCAGAAATACAAAATGCGCGAGCAGAGCATCGCGGAGCTCGGGCTGGAACCTGGGGGTAAACCCGGTCCCGACGCCGGGGATTGACAACAAATGGGTAACAACAAGTCGGTCGCGTTTGTCGGCCTCGGCGTGATGGGCTATCCCATGGCGGGTCATCTTGCACGCGCCGGTCATTCGGTGAAGATCTATAACCGCACGGCGACGGTGATGCAGCGTTGGCTCGACGAGTACCCGGGCACGGGGTGCGGATCCCCGGGCGAGGCGGCCCGCGACAGCGAGTTCGTCTGTTGTTGTGTCGGTAACGATGAGGACGTGCGCGCCGTGACCTTGGCCGAGGACGGCATCATCGGCGCGCTCGGCGAGACCGCGATTCTGGTGGATCACACCACGGCATCGGCGGAACTGGCGCGGGAACTGGACGCGGCGTGCGAGTTGAAGGGCGCGGGATTTCTCGATGCGCCGGTGTCCGGAGGCCAGGCGGGTGCCGAAAACGGTCAGCTGACGATCATGGTCGGCGGCGAACCGGATGTCTACGACCGTGCCGCTGCCGTATTCGACTGCTATGCCCGTTCCGTCAAACGAATGGGCCCTGCGGGCTCGGGTCAACTCACCAAGATGGTCAATCAGCTGTGCATTGTCGGCGTGCTGCAGGGCCTGGCCGAAGGGCTGCATTTTGCTGAGCAGGCCGGGCTCGACGTGGCAGACGTGGTGGAGATCATTTCGAAGGGCGCGGCGCAATCCTGGCAGATGGAGCACCGCTCACAGACCATGGCCGCGGGCGAGTTCCAATTCGGCTTTGCGGTCGACTGGATGCGCAAGGACCTCGATATTACGTTGCGCACGGCCCGTCGCATCAACGCCCGGTTGCCGCTGGCGGCGCTGGTCGACCAGTTCTATGCCGACGTGCAGGCGTACGGAGGGGCGCGCTGGGATACGTCCAGCTTGATCGAGCGCCTGCGGCGATCCTGACTCGAGTCGCTGCAACCAGTCGATGATGTACGGATATGCCGTTCTGTCCTGGACGAGAAAGAAATGGCCGCCGTCGAACAGCTTCAACTCGGCCTTCGGTATCCGGGTTGCGATGGCCTCGAGGTTCACCGGAGGCGCTATCCCGTCGTGTTCACCCCCAGTCACGAGTACCGGGATGTCGATTTGTGCCAGGCGCTCCCAGGTGTCATGCCCGGCCCGTGCGGCAAGCTGCTTCGCCGCGCCGCGCAAATCACGGTCTTTGCGCACGGCTTTCCGGGCGACATCCAGCAATCGCTGCCATCGGTCAGAATTCTCAGCGCGCCAGGATTCGTTCCGGCGCACGTCCGCAGCTACCAATTGGCGGGTGATTCGATCGTCCGGGTCCAGATCCGCAAGCTCATGAAGCGGATAGGAAGCACCACCTTGGCCACCGGAGGAAGTACACGCCAGCACAAGCGCCTGGACGCGATCCGGATAGCGCAGGGCAAATTCCTGGGCGACCATCCCACCGAACGATACGCCCACGACCGGCGCCGAGGGCCAATCCAATGCATCGAGCAGCGCGTCTGCATCCGCCGCGTAGTCCGCCATTGAATAGTCGCCGTCGGGTGTGTCGGTCTGGCCCAGACCGCGCTGGTCGTAGCCGAGAACCTCGAAGTGCTCCGGTAGAGGTCCTTCGAACAGCCCGCGTGGATTGCGTAAATCGCCGCCGGAACCGCTGATGTACAGCAGACGTGGCCCTCGACCGCCGATCTGATAGTGGATATCGATTCCGTTTGCGCGGATCTTCGGCATGCGGGTTCGATTCGAAACCTATAGACGGGTCAGCGGCTAACGTTGGTCGATGGCGACGTAGTCTCGAGCGGATGGCCCAATGTAGAGCTGTCGCGGCCGGCCGATCTTGTAGGAGCTGCTGACCATCTCGTTCCATTGGGCAATCCAGCCCGGGGTACGTCCCGTGGCGAAGACGACCGTGAACATGTCCACTGGAATGCCCATGGCTTTCAGGATGATGCCTGAATAGAAGTCGACGTTGGGGTAAAGCCTCTTCTCGACGAAATACTCGTCTTCGAGGGCGATTTTCTCCAGCCGCTGGGCCATCTTCAGCATCGGGTCGTCCTCGACGCCCAACTCTTCGAACACTTCCTTGCAGGTCTGTTGCATGACCTTGGCGCGGGGGTCGTAGTTCTTATAGACCCGATGCCCGAAGCCCATCAGCCGGAATGGGTCGTCCTTGTCCTTGGCCTTCGCGATGTACTTATCGATGTTCTTGAAGCTGCCGATCTCGGACAACATGTTCAGCACCGCCTCGTTGGCACCGCCGTGGGCGGGGCCCCACAGCGCGGCAATACCCGCGGCGATGCAGGCGAACGGATTGGCGCCGGTGGATCCTGCCAGTCGCACCGTCGAGGTGGACGCGTTCTGCTCATGATCGGCGTGCAGCAGAAAGATCCGATCCATGGCCCTGGCCAGCACGGGGTTGACCTCGTAGTCCTCACACGGGCTGCCGAACATCATGTAGAGAAAATTGGAGGCGTAGTCCAAGTCGTTGCGCGGGTACATGAATGGCTGGCCCTGCGAGAATTTGTGGCTCATGGCGGCCAGGGTCGGCATTTTCGCGATCAGTCGATGGGCGGTAATCAGCCGGTGGCTCGGATCGTCGATGTCCAACGAGTCGTGGTAGAACGCTGACAAGGCGCCAACGACACCGCACATGATCGCCATGGGATGCGCATCGGCACGGAACCCGTTGAAGAAGTTGCGCAGCTGGTCATGCACCATGGTGTGGCGGGTGATGGTCTTGACGAACTCATCCAGGTTCTGCGCACTGGGAAGTTCCCCATTGAGCAGCAGGTAGCACAATTCCAGGTACGTGGACTGTTCCGCGAGTTGCTCGATGGGATAGCCGCGGTGCAGCAGGATGCCCGCATCGCCATCGATGAAAGTGATGGAGGATTCGCAGGCTGCGGTCGACACGAAGCCCGGATCGTAGGTGAAAAATCCCTGCGCGGTCAGCTTGCCGATATCGATGACATCGGGCCCCTCGGTTCCGGCGTACAGCGGAAGCTCGACGGTTTCGGTTTCACCATCGGGGCCACCTTCGATGGTCAGCTTGGCCGTTCGATTCGCAATAGGAGTCGCCATATGTAGAAAGCTCCTTGTCCCCAGAATTGAGCAGGCCAGGGAGCCTAGCGACAGCGGTTGAGTGTTGTCAATCGACTGACACTCGCCGACCACCTGGGCGTTCCGCGGCGCTCCAGGGCGCATAAGAGGGCGTGGCGCGTTGGCAGGGCGCCTGGCGTTCGACTATCATGCGCTCCGCGTTTTCATGCCGGGACGTGTTGTTCCCTGCAATGGTTCGAGAGATGAAAGCAGATCGACCGGTCTACCTGTCACTCCTGCAATTCGAGTGGCCGATGGCGGCGCTGGCGTCTATTGCGCACCGCGTTACCGGCGTGATGTTGTTTGTCGGAATCGCGTTACTGTTCTATCTGTTGGATCTGGGGTTGGGGTCCGAGGAGTCCTTCGCCGAAGCGGTTGCTCTGCTGGACGAGCCGCTGCCGAAGCTGATCATCTGGGGCGTCCTGGGCGCGCTGATCTTTCACTTG
>Ga0114950_10004355_pt1 | contig 11000 bp, 7 predicted proteins | sample N075metaG_FD_83503 | JGI IMG/M metagenome (GOLD analysis project Ga0114950, IMG submission 83503) | Deep subsurface microbial communities from Kermadec Trench to uncover new lineages of life (NeLLi) - N075 metaG | ecosystem: Environmental > Aquatic > Marine > Ocean trench > Sediment | place... | reverse complement strand
GCGCTTCAGCCAGCCAGCGATCTGCTCCGGTGCCCAGTTGTGCCTGAGCTTTCTCTCGACGGCCAGCCTCAAGCATGGGTGCAGCAACAGCTTACACGGCTTCGGCCGTAACCCCTTGCTCCAGGCGCGCTTATCCGCGGCCGCTGCCCGATACCGATTATCACCACCGTTGCGACGGATCTCTCGACTCACTGTCGAGGGTGCTCGGCCCAGTAAGCTTGCAATCGACCGTATCGAGCGTGCCGCAACGATCCCCCTGGAGATCTCTTCGCGTTCAGACAGTGTCAGTGACAGCCGAGAACGTCGTCGAAGCGGTGGTCGGGTATTGACAAGTTAACGATTTCGGTGACCGAAATGTGGGATTTTCGTGCATGTTTCGACTTAAGAATGACTTCGCAGTGAGCCCTAGCGTCAATATATTGGGCATTAAGACCCCTATTCTGTAGTGCTAGCCCATGCCTGTAAGTTAACTTGTCAACACCCTTTGAGGCATTGACGAACGCGTCGGGCGGGCCGGTTGAAGAAGGCAGTATTGGCGCGAGCTCGGGACGTATTCGTATCGTGACGATCTCGAAGATGCCGGCAGTGATGACGACCAGGAAGACGGTTCGATCATGATGGTCTTTGCGACCGATGCGCCCTTGAACGCGCGCAGCCTGGATCGCCTGGCCATGCGCGCAATCATGGGTCTGGCCCGTACCCGTTCATTCGCAAACAACGGTTCCGGCGACTATACGCGGCAACTGGTACGGCGATTACACGCTAAGTAACGATGATCTGACTGAATTCCAAAAAACGCATGGCAAAGTCTTCTGGGACGCTGACATCACCTGGGACACGAGCGATACGGCGAGCGTGACATTCGGCGGGTGTTGTGGCGAAGTTCATGACTCCGGCACAGTGATGGACTGGCAAGGTTCATATTATTTCGTTCGCGGTGTCCTCAGGTGGAATTGAGTTGAATCCTGAGCAGACTTTGCTTCTGACCTGAAGATACTGCCGCTGCCTGCCTATTCTTCATGCAGCAGCGAGTGGTGCTGGGTTACCACTAGCACGCGTTCCGTGACCAGCTCCCTGGCCACCCACAGGTGCTTCAAGAACCCGGGCAAAACCGACTCCTCGCAGTTATACAGACGGGTCAGGAAACTCCGCGTCCTGGTGTTCAGATCGAAGCCGGCGCCTCGCAGAAACGGGCGAGAATAAATCTTTACGCCGTCATCCTTAAACGGCACCTTGACGAGCGAAACTGCCTTGTTCGCAAGTCCGCTTTCCAACGTAGCAAAAGTCTGCCCACTGATCATGTTGATCGCCCGTAGTATCCCGGCTTCTGTCGTCCCAATTTTGCGGCTGATAGCACGCATCAGGAGCAGACATTGCTCTGGGCCGGCGTCATCAAGGTACAGGTAATACACGTCATCTTCGACAGCATCGATGATTATTTCCCTGTCATTGAATTCGCATTGAAAATAACGAGTAAGCACACCGTAATCGCCGCCGTGTAGCGAGTCATCGCCTGTGTACTGTCGTGTTATAGTATCGGCCGATAGCTTGTATAAAAATTTTTCGCTTGCGTCGAGAACATAGAGCTTTATCTCTCCGCTCACAACGTCAAATGACACATTGAACAGGCGCTCCCGCTCAATATATTCGGGCAGGCTATCGAAACCGCACTCATCAAAAATAAAAGCCAGATCATACATGGGCAGTCAAACGCCACTCGCAACTCGTTTAGCTTGCCATGAATCGATCCGGCGGACATCCTAAATAGCAATGACCTCCGCAGTCACACCCATTATCTTTGAAGAACACTCGGCGGTCCTCGCCGAATGGCGGCAGCGGGACTTTTCACGCCAAACACTGGTCTATCTGGATGCGCATCTTGATCTGCAATTCATCAGCGAAGCACGCATGGGCCGGCTCCGCGCGACGAAATCAATCGAAGAGTTCGTTGCTTTGGAAAAACCCGATCACCTCCTGCCCGACGATAACTACGTTTACGGTCTTGAGAATTTCCTTTACGCCGCCAGTGATCTCGGCATTGTCGAACACCTGATCTGGGTTGCCCCGCCGCATGTCGATATCGGCCAATCTGAAAAGGTTCTTGATTATGTGCAACAGATGGATGGCGTCACCTTCGATGAACTGACCCACTTCCGAAAAACAGACGGGGGTTGGCATGAAGGCACTCTGCTGGGGCTAAAAATAACGGCCTGTAATCTGGAGCATCTTCCATACATCCAAACAGGTGCTGATTGCCTGGTCGACATCGACACGGATTTTTTTGTCGCGCTGCCCGCAGACCGTGCCTGGACAGATCCAGCTACCGTGTACGATGTCATTCAGCGAAGCGTCGCGAATCCCGCACTCGTGACTGTGTCCAGATCCGTAGGCAGTGGCTTCATGCCACTTCAATATCGATACTTTGCAGACTACCTCGAGGCACTTTGGTTGGGTCACTCTGAGGCCGCCGCTCACTACCAGCGCCTTTTCGATTTCGATCGTCAAGCGGGCGCGAGCGCTGAACTGATCGCATTACTGGACGCAGAGCTGGATTCCTTTCCTGAATGCCCGGCAACGCACGAACTCTGTGCCAGAATCAAGCAGGGCTCGCACGAGCACAGTGCAGAAGCTGCGGAATTGTGCTTTGCCTATCGCTACGACCCAATTCGCCTGGCCAGCGAAACAGCCAACCGTTACCTTGCAACAACCGTAACGGTTTTGGATACGCTGTATCGGGAATTCGTCGAGTCCATGTCTGCTACTCCAGCGGAAGGATTCATAGCACTCGGGCTGGCGTATGCACATCGAGGTAATTCGCGCGCTGCCGTCCAGTGCTACACAGCATACGGACGGCCCCATCCACCTCTCGCCCTGGCGATCGCCGACTTGCTGGCAGGCACATCCGATCGCGCCTTCCGGAAGGAACTACTCGAAGTTGCTGCCAAAGAAGATGCATGCATCACCTGGGCACATCTGCAGTTGGCAGAATTGGCCGTCCAGGACAAGGATTTCGCACTGGCCAAATCCTACCTTGAACAGGCGCACACAAGCGCGCCGGCGTGGATCGAACCGCTACGGCGCCTGGCCTGGTTGCACGAACAATTTACCGAAAGCAATACTGCTAACCCCTACGCCATCAAACTTGCGAATCAGTCGAGCGCTCTGAAACGATTATCTGCGTTGTCCTAATTAACAAAACGCAATCTGCAGCGCAAACCAGCGGGCAGATTTCCGTCCGGATTCGGTAAAATCAATCTTACGCCGAATGTGCCACTTGACGCATCAATGATACGTTCAACCAGCGCCACAGTCGCTGTGAATTCGCCACCAATTGGCTCCTCCGGAAAAACTTGTGATTCCATGCCTTCTTTTATCGAACCGAATAGTTCTACGGGAGCGATTGCTTCTACGTACAGTGGATCAATCTGTGCTATCTGCATGATCGGCCGGTCTTCGACAGATTCAGAGGCACTTGTGTAGACTTTGACCACGACGCCGGAGACCGGGCTCCTGATGGTGCGCAATTTTAGCATCCGCTCGGCTCTGTCCAGCTCCAATTCGGCGATGCGACGAGCTTCGTTGGCCTGCTCCAAAGCTATTCCCTCGACGATCATGTTTGTCTCGGCTTCATCCAGTGCCTGTGAGGCGATTGCCTGTGTGCTGCGCAAATCCCGAATTCTTTGTACTTGTTTGGCGGCCAGATCTACACGCGCTTCGCGTGCATAAATCTCACTATTGGACTCCGCTCTGGCGCGCGCCAGGCTTACAGTCGCTTCTTCTACACTGCTCTCAAGCCTGGCCACGATCTGCCCTTTCTTCACCCAGTCACCGCGCTCGACGCTGACAACCAACATGATACCCCGCACGGAACTGCTGACTTCTGCGACTTCGCTGGCTTCAATAACACAATCCAGATCCATGTCCGCTTGTGCCAGCAAAGTCGTGGGATTGAGCATCGCCAGCAGCACGCACGCCCCAAACAAGCGTTTGCCCGCGAATTTTCCGTTACACATCATTCGAGCCTCCCTGTAAAAGCCAATACATTTCCGAGATACTCGTCCATCTTCTGGGTCTGTACGCGCATGCGTGCTCCTCTTGCCTGTGCCTTCCTCTGCGCCATGGCGACGAGCATGAGCGCCACTCGTTTGCCGATGACATTCCCCGACACGATTAGCAGGCGGGCTGCATGTCGCAACCAGCCTGACAAGTAAATAATTACCAGCTGGTCTTCCAGCGAAGCGATTTCCTCGTAACTGCCCGGATCGCCTTGTCTCGCGCAGCGGCCGAACAATTGTCGATCGATGCGACGCGCCTCATGCCGTTCGGTCGCAATTACGTGTAATCCGCCTAACTCGACCACACCGGCCCCCAGCTTGATGTCGGTCCCGCGACCCGCCATGTTCGTCGCAACCGTGATCTGGCCCTTGACGCCGGCACCTGCTATAACCTCGGCTTCATGCCGATCTCTTCTCGCGTTCAACACCTGGTGACACAGTGAATGTTGCTCAAGCAATTCACTCAGGTGTTCCGAGGCAACAACCGATCGTGTGCCGACGAGTACCGGGCGACCCTCTGCATGTATTGCGATGATTCGCTTGACGATGTACTGCCACTTGTCGTCTTCACTCACCAACAAGCCAGGTCGGAACGTCCGCCGCTGATTCTTTCTGTTGGTAGGAATGCGCGCGACATTCATGCCATAGATATCCCGCAGCTCACCTGCAACTTCCCGCAAGGTTCCCGACATGCCACCAAGCATCAGGTAGCGCCGAAAAAACCGTTGGTAACTGATGCGGCCGATCGTCTCCATTTGACCGGTAATCTCACATCCTTCTTTAACCTCGATCAGCTGATGCAGGCCCTGCTCCCAGGATCTGCCTTCCATCACACGACCAGTGAATTCATCGATAATCTTGACCTTGCCATCGTCCACGAGATAGTGATGGTCACGCGCAAACATATAGAGGGCACGCAATGCCTGCGTGATCAACTCCTGACGATAGCGTGTATTGTGCCAGAGTCCGGATTGTTGCTCCGCCCAGTCACGCAAATAGGTCTCACCGGCGGGCAGTAAATTCAGCCGACGCTCGCTCAATTTGAGGCGATAATGTACTTTCTCGTCCAATAGTTTTGCTGTCTGCAATGCCTCGGCCAGAATTTCCTGTGAAAACAAGGGCCGGCCCTGTCGCGAGATAATGAGAGGCGTGACGGCCTCGTCCACGAGCACGCTGTCTGCCTCATCAATAACCGCGAAATACAAGCCACGCAGTAACAAGGAGGTGCGATCGGGATTGAGAAAATGCAGGCTGATCTGCGTGTTCTTGCCTTGTAGTTGAATACGGTCGCGCAGATGATCGAAAGCCACCTGCTTGTTGGTTGTGTAAGTCACATCACAAGCGTAGGCGGCCTTACGCTCCGCATCGCTCATGTCGGCCAGTGCAACGCCGACCGTCAATCCCAGTGCTTCATAGACCGGCCGCAAGTTGTCAGCGTCGCGTCCTGCGAGGTAGTCGTTGACCGTGATCACATGCACGGGGATACCGGCCAGGGCTGCCGTGCAGGCTGGCAATGTGGCAGTCAGTGTCTTGCCTTCTCCGGTCTCCATCTCGGCCACCATGCCATGCAACATCGCCCAGCCACCGACGAGCTGCACGTCGAAATGTGGCATGCCAAGCTGCCGGTCCGCGATCTCTCGAATCAACGCGAAGGCCTCGCCAACGACTGCTCGGGCTAATTTGCTGGATTTCAGGCGATAGCGCAGCTCCGTGCCGGCCTCGCGAAGTTGCTCATTCGACAAAGCGGTGAATTTCGAGTCATATCGCCGAATATCATTCAGCACACCCGATAAAACCGACCACGAGCTGCTTCTCGCTTGCAGCGGCGCGATAAGTCGTGCGACCGAGCGCTCGAGCTTGCCCGGCGGCGCGTCATTGCGAAATGCATAGGCAGCGCCGGTCGTTCCCGCCTGAAAAGCCGCACTGCCAATGGGCGATCTAGCAACCACAGCTCACCTGCACGGGATCCTCGACCATCGCATCAGACGCCGAATCGTCTGAGAAACACCTGCCGGATCCGGCGATACCACTGGTACGCAAGCGGTTCCGATCCATGGCCGAAACGGACATAGGCACGCGTGCCCAGGGGCGAGCGTGGAATGTCGGCCGGCAACTCCAGGTCGTATTCGAACACCCGCACAAGGGTCGTCGTTTGCTCGGGGTCGCGTGGATCGATGGCAATGCTGCCACCGCCGCTCGTACCCAGGACAGCACTGGGCAATACGTTGGTTCCACCGGGCACTTCGCCCACAATCCTGGCTGGAATGCTGTTGCCGAGCCTGTCTGCCAGCTGTACTCGCACGTCACCTCTGCGTTCCCGAATTAATCCTACGTCGTCCTGCCTCACGGCCACGCGTATCTTCATCGGCACCTGTTCGACGACATAAGCGAAAACCTCCCCTTGCATCAGGTAGCGATCCAGCAGGTCGGCCGACTTGGGCACGATGAATTGGCCGGCGATCGAACTGCGGATAAGCAAGGAGTCCAGACGCTCGCGCAGATCCGCCAAATCAGCTTCCACGGCTTTGATTTCTTCTTGCGTAATGCTTGCGGCAACTCGATCGTGGAGCCGCTGCCCATCATACAGCGCATTGAGCTCGCGCAGACGCGCATCGATACTCTTTTCCCTGGAATACAGCAACGGATCTTCACAGTTAATGAGTGCTTGATCTGCACTTACCAGGCTGTCGGGCTGCGTCACATAATCGCGGACGAAACAGTCCGTGCCAGCCCTTATGGCCGCCTGCTCGGGCAGCCAGACCACACCTTCGGCCATCGTGCGGTAGGGCGCCGGTACAACGCCGAGCAGGACGCCGGTAAGTGCGAAAAACGACGCGGCCAGGAGCAAGGCGCGAGGACGCTGCTCGGCCAGTTTGGGGCTGGCGAGCAGGAATTTAATCGCTTTGTACATAGGCAGCAGCAACATCGTCGAGGCCGCCCAAATGGCCAACAGAATCCCGATGAAGAAAAATTTTCCAGCCACGAACAGGATAATCACCGATGCAATGAACATGCGATAGGCAAACGATGCAATGCCATAGAACACGAACCACTTTCGTTCACTGCTGTTGGTGGCCGGCGACACTGCGGACTTGGAACGGAACACGTGGCGTTGCACGAGATAAGCCAGGTACTCGCCGGACCGTTTACCGAGATTCGGAATTTCGACCGAATCGGCAAGCACATAGTACCCGTCAAAGCGAAGCAGAGGATTGCCATTGAAAAACAGGGTCGAAACACCGCCGATCAGCATGACATTATAGGCGACGGTGCGAACCGCACCGTATTCCGCATTGATCCATACGAACAATGCGACGGCCGCAAGCATTAACTCCACCATGATGCCCATCGCACCGACGATCACACGGCGGTGTTTTTGACGAAACGCCGAGGCTGCCGACGCATCGACATACGGCACCGGCATGAATACCAGGAACATTATGCCGATCTCGTGGACCTCGCCGCCCCAGACCTTGGTTGCAAACGCATGCCCGAATTCGTGGAAGACTTTGACAAGCGGATAGATGAACCACAGGAGCAACAGGTTTTGCGGCGCCAGAACACGATCGACCATATCGTTGGTCAACTCAGACCAGTGCATGCTCGCCAGCACAACGCCAACCGTGACAACTCCGAGCCACAGCAGGAAACCGTAAATACTAAAAAGTGGTCGAACGAGTGGCAGGAACCTGACGAGAAAGCGGTCCGGATCGAACAACTTGAAACGCAGCGCCAGCGGGCTCCAGAGTTTTTGCTTGATGCGCGCCTTTTGCTGCCGCTGGTAGCGCGTGAAGAGTTCCACACTGTCCGGCGACACTTCACTCTGCAGAACATCCGCTGCATGCAACTGCGCCAGCAGGCGAATCATCTCTTCCTGGGTTGGCGAGTCGTCGCCGAGTTCCTCTGCGGCCAGCTGCCATATCTGGTCGACCGTTCGCTCGCCATCCATCAGTCCGATGACCTGGTTCGCCCCTTCGGAAAAGCGGTGAAACTTACCCGACAGGTGATCCTGGAGTACGTACCAGACATCATCACGATAGCTGTGACGATGGATCTCGGCGTGGCTGCGAAGACGCGGTCGCAACCCGCTAACGCGATACCAGGAAGGACTGAAGAGGGATTCGGCCATCTTAGCGCTAAATCACGGCCACCAGGACCAGAGCCAAAGGCGCAACCACTCGGCCAGATCGTGTGTCCAGATCCACCCCAGCTTACGTTCATCGATCTCGATGCGCGCCGCCCCCTGCATGCCTGGGCGCAGAAAATCCGCGTGCTCCAACAGGCTCGCCTCTACGCGGAACGTATTCCGCCCATTGGCCACGCTCGATACCGGCGTGATCGCCTCTATCTGAATTGGCAGCACCCGACTCGGGTCGGAGGCTAGCACCAGTTGCCCCTGTTGCCCGACCTGCACCTCGCTGATATCGGTCTCCGACACTTGCAGGGCCACGCGATATTCGTTCAGCGGCGCGATCGTGAACAGGATCTGACCCCGATCGACCGGCGCCCCGAGCTGGTCACGCAGATCGCCGGAAACCACAATGCCATCAAATGGCGCAACGCCGCGTGTTCGAGCGATCTGCTCACCCACAAGCGTGAGCTGAGATTCGGCCTGATCGAGCTGTGCCCGCAGTATGTTGACTTCGCTGCGCGCGTGCTGCGCGAGTGCGTCCCGATGCTGACGCTGGATCTGCTCTTTCTGGCTCGCCCACCTCAGGTACTCCAGGCGCAGATCCCGGTCATCGATTCGGAACAGCTGCTCGCCTTCCTTAACCACGTCGCCGGCACGTACATTCGCCTCAATGATGTAGCCTGCAATTGCAGCGACGGCGACGCGCTCCACGGCTCCCTCAAGTGTCGCCGTGGCCTGCACCCGATAGGTATCGGTCACCAGCGTAAGAAAAGCCACCAGGCCGACAAGCACCAGCGCCACGAGCTTGCGCCCAACGTAGCGCGCGCCGAACAAACGTCCCAACTGGGTCATCAATGACTTATAGACCTTGTGGCCGATCCAGCGATCCTCCTGGTATTTCGTTGCCAGCACGGGTCCGAGAAACGCGGCGATGCGATTGATAGACATCATGGGCTCAGCGGCGAACAGCTCTGCATCGGAACCATCGAGCGTGATTGCGCCAAACAACTCGCCACCATGTGCGAGCGGCACCGTGCAAATACTTCTGTCACCACTGATTTTCGCGAGCTCCGCGTGAGCTCTGTCGACCTTCACCTGTCGTTCGTCTCGCTGCGGATAGACCAATGCACCGTATTGGTCAATGGCTTCATCCATCGCCATGGCAATTGCGTGTGTCAGATTGCTGCTCTCGCCGAATTGGGAGCTGTGCGACAATGCGACGACTTTCGTGTGTTTGCCATCGCGCAGGCCGAGACTGACCCGTTCACAGTGCAGGCGCGTCGCAAGTTCTGTTACGACCGCGGTCGCAGCTTCCTGAAAGTGCTCTGTTTCGAGCACGAGTGCGGCAAGTTCGACGGCGAGTGCGGCGTCACCTGCCCCTATTCCATACTCGGACTTGCGAAGATTGGCCTGCAGCCAGCCGCAGCCCCACTGCAACTGCCGCATGATACTGCGCAATTCGGCATCGCCGGCATTCGCAAACTCGACGACCGCCACACCGTAGATACGACCATCCATCTCGATCGGATAGGCGGCACAGGCACCATCGTCCGATTTGTTCACGATCCCTTTACGGGCCCCGAGCGCCGCTTCAGCCGCTGCACTCACGGCCGGCGAGGTCACGGCACCATCGGGCCAGCTCGCCACCGGCGCATACGGGCCTTCGTCTGGCGCCCCAAGCACGACCACGCCCGCGCATACGCCCGGCAGTATCGAACACTGCAGCGTCAACCACGCAGCGACATACTCATCGGTACTTTCGGCTTCGTGAAATCGCTTCCACAAAGCCTGATCGAGATAGGCCAGACTGCCGTCTGCACCAGCCGTATCCGATGTCTGATCACTGGCTTGAGTTCGAGACTTGTTCACTACTCGTCTGCGCCCTCCTGGCACCGCTTCTTAGATGATAGTTGACGAGCAGCCGTACGTTAACTCCTCCAGGCACGCAGCGGACGCACGACCTGCCTCAGTTTAGCGAAAAATCCCGGAAGAATCGCCATACTCAGGTCCGTATCGTTCGTCCCGGTCCAGTCGATCTTCTGCATGGGTCTGGACGACGCTCCGGGCATCATCTCATGCTCATCCCAATCCGTGCGTTGCAGTTGATGCTCGTTCTCGTGCCGGACGATCCAGTCATCTTCCAGCCTATCGAGAAAATCGGGCGTCGCTACACCGTTGGCGGCCAGCTCTCCGGATTCGCGATCGAAGTACAGCGTTTGTACGCGCGGCACACTCCGATCCACGTGCACGGTTGTCGGCGCCGCAAAGCGTATAGTTTCCGGCCTGCCTTGCTCCAGATACGTGCCCCGGGACATCCTGGCGACATCGACTACTGCGTGCGGACCCACCAGCGACTGTGCAATCAGTGCTGGCGCCAGCTCAGCTGAAATCCCGGTGACATCGTTGGTAGCCAGGCTGGACATCTCGCCAACCGTCTCTGCTCCATGATCCGCACCCAACTCGACGCGTATGCCCTCGGACACGGAGTCCGCCATCAGGCCATCGTCCATGTGCTCGATACCGAGCGCGTGACCGAGCTCGTGTCGAATGACTGACAAAAGGTCGATCGAACCGGCCGCAGCGCTGCCATTAAGTGCCAGCAGACTGTCACCCGAGACGATGAACTCGGCATCGTCGCCCGGCGTGCTATCGATAAACCAGCCGTAACCGGCCGCATCGTTATCGAGGTAAAGCGTATTGTTCTCGTAGCGGCCGAGTACCGTCCCCGGCAAGTCGCGAATCACGATATTCAGCGTATCCAGGTCGTCGCCGTCCAGGTCGCCCGAGGCCCTCCAATCGGCGATCGCGGCGTC
>Ga0114950_10004353_pt1 | contig 11008 bp, 10 predicted proteins | sample N075metaG_FD_83503 | JGI IMG/M metagenome (GOLD analysis project Ga0114950, IMG submission 83503) | Deep subsurface microbial communities from Kermadec Trench to uncover new lineages of life (NeLLi) - N075 metaG | ecosystem: Environmental > Aquatic > Marine > Ocean trench > Sediment | place... | reverse complement strand
GTCACCTGAGAGTAAACGTCTGGTTGTGAGTGACAGTGTGTTCAGTATGGACGGCGAGATTGCTGATATCCCTATTCTTTCGTCGACAGCTAAACAACAGGATGCCTGGTTAATGATTGATGATGCCCATGGCCTGGGGGTGCTGGGAGAAAATGGCAGTGGCATCCTGAGTCATTGGGGTGTGTCAACTGACGCAGTAGAGGTTTATGTTGGCACCCTGGGGAAGGCATTCGGTTGTGCCGGGGCTTTTGTCGCCAGTTCGGAATTGGTGATCGAGACTCTAATTCAAAGTGCGCGAACTTATATCTATACAACAGCAATACCACCAGCAATAGCTGCCACTATTTTAAAAGCGCTGGAGATTGTTCGTAACGAGCAATGGCGTCGTGACAAACTCAATGAACTTATCGAATACTTTAAACGCGGCGCCGAGGAAATTGGTTTGCCGTTAATGCCGTCAACCACAGCGATACAACCTCTATTGTATATATCTACTGAAAAGACCTTGCAGGTAAGTGATGCGTTAGCAAAACAAGGCATATTGATTACCCCGATTCGCCCACCCACAGTTCCTAAGAACACTTCGCGTTTACGCGTTACCCTGAGTGCAAGTCATTCCAAAGTAGATATAGATAGATTGTTTAAAGTTCTAGCCGAGGTCTAATAGAATGGGTAAATGCGTTAGGTATCAGACAGAAATAGTTGTGAACTACAAACAACAAGATAGATCAGTCTTACAGGGGCCTTCGGAACACACCAGTCAATCCTCAAAAAGTAGCCCAAATCAATCGAGGAATCATGAATTACAGTTTTTATATCGCAGGTACTGATACCGATGTTGGCAAAACATTTTGTGCCAGTGCTTTGCTGCATCTAGCTCAGCGGAACGAACTCAGTTGCCTGGGAATAAAGCCGATCGCAGCCGGTTGTGAAGCGAAAGATACCAGCGCGGAGGGAGAGCCTCGTAACCTCGATGCCCTAACCCTCATGCGATTCAGTAGTATCAAACTACCTTATCATCAGGTAAATCCGGTTGCCTTGTCGGCCTTCGTTTCACCTCATATAGCCGCCGCGAAGGAGGACAAAAAAATTTCCGTGCAGGCCCTGCTGGATGCCTGCAGACCCGGGCTTGAGCAAGGCGCCCAATTCACTCTCGTTGAAGGAGCCGGTGGCTGGTATGTGCCGTTAAACGAACTGGAGACGCTGGCTGAATTTGCTGCTGAGCTTAAATTTCCAGTCATTCTCGTAGTTGGTTTAAAGTTGGGTTGTATCAATCACAGCTTACTAACTGCCGAAGCTATTGAGCGCAGTGGACTGACTATGGCTGGCTGGATTGCCAATAGCGTCGATCCTTTGATGGAAGAAAAAGATCAGAATATCGCCACGCTTACCAAGCGACTAAAGGCACCCTGCCTGGGCATTGTTCCCCGCGTAAATTCCGTCGAAGACGCCGCTGATCACCTCGATCTGTCACTGCTATTGAGATAATTATTCACAATCTCAATTGGTCAGAGGATGCTTTGATGGGATTTCATCAGCAGTTGTTGCCTGAGCGTTTAGACCCAACTTGTTGAACAGGGCCTTATCTTCGGATACCTGAGGTAGCGCCGTGGTTAGCAATTTCTCACCATAGAAAATGGAATTTGCCCCAGCCAGAAAACATAAAGCCTGGGTTTGTTCATTCATTTGCGTACGACCGGCGGAAAGCCTGACATAAGAGCGCGGCATTATGATTCTGGTCACAGCGATTGTTCTTATAAAATCAAAAGGGTCAATATCTTCGGCGTCTTCCAGCGGAGTACCTGCCACTTTAACTAGCATATTAATTGGCACGCTTTCCGGATGCGGTAACATATTCGCCAGCTGCTGTAACAGCCCGACTCTGTCATCAATGTCCTCACCCATACCCAGAATACCGCCGCAACACACTTTCATTCCCGCCTGACGTACGTTTTCAAGTGTCTGCAATCGGTCTTCGAAGGTGTGAGTACTGACAATGTCCCCATAGAATTCAGGCGATGTATCCAGGTTATGGTTGTAATAATCCAGACCTATATCTGCCAGATCCTGGGACTGAGACTTAGTGAGGGACCCCAGAGTCATACAGGTCTCCATGCCAAGATCTTTTACAACTTGTACAATGCCCAATACTTTCTCAAAGTCCTTGTCACTTGGATGCTTCCATGCAGCTCCCATACAAAATCGAGTAGCACCATTGGCTTTCGCAGCCTCCGCCATTTCCCGAATTTTATTTTCTTCCATTAATTTTTCTTTCCCCAGGCCAGTATTGTAATGTCCACTCTGGGGGCAATATTTACAATCTTCGGGACATGCGCCGGTCTTGATAGACAACAGCGTGCTCAACTGAATTTCGTTTGGATCAAAATAGCTTCGATGAATCGTTTGTGCCAGATGGATTAAATCCATAAACGGTTTTTGAAACAGGCTCCTGATTTCCTCCCGTTCCCAGTCCGAACGTAAGGCACCCCAACTCTCGTTATTCTTAAGCTCCTTAATGCCATTTGTTTGTTCCATTCCTAACGCCATTAATCTTGCCTCGACCTTTAATTGCTGTATTTACCGAATGATTCCACACTCAATTCTACTTTGACTTAGGTGGTGTAGCCAGCTCGGAATAACAACCAGGGGCGAAATCGAGGCGAAGACTCTGAGATTTTCACGAAACCCGACTGATATTTCGTGAAAAGAAGCGAGTCTTGCTTCAACATTTTGAGTTCCACTTTGGGAATTAAGGGGATGTACGCAGCAGGCAGGATAAAATTTCCTGGACAGGAAAGCGTGGACTCAAATAGAGATAGCTTTTATTCTACTTATACGTGCACACAATTTGGAAACCTATAAAATCATAAACTGGACATCCACATTTGTTTGTCCAGAGTAAATTCACAAATTGGAGCGCTCTCCTTAAAAACTTTGGAGGAATGCACTATGAGATTGGCTTTGGTAACCGGTGGCACTCGAGGAATAGGAGAAGCCATAAGTGATGGGTTGAAGCAGAACGGCTACAAGGTTGTGGCAAATTATGGCCACAACGACGAACGGGCAAAAGTATTTTCAGACAGGACTGGAATCCCGACGATCAAATTTGATGTTTGTGATTTTGATTCTGTAAGTGCCGGCATCAATGCGATCGAAGACGAGTACGGCGCCGTGGATGTGCTCATCAACAACGCCGGTATTACTCGGGATAGTACCTTACACCGGATGTCTAAGGAGTATTGGCAGCAGGTTATCGAGACTAACCTGGGCTCTTGCTTTAACACCAGTCGGGCGGTGATAGAGGGAATGCGTAAACGTCGCTTCGGCCGAATAGTCAATATTGGTTCAATCAACGGGCAGGCTGGTCAATATGGGCAGGTGAATTATGCGGCGGCTAAATCAGGCATTCACGGTTTTACCAAAGCTCTGGCTCAGGAGAGCGCCGCCCATGGCGTGACGGTTAACGCCGTGGCTCCAGGTTATGTAGATACCGATATGGTGCGCGCAGTACCGCCCGACGTCCTGGAGAAGATAATCTCCCGAATACCCGTTGGCCGATTGGGGCAGCCGGAGGACATCGCACGTACTGTTCTGTTTTTAGTCAGTGATAATGCCGATTTCATTACCGGATCCACGCTCTCGGTGAATGGTGGTCAGCACATGTATTGATGATCGACTGTTTTCAGAGGTAAAAAAAAAGCCCCTGCAATGAGAGGCTTTAAGGAAGAGAAACTGAATTCTCGATCTTCGATAAGCGTATTACTTGGCAGTCTTAGCCTTGCTTGAAACTTCTGGAGCAGCTTCTTCAACTGAAGCGAAAGCGCCTTTCGCAATCTCACTAGCTTTGTCCTGAGCTTCGGTTATTACCGAAAAGGCATCCTTGCTAGCTTCAACCAGTTTGCTTTGAAACTCTTCACTGTATTCTTTCTGCGCTTGAAAAACAGCTTGCAGATCTTTTTGACCAGTCAAGCTTTGGGTAAATACCTTGCTCTGGCTTACCGCTGCAGTGAAGAATTCAGTCTGCTTTTGAGCCAGGGCTTCAATGGTTTTAACGTTGATCTCAAGCAGCTCTGTCATTGGCTTGAATGAATCTTTCATCTGCTGGGTAAACTTCTCAGTCAATTGTGTGTACATTTGGTGCTCCCGTGGATTTCCTGTTTAAATTCTCATAAATGTTGCGATGCAGCAACCGACGAAGAGGAGTATAGGGAGGCCTGTGGGTGAAGTCAAGGGATTTTGTTGCATCGCAGCAATTATTTTAAATCTTTTTCTAAATCAACTACTTAGAGTCTTTATCAGGCGTTGGACTGGCTATACCCCACATTTTCATGTTTTGTTCCATAATTTTGCCAAACATGGCAGCAGGACTGGGGCTCGTCATCTCTTTCATCATCTCCTGCACGGTTTCCTGCTGATCAAGGAACCCTGCCAGGCTCTGTTCCAGATAGGATCTTAAGACGGGCTGCATATCGGTGTCGTAATAACGAATCAGCTGCTTGAGCAGGGTATCGGTAAGAAGAGACTGCTTATCGTCGCTTTCTTGCTCGGAGATTATTTGCATGAGAATGCTTTTAGTGTGATCTTCACCACTCTTGGAATCTACTATTTTAAAATCCTGGTGTTTCTTGATGAGCTCAAGGATGTAATCCATGTTGATATACTTACTCTGCGAAGTATCGTAGAGACGGCGGTTTGGATATTTCTTAATTTGGATCAATTGATGTCTCCGTGCAGTTCGAACATGTCTTCAAATTCGCACTTTAACATAGCTGCCGGGAGCATCTTCCAGGATCGGGTATTTCTTGCGTTTGCCTGGTTTTCGAGCCGGTAGTGTGCTGCCTGAATAATCTTCCAACCACTTCTTCCAATCGGGCCACCAGGATCCACTGACTTCGGTGGCGCCTTGCTGCCAGCTTTCTGCATCGGCGCATGATTCCTCATTTATCCAATGGGGATACTTGCCGGGCTCCGGTGGATTGATAACTCCAGCGACATGGCCCGAGCCACCCAGTACAAAACGGACCGGTCCGCTGAATTTTTGACTACTGCGATATGAAGCTTGCCAGGGCACTATGTGATCGGCCACCGTGGCCACGAAGTAGCTAGGTGTGTCCACATTGGCTAGATCGATTGGTATATCATCTACGCTGATGCCTCCCGGTTCGATCAGCTTGTTCTCCATGTACAGATTTCTTAGAAAGTAAACAAATGTTTCGGCCGGGATATTAGTTGAATCACTATTCCAATATAGAATGTCGAATGCAACGGGATCTTTGCCCTTGAGATAGTTGTTGATGAAATAAGACCAGAACAAATTATTCTCTCTCAGCAGATTAAAACTCAGTGCCAGAATTCTGCCATCGAAGATACCCTTTGTTCTCGAGTTCTTTTCTAACAGAGGCAGGATTTCTTCGGACAGGTAAACGCCTATTTCTCCGGGTTCTGAAAAATCGGTCAGCGTAGTAAAGAAGCTACAGCTGTGCAGTCGCTCATCACCCTTGGCACGTAACCAGGATTGCGCAATAGCCAGTAAAGTTCCTCCAACACAGTAACCCACAGCGTTAACTTTATTTGAACCTGAAATATTTTCAGCGACGTCAAGCGCAGCGCCGATTCCTTTCACCACATAGTCTTCGAATTTTGTATCAGACAAAGTTGCATCAGGATTTACCCATGAAACCATGAATACGGTAAAATTCTGGGAGACTAACCAGCGTACCAGAGACTTCTTCTGATCTAAATCCATTATGTAATATTTGTTAATGAAGGGTGGGATCAGAAGTAGCGGCACCTCGTAGACTTCTTTGGTGCTGGGTTGATACTGAATGAGTTGAATTAGTTCGTTCTGAAAAATAACCTTGCCCGGGGTGGTCGCCAGGTTCTCGCCCAGGGTGAACGCATCCGGGTCTGACTGAGTAATCTTCAGTGCCTCCGTCGGGCTCTGCTGAAAATCCCGCATAAAGTTTTCCATGCCTTTGGCGAGGTTTTCACCTTTGGTTTCGAGGATTTCTCTGCAAACTTCCGGGTTGGTCGCGGCCAAATTCGTGGGGGATACGGAACTGATGTATTGACGCGTATAGAAGCGGGCCTTCTGCGCCTGCTTATCATCTTCAAACTCGATACTGTCGACAATATTAGTGAGCATCTTCGAGTTCAGCAGATAGGCCTGTTTGATGTAACTGTAAACAGGATTGTCTTTCCATTCTGAATCGCCAAAACGGCGGTCGCCTGGTTCTTCAGTCACCGTAGGCTCCACATTTTCCAGTCCTATCATGGCGCGGCTGGTACTCTGCCACAGATTCATATGCTGCTGCATTAAAGACACCTGGCTATCAATCAGTGCCTTGGCATCCACTTTACTGTAGTCGCCAATGACGCTCTTCAGGCGTTCAGGATCAAATATCGCTAGCGGGGAATATTGATCGCTCTCTTTACTGGAATTACGAGAGAGCATCTCGCGCACCATGCCATTAAATGCATCGGCATAAATTTCGAGATAGTTGTGCACCCTTTCTTGTTCTTCTCTGTTCATCTAACCACCACTTAGTCCAGATTTGCCTAGTCATGTATACCACAATAATCACAGTTTTAGGCGCGCATTGTCGTTAATACCTCATAGCCTCCTATCGAAACGTGACAAGATAGCACGTGCCGGGCTAAGATAAAGGTCGCTAAGCGCCGAGAATGATAGCTAACTGCTTGAATTACTGGGCAGTTCAGAGCCAATGCAACTGTAAACGGAGAACAAATGCTGTATCAATCGTTCGACCTGTACCAACGGTCATTGCAAGCCTGGAATCCTTTCTTCGAGTTAGGTACTGATTTTATTTCCCATTCTACGAAGTTGTTGCCCAACAACCCAGCGCTCACTGCGTTGAAGGCGTTTTTCGAATCTGGTCGAGACGCTACCAAGATCTATGGCAAGCCTGACTTCGATATCACTTGCATCAATATTGACGGAAAAGAACAGTCAATCGAACAGGTCATTGTCGAGCGAAAACCGTTTTGCAACTTACTCCATTTTCGACATACAGACGGTGTCGAACGACCCAGAATGTTGCTGATCGCAGCGTTATCTGGTCACCACGCCACGATGTGTAAAGGCACGGTAAAGGCCCTGTTACCCGATCATGATCTTTACTTGACCGATTGGCAGGACGCTCGCAACGTTGCATTAGATCAGGGTAATTTCGGGTTCGATGACTACGTGAGTTATCTGATCGAATTTATCGAGACACTGGGTGCAAATTCCCATGTAGTGGCAATCTGTCAGCCCACGGTGCAAGCGCTAATGGCCACGGCAATAATGTCCGAACAGCAAAACCCAGCCACTCCAAACTCTCTGACTCTGATCGCGGGACCGTTGGATGTTCGAATAAATCCTAATGAGTTGGATGATTTCGCTACGAAATATCCAAGCCAGTGGTATGAACAAAACCTGATCACCGAGGTTCCGATAGGATATGCCGGAGTCGGCCGCCGGGTGTATCCCGGCTTTTTGCAATTAAGATCGTTTATGTCGATGAACTTTCCTCAGCATGTTGCGAAATATCAGAAATTTTTCGAAGATGTTGCAGTGGGCAATAAAGAGGCGGTCGAAGATCACCGTAGATTTTACGATGAGTATCTGTCCGTGTTAGATCTCACCGCCGAGTTTTTTCTAGAGACAATGGACCGTGTATTCCGTGAGCATCACCTGGGGCGAGGCATAGCAACCTGGCGCGGTGAAGCGGTAAATCTGGGCGCAATTTCGAAAACAGCTTTGCTGACCGTCGAAGGCGAAGACGATGACATTTGCTCCGTTGGACAGACCGAAGCCGCCCATGCCATGTGTCCAAACATCCCGAAATCCAAACGGAAGAGCTTCGTGCAGCCTAAAGTTGGGCATTACGGTGTGTTTAACGGTTCTAAATTTCGCCAGGAAGTGGCACCGCTGATTACTGATTTTATTAGAGCAGCGGATTGACTGCATCGTCGGGTTCCAACGAAAAATCGACAATCAAGGACACTTAGCGGGCTTAAGACCCATGGCGCGGCAAGCTTCTTCTTTACTGTATTCTTAATCTACTCCGAGGATATGAGTGGCTACCGTAGCACCGGTGCCGCCAATATTTTGCACCATCGCGATTTTAGGGTTTTTTACCTGGTTCGCCTGTGCTGCTCCGGTTAGTTGTAGAACAGTCTCAACAATTTGATACACACCGGTAGCACCCACTGGATGGCCGCGGGCCTTCAGCCCACCCATGGTCGATATGGGTAATCGCCCGTCAATCATGATTTCCCCTTCGGCTCCCAGACGCACCGCTGCTCCGGGTTTCGCAAATCCCGCCGCTTCCAGACTCAACGCCGTAATAACGGTATAGGCATCGTGTAACTCAAAAATATCAATATCATCCGGACCGAGTCCCGACTGCTCATAGGCCCTCTGGCTGGACAACGTTGCACCGGCCAGCACAAGCCTGTCCGCCCGCGTATCAATCGCTAACGAGTCCGTGGCAACTGCCGATGCAAGGATGCGAATTGGCTGGACAGATCCCCGTGCGACCGCATGTGCTATGTCTTCGGTCGCCAGAACTATTGCCGCCGCGCCATCGCAGGTGGGTGGTGCATCCATCAAACGAACCGGATCCACCAGCATTTTGGAAGTCAGATAAGTCTCCAGGTCTAGGGGTTTATGTAACAGGGCATGGGGATTATTTAACGCGTTAGTGTGGGCAGCAATGGCGAACGGTGCGAAATCCGCTGCCTTTATATCGTAGTGCTCCATGTAGAGCGCCATAAGCCGCGCATTCAGTGAAATGAACGACTCTCCCCGGCAACCCTCCAGTTCCCAATCCGCCGCTGTGGCGAGCGCCGCAGTGATATCTTCACGCGGTGCCTGGGTCATGCGTTCCATGCCGCACACCACGACCACGTCGTGTAAACCACCGGCAACTGCAGCGTAACCGATACGAACAGCTGCCCCACCGGACCCACATGCGGCCTCCAGGGTCATCGCTTCTACACCGCGCAGACCCGCGGCGTCGGCAAACAATGCACCGAGTTGTTGCTGATTGCCCAGAATACCAGCCATCATATTACCCACGTAAAGCGCCGTGACTTCGCCACGTTCTAGCCGAGCAGAATTCAATGCATCCCCGATGGCCTCACGGGCCATATAGCGCCCACGCAGGTTCAGCCCCTTGCTAACGGGGGTCTGTCCCGTGCCCAATATATAGACTTTACGCATATTTCATTAAGCTCGGTTTGAAGAAGAGCCCTTGATTTGTACATTGGCTTCAGCGAAATTTACCTGCTCCAGATGCATCCTGGTCATGCTGCAACAGACCGGTGTGAATTACTACTATAAGGAGAACAAATCTGACAAACCGATTAAAACGAAATGCAATTACCGGGGACAACCATAACTTAACAACTTAAGGTGCTATATCGTCGAACTTGACTTTCTTCAGCTCGCGGTGATCCCGCCCCTTTTTTACTCACCGAGTCCAATCGAATTTCGTTGAGATCGCCACAACGCTGTAAGTAAAGTTGTTAAGTTATGAGCGCCCCCCATTAATTCAAGTTGCCGGACATATTTTTAATGTCTTTGTTTATCATCAAATTTCAGATATTCGCTTAAGGCGATGCGCAGCAGCGAAATTCTGGTGGTGTTGCGCTGATCTTCATGACAGAGAACCCATAGGTCAGTCTTTAGTTCAGGTAGTTCTTCGCTCACTCGCTTGATTTTCGATTTTCGATCTCCAATGAAGGTTGGCAACACGGCCACGCCGATCCCTTTTTCAACAGCGGCAAAGCCAATTTCCACGTCATCAACAGATAACACGGCTGTATCCACTAAGTCGTGCTTTCTATTCCATGCGCCAACGTCTGTGTTGGCAAGCGACAACGCCGGGACTATCCACTGAAATTGATTGTACTCTCCGGGGCCTAAGTGCTGAATTTTCTTTTTACGTGCAATCGTCGTATTCATATAGATTGCGTACCTTACGGTCATAACCCGCTTTCCAAACAGAGTTGGATCGGGGTCATTGCTTCCGCGAACGACTATGTCGGCTTCACGGTCGCGTAAACTGACAAGTTGTGTTGAAGCATTGATCACTATTTTTATATTCGGATTGGCGCTGAGAAAGTCAGCTAGGCCATCCATTATGAGGAAAGCGATGGATTGACCCAAGGAGATAGTTACTCTACCAACTGGATCACGATCAGCCCCCAGCAGTGACCGTTCAATGTCGTGAGTCAGGCCTGATATTTCTGTGATTTTCGGTAATATCGATTCCGCCAAGGGCGTTAGCGTGTAACCGGAACGCTCTTTATCGAATAATTGTGCACCCAGTGCATGTTCGAGACGGTGTATGCGCCGGAACACTGTGGATTGGTTAATTCGAAGCAGTTCCGCGGCACGGCCTGTGGACCCAGCCTTGGCAACGGCAATGACCAGTTTCCAATCATCCCATGATAACTTGGATATGTTATGCATTTTCGCATAGTACTATACACAAATTGCGTATATCAATGCATTTAGTTATCAGCTACCCTGCGATCTCTGTTCAAGCAACTCTGCAGGGAGAGGGCGATGATAGTTTCCAAATCTGTTCAAATTGATTCAGCGTTGAAAGACGCATGGCGCGTATTTGCCGACATGTCAGGCATCGTCAATTTTCATCCCTGGGTCATTAATTCGCCCTTACTGAGCGAGCACAATACCGGTAAAGGTGCGTCACGGCGATGTGAGTTTAAGGATGGTACGTCAATCGTTGAGACAATCACCGAATGGCGTGAACACGAATATATGAAAATGACGCTGAGCGAAACGCCCGCGCCGATGAAATCGGGTACCGTTTCAGTATATTTTTGCTCCATGAACGGCGGAACCGAAATGAGAATGGAGATGGATGTAAAGATAGGTCTGGGTCCAATTGGCTGGATTATCGGACCATTAGCAGTAAGACCCCTGATAAAAACTCGCTTCGAGAAGTCGGTCCTCAGCATGGATCATTTCATT
>Ga0114950_10004346_pt1 | contig 11014 bp, 8 predicted proteins | sample N075metaG_FD_83503 | JGI IMG/M metagenome (GOLD analysis project Ga0114950, IMG submission 83503) | Deep subsurface microbial communities from Kermadec Trench to uncover new lineages of life (NeLLi) - N075 metaG | ecosystem: Environmental > Aquatic > Marine > Ocean trench > Sediment | place... | reverse complement strand
CAGTATACATATTTTATGTCAAAGCATCTCAAACCTTGTTCAATCTATTCGGTTGATATAAAAGAAGATTGGATAAAAGACAGCGAATTTTTTTTTAATAGTAAGGCGATTAATAACGTATCATTTGGGATTGAGGAATTAACTAAAATCGATCACGAAAACACTTTCGATCTTATTGTTTGTGTGGATGTGATGGAACACATTGAAGATGATGTTAAAGTATTTAATAATTATTATAATGCATTAAAGCAAAACGGATATTTATTAATTAACACCCCATCAATTTTCGGTGGAAGTGATGTGCATGATCAGGGAGAAGAAAGTTTTATCGGCGAACATGCAAGAGACGGTTATTCTAAAGAAGAATTGGAATCCAAACTTCATCCTATCGGGTTTAAAACTTATCAATCAATTTATACTTATGGTTTTTGGGGAGATAAAGCCTGGCGATTGGGGATCAAATATCCTATGGTGCTGCTGAACTTATCAAAGATATTTTTTATTGTGCTTCCTTTTTATTACCTGTTTACCTTGCCTTTCACTTTTTTAATGATGTATATTGATTATTCAACAAACAATAAAGTTGGTTCTGGAATAAATTTCATCGCACATAAAGAATAACATGTTACTTTGTTAAAGCAGGAGATCAAATTGGCATCCAAACAAAAAAAAATATCGAAGACAAAGAAATTAGAAAATAAATCTGCCTTAGCTAAATTTAATTTTGATAATTTAGTCCCACCTAAATATCAATTGATATTTTTTGCTCTTATTATACTTTTAGTATTCTTTATCTTTTACTCACCTCTTTACTTTGGCGGAAAAACATTTCAATCGGGCGATATAATTACGAGCCAAAGTGCAAAAACGTATGTGGAGAATCATGAAGGCGGTTACACTCTGTGGAACCCTTATGTTTTTAGCGGAATGCCCGCATATGCAATTACGGTTGGTTACAAATGGTTTAATATTATTGTGGTTGTTGTACACTCGATAAGAACTGCATTCGGCAGCCCGTTTGCGGTTGATTATGCTTCATGGACGTTTTATTTAATTGCGCTTACGTACACCATGTTTATCTTTATGATGAGCAGGACAAAAAACAAACTAATAAGTCTTTTAGTTTCTCTGGCAAGTTCGTTTAGCACTGGTATTGTCGTTTTTCTCTTTATTGGTCATGTAACCAAACTCTCGGCTATCTGGGTTTTTCCCATTCTCCTGTTATTATTAATGAACTTTCAGAAAAAGATAAGATTTGTTGATGCGATGTTATTAATAATTTTCATTGCTTTGATGTTTCTTGGCTGGCACGTTCAAATAATTTTTTACATCTTTTTTGCGGTACTTATTTACTTCATTTATTTCTTTATTCATTCGCTCAAATTAAAAGATAAATTATTAACTAAGCAATTGGTTAAATCTGCCGTATTATTTCTAGGTGCAGTTATAATCGCATTGTTAATTCAAGCAGATAACTTCACACAAATTTGGGAATATAACCCCTATTCAACTAGGGGGACAGAGAGCATATTAGAAAATCAATCAACGGTAACAGAGCAATCTGAATCGGACTTTTATCAGTATGCAACAAACTGGTCATTTTCTCCGGGCGAAGTTTTAACATTTATAATTCCTTCTTATTATGGTTTCGGCAAATCAACATATAGCGGTCCGCTTTCGCAAAACCAACCGGTTGAAGTGAACACTTATTTCGGGCAGATGCCTTTTGTTGATGTTGCGCAGTATATGGGAGTAATAATTTTCTTTCTTGCTATTTTTTCTATGGTAATTAATTGGAAGGATCCGTTCGTTCGTTACTTAACTATCCTTTCACTTATCGCATTGCTAATTTCTTTCGGGAGAACATTTCCTCTTTTTTACGATTTGATGTTCAACTATTTTCCGTTCTTTAATAAATTCAGAGTACCGTCAATGATTTTGATACTCGTACATTTAAGCTTTCCTATATTAGCAGGACTGGGAATTGCAAAAATAATCTCATTGAAAAATGAACCGGATAAAAAGACGGAAATTCTTGTACGGAACACAGCTCTAATTTTTACAGGTTTATTGGCATTTACACTTGTATTGGCTTCACCTATTAAAGAATGGTTTCTGGGAAGGGTAGCAGCAAGCGGAAGAGAGAATCAGCAGATAATTGCGTTGCGCGATTACATGGCAAACATGTTTATTGCAGATGCACGGCTAGCTTTCTTTTTCAGTGCTACTGTGTTTGGAATGATCTATGCTTATTTCAAATCTAAACTAAGTGCCGATTTAATGGTAATTGCTATTGCTCTGCTTGTTGTTGTTGATCTGGTGAGAATTGACTTAAGAGGTGAGACTTATGTTGAGTATTCAAACATCGAACAGTTGTTTAACAAGCCGGAATATATTCAGGCAATTGAATCAACCAAAGATAGTTCAACTTATAGGATATTAAATTTAAAACAAGATGGTTCACTTGGTTCACTCAATCGAAATTCAAATTTCAACGCATACTTCCTACAGCAGGATCTTTACGGTTATTCCGGAATTAAGCCAAGAGCATTCCAGGATTATATGGATGTTTTAGGCAGTCCGGCAAATCAAACTCTTTGGCGTATAGCAAATGTAAAATATATTGTCTTCGATAAACAAACAAATTATCCGGGATTACAATTAATTTATTCGGGGAATAAAACTTTTGTATATCAAAACACAAACGCATTACCAAGAGCATATTTCGTCAACTCGGTTGAAACGAAAACCGCTCTGCAATTATTAAACGCTGTAAAAAATAATTTGTTTGATCCCAAAGAAATTGCTTATGTGGAAGATGAATCAATTACAGTGGATGAACCAGATAGCACTGCTTATGTTAAAATAGAAAGCTATAAAGATGAAATAATAACGCTAAATGTAAACGCTAGCGGAAACAACTTTCTTTTTTTAGGCGATACGTATCTGAGTGGAGTAAATAAAATAAAAATTCTTGGTATTAACATAATTAGTTACGATGTGGGCTGGAAAGCCTACATAGACGGTAGCGAAACAAAGATTTATAGAGCCAACCACAATTTCAGGGGAATTGTAGTTCCCGAAGGCGAGCATAAAGTTGAGTTTGTTTATTTACCCCAATCGTTTGTTATTTCGAAGTATCTTGCATTAATCCTTAGCTCGCTAACTATTATTGGTTTGATAGTTGGATTTATCTTAACTAAAAAACAAAAGAATTTACCAACAACCGTGTAGATATTTATTGCTTGGATAAAAATGATAACATAGAAACCAGGATCAATTTCAAATCTGAGACTTTTAAGAAGTATTTTAAAAACACTTCGTGGCTTTTTGCCGAAAAAATTCTGCGCATTCTTATTGCATTTGTAGTTACTATATTCATTGTTCGCTATCTTGGTCCAAAAGACTTTGGATTACTGAGCTATGTGATAAGTTTTTACGGATTGTTCTCAGCCATTTCTATACTTGGGCTCGAAAGCATTTCTGTAAGAGAGCTTGTAAAATATCCTGAAAGAAGAGACAGCATATTAGGTTCTGTGTTTCTTCTTCGTTTGGTTGGGGGAATAGTTACTATAATCCTTATTGCTTTAACCCTGTTTCTTTCCGGTGAATCAACTGATATTTCAATTCTTATACTCATTGTTTCAACGTCAGCAATTTTCCAATCTTTCAGTGTTATCGATTATTATTTTCGTGCGGAAGTAAAAGCGAAATATTCAGTTTATGTAATGACGACTTCTATGTTGTTCATATCATCGCTTAAAATTCTTTTAATAATTTTAGAAGCACCATTAATATATTTTGTAATTGTTTTTTCTGTTGAATTTCTTATTGCTGCTGTGGGATTTCTGATTGTTTATAAACACAACAACTTAAAACTTAGCCACTGGAAATTTCGTAAAGAGACAGCAATGAATCTTTTAAAAGATTCATGGCCGTTGATTTTTTCCGGTTTGGTTATAGCAATTTATACAAAGATCGATCAGGTAATGATAAAAAATATGCTCGATAGTACAGAATTAGGTTATTACGTAGTCGCAGTAAGGTTAAGCGAAGCATGGTATTTCATTCCCCTTGCATTAACAAGTTCGATATTTCCGGCAATTGTTAGTGCAAAAAAAATAAGTGAGGAATTTTATAATAACCGGATGCAAAAGCTTTATGATATTTTAGCATGGATGGCAATTGCAATTGCACTACCAGTAAGTATCTTTTCTTTCTTTATAATTAAATTACTTTTCGGAAACAATTTCTTGCAGGCGGCACCAGTACTTACAATTTATATCTGGGCTAGTGTAGCAGTGTTTTTAGGTGTTGCAAGCGGCCAGTATTTGATTATTGAAAACTTTACAAAACTTTCCTTGGGTAGATCAATTATAGGAATGGTAGTAAATGTTCTCCTAAATCTTATACTCATACCTAAATATGGAATTATTGGTGCAGCATATGCAACGTTGGTTTCTTATACATTGGCAGTATTCTCTATTGGGATTTTCCCAAAAGCTGTGAATCAATTAAAACTGATGTTAAAAGCGATAATATTTTTTAATGCTCTTAAATATATTAGTGGCAAACTGAATAAGTGGAATAAACATAAAGATTAGGATGAAATTTAAAACGTATCTTCCAGTACACATTTATAATCCTCTAATAAAATTCTATAAGGATCATGTTAATCGATTCTATCATAAATCATGCTCCTAAGAAGGGGAGGATATGATATTGAAGAGAATATTTGAAAATAAACGAATAGGTTTTTTTTGTAGATGTTGAAGCATTGCACCCCAAGAGATTTTCTAATACATATTTTTTATAATCAAGGTTGGCGTGGAATAAACATAGATGCTAGACCAGGTAGTATGAAACTATTTGACAAACTTAGAAAACGATATATCAATCTTGAAATAGCCGTATCAGATATTAAGGAAGAACTGAAATCCTTTACTTTTAAGGAACCTGCTCTAAATGGTTTTTTAAAAATATATCTGAAGCGAGTACCAGTAAAGCTGAAATTCTTTTTACCAAGAAAATAGTAAGTGTTCTATTAAAAGAAATTCTAAGTGAACATTTACCAGCTAATACTATAATAGATTTTATGTCTATAGATGCCGAATGATTAAATTTAAATATTTTCTTTTCTAACAATTGGGAAAAATATTGCCCAACTTATGTTCTGGTTGAATGTATAGAGAATTAATACGGGAATATTTTTAATTCGCCTATGTATAAATTCTTAAACGGGAAACATTATTCTTATTTTGCTAAAACAGCAAACACATATTTCTACATTAGTTCTAATTAGTTATTTTATAGAAGGGAGAATTTATGTTGAGTGGTTTCGATGTACCAATTTTGTTTTTAATTTTTAATCGTCCCGATAAAACACAAAAAGTATTTGATGTAATTAAAGACGTTAAACCCAAATATTTATTTGTTGCTTGCGATGGTCCCCGGGATAATTATAATGAAAAAAAACAAGTAGAGCGAACCAGAAAAGTTTTAAACCAAATTAACTGGAAGTGTGAAATAAAAACACATTTTAGAAATGAAAACCTCGGTTGCAAACTTGCTGTTAGCTTAGCAATAGACTGGTTTTTTGAAAATATTGAGATGGGAATTATTCTAGAAGATGATTGTTTACCACATTCTTCTTTTTTCCCATATTGTAAAGAACTTCTGATTAAATTCAAAGATGAAGAAAAGATTATGCAAATTTCAGGTTTCAGTGCTTTAAATAGAATAAAAATTAACAATAGTTACTACTTTTCAAAGTTTGGCTCTATTTGGGGGTGGGCAACATGGCGAAGAGCTTGGAAACATTACGACGTTGAATTGAAAAAATGGCCGTATGTGAAAGAAAATAAATTATATAAAAAGTTTTGCGATTCTTTACTTGAGAAAAAATGGCGTATTAAAATATTCGATAGAATTTATCATAATGAAATTGATACCTGGGATTACCAATGGTCATTTGCAAAATTATTGAAAAACGGACTTAGTATTATTCCTTCAAAAACTTTAGTTGCTAATATTGGTTTCGACAATAGTGCAACACACACAACCTTTTCACCACCTCATTCTGGTATTGATAAATACTATGAAATGGTTTTCCCATTAAAACATCCATCACAAATCGAGAGAAATAAATATTTGGATAAAAAATATTTTAGAAAATTTGTTATGGGAAGTAAGATAAAAAACTGGGTACATAAAATTGCAAATATTTAATGAATCTGTAAAACTGATAAACGTACAACACAAATCCTATCAAAGAAGGGCATTGTAAATAACGAGTTAATTTTTTTTTTAAACCGATAGATTGTATCAAAACAATCGAATTACCTGTAGTTCTAAATCTTTCAATAATAATTACTGAGAATGAAAGAAAACTTAAAATGCTGGATATTAACTCCCCCAAAATTTTATCTGCTTCCTTAGCTCAAATTTCAAATTATTGGCGTATTATATATAAATCCTTTTGAACCTGAGTTTCACAAAATGGAAAAAATAAAAAGGTTTATGAACTTGAAGAATATCACAACAGTAAAAATTGATATTACTAATCAAAGTATTCCGGATGAATTACTGCATAGATGTGATTATATTTTTTCATCTTCAGTTATAGAACATATCCACCCGGAAAATGGAGGCGATTCTATTGCTGTTAAAAATATAGTTAAGTTGTTGGATGAAAATGGTCTATTTATCTTTTCAGTACAATTTTATAAAAAAGGATTTAATGAATATAAATCGGGGGATGTTTATTCGATAAAAGGGAAAAAGAACTAGACAATTTTTTTCCAGAGATTTTATGATGAGGAAAGGTTATACAATCAGATAATAAATCTGTCTGGATTACATGTACAGTCGAAATTATTTTTAGGTTAAAGATTTTATTATCCTAATAATATAAACATAAGATTTACCCTGTTGATGAGTTCTAAAATTAGTTCAAAATTGTTTGGTAAATTGTTTTTTTTATTGTCCAAAGTATTTATGATTTATTCTGAGAATCACGCAGTATTGCAAAAACCATATATAGTAATTGCATCATTAAGGAAGCAAAAATGATAATTACATTTATTACTACTGTTGATCATAACGTTGGTGATGATTTTGTCAGGGAAGGCATAAAGTATTTACTTGGACAGGTATTTAAGGGAAAAGAATTATCGTTTCAAAACATCCACAAGCATTCTCCAATTACTGTAAGACATGGATTTGAATTTTTCAAGAACATGAAAATTTCAAAATTCAGTTTTCCATCAAAATATTTAGATGCTCTGTTACCTTTAAGAATTACAAAAGATAAAATACTTGAGGCTGATATAGTTATTCAAAGTGGCGCTCCTGTCTATTGGTGTCACAAAGATTTTGGCAGCCATTGTGCAGACAATGAATGGTACGATCCCCTAATTCGCAGAAGATTTAATGAAAATCATGACGCAATATTGCTAAATATCGCAGCTGGATCATGTCAAGGATACAATTCGGATGGTTCTGAATTTCAAAATTGTATTAAAGATATTGAATATATTCGCCAATTTTATAACGCCTCTGACCTAACTACAGTTAGAGATAATTTGGCAAAAAAAATATTAGACTCATTAAATCTTAACCCATCACTAATTCCGTGTCCTTCAATTTATGCTATTGATGCATATGGCTTAAAACCATCTGAAGGGCAATACCTTGTCATAAATTATATGCAGATTGGTGGTCATTTTACTTTTGGGAAAAAACTTGAAAGCGCAAAATGGAACAAAGTTTTAAAAGAATTTTATGAATATGTTAAAAATAAGGAAGATATACTCTTTGTGTGCCATAATAAAAATGAAGTTGAAAACGCAAAAAAAATTGATAATACAGCTAGGACATTCTATTCAAATAATTTTCTTGATTATATGAAAATCTATAGTAAAGCAAAATATGGAATAATGAACAGAATTCATGGTGCTTTCCTAATGGCAAGTTATGGAGCACCTTCATTTGTAATTGGTAATGATAGTAGAGCCAAGATGACAGAAGAAATTGGATTGGAAAGTATGTTTCTAAATGACATAACTTATTCAACCTTAGTTGATAAATACGAGTCTCTTAAAAAGTTTCGTAAAAATTATATTGAAGTATTTAATGAAAGAAAAAAGGTAGCTTACGATAAATATGTAAATTTGCTCTCTAACGTTCTCAATAAATATTGTCAATAGAAATGGATAAATGACAATCAATGAGTTTTGGATTTCGTAGATTTGTGTTATTCCTAATAAGCTTTGTCAAACTGTGGCAAGTTTATTGCCTGAGACTTTTAATCAATAAAAGCCTATCTGAAGTAAAAAAGAAATCCTTATTAATCCTAAAATTAGATGAAATTGGAGACTATGTGCTGTTTCGTAACTTTATCGAAATATTAAAAAAAAGTAATAAGTATAAAGATTATAAAATTACTCTGCTTGGAAATATTATTTGGAAAAGTTTAGCCGAAAAGCTTGATGGTGAATTTGTAGATGAGTTTATTTGGTTAGATAGAATTAAGTTCAATAGAAATATTATCTATAGTTACAGAAAGCTAAAAGAGGTAACCTCAAAAGGTTATGAACTTGTGCTTAGTCCTGCATATAGCAGAGAATTTTTTTGTACAGATAATATAGTTAAACTTATAAGTGCTAAAGAAAAAATCGGTAGTATTGGAGATTTAAGTAATATCAAAAAATGGCAAAAAAAGATAAGTGATTATTATTATACCATGCTAATTCCGGCAAGAAATGAAATAATGTTTGAATTTTATAGAAATAAAGAGTTCTTTGAAAGTCTGCTTAGAGAAAAGATACAAATCAAAAAACCATATATAGAATTAGAATCAAAAAAACTTTCGTTTGATCTACCCAAAAAATATGCCATTTTATTTATTGGCGCAAGTTCAAGTTATAGGAAGTGGAATATAGAAAATTTTACAAAGGTTGGCGAGTATTTAAAATCAAAATGCGGTTATGATATTGTGCTTTGTGGGGCTTTAAGTGATATTAAAGGCGCAAAAAAGTTTAAAAGACATTTTAAATATGAATATGTTGATTTAGTTGGAAGAACTTCCATCGTTGATTTGCTGTATGTCATCTATAAAGGAAATCTAGTGATAGCAAATGAGACGAGTGCGGCTCATCTTACGGTTGCGTTAGAGATGACAAGTGTGCTTATCATCTCTAACGGAAATCATTACGGGAGGTTTACTCCTTATCCAAAAGATATGACAAACAAATATCATGTTATATATCATCCACAAATTGAAAAAGATTTAGATAATTATAAAAAGTTAAGCAATAGCTATGGTTACGGTAGTAAGTTAAATATAAATGAAATAAGTGTTGAGAGCGTGATGAAAAAGATAGATGAAGTATTAAATGAAATTAAATAGTTCTTAAACTTTTGCTTAAAAATTCATTGATAAATTTTTACTCCTGATTGGAGCAATGACCTTGAAAGAGAAACGAAAGGGGTTTAGTTACTTAGTTGAGGCATTAAAATATATTTACGAAAACTATAAGGAGTTTAATAAAAAAATTAAAATACTGACTTTTGGAAAACTTGATGGAAATTTAGAAGGAGGAATTCCTTATAAAATACACCAACTTGGTCAGATTAAAAATGAAAATCAATTAATTGTTTTGTACAACTCAGCTAACCTTTATATAGAACCTTCACTTCAGGATAATCTGCCTAAAACTGTGCTTGATTCAATATCTTGCGGCACTCCGGTAGTGGTATTTAGAGTAGGCGGGATAACCGATATGATAACGCATAATGAGAATGGTTATTTAGCAGAGTTAAAATCCTATAAAGATTTGGCAGATGGAATTGTAGAACTTCTATCTGATTCTAAATTATTAAAAGAAATGGGAAATAACTGCAGGCAAAAAGTAATTAATCTGTTTGAAGAATCAAAAGTAGCAAATCAATATTTAAATTTGTATCAGGAATTATGCTAAAATAGCATCCAATATTTTACTTAGTTCTTCGGTTATTTTTTTTCTATCAAACCTTAGAACATATTCCTGGTTTGGTTTTATGGTTTTGTATTCACTAAAAAATTTTTCACCCGAATCAGAATAAGAAAACATCATTCCTGCATTTGAATTTTTAAGAATTCTATTTACTTCATCATTATTATTTCCGAATGCAATAATTGGATTCCCGGTTCTCAGATATTCAAAAAGCTTGCCGGGAACATGTCTTGGTTCACTTGCGCAGACGAGAAGAAAATCTGCTTCACTTATATTCTTCAGCATTTCATTGTAAGGTAAAAATCCGCAATATTCTGTAATTTCATTTAGCCCTTCTTCTGTTATATTTTTTTTAATTTCGGGATCTACAGTACCAACGAATTTAATGCGAATTTTATTTTCTCTCCCATTTTCTTTTTTAATCTGCTTCCCGAGGTTATTTGGGTTTTGATGTGAAAAAATATTTCCGGCGTGGACTAAAATTTTTTCTTCCTTCTGTTCTTTGTTAATTACTATTCTTTCAAAATCCTCCTCGTTGTAGCCCCAATAAAGCACATTGGATTTCTGCTCAATAAAATTATACTTATTTACATAATCATTTTTCGTGGTTTCAGTTACGAAAACGACTTGCTTTGCATTTTTCAGAACAGCTTTTTCAAGATAATTATCAATCGCTAATGTGGCTTTACTTCTTTTAAATTCCTTATAATAAATAATATCAACCCAGGGATCAATAAAAACTGGAACATGAGGAATGTTAAACTTCTTGCTAAGTTTTTTGCCTATTAAATGTGTAGAGTGCGGTGGTCCCACAGATACTACCACATTAATTTTTTCTTTTTTCATCAACTTAATTGCAGATGTTACAGCAGGGAAGTACCATCCAACTCTTGCATCGGGTATGAAGAGATTCATCCTTAACCAGATGGAAATCCTGTGCGATAAACTTCTGTTTGATTTTGAAATCGTTTCGGAAGCAACAAGCTGCTCATCTTCTTTTTTACCTATGAACTTTTTAT
>Ga0114950_10004345_pt1 | contig 11015 bp, 11 predicted proteins | sample N075metaG_FD_83503 | JGI IMG/M metagenome (GOLD analysis project Ga0114950, IMG submission 83503) | Deep subsurface microbial communities from Kermadec Trench to uncover new lineages of life (NeLLi) - N075 metaG | ecosystem: Environmental > Aquatic > Marine > Ocean trench > Sediment | place... | reverse complement strand
GGGAGCGGGCAAAATGGAGCAGCAAATCAAATTCCCGCGCGGTGAGGTCAATGGAGCGTTGTTCCACGGTTACTTCGCGGGTCGCGCTATCGATCGTAATAACGCCGACCTGAATGGTGTCATAATCATCCGGCTTTTGCCGCTTCTGCGAAACCTCCATGCGGCGCAATATCGCTTTGGCGCGGGCGACCAATTCGGAAACACTAAAGGGCTTGGAGACGTAGTCATCCGCCCCCAGTTCAAGACCCAGAATACGGTCCAGCTCTGCGGTTTTAGAGGTCAACATAAGAATTGGTACATAGTCGCGGTTTTGTCGCAGCGCGCGGCAGATGCTCAAACCATCGGGTCCGGGCAGACGAAGGTCTAAAATAACCAGATCCCAGTCGCGGCCGCAAGCCTCGCGCATGCCGCTGTGGCCATCTTCGGCAATGACCACGTCAAAGCCGGCATCGCGTAGATGCAGCGCCACCAACTCAGCAATGTCCCGCTCGTCCTCAACGACAAGTATCCGGCGCTGCGTGCTGTTCTCCCGCATGGTCCGTTCCCCGCCCCGCATTCATGGATGGTCGAGCATTTTAGACGCGCAATATCACAAATGTTTCACAGCGCGCGGCGCTTGACGACGAAAACGAACGATCACCCCCGAGCCAATAACAGATGGCTCGGGGGTGTTCCGGGCAGACTAAATTTCCTCGCGTCCCGGTCCCAACAATGGGCAAAGAAAGTAGGCGTCCCCCCCTCCATAACCTCGTTTTCGTTGGCATCGACCCACCAACGACCGCCCAAATATTCGGTATCTCCGGGGCCATGTTCGGTGGCCAGGCCGCTCAGACCTTCGCCGGGAAACAATTGCTGGAACGGGCCATTGGCAGATAAATCCGTCAGGACAATGGAATCGTAGAAGAGGTCTTGCGACGTCACATAAACAACCGGGCCCGTGCCACGGCCGGTGTCGCGCGGTTGTTTGGCCAGCGCGGCACTGCCCATAGTAACCGCGGCAATCAACGCAATGGCAGTAAATGTTGTCGTCATTCTCATTTCAAAGCTCCTTAATTAGTATTCAGACACAGCGTAGAGAATGGCAGGGACATGTCACGCCAATGTTGCTGAAGTATCACATTTTCATCACGCCAAATAGTGCGGCTTGGGCGCGGCTCCTTCTGCGATTAAGTGAAGCGGAGTGGCCTAACCGAGACGCAGGGCGTTTCCGTTTTGGCCAAATAATAACTCCGCGCTTTACCGCCGCGATTATCGGCTTCGTTTAACGTCAAGTCTTGTCGTTGGCCGATGGCATTGACCAGATCTCAGAAGGACCGCAATGGTACGACGTTGAGACGATTACCCGACATTCATGATGTCGCAACGCTTAAACTCCGTTTGCATCAGAATTTCACTGTGCAGCGACGGTAGGGCGTCCCGATAAATCCCGGTATCGGCGCATAGGCGATGCCACAATATGTATAGGAACACTGAGACGTTTTTTAACCGACGGGGAGCCCGGTTTCGCATTCGCGATCTCCGGCAAGAAACTTTAAGGTAATGTCATGGTAAAACACTTGCCCGCGGATTGGCCACGCATGTCTGTTGCCGCAGCGCATGATCAGCTTACGTCGCGCGGCGCGCCGTGGGAAATTGAAACTGTCATCATCGATGGCATGGAAACCAGGGACTACAAAGCGACACCGCGCAACCTGCGGGTGATATTCGAGGCCACTAGAGACTACGGCGATTTGGAATTCATGGTCTACGAAGGAGAGCGGGTTACCTACAGCGAACATTATCGCGTGGTGTCAAAGTTTGCCCGCATACTGACGGAAAAATACAGCGTCAAAAAGGGCGATCGCGTCGCCCTGGCCATGCGCAATTTGCCGGAATGGGTGGTCTGCTTTTGGGCGGTCGTGACGATCGGGGCGGTCATCGTTCCGCTCAATGCATGGGGCACTGGCGTTGAATTAGCATATGGGGTGTCCGATTCCGGTTCACGCATAGCCATTTTGGATGCAGAGCGACTTCGTCGTCTGCATCCACATTTGCGCCGGCTAAATCTAAGCGCCGTGATTGCTGTGCGAACGCCGGCTGAGCAAGCGAAAGGCGCTGATCGGTTCGAAGACTTCGTTGCGCACCCGAGTGAATATTCTGTGCTGCCGGACGATGTTCTACCGCATGCTGATATTCATCCAGACGATATTGCCACCATCTTCTATACTTCAGGGACGACCGGAAAACCCAAGGGGGCTGTTGGCACCCATCGCAATATTACGACGATATCAGGGAATGCGTCGTTGACCGTCGCGCGCGCTGCATTGCGACGGGGCGACGAGATCCCCGTTCCCGATCCTGACACGCAGAACGTCGGGCTCGTCTCTGTCCCGTTCTTTCACGCGACGGGTTGCCATGCGACCTTGGTCCCGACCGTGGCGACCGGCGGTCGGCTGGTCATCATGGTTCGCTGGGATCCCGAACGGGCCTTGGAATTAATCGACGAAGAAAGGGTGACCAGTTTTGGCGGCGTTCCCGCCATGGTGTGGCAGGTTCTGGAATCGCCAAAGTTTTTGCAGCACGATCTATCGTCGGTTCTACGGGTTGGTTATGGTGGCGCGCCCAGCGCACCAGATCTGGTGGCACGGATCAAACAACAATTTCCGCACGCCGCGCCGTCAAACGGCTATGGCTTGACGGAGACGTCGTCGATTACGACCCGAAATGTGGCGGAAGACTATATCAACCGCCCTGATAGCGCCGGGGTGGCGGTGCCGACGTGTGATCTAAAGATTGTCGATGACCAGAGCAATGCATTACCACCCGGCGAAGTCGGCGAGCTTTGGATCAAAGGACCGAATGTGGTGAAGGGGTATTGGAACAATCCCCAAGCGACGGCAGATGCGTTTACCGACGGATGGTTTCATTCGGGGGATCTTGTGCGCATGGATGATGAAGGGTTCGTCGTTATCGTCGATCGCGCCAAAGACATGCTGATCCGCGGTGGCGAGAACATCTATTGCATCGAGGTTGAAGATGCACTGTTCAGTCATCGGGCGGTGATGGATGTGGCGGTCGTCGGCATTCCCAATAGGATATTGGGTGAGGAAGTGGGTGCCATCGTACAAATCGCGCCAGGCAAATCAGCGACCGAAAAAGAGCTCATGGCGCACGTGCGCAAGCTACTTGCGGGGTTTAAGACACCCATTGCGATCGAGCTTCGCGCCGAGCCTTTGCCGCGAAACGCCAACGGTAAAATTGTGAAGGCGGTACTACGCGATCACATGAAAAGATATTCGCGCGACGCTCGATCGCCAAAGTCGATGGCCGGGCAACCACGGTCGGTCGGTTAACAAAATAACTGATTTCGGGTCGAAATCGTCATGGCGCCGGATCGTCGCTGCCCGCGGCACGCTTAGACTAGGCTTGTAGCGGCTACTGACTAATTGCCAGGAGACGCTAAATGTACAACTTTCCTGAATACACTGTGCAGCCGAGCCCACGCTGGGTACGTGCTTATTTCAACGGGCTGGTGGTCGCCGACAGCCGCGAGATGGTGTTGTTTTTCGAGCGACCCTACCCGAACTACTTTTTTCCGAAACGCCATGTGCGGATGGAGTATCTGCACAAAAGCGATACGTTGGAATATCGTGAGGGGCGCGGTGAAACTGAATTCTGGCACCTGGAGGTCGACGGCAAGCGTTGCGAGAATGCCGCGTTGTCGCATCGTGGTCACGGGGTCGGCGATTATCTAACGTTCAAATGGGACGCGATCGACCGTTGGCTCGAGGAAGAAGAAGAAATCTTCGTGCACGCGCGTAATCCGTACCACCGTATTGATGCGGTGCCCAGCTCGCGCCACATCGAGGTATACGTCGACGGCATTGAAGTTGCCGCTAGTCGCAAACCCGTGCTGTTATTTGAGACCGATTTGCCGACGCGTTACTATCTGCCGCGCGAAGATGTGCGTATGGAGCTGTTGGAGAAGACGGCGACGGTAACGCGTTGTCCGTACAAGGGCATCGCGCAGACGTTTGGCGTGCGCATAGCTGAAAAGTTTAATGCCGATTTCGCTTGGTCGTATCCGGCGCCGATTGCGGCGTGCGTAAACATCAAAAACCTGATCTGTTTCTATAACGAAGTCGTCGATATAAGCGAAGACGGTGCGCTACTATCGCGGCCGGCGACCCATTTCAAATAAATACAACTTTGGCGCAGCGATTGATTTTGATGAGTAGAACGCGATGGGTGATGAACTAATCAAACGCGCAGTGATAGCGGCAACCGAGCACATCGTTGATTCGGTAATGCCGCGGGTCGGGGAAGTGGTCGAGGTCGTCTCGAGGATAATGCTTCGTCGCTCCTGTGCCTTATTCACGCAGACGTAACGATGACAGTTCGGCGATGGTTGTTACACGCGATGTTCGCGGCGCTTTGTTTGGCTGCGGGCTGTACCAGCACACCGCCGAAACACCAACAAAATATCTGTTCGGTCTTTGCGGATTATCCACAGTGGTACGACTACGCCCAGAAATCGGAAGATACCTGGGGTACGCCTAAGCAGATCCTGATGGCCTTCGTGCGGCAGGAATCGAGTTATCGCGAGAATGCGAAGCCGCCCTACAAATGGTTCGGATTTATTCCTCTCGGGCGCCAGTCATCGGCTAAGGGCTACGCCCAGATTCAGGATCCGGTGTGGCAAGAGTACCGCGACGAGCGGGGCAGTCTGTTCAAGAGTCGTGGTGACATGGAAGATTCGCTCGATTTTATCGGCTGGTATAACCACAAGACTCACCAACAATTGGGCCTGTCGAAGTGGGACGCCCGCGAACTGTATCTCGCCTACCACGAGGGTCGTGGCGGGTACCAACGCGGCAGTCATAAGAAAAAGCCAAAATTGCTGCAAGTGGCGGACAAGGTTGCGCGCACTGCGCAGGCGTACGCCGCGCAGCTGCAGGAATGCGACGGACGTTTTCGCTGTCGCCGGTGGTACCAAGTCTGGCCGTTCTGTACGTAACTGGCCTGCCATGTTCACCGGTCGGCGTGATGATTACGCACTTCGATGAGTCGGCTGGCGGTTTTCTGCCCAGCAGTAGAAAATCCGCATGCGATTCGCGGACTGGTTGAGCGCGCGTCGATCGGGTGTGAATTGTGGCTAATAGTGCGCCCCGCCCAGTTTCCCGATCCGCCAAGGCGCCGATTGCGCGCTCTCCCCGCCAGAATCCGGTATCATTTACGAAATTCCATTGATAGAGAGATCCCAGCAAACGGCATGCCCTGGAATATCAGGATAAAAGATCACGAATCCGGAACCGTAACCGAGCAGACGGTGGACCAACCGACGGTGCACATCGGGCGCGATCCGAACAGTGATGTATTGCTGAAGCACGATCGTGTGTCGCGCCGGCACGTGGAAATACGAAAAATTGATGGCGGCGTGTCGGTAGTGGACTCGAGCAGCAACGGGACATTCATGCGCAAGGCGCGGGCATGGATCCGTATTGAAGGCACGGCTGAGCTGTCTCCACCTTTCACCCTGCGTATCGCGCACTGGACGGTAAAAATCGAAGACGCGCCTGCGCCCGTACCGGTCGAAGAAGAGGCCGAACAGGCATGGGACGAATCGATAATGATTCCGGCGGCGAGTCTTGGACGGCGGACCGAAGCCATTCTCGTTTTTGATCTTTGCGAGTCGTCGCTAATTGCTAGCAACGATGACCATATGGCCTATCACTTGAAACAGCGGCTGACACAAATCGCCGAACCGGTACTCGATGAGTATGAGCGTCGTTTTTTCAAGAGCACCGGCGATGGGTTTCTCGCCACATTCGACGATACCGACAAGGCGCTAAACGCAGCGATCAAGGTCGAAGACCATATTCAATATCGCAACCAACGTACCTCGAATTTACCGATCCATTACCGCATCGCGCTGCATTATGGCGATGTGTGGGCGATTTCCGCGGGCGGCGAAGACGTGCACGGTCACGACGTCAACGTCACCTTCCGCATCGAAGGCGTCCAGTCAACGGCATTCACCGAGGTGATCGAGTTATTCCCTAAACGCGACCGGATCCTGTGCTCGGGGCGCTTTCAGCACGCGGTGCAAGACACCGTCGAACGCTTGTCGCAGGAATGCGTGCACTGTGGGGCGGCAACGTTGAAGGGCATCACAGATCCGGTGGATATATTTTGGTTGAAAACCAAGTACTCGATTGTGGATCTCGATTCGACCTTGGCGCTGCGCAGCGCTCCAGTTCCTCGCTAGGAGATTATGGCCGGTATCGGGGTCCAAGCGGCACGATATTGTTGCCGGTCCGGCCGAAATATCCCCGGCGGCAATGCTCTAGGTTGCTGGCCTCGGCAATGCCCGGGATCGCCAGCATGTGGTCGAGCCAGCGTTTGAGCGACGGGATATCGCGCACCATGCGCTGGTTTAGATTGAAGCGTGTGTAGTAAATCGGATCAAAACGAAATATCGTCGGAAAAAGGCGAACGTCGGCTTCGGTTAGCGTATCACCTAAGAGAAACCGTCGACCTCTGAGCATGTAATCGAGGATCGCTAAAGCATCGAAGAACTTCCGGTACGCTTTTTCATAAGCGGCCTGGCTATCCGCGAATCCCGCTTTGTAGGCGCCGTTGTTTATGGCGTGGTAGGTAATGTTGTTGATCCCATCAATTTGTGTTCGCAGTGACGGCGGATAGAGCTGTGGAGCGCCGTTGCTGAATTTTACGAATGCCTGATCGAACATGCGGATGATTTCCGACGATTCGTTGCTGACGATGGTCTGCGTTTCGCGATCCCATAATACGGGCACCGAAGATTCCCGCGAGCCGATCCGCTCGTAGAGTTCGCGAATCGTGCGATAGCCGAACAGTGTGTCGGGGGTGCAGCCAGATTCCTCGGGGCGGAATTGCCAGCCGCGATCCGGATCGCGCCGATAGTAAAGAACATCCATCGATATGACGTCATCCAGTCGTTTCAGTTTGCGCGTTAGCACGGCGCGATGACACCAGGGACAGTTGTTCGCGACATACAAGTGGTAGCGACCGGATGCCGCCGGGAATTTCGCGTTAATCCCCCCGCCGATCCGATGACGGTGGCCGCTGGTTTTACGCACCCACTCGCCATTCAGTCCAGGCTTTTTTTGCTTTTCTTCAATTTCGGCTTCGTTGACTTTCGCGCCGAAGCGAATGGTGCGATCGTGCGGCGAATTTAAATTGATCGAACCTAGCGGTACGCGCTGTTGCGGATTAATGGTTGCGCTTTCAAGGTAGAACCGACGTTGCAACGCTTTGAAATCGATGGCCTTGCGTAAATCCGGGTCGCTGAAAACGTCGCGCGTGTAGTGCGCCAGGTTGGAAAAATCTTCGAGCCGTTGCCGGTTGAGTTTGTACAGCCCATAGAACACCAAATCGTGCAGACACAGTAATATGGCCAACCACTCGTCGGCTGCACTTGGATTCTCGCCGCCGAGAAGAAATCGACGTTTACCGAGTTCAGCATCGATCGCCTCAAGTGCGGTGAAATACCGTTGGTAGTTGGCGGCGTAGACCACTGGATCCTCGGTCAATCCAGCCGCGCGCACCACCGTGTAGATTTCGCTTTCCAGGCGTCGACGCCAGGGTTCATCCGCCACCTCAGGCGGTGTCAACTGCAATGCAAAAAGTGCGATCCCGGCGGCGCTCATTATGGCCACAGTGTAACTATCAAGCGGCCAGGTCAAAAGGCGGTGTTACGGCGGTCATGACCCTAAAATGGTGCTGATTTAGCAGTGCGCCATGCATAAATTCGACTTTTGGTGCCGGCAGCGGGTATTTGTCCACCGGCCCCAATAGGGCTAATTCCACTGCGCCGGATGCAACGAGCTGTCGATTACAACCTAAAATCCGGTTATATTAGCCGGTTAACAAACTAAAAATATTTTGCGGCCTTCCCTCGCGCACGATTTAATCCCTGGCTTTTTGAACCTCTAGACGGAGAGCAATCCATCATGGCCGATAGCATTATCATTATTGTGGTCCTCTCATTGATGGGGCTAGGCGTCGGTTTTTACTACGCGGTCCAAGTCAAGAAGATCCCGGTCGACATGGGTATCGAAGACGACGAGCTAAGGGCGCGCTTGGTGAAAATTCATGGCGCTATCGCCAGCGGTGCCATGGCGTTCCTGAAACAAGAATACAAGTTCATGGCGATTTTTATTGTCGTGTTCGGGGCAATCATCGCGGTGGTGATCGATGATCATCACACCGATTATGTGAACGAGGGCATCTACACCGCCATCGCGTTCGCGTTCGGCGCGCTCATATCGATTGCGGCCGGCTTCATCGGCATGACGATCGCGGTCCAGGGCAACGTGCGCACCACGGTGTCGGCGAACAAATCGCTGGCCGAGGCATTTAATGTGGCGGTGCACTCCGGTGCGGTGATGGGCTTTGTGCTGGTGAGTCTGGCGTCGCTCGGGCTGTTGGTAGTGTATGTCGTCCTCGTCAATCTTATGCCGGCGCAATTGCCCACGCATATTTTGATGGAAGTGATTGCCGGATTTGGTCTGGGCGGGTCTTCGATTGCGCTTTTCGCCCGGGTCGGCGGCGGGATATTTACCAAGGCGGCGGACGTCGGTGCCGACCTGGTGGGCAAGCTCGAAGCTGGTATCCCCGAAGACGACCCGCGCAACCCGGCGGTGATTGCCGATAACGTCGGCGATAATGTCGGCGATGTCGCCGGCATGGGGGCCGACCTCTTTGGCTCGTGCGCCGAGAGCACCTGCGCCGCAATGGTCATCAGCGCCGTGGCATTCTCGGGCAACATCGATGCGCTGCTATTTCCGATCTTGATTTCGGCTGTCGGCATTCCGGTCAGCCTGGTGACGATCCTGATGGTGAAGGTGACCTCCGAAGAGCAGGTCGCTCCGGCATTGAAGCGGATGCTGATCATATCGAGCGTCATCATGGCGATTGTTATGTATTTTGTGACCCTGCAAATGGTTCCGCCAAGCTTTGAGATCGCGGGCGAAGCCTACACCTCGACGGGTGTCTATTATTGCTTTCTGACCGGGCTCGTCGCGGGCCTCCTGGTCGGTCTAATGACCGAGTACTTCACTTCTCACGCATACGCCCCGGTCAGGGAATTGGCGCAGTCGTGTGAAACGGGGGCGGCGACGAACATCATTTTCGGTTTGGCGCTCGGCTATAAGAGTGCGGTTGGCCCGTATATCGCGATTGGTATGGCGATTTATATCCCGTGGATACTCGCCGGAATGTACGGGGTGGCGATTGCCTCGCTCGGTATGCTGGGCACCTTGGTCGTTGCACTTACCATCGATGCCTACGGCCCGGTGGCAGATAATGCCGGCGGCATCGCCGAGATGGCCGGCATGGACGAGCATGTGCGTCGGCGTACCGATGTCCTGGACGCGGCCGGTAATACCACCGCGGCGATGGGCAAGGGCTTTGCGATCGGCGCGGCTATTCTTACCTCGTTGGCGCTGTTCGCGGCGTTTCTCACCCGCGCCGACCTGCTCTTGAAGGAGCGGCACGGGCCGGACTTCGATCTGCTCGGCAGTATCAATTTGCTCGACCCGATGGTCTTTACCGGGCTGTTCATCGGCGCGGTCCTGCCGGCATATTTCTCGGCGATGACGATGAAGTCGGTGGGAACTGCGGCCTACAAGATGATAGAGGAGGTGCGCCGGCAATTTCGTACCATTCCGGGGATCATGGAGGGCACCGGCGAACCGGACTATGATCGCTGCATCGCGATATCGACCCAAGCAGCACTGAAGGAAATGATCCCGCCCGGCGTGTTGATCATGGGTACACCGCTGGTCGTGGGTTGGCTCTTCGGCATCCAAGCGGTTGCCGGCGTGCTAGCGGGGTCGCTGGTCACGGGCGGGGTGATCGCGATCTCCTCGTCGAACAGCGGTGGCGCTTGGGACAATGCCAAGAAGTATATTGAGGCAGGCAATCTCGGCGGCAAGGGTACCGACGTCCATCATGCTGCGATCGTCGGTGACACCGTCGGCGATCCGCTGAAGGACACCTCGGGCCCGTCATTGAACATTCTGATCAAACTGTCGGCGATTCTGTCGTTGGTATTCGTGCCGTTCTTCGTTCAATACGGTGGGATCTTTGGCGGTTAATCGAACGCTGGTCCTGCGTGCAAAGCCAGTGGCGCGCTACTGGCTTTTCTCGCCGGAGAAAAGTTTATTCATCGGGCCACGATGTGGGCGATTACCTAAGCGATTTTCGCCTGCTGCCAGGCGTCGATCTTGCCGCGCGCTACGTTCTGATCGAAAAAATCGGTGCTCGGCGTGTCTGGAGCTGCGCAGAGTTCAATGACATAACCGTTGGGGTCTCTGAAATAGATCGATCGGATGAAGCCATGGTCGGCGATGCCGCGTGATTCGATGCCGCGTGCCTTACCCTTCTCCAGCATCGGCGCTAAATCGTCTGCCGGAATGGTCAGGGCGATGTGCAGATCGTAGTCGTGTTGATTTTTGAATTCGAAGGGCTCCCCGGGCACATCGAAGAACGCCAGGCACGAGCCGTCATCCATGCGATAAAAGGTGTGCAGAATGTTGATTTCGCGGCCGGTTTTGCTCTCGCTAATCGGTAGCGCCTCAACCAGCGGCAGGCCCAGGAAATCTTCGTAAAATTGGCGCGTTTCTTCGCTATCACGGCAGCGGTAAGCGTTGTGGTGCAGCCCTTTAATCATCATGGATTGGGTCCTCCCCGCTGGTGTGTATCTGCGGGCGATAGTGCCGTTGTGTCGCTACCACCGGCGCCGACGATTGCTGGCCAATAGGTCCATAGGTTGAAGTATAAGCGTCGGCAATGGGCGGATCGAGGGCTTAGTTGCGACTGCCTTTAGCGTGGCCAAGTGCGCTGCGCTAATTCTCGATTGACGCCAATCATTGCGATCCGATTTTCGGGCATCGCGACGGTCTTGCCGTAGTATGATAACCGGCCCCTAAGGCAATGAACTGCGACGTGACCGACGCCATGAAATCTCCAATCTGCGATTTATTGAATAT